>Ga0335077_10007648_pt1 | contig 13371 bp, 11 predicted proteins | sample Lox_Sample_31_FD_207151 | JGI IMG/M metagenome (GOLD analysis project Ga0335077, IMG submission 207151) | Soil microbial communities from Loxahatchee National Wildlife Refuge, Florida, United States - Lox_Sample_3.1 | ecosystem: Environmental > Terrestrial > Soil > Wetlands | place: USA... | reverse complement strand
CAGGCGCGCCCGCCGCAGTCCGCGGGGGCAGAAGAAGTTGTTGCTGTGGACTAAGCCGGGGCTGCCGATGCGGGTTTCGAAATCCGGCCCGGCGTCGCGCCAGAAGCGTTGCGATTCCTCGAAGCTGGCCGGCGGCTGCAGGCGCGTGAAGGCAGGGTTGCTCGTAGACCAGGCCGCCGTGGCGCAGGAAGGGTCCCAGAACAGATCGCCGAAGGCCGGGTAGAGCCGGAACTCATGCCCGCTCCCGAGAGCCTCCAGCGCCCGGATAAGGCCCTCGGCGAAGTATCCGCACCCGGCCTTGCCGGCGCCGGTCTGGCTGATGTCGAAGCCAATCCTCATGGGCGACTCACCATTCACCGCGGAGACGCAGGGAACGCCGAGAAAGCGCGGAGAAAGCCCAACTCAGATTTTCTCCGCGTTTTCTCCGCGGCCTCCGCGGCTCCGCGGTGAATACACTCCTTCCCGCAGCCCGGTGCCCATCCACTCGATACCCAGGCGCAGCATGGCGGGGGAGATGCGGTGGTTCCAGCGCAGCGCCGACCACCAGGTGAGCGCGGCCACCTCCAGCAGGAAGCGCGCGCTGCGGCGCGGCACGCCGCGGTCGTCCAGCACGGCATGGGCGTAGTTGGAGAGCCAGCGGTCGGGCACCCGGCCGAAGAGCGACCGCAGCATGTCGTTGACCTCGGCGTGCACCTTGACCCGCGAGCCCAGGGTTTTGGTCTCGGCGTGCAGCCGCGAGCCGGCCAGCAGCGCGCCGATTCTCGCGAACCGCGCTCCGCTCTTCCCCAGCCGCAGCCAGTATTCGTAATCCAGGGCGTAATGCCAGCGGACCCCCAGGGGGCCGAAGCGCTCCACCATGCGGCGGCGGAAGAACACCGCCGGCTGGCACAGGAAGCAGCGCTCCTTGAGCCGCTCGAAATCCCAATCCTCGGTGGGATAGGGTTCGATGACGCGGTCCTGTTCGTCGATGTGGTTGCCGTTGCCGTAGACCACGTCCACGTCCGGGCGGCGCGCCAGGAAGCCGGCGGAGGCGGCCACCGCGCCGGGATAGAAGATGTCGTCGGAATTGAGCCAGCCGATGATTTCGCCGCGAGCCCGCGCCAGGCCCTTATTGACCGCGTCGGCCTGCCCGCGATCTTTCTCGGACACCCAGGCGAGTTCCGCCCCGTAGCGTTCGAGAATCCCGATGCTTTCATCGCGGCTGCCGCCATCCATCACCAGGTACTCGAAGGGGCCGGCGGTCTCGCGCTGCTCGAGCACGCTGCGGATGGTGCGCTCCAGGAAGCGGCCCTGGTTGTACGAGGGGGTGATGATGGAAATGCTAAGCGGCATGGGCTTCGCGCGGCAACTGGGCGCCCTCGATGGCGGCCGACTCCAGCAGGCAGCCGAGGCGCCGGGGATCCGCGCCGCCGGGCTGGAACGTGGGCGAGCACTGCAACTCCATCGCGCCGGCCTCGCCCGGCAGATCGAGGGTGATGGTCTGGTGCCGGCCGCGGGCGATGCGGTGGACCTGGCCGCCCACCCGGATGGAAACTTTCCGGTCAGGCGACCGCAGCGTGAGGGTGAGCCGCCGCGGCGCCGGTCCCTCTGGGGTGCCCTCTGGGCCCGGGCCGAATACCACGGTGACGCGCGGGCCGGTCCAGCCGTCCGGGAAGACGCCGTAAACGCCGGGAGGCCGCTCCGCCGGCTGCCGCACGGCTTCCTCGAAAACCTTCCAATACCGAGCGGCCATCTCCTCGGGTTTGAGAAACTCCGCGGCGCGGCGCCGGCCGCGTTCGATCAGCCCGGCGCGGAATGCCGGCTCGCTTTCCAGGCGCTCGATAGCCGCCACGATCTCGGAGGGCCGGCGCGGATCGAACAACAAGGCGGCTGCGCCCGCCACCTCCGGCAAGCTCGTCAGGCTGCCGCACAGCACCGGGACGCCCGCGGCCATGGCTTCCAGCACCGGCATGCCGAAGCCTTCGAAGAGCGATGGAAAGATCATGGCCGCCGCGCCCGCGAGCAGCGCGGCGTAATCCTCCTCCGCCAGGAATCCGGGGAAGACCACCCGGCCGGCCAGGCCCATGCGGCGCGTGGCTTCCATCAGCTCGTCGCGCCGCGCGGAAGGAGCGCCGGTCAGCACCAGCTTCAGAGCGGAGTCCGGATGCGCCGCCAGGTAGATGCCGAACGCCGTCAGCAGCAGCTCGTGGTTCTTGTGCCGCCAGAAATTGGCGGGATACAGGAGATAGCGGCCGTACCCGCCGGCGGTGCGCGCCGGCCGGGCGAGGCTTTCCCGTGCGGCGATGGGGATCGCGACGGTGCGCTCGGGCGCCAGGTCGGCATGCTGCAAGACCGTGCCGCGCGTGTATTCGGAGATGCAGATTACCCGGCTGGCCACCCGGCAGACCTGGCGGAAGTGCCGCTCGCGCTCGAGGCGCTCTTCGGGGCTGAAGAACTCCGGATAGTAGAGGAATTGCAGATCGGCCACCACGCTCACGGCCGGCACCGCCGGATCGTAGAAGAAGATTCCGGTGAAGGGGCAGAAGAGCAGGTCGGCTTCCAGGCGGCCCAGCAGAGGGCTTTCGGCCGGCATGCGGTAGAACAGCCGCGCATACAGCGCGCCGATCCTTTCCACCGCGCGTGCAGGCAGCAGCTTCTGGAGCAGGCGGCGCGCCGCGAAGGCCCGCTGGAGCGCCGGAGTGGGCGCGCCTTCGGGATGCGCCACGCACAGGCGCCGCACGTTGGGGGCGTCCAGAAAGGCCAGCTCGGCGTGGCTCCGGCCGGCGGTGAGCAGCACGAATTCGCAGGCCGGGGCGATGGCCGCCAGCCGGCGCACCAGCTCGATGGCCAGCGGCTTGATGCCGCCGTTATCGCCGCCCGCGCGCAGCGGGGTCAGATCGACGGCTACGCGCTTCACCCGCGCAGCCTCGCCGGAATGGGCGTCAGCCATTCCTTCCAGTAGCGCAGCAGGTGCCGGGCGTTGTAGCGGCTGCCCACCACCAGGCTGCGCAGATAGGCCGCCGGAGAAAGCCGCGGCGGGGTGAAGAACTGGTCCGTGCGGTCGCGCAGAAACGAGACGTAGCCGTAAATCCAGGCCACCGGCACATAGCCATAGTGCCGGCGCAGAAGCTGGATGGATTCCTCGAACATGCGCTGCTTCTGGCCCAGGCTTTTGTTGCGCGCGTGCATGCGCGACTGGGCCAGGTACGCGGGGATGGCGCGGAACCGGTAGCGGCGCGAGAGGCGGATCCACAGGTCGTAATCGAAGGCCGACTGGAGCGAGGCGTCCAGGCCGCCCACCGCCTCCACGGCTTCGCGCCGCAGGAAGCAGGCCGGCTGGCAGATGGGGCACTCGCGCCGGAAGGCGGCCGGCGAGTAGGGCGCCACCGTAGGATAGCGGCCGATGGCCCGGCCATCCTCGCCGATCCAATAGCCCTCGCCGTAGACAGCGCCGGCGCCGGGATCTTCGGCGAAAGCGGCCACGGCCGCGGAGACGGCGCCGGGAAGGTACAGGTCGTCGGCCCCCAGCCAGGCCAGGATCTCTCCGCGGGCCTTTTGGAAGCCGCGGTTGATGGCGTCGGCCGCCCCGCCATCGGGTGACGAAACGAACTCCAGGCGGCCGCGGTAGCGCTCCAGAATTTCTAAAGTGCCGTCCGTCGAGCCGCCATCCATGACCAGGTATTCGATGCGCGGGTAGTCCTGGGCCAGCACGCTGCGGATGGTCTCTTCGAGAAACTCCGCCGCGTGGAAAGCCGGCGTAATGACGCTAACTAGCGGTGCTTGCGGCACTTGGGTAAGCCCATCATAACAATGGGCGGGGAATCCTTGGCTGCCGGCGGAGTTTCCTGTATTCTAAAATGCGAAAGCCGCGGCTGGTATCCGCGGCTTTCAGAAAATTCGCTACGTGAAAGGACGACGAACGGTTTATGAGTCCCGTCCGTGCCGCTATTAGTGTATCTGAACCCCGACCTGCGGTCAATCACCAAACCGCAGCCGAAATCGCTCCCGCCCGCGCCCGCTGCGAAGCCCGCATGCGCGTGGTTTACGACAAATCCCTCTCGCCTGGGGCTTGCCGTCTCTATATGGCCCTGGACGACTATGCCGGGATGAAAGGCGTCGCCTGGCCGCATCAGGCCACCCTGGCGGAACGATTGGGCGTGTCGGAGAGAAACGTCAACCGGAAACTGAACGAACTGGAGACCGCGAAGTACATCAGCCGAAAGCGCAACCGGTACCGCACCTATTTTTGGCTTGGTTGGATTTCAGAACTGACACCGGCGTCAGTTGTGGAAAATCCAGTTGTGGAAAATCCTGTGGAAAATCCAATTGTGGAAAATCCAGAACTGACACCGGCGTCAGTTATGAACGACCCGGAACCGACAGCCACGTCAGCCGCGAGCGGTCCAGAACTGACACCGGCGCCGCCAGAACTGACACCGGCGTCAGTTGCATTAGAACCTAAGAAAGAACCTGAACAAGAACCTCGATCGATCGATCGATCGGCCAAGCTGACTTGGATGCTCGAAGTGCTGGCGGAATACCCCGGCGCCCTGGCGCGCATCGGATACCGGCCCGATTCGGTAATTGCCCGCGACTGCCTGGAAATTGCCCGTTGGGACACCGCGGCGATCGCCATGGTTTTGCGGGCCACCTACCTGCGCAATGGCCGGCGGGCGCAACCGTCGGAGTCGTGGGCCTGGTTCCGGTCGGTTCTGCGGAATTACTTCGCCGCCGCGGCCGGCGGGAGCGTGAACTGAGCATGCGGATCCACTGGTTTTCGCCGCTCCCGCCCGCCCGCACCGACATCGCCCATTACACCGGCCGGGTGCTTGCGGCTCTGGCCGCGCGGGCCGAGGTGACCCTCTGGACCACCCAGCCGCACTGGTATTCCAGCCTGGAGCGGCATGCCTCGGTACGCCGCTTCGACCCGCTGTACATCCCCTGGCCGGAGCTGAATGCCGCCGATGCGGTTTTCTACAACATCGGCAACGATGCGCGCTTCCATCGCGGCATCACCATGGTTTCTCGCCGCTTCCCCGGTTTTTCGATCCTCCACGACGTGCTGCTGCATGACTCGCTGTCTTACGACTGCCGGGAGCGCGGCGACCGCGCCGGGTACCTGGAGATCATGCAGTCGCTCTACGGCGAGCGCGGCCGGCGGGATGGCGAGCTGCACTGGAAAGGCGTGCTCAGCCTGCACCAAATGGGGCGGATCTATTCCTGCGCCCGGTACTTTCTGGAATCCAGCCTGGGCGCCATCGTGCATTCGGGCGCCGCCGAGCGGGCCATCGGGAAAGAGGCGGATGTGCCGGTAATCCGCCTGCCCCTGCCCTTCCCCGCCCTGCGGACCTCGCCGCGCCCGCACGATGCGCCGCCGCCCTGGAAGCTGGTGGTGTTCGGATATCTGGGCGCCAACCGCTGCATCGAACAGACCCTGACCGCCCTGGCGCGGCTCCCGGATTACCCCTTCCACCTGCACATTTACGGCGAGGATCGGGCCGGAGCGGCGGCGCTGGCGGAGCGGCTGCAAGTGGCCGGCCGGGTGACCATCCACGGGTTCGTTCCCGAGCCGGAGCTGGATCGGGCGCTGGCTTCCTCGCACCTGGCGATCAATCTGCGCTATCCGACCAAAGGCGAGGCCTCCGGCAGCCAGTTGCGCATCTGGAGCCACGCGCTGCCCAGCCTGGTAACGCGGGTCGGCTGGTATGCCGAGCTGCCTCGCGACACGGTTTCCTTCGTGCGGCCGGACTACCTGGTGGAGGATCTGTGCGCCCATCTGCGCGCGTTTGCCGGCCGGCCCGCCGGTTATGCGGAATCGGGAATGCGCGGCCACGACTATTTCGTGGAGCGGCATTCGCCCACCGCTTATGCCGCGAAGATCGTGGACCTCGCGGCCCATGCCGCGGCCTACCGACAGCGGTGGAACGCGCTGCGCATGAGCGGCCGGATCGTGGAAGGGCTGCGGGGATGGTTCCCGGTCCGGAAGGCCGGCGCCTATCTCGACCATGCGGCGGAAGTCGTGAGCGATCTGGGATAAGACCCAGCTTGCTCATGGATCCTGGACAGCGTCCGGCGCCGGCAGGAACACGCCTTCGTTTTTCCCGTGCGCCGTCTTCGAGTCGTAAGCGTCCTGCGCTTTTTTCACGTCGCCGGGGAAATCCTTAAACAGGTCGGCCAGATTCTTCTGGCTGAGGTCGGTTTGCGAGGTGATCTGCGTGCCGAAGCTCTTGGCCTGGTCTTCCAGAATCTGGCGGTGCTGGTCCTCGTGTTTTTGGAGCGCCGCCATCATTTTGTCCCAGGCGTCCTTAGCCTTCTTTCCAAGGGAACCCGCCTTGGACCATGCCGGCATCGTGATGGTGTAGCCGACCGTCAGCGTGACCTCGGTAATCGGATCGCCCTTGGCCGGCTTGAACGAAAGGGCGGGCCGCTCGTGTTGGAACAAGGCCCACTCCTGCTTGGCGGTATTCTTCTTCTCGAAGAACTTGAACATATCTTCGTAAGTATTCCCCGGCACCGCCGCGGTTTTGTTATCGGTCTTCGACCATTTGATGCTGAACTTAGGTGTTACCCCATTACGGTTTTCCTTTGCGGACACGATGTGTGTCCGAACTGCTCGGTCGTAATCCTAGCACGAGTTTGCCGCTATCTCGCGCGCTTGTCGTACCACTGAATGGTCGCCCGCAGCCCTTCCTCGAGCCCGGTGCGGGCGCGGAATCCGAATTCCCGCCCGGCACGGGTCACGTCCAGGGAGCGGCGCGGCTGGCCGTTGGGCTGGCTGGTGTCCCACACGATCCGGCCGCCGAAGCCGGTCAGCTCCGCAATCTTCCCCGCCAGGTCGCGGATGGAAATCTCGATTCCGCTGCCCAGGTTGACCGGGGCGGCGCCGTCGTAGCGCTCCGCGGCCAGCACGATTCCTTCGGCCGCATCTTCCACGTACAGGAACTCGCGGGTTGGCGAGCCATCGCCCCACAGGACGATCTCGTCCGCGCCCCCGCGCATGGCCTCCACGCACTTGCGGATCACCGCGGGAATCACATGCGAGGATCGCGGGTCGAAATTGTCGCGCGGGCCGTAGAGATTCACCGGCAGCAGGAACACGGCATTCAGACCGTACTGCTCGCGGTAAGCCTGGCATTGCACCAGCAGCGCTTTCTTGGCGATGCCATACGGGGCGTTGGTCTCCTCCGGATAACCGTCCCACAGATTCTCCTCGCGGAACGGCACGGGAGTGAACTTGGGATAGGCGCAGATGGTCCCCAGCACCACGATCTTTTCCACTGCGTAGCGCCGGCAGGCCTCGATCACCTGGATTCCCATGATGGCGTTCTCGTAGAAGAACAGGCCGGGGCTGCCGCGATTGGCCCCGATGCCGCCCACCGTGGCGGCGGCGTGAATCACCACCTGCGGTCTGAATTCGAGGAACAGCCGCTCGACGGCACCGGCGCGGGTCAGGTCGTAGTCGCGGCGGCGCGGCGCGGCGACCTCCCGCGCTCCCTGGCGGGTGAGCCGCTCCACGATATAGGAACCCAGAAAGCCGGCGCCGCCGGTCACCAGGATGCGCTTCGCGGAAAGATCCATGGACTCTTAGCTAGGAATCGACGGCCGCCACGCCGAGCGCTTCCCGGCCGCCCTTGAGCTTGCGGCTCAGCTCGGCGATATCGGCATCCACCATCATCTGCACCAGCTCGCGGAAGCTCACCCGCGGCGCCCATCCCAGCAGGGATCGCGCCTTGGAGGCGTCGGCGCGCAGGTCGTCGACTTCGGCCGGACGGTAGTAGCGCGGATCGATGCGCACGTGCTCGCTCCAGTCCAGGCCGGCGTGCGAGAAAGCGGCTTCCACGAACTCGCGCACGGAATGCGATTCGCCCGTGCCGATGACGTAATCGCCGGGCGCATCCTGCTGCAGCATGCGCCACATGGCTTCCACGTAATCGCCGGCGAAGCCCCAGTCGCGGCGCGCCTCCAGGTTGCCGAGATACAGCTTTTCTCCGGAGCCATGGCGGATCTGCGCCACCGCGCGGGTGATCTTGCGGGTGACGAAGGTTTCGCCCCGCCGCGGCGACTCGTGATTGAACAGGATCCCGCAGGAAGCGTGCAGGCCGTAACTTTCGCGGTAGTTCACGGTGGCCTGATGGGCGAACACCTTGGCGCAGGCGTACGGGCTGCGCGGATGGAAGGCCGTGGATTCACTCTGCGGCGGCGGCGTGCTGCCGAACATTTCGCTCGAGGAGGCCTGGTAAAACCGGCACCGCAGCCCGGTCCGCCGGATGGCTTCCAGCAGCCGCACCGCACCTACGCCCACCACTTCGGCGGTGTATTCGGGAATCTCGAAGCTCACCTTCACGTGGCTCTGCGCGCCGAGGTTGTAGATCTCGTCGGGCGCCAGGCCGGCCAGCAGCCAGGCCAGCGAGCTGGAGTCGGCCAGATCGCCATAGTGCAGGAGGAAGCGCGGGCCGGGCTGGTGCGGGTCGGCGTAGAGGTGGTCCACACGATCGGTATTGAAAGAGGAGGCCCGGCGCTTCAGGCCGTGCACCTCGTACCCTTTGGCCAGCAGAAACTCCGCCAGGTACGAGCCGTCCTGGCCGGTGATCCCCGTAATGAGCGCCCGCGGCATTCGCCCGCTATTGTCGCATATGATTGAAAAAGCTGGCAGTTCGGCAGTTTGGATCGCAAACACATGTGGAACGGGGATTACCGGTTTCTCCTGCACAACCTCATCGCCAAGGACTTCAAGGTGCGCTACCGGAACATGTCCCTGGGAATGTTCTGGTCGCTGCTGAACCCCCTGGTCACCATGGGGGTGCTGACCGTGGTGTTCACCAGGTTTCTGGTCAATCGCGACATTCAGCACTACCCCCTGTTCTTCCTGTGCGGGCTGATCCCCTACAATTTCTTCGTCCTGGCGTGGAGCACCGGCACCAGCTCGCTGGCCGACAACGCGCACCTGATCAAGCGGGTGGCCGTGCCGCGGGAAATCATCCCCATCGCCACCGTGCTGGGCAACAGCCTGCACCTGCTGATCCAGGTGGCGCTGCTGCTGGTCTTCGCGCTGTTTGAAACGGGCGTGAACCGCTATTGGGCCTGGCTGCCGCTCATCTGGGCGATGGAGGTGCTGCTCGTATGCGGACTGTCGCTGATCTCCTCGGCGGTGAACGTGTACGTACGCGACACCCGCTACCTGGTGGAGTCGTTCAACGCGGTGCTGTTCTGGCTGGTGCCGATCGTGTACCGGTTTCCGCGGCCCGAATACCGCGCCTTCTTCGAGTTCAACCCGGTGGCCGCCCTGGTGATGGCGCAGCGCAACATCCTGATGGATGGCCGGCCGCCGGCGTCATCCCTGCTGACCTATCTCACGCTGGGGTCGGTGACCGTGCTGGCGCTGGGGCTGCTGCTGTTCCGGCGGTTGAAGCAGAGCTTTTACGACTATCTGTAGCACCGGATGGCGCCAAGGGGCAGTCCGGCGCCGGCCCGCGACAAGCATCGCTCACACGGGACCGCGCTTGCGCAGGAGGAACGTCATCGAGATCCACTGCGGCGAACCAACAAATCCGTCCGGGGCTACTTCCAGCACCTCGCAGCCTTGTTGAGCGGCGATCGCGTAAACATACTTTTGCGGCAGCACGTGCATCTCGAAGTCTTCCGCTGGGGGCTGGTCCAGATACTCTTCGGCGGCAAAGCGGTAACCCGTGCGATAAGTCGGGAGCTGGAAAAACGCCGCGCCGCCCGGCTTCAAAAGCTGCAGCATCCCCGTCAAGATCAAGGCCATCAAGGGAGGCGGGTTGTGCTGCAGGACGTAGAAGCTGAAGATCAGCTCCACCGGCTCGAGCGCGCCCAGAGAGCGCAGCGATTCAATCCGGTGGAAGCGCACATTGGACACACCCATCCGGTCGAGGTGATGGCGGGCCAGATCGAGGTGGGCCTGGGAAATATCGCAAGCCGCCACCTGGCCGAATTGAGCGGCGAGCCATCGCGTCACCCGGCCCGTGCCGCAACCGTATTCGCAGCACGAGCGGCCCGGGCCGGAGATAGTTGCGCCGTTGCGTTTCAACCATGCCAGCAGACGGTCCACTTCGCGCTTTCCGGATTCGTGAAACTCGTCCGCCAGCTCCGCGGAGTCGGAGCCGGCCTGCTTATGGTCGTCCCAGGACAACACCGACCAATACGGGTCCTGATTTCCCAGGCGCTGCCAGGTATCTTCGACGCGGCTCAGCATCTTCCGGGCGAGATCCTGATCCACGTCCACATCTACGCGTAAAGGCGCTCCCAGGTCCAGGTATGGCGGGATCATCGCCAGGTGATTGGCATGGGAAGTAAACTCCTCCGAGCAGAGAAAAATCTGGCGCAGGGCACGGAGGTCCGGCGCCGTCCGGGTGTGCCCCGCGATGACTTCCTCATTCTCCGGCTCCCGGCCGAGAAGAAGGCGGTAGGCCATGACGACGTCTTGGCGCGAAACCATGCCTCCAGATGGTACCTTATGCCTCGAGCAGGGTCTGGATGACGGTCTCCCAGGAGATCCGCATGCCCGCGTAACGCTCCCGCGCCGCCTGGCCCATTCTGCGGGCCTCCGCGCGATTCTCCCAAAGCCGGTCCATGGCCTCGGCCAACGACACGTTGGTGGGATCCGTCACCAGGCCGGTCACGCCCGGCTCCACAAACTCCAGCGGGCCTCCGGAATCCGTGCAGGTGATCAGCGGCTTGGAGGACAGCATGGCTTCGAGCGAGATATAGCCGTAATCCTCATCCACCGGCGGGTAGATCACGCCCCGCGCCCGCGCGTAGTGCGAGAGCTTTTCCGCTTCGGAAATATTGCCCAGCCAGCGGACGCGCTCCTCCACCTCCAGGCTCCGCGCCATGCCCTGCAGTTCCTCTGTATAAGAAGCTTCGTCGGCCGCGCCGGCGAAGCCTACCACCACCGGGTGCCGGGTGAGCGCCAGGGCTTCCAGAACCAGTTCCTGGCGCTTGGAGCGGTTCAACCGGCTGGGGCAGAACAGGAAATCCTCCGCGGCGGCCGAATAGAACCGCTCGGCGTGCGGCGGCGGATGATATAGCGGCTGCGACTCGATGCCGCAATAGCGGCGCAGCCGCCGCGCCACGTTGCACGAATTGGCGTAGACCGCGCGGGCTTCCGGAATCAGCTTGCGGTCGGCCTGGGCGATGGCCTCGCGCACCTGGCCGCCGGTCGGATAGTGGTGCAGGTCTCCCAGCGGATGGCCCCAGAGATCGTAAGCCGCGCGGTGCTGGTGCAGAATCCAGAGAACCTTGTGGGGGTGAGGAATCAGGTAGGCGGGAAACTTCAGCCCGATCAGCAGGTCGATGCGCGTTCCATGATACTCGGTCAGGTCGCACAGCCGGCAGGCCAGCATGGCGTCCAGAATGCGCTCGGGCGGATACCACTTGAAGGGAATCGAGGCGATCTCCGCCTCGCAGCCGCCGGCCCGCAGCGCCCCGAGCAGTCCCTCGGCGTGCAATTCCGCGCCGCCGCGCACGAAGGGCACCTGGGTGGTGGCGATCAGCACCCGCTGGCGGGCGCGCGCGCCAGCCAGCAGCGGCGCAAAATCCAGCACCACCGAGCGGTCCATCCAACTGGGACAACACCCGGAACGCTCATCAGCCTGGCCGCCGTAAAACCAGCCGGTCCCTTCGTGAAACATGTCCAGCTTCAAGCAGAAGCCGTAAGCGATGTCCGGATCGGGAAGGGTGAACTCGAGGACGGCGGTTTCTCCGGGGCGGACGGGTCCTGGCAACGAGATGCGATCGTCCGGCCGGATCGGGCGCTGCCGGTCCAACCACCGAATACCCAGCCAGGTGGCGGCCGGCCGCCATTCCTCGCGGCCGGTGTTGGTGGCTTCCACCGAGAGGCGGATCTCTCCGGCGGCGCGGTCGGAGCGGCGCACGCGCAGGATGGCGGTATGCGCGGGCTGGTCGTAATCGAACAGGCCTTCCGGATACGCGGTAAAGGGCCGGCCATCTTTCATGCCTTGGTAGAAGATCGTTTGCCCACGCAGTGACAGGTCATCGCTCGCCAGCAGACGCTCGATGGCCGCCCTATCGCCGTATACCGGATAGACGTCGTGGGTGGTGAGCTGGCCGGTGGCCAGGCCGCAAGCCTCCCCGATGCGCGCCAGCTCGCGCGGCACATATTCCCGGTTATGGCGGCCATACGCGCCGTGCCCAGAATACGGCCCATAGCGGTAGGGCGCCTGGTTCCGTATCAGCAGATCCACCCCTTCCCGGCTGGCCACGTTGGGCGTAGTGATCACCAGGCGGCCCTCCGGCCTCAACACCCGGTGAGCTTCCCGGTACAGAAAGCAGGGGTCCAGGAGCATGTGCTCGAGCATCTCCATAGAGATGATCAGGTCGAACGTGCCGGCATCGAAGGGCCAGACGTCTGCCTCCGCGTTGAAGGTGTGCAGCGCAAAGGAGTAATCGGGGAAGCCGGAGACTTTGGCGGGCAGGTTCACGCGGCTTTGCGGAGTGCTCCCGGGGCTGGCGGTCTGCGAGGGATGCTCCCAATCGGCCAGCACCAGCTCCGACCGCGGAAAGCGCCGCGCCAGCATCAGGGTAAACAGGTACGGCCCGATCGCGCCCAGCTCCAGAATCCGCGCCGGCTGGCGTGTGCCTAGAAAAGCCAGGGTAGTCCGGTAGCGCTTATAGTGGACTTCCAGGTACGCCCGGTCGGCCGCGTCTACGGTGTCCTGGTAGACGCGGAGGATCTCTTCGTCGGCGGGATCGAAGCTCATGCGGAAGAAGCGCTACTCCCTGTGCGCCACGATGGCGTAATCCCGTGGGCCGTAGAAATACCGGTTGAAGCGGCGCGCCACGGCGCATCCGTTCTCCTCGGACACATGCCCGGCCGCGTCCGGAGAGTTGAGAAACAGCACCTGGACCGAAGCCAGCCCGCGGGATTCCACCAGCAGGCGCAGGAGCTCGCTGGGGATGGGATGGAGGCGGAGAGGGTCCTTGTAGAAATCGCGGCAGGCCACCAGGATGTTATCCGGATTGGGGGTTTCGAAAATGGCCGTGCCGCCAGGCCGCAAAACCCGCGCCACCTCGTCCAGCAGGCGGACCAGTTGCCGGAAGGAGAGCTGCTCGACCAGACGCAGGGCCGTAACCGCCCCCAGCGATCCATCGGCCACCCGCGCCAGGTAATCGAGGGCCTCCGACTGCTCGGCCGCCAGTTGGCGCTCGCGGCACTCCATCACCATCAGGCGGTTGGAATCCACGCCGCGGGCCTGGAGGCCTTCCCGGCGCAGCAGCTCGAGCCACTCGCCGCGGCCGCAGCCGAGGTCCAGCACGGGGCCTTCGCGCGGCATCAGCGGCAGATAGGTTTTCCAGCGCTCCTGGGCCTCTCCGCGAGTGCCGCGCAGCTCGCTTTCGAGAGCCGCGTAGAGC
>Ga0335077_10007647_pt1 | contig 13371 bp, 7 predicted proteins | sample Lox_Sample_31_FD_207151 | JGI IMG/M metagenome (GOLD analysis project Ga0335077, IMG submission 207151) | Soil microbial communities from Loxahatchee National Wildlife Refuge, Florida, United States - Lox_Sample_3.1 | ecosystem: Environmental > Terrestrial > Soil > Wetlands | place: USA: Florida... | reverse complement strand
CACGAGGGGTGGTACTGCGCGCCCTGCGAGGCGTTCTACCCGGAGAAAGACCTCGTGGAGGGCGCGTGTCCCGTCCACGGCACGACGCTCGAGCTGCAAAAAGAAGAAAACGTCTTCTTCCGACTCTCGCGCTACGGCGGCCGCCTGCTCGAGCTGTACCGGGAGAAGGGCCCCGACGGCCAGCCCTTCGTCTATCCCGAGAGCCGCCTCAACGAGGTGCGCTCGTTCGTGGAGTCCGGGCTCAAGGACCTCTCGGTCTCCCGGACGTCCATCAAGTGGGGCATCCCGTTCCCGGGCCGGCCCGGCCACGTCGTCTACGTGTGGCTCGACGCGCTGGTGAACTACATCACCGCGCTCGGCTTCGGCTCGAGAGACGAGTCGCTCTACGAGCGCTACTGGCCGGGCATCCACGTCATCGGGAAGGACATCCTGAGGTTCCACGCCGTCTACTGGCCCGCGTTCCTCATGTCGGCCGGCCTCGCCGTTCCGCGGCAGGTCGTGAGCCACGGCTGGTGGCTCCGCGACGAGAAGAAGATGTCCAAGTCCACCGGCAACGTCGTGCGTCCCGACGACCTCGTCGCCGCGTTCGGCGTGGACGCGCTGCGCTGGCACCTCGTCTCGGCGATGTCGTTCGGGCAGGACGCGAGCTTCTCCGACGAGGACTTCCTCGCCGGCTACAACGCGGATCTCGCGAACGGAATCGGGAACACGCTCTCGCGCGCCGTGAAGATGTCGAGGGATTTCTTCGAGGGCAAGACGCCGCCGGAAAGGAACCCGAAGACGAATTCCTTCGAATGGCCGAAGACCGCCTCGGACCGGATCTCGAAATGGCGCACGGCGTTCGAGGGCTACCGCCTTCACGAGGCGGCCGGCGAGGTCCGATCGCTCGTTCAGCTTGTGGACAGCTACATCACGACCCACCAGCCGTGGCGCACCCCCGCGGATCTTTCCTTCGAAGAAATCTCCCGGTTCCGGTCGCACGTGCTCGCCGACTGTCTCGAGGCGCTGCGTATCGCGGCGTGTCTCCTCGCGCCGATCGCGCCGCGAACGGCGACGGAGATCTCCCGGCGTCTCGGGATCGACAAGCGCGCCGAAGACGCCCGCGTCAGCGACCTCGCCTGGGGCCAGCTCCCCCTGAGCGTCCCGCTCCCGTCCGCGCCCCCGCTCTTTCCGAGGGCGGACGCGAGAGAATATTTTGCTTCCAGAGGTGCGGGCACCGCCGGTGCTTCGAAGGAGAACCCTGTGGTTGAAGAGAAAGACAATATTTCTTCGAAGGGTGCGTCTCAGGCAGGTTCCGCTGCGGGCAACGCGGCTGGGGGCGTCGGGTCTCCCGCGCCGTCGCCGGCGGCCGGCGGCAGCACGGGCGCGCGGACAGCACCCGAGACTGGCCCTTCTTCTTCCCCTTCTAAGCAAAATCCACCATTGCCGTCTGCCCCTCCGCAGCAGGCCACGACGCCGACGACGCCCGCCACGTCCGAAAGCAAAATCTCGATCTCCGACTTCGTGAAGATCGATCTCCGCGTGGGCGAGGTGATCGCGGCCGAGAAGGTGGAGAAGTCGAAGAAGCTGATGAAGATGACCGTGAAGCTCGGAGAGGAGGTACGGACGATCGTCGGCGGCATCGCGACGGCCTACACGGCCGAGCAGCTCGTCGGCCGGAAGTTCGTCTTCGTCGCGAACCTCCAGCCCGCGAAGCTCATGGGCGTCGAGTCGAACGGAATGATCCTCGCCGCGACGCTGCCCGACACAGGGGAGGCTTCGCTCCTCATGGTCGACGCCTCGGTCCCTTCGGGCGCGAAGGTGAAGTAAGTGACCGGCTCCGACGGCGGCGACGACAACACCCACCGGCCGGCGCCGCCCACGCCGCCGGTCCCGGCCGACCCGGCCGCGAAGGCGAACCTCGACGCCATTCTCGCGTCGCCGACGTACACGCTCGCGCAGGAAGACCTCGCGTTCCTCGCGCGCCGCGAGCTGCGCGGCGTGCGGCTGATGCTCGAGCTCGAGAAGGCGGACTTCCAGCTCGACCGGGAGGGTATCCGGACCACGATCGTCGTCTTCGGCGGCGCGCGGCTCAAGGAAGGGGACCGCTGGTACGCGGAGGCGCGGGAGCTGGGGCGCATCGCCTCGACGAGTTGCCAGGTGGACGGGATGAGCGACTTCGTCATCACGACGGGCGGCGGCCCGGGCGCGATGGAGGCCGCCAACCGCGGCGCGTGGGACGCCGGCGCCAAGACCGTGGGCTTCAACATCCAGCTCCCGCACGAGCAGTGGCCGAACGCGTACATCACGCCGTCCCTCTGCTTCCGGTTCCACTACTTCGGCATCCGCAAGATGCACCTCCTCATGCGCGCCCGCGCGCTCGTCGCCTTTCCGGGCGGCTATGGCACGCTGGACGAGCTCTTCGAGACGCTCACGCTCGTCCAGACCGGAAAGATGAAGCGCGTCCCGATCGTCCTCGTGAGCCGCGCGTACTGGGAGAGGCTCATCAACTGGCAGCTCCTCGTGGACGAGGGAGCGATCGCGCCCGAGGATCTGGATCTCATTTCCTGGGCCGAGGGCGGCGCCGAGGCATGGAACGCGATCGTGGACTACTACGCACGGCATCCGGCCCCGCCCGGCTCGCGCCTGCGCTGATGGCGTTCCCTGAATGACGGCCGAGTACGCGGACTCGCACGGCCATCTCACGATGGTGTTCGAGGGCGGCGAGATGAAGGGCGGGCCGCGGGCGCCGCGGGCGGCCGAAGTACGGGAGCTCGTGACGCGCGCGCGGGACGCCGGCGTCACGCGCATCCTCGTGCCCGGGACTCACCGCGGCGACCTGCGTCTCGCCGTCGAAATCGCCGAGCAGTACGACGGCGTCTTCGCGGCGGTCGGAATCCACCCGCACGAAGCGAAGGAGTTCGACGAGGACGAGGACCTGAAGCTCTTCGAGCAGCTCTCGGCCTCGAAGAAGGTCGTCGCCGTCGGGGAGATCGGTCTCGACTATCACTACGACCATTCCCCGAAGGAGGCGCAGAGGTACGCCCTCGAGGCGCAGCTGCGCTTCGCGGGGGAGAAGGGGCTGCCCGTCCTCCTTCACAACCGTGAGTCCGAGCAGGACCTCCTCCCGGTCCTCGAGCACCTTGCGCCCGGCGACCCCGCGAATCTCCGGGGCGTCTTCCATTCCTTCTGCGCGGACGCGGAGACCGGACAGCGCGCGCTTGGGCTCGGCTACCTCGTCAGCTTCTCGGGGATGCTCACGTTCAAGTCCGCGGACAACGTCCGCGACGCCGCGGCGGCGCTGCCGCTCGATTCGATGCTCCTCGAAACGGACGCGCCGTACCTCGCGCCCGCGCCTTTCCGGGGCAAGCCGAACGAGTCGAGCTACCTCCCGAGGACGGCGGCGCGCCTGGCGGAGGTGAAAGACGTGCCCGTCGAAGAGATCGCGCGCGTCACGACGGAGAACTTCAAGCGGCTCTTCCGGGTGTCCTAGGAGACGATTCGATGGCCCGCCCGCCGCGCCTGTCACGCGCCGACTTCGAGAAGCTCGTCGGGAAGGCGATCGCGGAGCTGCCGGGGTCGTTCCGGTCGCGCCTCGAGAACGTCGTGATCGCCGTCGAGGACGAACCGACCGACGAGGACTACGACCTCACCGGAACGCCCGACGACGAGGACCTCTTCGGCATCTTCCGCGGACCGATGCGTACGGAGACGTCGTGGGACATGCTCCCGACTCTCCCCCCGCAGGTCGTCGTCTTCCGCGGCCCCATCCTGCGCAACACGAGCAGCAGCCGGGAAGCCGTCAGGGAGATCAGGGACACGCTCGTCCACGAGCTCGGGCATTACTTCGGGCTCGAGGACGACGAGATGCCGTACTGAACACATTCCGCGCGCCTCGCCGTCTCCCGGCAACGCTAAACTAGCCATTCTTCGAATGGCACGACCCCTCGAGAAACTGTCACGGCGGCGCGACGTACCAGATGGAACGAGCTTCGAGATGAGAGCAGTGTTCCGGGGTCCGGATCTTGCTCATCACGTTCGACACCGGGGTGTTGTCCCGGTCCCGAGGAAAAAATGACACCGACGCAGACCGAAGGTCCTCCGGCCCCGCCCGCGGCGAGGACTGCCGCACCGCCCGAGAAACGGGCGCCGGAGAACGCCGCGCAGACGGCTCCGGAGAGACACGGACCGGAGGAAATGCGAGACGAGCTGGACGAGAACCCGCCCAAGGCATCGTCCGGAAGGCCGCGCCGGTGGCCCTGGATCGTGGGCGCCCTGGCTCTCGCGGTCGTGGCGATCATCTTTCTGGCCGGCGCCCGCCAGGAGCGCCTGCGCCGTGACGCGGACGCGAAGGCGCGTCCCCGGGCGGTGTCGGTCGTGACCGCGGCGGCGCGAACGGGCGACATGCCGGTCTACCTGACGGGGCTCGGAACCGTCACCGCGCTGAACACGGTCACGGTGAGGAGCAGGGTGGACGGCGAGCTCGCCACCGTGGCGTTCCGGGAGGGGCAGATCGTCCAGAAGGGCGACCTGCTCGCCCTGATCGACCCCCGCCCCTTCCAGGTGCAGCTCGAGCAGGCCTCGGGGCAGCTCGCCAAGGACGAGGCCGCTCTCCAGAACGCGAGGCTGGACCTCGAGCGCTACAAGGTTCTCGCGGCGCAGGACGCCGTCCCGAAGCAGCAGCTCGACACGCAGGCCGCGACGGTCGCGCAGAGCGAGGGCGTGCTCAAGACCGACCAGGGCCAGGTCGACGCGGCGAGGCTCAACCTCGTCTACACGCGCATCACGGCGCCGATCAGCGGCCGGGTCGGACTCCGGCTCGTCGACGCGGGAAACCAGATTCACGCCACGGACCCGAACGGCCTCGTCGTGCTCACGCAGGTCCAGCCCATCGCCGTCATCTTCACGCTGCCCGAGGACCAGCTCAACGCGGTGCGCGACCGCCTCCGCCAGGGCCGGAAGCTGCCGGTCGACGCGTTCGACCGGGACCTCAAGCGCAAGCTCGCGACGGGCGAGCTCGCGACGGTGGACAACCAGATCGACACGACGACGGGCACCGTGAAGCTCAAGGCCATCTTCCCGAACGCCGACGACGGGCTCTTTCCGAACCAGTTCGTGAACCCGCGGCTCCTCATCGACACGCTCAAGGGCGTCGTCCTCGTCCCGAACGCCGCGATCCAGCGCGGCACGCAGTCCACGTTCGTGTTCGCCGTGAAGGAGGACCAGAGCGTCGAGGTGCGGCCGGTCGAGGTCCAGCTCACCGAGGGCGACACGACCGCGATCTCGAAGGGTCTCTCCGCGGGCGACGTGGTCGTGACCGAAGGGGTCGACAAGCTGCAGGCAGGCTCGAAGATCGAGACGGGCCGGCCCGGAGCCCCCGCGTCCGCCGGCGCTCCGGCGCCGCAGAGCAAGAGCGCCTCCTCCGCCGCGCGCTCATGAACCCCTCCCGCCCGTTCATCCTGCGGCCGGTCGCGACCTCGCTCCTGATGGCCGGCCTGCTCCTGGTGGGCCTCGTGGGCTTCCAGTTTCTGCCGGTTTCGGCGCTGCCGCAGGTCGACTACCCGACGATCCAGGTCCTGACGTTCTACCCGGGCGCGAGCCCGGACGTGATGGCCTCCTCGGTGACCGCGCCTCTCGAGAGGCAGTTCGGCCAGGTGCCGGGCCTCAACCAGATGACCTCGACGAGCTCGCAGGGCGCGTCGGTCATCACGCTCCAGTTCACGCTCGAGCTCAACATCGACGTCGCCGAGCAGCAGGTCCAGGCGGCGATCAACGCCGCGGGGACGTTCCTCCCGGCGAACCTGCCGAACCCCCCGATCTACAGCAAGACGAATCCGGCCGACGCGCCGATCCTCACGCTCGCCCTCACCTCGAAGACGCTGTCGCTCTCCCAGGTGGAGGACATCGCCGACACGCGGCTCGCGCAGAAGATCTCCCAGCTCCCGGGCATCGGCCTCGTCTCGATCAGCGGCGGCCAGAAGCCCGCCGTGCGCGTCCAGGTCAACCCCACCGCGCTCTCGTCCTACGGCCTCACGATGGAGGACGTGCGCGCGGCGCTCGCGAACGCGAACGTCAACCAGGCCAAGGGCAGCTTCGACGGGACGACCCAGTCCTACACGATCGGCGCGAACGACCAGCTCCTGACGAGCGCCGACTACCTGCCGCTCGTGATCGCCTACCGGAAGGGCGCGCCCGTCCGCCTGTCCGACGTCGCGCTCGTCATCGACAGCGCCGAGAACGTGAAGCAGGCCGCCTGGATGAACCAGACGCCGGCCGTCATCCTGAACATCCAGCGGCAGCCCGGCGCGAACATCATCGCGGTCGTCGACCGCGTGAAGGCCCGCCTCCCGCAGCTCAAGGCCGGGCTGCCGGCCGCGATCGACCTCGCGATCCTGACGGACCGCACGACGACGATCCGCGCGTCGGTCAAGGACGTCGAGTTCGAGCTGATGCTCGTGGTGGCGCTCGTCGTCATGGTCATCTTCCTGTTCCTGAGGAGCGTCGCGGCCACGATCATTCCGAGCGTCGCGGTCCCGCTCTCCCTCGTGGGCACGTTCGCCGCGATGTACGCCCTCGGCTACAGCCTGAACAACCTCACCCTCATGGCGCTGACGATCTCGACGGGGTTCGTCGTGGACGACGCCATCGTCATGATCGAGAACATCTCCCGCTATCTCGAGCAGGGAGACAAGCCGCTCGTGGCCGCCCTGAAGGGCTCCGAGCAGATCGGCTTCACGATCCTCTCGCTGACCGTCTCCCTCATCGCGGTCCTGATCCCTCTCCTCTTCATGGGCGACATCGTGGGGCGGCTGTTCCGCGAGTTCGCGGTGACGCTCTCGGTGACGATCCTCATCTCGGCGGCCGTCTCGCTCACGCTCACGCCGATGATGTGCGCGCGACTGCTCCATCACGTGCCCGAGGCCGAGCAGGGGAGGTTCTACCGGGCTTCCGGGCGCGTGTTCGAACGCATCATCGACTTCTACGACCGCACGCTTCGCTGGGTGCTCCGGCATCAGCCGGCGACGCTCGTCGTGGCGGTCGTCACGTTCATCGCGACCATCCTCCTCTACATCGTGATCCCGAAGGGCTTCTTCCCGGTCCAGGACACGGGCGTGATCCTCGGGATCTCCGAGGCGCCGCAGACCGCTTCCTTCGCGACGATGTCCGAGAGGCAGCAGCAGCTCGCGGCCGTCATCCTCAGGGACCCGGCCGTCGAGAGCCTTTCGTCGTTCATCGGCGTCGACGGAACGAACATGACGCCCAACAGCGGGCGGATCCAGATCAACCTCAAGCCCCTCGACGACCGGAAGATCCACGCGGACGACCTGATCCGGAGGCTCCAGCCGGAGCTGCAGAAGGTCCCGGGGATCACGCTCTTTCTCCAGCCCGTGCAGGACCTCACGGTGGAGGATCGCGTCAGCAAGACGCAATTCCAGTACAGCCTCGAGGACTCCGACGCCGCCGAGCTCAACGTCTGGGTGCCGCGCTTCGTCGACAGGCTGAAGGCTCTCCCGGAGCTGCGCGACGTCGCGAGCGACCTCTCGAACTCGGGGGGACAGGCGCGGGTCGTCATCGACCGCAGCTCGGCGTCGCGCTTCGGCATCACGCCGCAGCAGATCGACGACGCGCTCTACGACACCTTCGGCCAGCGCCAGGTCTCGACGATGTTCACCCAGCTCAACCAGTACCGCGTCGTGCTCGAAGGGCGACCGGAGCTGCAGATCCGTCCGGAAGATCTCCAGAACGTCTTCCTGCGCTCCTCGACGGGAGGCTCGGTGCCCCTGCGCTCGCTCGCCACGGTGGAGACGCTCAACGCGCCTCTCGCCGTGAACCATCAGGGGCAGTTCCCGGTCGCCACCGTCTCCTTCAACCTCGCGCCCGACGTGTCCCTCGGAGCGGCCGTGAAGGCCATCGAGAAGGCACGGGCGGAGCTCGGCCTGCCCCTGAGCATCCAGGCGCAGTTCGAGGGAACGGCGCGGGCGTTCGGCGCGTCGCTCACGAACACGCCTCTTCTCATCCTCGCCGCGCTCGTGACCGTCTACATCCTGCTGGGCGTCCTGTACGAGAGCACGATCCACCCCATCACGATCCTGTCGACGCTTCCGTCCGCCGGCGTCGGGGCCCTCCTCTCGCTCATCCTCTGCCGTAACGACTTCTCGGTCGTGGCGCTCATCGGCATCATCCTTCTCATCGGGATCGTGGAGAAGAACGCGATCATGATGATCGACTTCGCGCTCGATGCCGAGCGCCGCGACAAGAAGGCCCCACTCGACGCCATCACGCAGGCCGCGCTGCAGCGGTTCCGGCCCATCATCATGACGACGATGGCGGCGCTGCTCGCCGGCATCCCTCTCGCGCTCGGCACCGGCACCGGCGCGGAGCTCCGGAGGCCGCTCGGAATCGCGATCGTGGGCGGACTCATCTTCAGCCAGCTCCTGACGCTCTACACGACGCCGGTCATCTACCTCGCCTTCGACCGCCTCGCGGCCCGGCTCGTGAAGAGGCGCGGCCCGGCCCCCGAGGCTCGTCCGCAAGGGCCCGTGCCCGAGCCGTTTCCGGCGGGAGGCCGATGAGTCTCTCCTCGCCGTTCATCCGAAGGCCGATCGGGACGAGCCTCCTCACGGTGGCGCTCGCGCTGGCCGGCGGCATCGCCTACTTCTTCCTCCCCGTGGCGCCGCTTCCGCAGGTCGAGTTCCCGACGATCTCGGTGTCGGCGAGCCTGCCGGGCGCCAGCCCGGAGACGATGGCCTCCTCGGTCGCCACGCCTCTCGAGCGGCAGTTCGGGCGGATCGCGGGCATCACGGAGATGACGTCGCAGAGCTCTCTGGGATCGACGTCGATCACGCTCCAGTTCGACCTCTCGCGGAACATCGACGCCGCCGCGCGTGACATCCAGGCCGCGATCAACGCGGCCCGCGGCCAGCTCCCCTCGAACCTTCCCAGCAATCCCAGCTACCGGAAGGTCAACCCGGCCGACGCCCCGATCATGCTGATCGGCCTCACCTCCGACGTCGCGCCGCGGTCGAAGATGTACGACCTCGCATCGTCGGTCCTCCAGCAGAAGCTCGCGCAGGTTCCCGGCGTCGGCCAGGTGTTCGCGGGCGGCGGCGCCCTTCCCGCGGTGCGCGTGGACCTCAACCCGACCGCCCTCAGCCGGACGGGCCTCGGGCTGGAGGACGTGCGGACGCTCCTCGCGAGCGCGAACGCCAACAGCCCCAAGGGCGAGCTCGGGATGGGCCGGCGCCTGTGGTCCATCTCGGCGACCGACCAGCTCCTCAAGGCCGACCAGTACAAGCCGCTCGTCGTTTCGTTCCGCAACGGGGCGGCGCTCCGGCTCTCCGACATCGCCACCGTGACCGATTCCGTCGAGAACGTCATGACGATCGGGATCGCGAACAACCAGCCGGCGGTTCTCCTCATCGTGTTCCGCCAGCCGGGCGCGAACATCATCGACACGGTCGACCGCATCACGGCCCTCATGCCGCAGCTCCAGGCCGAGGTGCCGCCCACGATCAAGGTCTCGGTCATGCTCGACCGGACCGGCACGATCCGCGGGTCCGTGAGGGACGTCCAGATCACGCTGATGATCTCGATCTGCCTCGTCATCCTCGTGGTCTTCGCCTTCCTCAGGAGCGTGCGCTCGACGATCATCCCGAGCGTGGCCGTGCCGGTCTCGCTGGTCGGGACGTTCGGCGCCATGTACCTCCTCGGCTACAGCATCGACAACCTGTCCCTCATGGCCATGACGATCGCGACCGGCTTCGTCGTGGACGACGCCATCGTCGTGATCGAGAACATCACGCGGCACATCGAGGCCGGCATGAAGCCGTTCGAAGCCGCGCTCGAAGGGGCGCGCGAGATCGGGTTCACGGTCTTCTCCATCAGCATGTCCCTCATCGCCGTGTTCATCCCGATCCTGATGATGGGCGGCATCGTGGGCCGGCTCTTCCGCGAGTTCGCCGTCACGCTGTCGGTCGCCATCTTCGTCTCGATGGTCGTCTCCCTCACGACCACCCCGATGATGTGCGCCTGGCTGCTCCGGGGAAAGGGGCAGGAGAAGCACGGCCGGGCGTTCACCCTCAGCGAGAAGGGCTTCAAGTGGATCCTCGACCACTACGAGACCTCCCTCCGCTGGGTGATGCGCCACCAGCCCCTCACGCTCGCCGTGACGCTCGCGACGATGGCGGCGACGATCTTCCTCTACGTCAAGGTGCCGAAGGGCTTCTTCCCGCAGCAGGACACGGGCCGCCTTTCCGGCTCCATCCTGGGCGACCAGAACACGTCCTTTTCGGCGATGGCGAGGCGCGTCGCCGCCTTCGCGGACGTCGTCATGAAGGACCCCGCCACCCAGTACGTGCAGGCCTACTCCGGCGGACAGGGCACGGTCAACGCCGGGCGCATGTTCGTCACCCTGAAGCCCCTCGCGGAGCGGAAGCTCAACGCCGACCAGGTCGTCGCGCGCCTGAGGGGCAAGCTCGGGTCGGTGCCGGGAGGCAGCCTGTACCTGCAGGCCGTGCAGGACCTCCGCATCGGCGGCTTCGTGTCCGGCGCCCAGTACCAGTACACGCTTTCCGCCGACAACCCGAAGGACCTGGAGGTCTGGGCGCCGAAGGTGCTGGAGAAGCTCCGCTCCCTCAAGGGTCTCGCGGACCTCAACAGCGACCAGCAGATGAAGGGCCTGCAGGCGGATCTCGTCATCGACCGGGCCACCGCGTCGCGCCTCGGCATCGCGGCGCAGCAGATCGACGACGCCCTCTACGACGCGTTCGGCCAGCGCCAGGTCTCCACGATGTACCAGCCCCTCAACCAGTACCACGTCGTCATGGAGGTGGACCCGAAATACTGGAAGGATCCCGAGAGCCTGAGGTCGATCTGGGTCAAGGCGCGGGACGGCACGCAGGTTCCGCTCAGCGCGTTCACGCATTACGAGCGCTCCACGGCGCCGCTCGCGATCAACCACCAGGGGCAGTTCCCGGCCGTGACGCTGTCGTTCAACCTCGCGCCGGGTGTCGCCCTCGGCGACGCGGTGAACGAGATCAACCGCGCACAGAGCGAGATCGGCCTCCCCTCGGCCATCCGCCCGAGCTATCAGGGCACGGCGAAGGCCTTCCAGGAATCCCTGGCCAACGAGCCCATCCTCATTCTCGCGGCGCTCGTGACGGTCTACATCGTCCTCGGCGTCCTGTACGAGAGCCTGATCCACCCGGTCACGATCCTCTCCACGCTGCCGTCGGCCGGCGTGGGCGCGCTCGTCGCGCTTCTCTTCACGCGGACGGACCTCAGCGTGATCGCGCTCATCGGCATCATCCTTCTCATCGGCATCGTCAAGAAGAACGCGATCCTCATGATCGACTTCGCGATCGAAGCCGAACGCAAGGACAAGAAGAGCCCCGAGGCGGCCATCTTCCAGGCCTGCCTCCTCCGGTTCCGCCCCATCACGATGACGACGATGGCGGCCCTCCTCGGCGGCCTTCCGCTCGCGCTCGGGCACGGCGTCGGCTCCGAGCTCCGCCGCCCGCTCGGCATCGCGATCGTGGGCGGGCTCATCTTCAGCCAGATGCTCACGCTCTACACGACGCCCGTCATCTATCTCTACCTCGACCGCCTGCGCCTGCGCTGGGAGTACCACCGCCGCGGGCGCACCGCGAAAACGGACCTCACGCATGAAACGGCGTAACGATCCGCTCCGAGGCGCTCTCGCCCTCACCCTCGCGCTCCTTCTGCCGGGGTGCGCGGTCGGCCCCGACTACGTGAAGCCCTCCACCGTGTCGCCCGCCGCCTTCAAGGAGGCGCCGGTAGACGCGTCCGAATGGAAGGTGGCCCGGCCGGCGGATGCCTTCCCGCGCGGCGCGTGGTGGAAGATCTTCGGCGACGCGGATCTCGACGCGCTCGAGGAGCAGCTCGCGTCGGCCAACACCACCATCGCGCAGGCCGAGGCTCGCTATCGCGCCGCGCGCGCCATCCTGAGGCAGACGCGCGCCGACATCTACCCGACGGTGACGGCCGACGCCGGGGTCACGCGCGCGCGCACCCTGACGACCCAGCTCGGGGCGCCGGGGCCCGTCCCGGTCACATCCACGACGTATTCCGCCGTCGGCGACGCGTCGTGGGAGCTCGACGTCTGGGGGCGCGTGAGGCGCAACGTGGAGTCCAGCGCCGCGGGCGCCGCCGCCGCCGGGGCGGACCTCGAGAACGTGCGGCTTTCCATGCAGGCCGAGCTCGCCGTCGACTGGTACCAGCTCCGCGGCTTCGACGCCCAGATCGCCCTACTGACGGCGAACGCCGACGCGGAGGCGGAAGCCCTCAAGCTCACGGTGAACCGCCACGACCAGGGCGTCGTGTCGGGCGTGGACGTGGCGCAGGCCGAGACGCTGCTCCAGACCACGCGCGCCCAGGCGATCGACGTCGGCATTTCGCGGGCCCAGACCGAGCACGCGATCGCCTTCCTCGTGGGCAAGGCGCCGGCCGACCTCACGATCCCGCCGGCGAAGGTCGCCGCGGTGCCGCCCCCCGTCCCCGGCCTCCTGCCCTCCGAGCTCCTCGAGCGCCGGCCCGACGTGGCCGCCGCCGAGCGCCGGGCGGCCGCCGCGAGCGCCCTCATCGGCGTCGCGGTCGCCGCGTATTTCCCCACCGTCTCCCTCAACGCGTCGGCCGGCTTCGTCAGCACGACGCTGTCGAAGCTCTTCACGGCGCCGGCCTTCATCTGGTCCCTCGGCCCTTCGGCCCTCGCGACCCTCTTCGACGCCGGCCGCCGCCGCGGCCTCACCGAGGAGCGCCGCGCCGAGTACGACGCGGCCGTCGCCGCGTACCGCGAAACCGCCCTGACGGCCTTCCAGGAGGTCGAGGACCAGCTCGCCGCCCTGCGCCTCCTCGCCCTGGAGGAGAAGCAGCAGGCGGCCGCCGTCGCCGCGGCGGAGAGGGCCGTCAGGCTCGCCGAGAACCGGTACCAGGGCGGCATCACGACCTACCTCGAGGTCGTGACGGCCCAGACGGTCGCGCTTTCGAACGAACGCACCGCCGTCGACATCCTCACGCGCCACATGACCGCGAGCGTGAACCTCGTCAAGGCGCTGGGAGGCGGGTTCGAAACGGGGAAGGCACCCTAGGATGACGCCGGGCGCGCCGTTCGAGTCACAGAACGTGCGCCGGCCGCGTCCTCACTGCGTTGCCGCGACCAGCTTCTGCGCGTCGGGGTTCTTGGGGTCGCGCTTGAGGGCCTTCCGCGCGGCCTTGTGGGCGGCGTCGCGGTGCCCGCGAGCGAGCTCGGCACGCGCGATGGCGAGCCACGGATCGGCGAGCTTCGAATCGAGGGCCGCGGCCTGCCGGTAGTTCCGGATGGCGCCCTTGACGTTGCCCTCGCGGAGCGCGAGGTCCCCGCGCACGATGAGCGCG
>Ga0335077_10007646_pt1 | contig 13372 bp, 12 predicted proteins | sample Lox_Sample_31_FD_207151 | JGI IMG/M metagenome (GOLD analysis project Ga0335077, IMG submission 207151) | Soil microbial communities from Loxahatchee National Wildlife Refuge, Florida, United States - Lox_Sample_3.1 | ecosystem: Environmental > Terrestrial > Soil > Wetlands | place: USA... | reverse complement strand
AACGGAACTAACGGCAACAACAGCCGTAACTATCACGAGTAACCCCTGCACGTTCTATTGTTCCGCGGCCGTCTCGAGAACTGAAGGCGAGCAACAAATAAGCGGCCAACAGCCCGCGGACGAAGAAAACGCTACTTGAACGCCGGCCGGCTCTGCGGCCGGCGCCCTTTTACCATGCTCCGAGAGCACAACAGAAGAGGAACAATGAGCAGTCTCCGACAAATACGATGCGCGTTCGCCATTGCAGTCCTGACCTCTGCAGCGGCAGTATGCCAGCCCCAACCTCAACCGAAATACGCATTCGAGTTTACGCCGGTGGCTGACTCTACCGGCAGTTTCAGCGCCTTCGGCGCCTTTCCGGCCATCAACAATCAGAGCGAGGTCGCATTCACAGCGATCGATAAGGGGACCCCCGGCGTTTTCAGATTTCGGGAAGGCACGGAACAGTACGTGACCATCGCATCCACCAAGGACTCGTTGAGTTCCTTCGGCGCCGACATATCGCTCAACGGTTCGGGGACGGTCGCATTCGGCGCCACGACGGCAAGCAACTCGCGCGCCATCTTTAAGGGCGACGGAAAGTCCCTGATTTTGATCGTGGATTCCACCGCGGCTGGTTTGGTAGCCCGGGTCCTCGGATCGCCGTCTATCAATGCTTCAGGGACCGTGGCGTTCTCCGCCGTGATCGCGCAGCGCGGGTTGCCTGCGGGAATCTTCACAGGTAACGGTGGTCCGTTGACCGCGCTTGCCGCTACATCGCCTGGCGGGTTCTCGTCGTTCCAGAACGTCGCGATCAACGCTTCCGGTAAGGTCGTGTTCGAGGCCAATCTGGTGGACGGCAGCAGAGGTATCTTTACGGTATCCGGCGCTTCCCTCGAGAAGATTGTTGACTCGAATGCTCACCCCGAGATCGATACCTTGAACGATCCCACGATCAATGATTCCGGCATGGTGGCAGACGTGGCCTTTGTCCTGCCATTCGACGCGCCCGAAGCCTTTACGGCGAGGAACGGCGGCTTCACACCTCGCAACGATCCGGCCAGCGCGCCCTTCCTGAACACCGACCATCCGTCACTCAACAATAGCGGAGCCATCGCAGTTGCGGCGATTCCGCTCGCATCGGCGACCGATCCTACGGGCATTTTCCTCGGCGTATCCGGGCAAGAGTCGCTCGTTCCGGTGATCCGGCCGGGTGACCCGCTGTTCGGCTCTACCGTGACCCAGGTGAATCTCGGGCGATTTGCGCTGAACGACCGATTCCAGATGGCCTTTGCATACACATTGACCGACGGGCGGTCCGGGATCGCAATCGCATCGTTCAACGGCGAGCGGTAAAGAGATTCAGGGGGGCCAAAAATGAAGATCCTACTCATCATTGTCATGGCGGGGGCGCAGGGTTTCGCGCAGTCAAGCCCGATTATCGCCAGTGCCGGCTACTCCTCTCCGGCGCCTTTAGAGGCTGCTCCGGGACAGGTCGTGACTATGTTCGTACGCGACGTGCCCCGCAGCGCAGACGGACGCCTCCGGTCCGAAACAGCATCCGGTCTTCCGCTGCCGACCGTTCTCGGCGGAATCTCCGTAGCGATCAATCAGACATCGGGGACGCTGAACGCGCCGATCTTCGCCGTGCGTCAGGAGAGCGAATGCCAGGCCGCCGGTGTGGAAGAAGCATCGTGCCTCTTGACCGCCATTCAGATTCAAGTTCCGTACAACCTGACGGCCGATATCTCGCTGTCGCCAACAAGGCGAGTCATCTACGGTCCGCTTGCACAGGCACGGATCGACGTAGATGGCCGCTCCGGCCGCTCATTCGCGCTCCAGCCTCTGCCGGACAACGCGCATGTGCTTACGTCGTGTGATCTCTCCTGGGACACGAGCGCCGGCAAGGAGTGCCGACGATCTGTGTATCACGCGGATGGCACGGTGGCGGACGCGAACGCGCCGGCGAAACCGGGCGAAACAGTGGTAGTGTATGCGTACGGCCTGGGCCCAACGAGGGCGAACACAGTTGCGGGGAACGCGGCAACGGCCGCCGCGCCGGTCATTGACCTGCTTGGGGCACCTCGCCTGACAGCGGCGCTGCAGAAAGATTTTCTGAACGCGTCCAGCTCATCTCCCCGTGTATTCGCCGATTCACGGACCCTGGGAGATGTCATACCGATCGCATTCACGGGGCTCATGGCGGGAGGCGTAGGTGTCTACCAGGTGAATATCACCTTGCCTCAGGATTCCGCCTCGTACCCGTGCGGGGGCGACGTACGCTCGAACTCAATACTGAACCTTTCGAGCTTACAGGGCACCGAGTCAATCGCCCTATGCATTCAGCAATGACTTATGGCGCCGGGGGCCTCTCTGTCCGGCTTTCCGCAAATGGAATTTCAACGCTCCGACTTATTCTGGCGGTTCAACCTGCACATCTCCTACCTGCTCGACCATCAGGGCTTGGCGGGTTAAGTGCTCGCTGCGGGAGCCCTGGCCGGACCAGGCCGGCATCGAGGTGGAGATCGGCGCCGGGAGAAGCGGTACACATTTGCCGCTCACGCGTAGTCAGGTAGGTATGCGACAGGCAATTCGCTCCCTCCGCAGATCGCCAGGGCTCGTCGGGATTGCTATCGCGTCTCTCGCGCTGGGAATCGGCGCCAATCTCACGGTGTACGGGTTGGTCCGCGACCTGGTCCTGGAAGATGTGAGTGCCCGCGGCCTGGACCAGCTCGTCCGCCTCAGTCCGAGCATCAACCATCTGCAGTATCAGGAACTGCATCAGGACTCGATTTTCGAGGCGTTCGCCTTCAATACCGGGATCCACGACACAAATTGGCAAGACGGAGATCACGCGGAAGTCGCGTGGGGTATGGATACGAGCACTAACTTCTTCGATGTGCTCGGGATTCGTCCCGTTATCGGCCGTTTCTATTCGCAGGCGGATGAAGGACGCCTCGTCGCTGTTGTCTCGTACGGCTGTTGGACTCGCCGCCTGCACTCCGACCCCAACGTTGTGGGTCGGGGACTGGAACTGAACGGGCGCGTCTACACCGTTGTGGGCGTGCTTCCAAGCGACTATCGGAGCGTTATGCGCCATTCCGTCTCTCCGGAGATCTACACGCCTGCGCGAATCGATCTTTACCCGGGCTGCCGAATTTTCGCCCGTATGCGGGAGGGCGTCACGCGCGCTCAGGCCCTGCCCGCGTGGAGTGCTGCCGCCGCGCGGTTCGAACGGCCGGGAGTTATAGGACGCCAGACCAGTCTGAGGGCGTTCGGCGGCCTGGAAGCCAATGCGGAGGGCGAAGGCGATGATCGCAGTTTTTTCGTGTTCTTCGTAATGCTTTACGGCGTATCCGGCGTTCTGCTGTTAATTGCGTGTTCGAACGTGGCAAACCTTCTGCTCGCTCCCGGGATCAGCCGCGGGAGGGAGATGGCGATCCGCAAGGCTTTGGGGGCCGGCAGGTGGCAGATGGCAAAACCGATTCTCACTGAAGGCGTGATTCTCGTCGGATCCGGCTGTTCTGCCGCACTAGCGATCGATGCCTTTCTTCGCGACCGCCTGAGCGCGGTTCGCTGGCCCAACGCGTACAACGTCCCGGTGGAATTCCATTTTCAAAGTGATCGCGGTCTGCTGCTCTACACCCTGCTGGCGGCGCTCGCGGCTCTGGTGATCTCGTCGCTGCAGCCGGCGCTGCGCGGATCGAATGAGAACCTCGTCATTCCCATGAAGGGCGGGGGGACTGGCCTCGCGGGCGACCGGCCACACGCCGGGATTCGTCCCGCGAGTTACGTCGCCGCCCAGGTGGTCTTGTCCGTCTTACTCCTCACGCTGGGCACGATCTTCGCCAGAAGTCTTCTGCAAATCGTCCGCGAGGATTTGGGCTTCGACGCGGCTCATAGCCTGATTACCGCCGTGCACCCGTATCCCAGGCAGAGCGAGCGCGGCCCGTGGCGCGATCGTCTGATTCGACGCATCAAGCAGGTCCCCGGTGTGGCGAGCGTGACATCCACGCAGACCTTGCCGCTGATGGGAGAAATAGACCACGCCGAGGTGCGCCGCGAGACCAACTCTTCTTCCGCCACCATTGATGCGTATTGGATCGGCGAAGGAGAGCAGTACTTTACGACGTTGGGGATTCGCATGCTGCGCGGTCGCGATTTCGAACTCACAGACCGCGACCGCAAGCCGACTCCTGTAATTCTCAACCGAACACTCGCGCGGCAGTTGTCCGGCGACCCGATCGGCGCCCGCCTGTTCACAGGGCGCGAGGCTGCCGAGTCCCTGGTGGTCGTGGGCCTGGTCGCGGATAGCAAAATGCGAACGCTCGGCGAGGGTAGCAAACCGGCGCTCTACACGCCTGACTTCAACGGCCAGTTGCTCACACGCGTAACCGGAAACCCGAGGCAATGGATCGAGCCGTTGCGCCGCGCGATCAGCGAAGTTGATCCCGCGGCGGCGCAGGACATCCGGCCGATGAGAGATGCAGTTGAGGGCGCGCTGCTGCCGACGCAGGCCGCGGCGGGACTGGTCGGGGCCTTGAGCTTCCTGGCGGTGGTGCTGACGCTGGTGGGACTGTACGGCTCGGTGTCCTGCGTCGTAGGCCGGCGCACGCGCGAGATGGGAATTCGCGCCGCTCTGGGCGCCACGCGCGTCGGAATTCTATGGGCGGCGTTGCGCGACACCATGGCCGTGGTAGCCGTCGGAACCTTGGCGGGTCTGGTGTGCGCGGTGGTGGCTATTCAGCGGATAGGCGATTTGCTGCCGGCAGGACTCGACGCCTGGGATCTCCGCATGTTCGCCGGAATCGCTGCCATCGTCCTCGTCACATGCGCTGTGGCGGCGTTGGTTCCGGGACTCCGGGCGGCCACGGTCGATCCTTCGATTGCGTTGCGGGAGAGTAAGTAGGTCGCCGGGTCGTTTTTGCCCTTTATATCCGATCTGGCGAATAGAACCAATTTGTAAAGACCATAACTAACTAGCATTTCCGACGGAACACGCCGGCTCACTCTCGGATAGCGTTTCAATTGTCCATGATCTGCGTAAACCTTGTCCCCTAGCCGGCCACTGCAGCAAGGGGGAATACAGATGATGACCGGCACCCCGAAAGAACTCATCACATCGGATCTTGACAAGGGCGCAGCCCAGTAGCTCGAGGGAGAGCTGCAACGTTTGCTCGCTGACACGTTCGCGCTCTACCTGAACACCAGAGGCTTTCGTTTACAGCCGGTCAGGTGTTCGTGATTTTATGAAGCGGGAGACGGGGTTCGAACCCGCGTGACCAGCTTGGGAATGTGTCACATCACCGCATCTAAATAACTTACGCGTCTCTGGCGAGCTTTCTCGACTCTCGCAAGTCTCGCCAAATCAGTCATTCCTCGTTTCAACCCTGGTAATCAAGGTAGCATCGAGGTACACCATCATTCATTCCTACCTTGTTTTCGTTTGGCACCCCATGGCCATAAACAACAATGGCCCGCGCTGGAACGCGAGCCATCTACCCACTGGGGTGAAAATTGAATTCCTTCAACAGCAGTATACATCACCACCGCCCGCAAAGAAAAGACGAAAATCCTTTCGACTCGGCACGATTTGTAAGCTCGACATCAACCGACGATGATTCGCGGACTCTTGCTCCGAAGCCCATCGGCTCGAATCTGACTGGGGCAGATTATTCGGCGCTAGAGGCTCGTTGGATTGACCGCGCCTTGGCCGATCGTGCCGGACTGCGAAGAGTCGACTCGCTCACCGGTGGCGAGATCATCGGCCGGAGAGGCGGCAACTACGCCGGCGTTGTTATTCCATACTTCCGCCCAGGCGATGCTCACGTTCGCGAGTACCGATTGCGGCGCGACCAGCCGGATCTAGAATATGATTCGGCCGGTAACCTTAAACCGCGTCAAAAATATCTCAGTCCACTGGGCCGCTCCAACATGCTCTACCTGGTCGCGGGTACCGACCCCGGCCCACTGGCTGATACGAGTCTGCCGATCATCATTACAGAAGGCGAATTCAAAACACTCGCCCTCTTCCGTTTGGGGTACCACCGCTCGTCAAACGGGCCGCGGTTTCTGCCTGTCGGTGTCTCAGGCGTATACAACTGGCGTGGCACAATCGGCAAGACTGTCGGACCGGATGGGAGCCGCCTCGACGTGAAGGGCGCCATTCCCGATTTGGACTGGATCACCTGGCAAGACCGGCGAGTTGTGATCGCCTACGACGCCGATTCCGTCACAAAGGATCTCGTGAGGATCGCGCGATCCGAATTGGCCGCAAACCTACGAGGGCGCGGAGCAGTCGTCGGCTTCCTGGAATGGGACGTTCTCAAGGGAAAAGGAATCGACGACCACCTCGCAATCGTTGGCCCGGAGACCGTGCTCCATGAAATCGAGCACGTCGATTTCGCCGGGTCTGCCTGGAAGAAGGATCTACTACGCGCCAAACCGCCGATGAACACTATGGAAGGCAGGATACTGCCCGTCTTAGCAAACGCGATCGCCGCTTTCCGGCACGCGCCGGAATGGGGAGGCGTCCTCGCGTTCAATGAATTCGGATTCGGCACCTTCGCCTTGAAAGCGGCACCATGGGGGATTGTGCCGAGGGGCGAGTGGACTGATCACGAGGATCGCATCGCGGCGGAATGGCTCCAAAAGCAGGGGATCTTCGTGTCAGTCGAGATTGCAGGCCAAGCTGTCCAGACTGCGGCGCGAGATCATCCTTTCCATCCGGTGAAGACCTACTTGAATGGCCTTCAGTGGGACGGTGTCGAGCGCTTGGACCGTTGGCTCTCGACGTATTTAGGTGCCCAGGAGACAGAGTATTCTCGGGCTGTTGGATCGCGTTGGCTGATTTCGGTCGTCGCCCGAATTTTGCGGCCAGGCGCCAAGGCGGATTGTTGCCTGATTCTCGAAGGACCGCAGGGCATCCGGAAGTCTACAGCTCTTCGCACGCTCGCCGGTGCATACTTCAAAGACGAGCTTGCAGATCTAGGAAGCAAAGACGCCGCAATGCAAACACGTGGTGTTTGGATCATCGAACTTTCAGAACTGGACAGCCTCACCAATTCCGACGTGGCTCGCATTAAGGCCTTCATGAGCAGGACAACAGATCGTTTCCGTCCGCCGTACGAATTGGCTCCTGACTGAAACAAGCGAGCGGAATGGCTCTTCAAAGACCTTATCTTTCTTTTGAGTGTTTTGAACCCGAGTCTTTCCTGGCAGTGGATGTCGTCAAACCGACCCGCAACTCGGCGCCGTCAATCGACACTCCGCTCACAATTGTGATACTGCTCACTCTTTAACTGATAGAAAGACCTTAAAGCCTATTTATTGAGGATTTTTTTGCGCAAAATAGGAGAGACTTGACCGGGATAGCCCTGGTACCAAGTCGCCGTCCCGCTCATGTCATCCCACACCATGTGGGGGAAAGGCGTAAGCCGCATGCCTGGGACCGATCTTCCTTCCACAGTCCAGGCGCTCCTGGATATCACCGGCGACTGGACCCCCGGCTCGGGGGCCACGGAGCAGGACCTCGCTGACGCCCGATTGGCAATCGCTCACGCACTGGCCGCGGAGACTCCAGCCGCAGTTCCGCCGCAGCGCGGCCCGACGCTCGATGCGGCCCGCCAGCTTCACGTCGATCGCCTTGCACCGCAGACGCGTGAAGGCATTGAGGCCGGCGTGTCGGACATGTTCCGTCGCGGGCAGCACGCCCGGTCTGCGCCGATCGTCTCCGTACGAACAGGGCCGATCCCGAACGAATTGTCCCACGCCGGAAACGTGGGCACCTACGGTATGAAGGCGTCCCGGGTCCTGGGGCCATTCATCGCCGCCGATGGTCTGCCCTGCTGGGTTGACATCTTCAACGGGGTCCAGGCCACCTCTGTCTACAGTGGCAGCAGCAGCCAGCCGTTCCTGATCGCGCCGTTCGTAGAGTTCCAGATCGCGAACAGAGCCGAGTACATTCTCGGCGCCGGCAGCGTGTGGATGGACGCCTCACTGCTGGGCGCCGGCATTCAGGCCACCTGCTGGACCGGCTTCCGCATCAAGAGCGGGAAGATCGTCTTCAGCGTTGACAGTACCAGCGTGAAAGACGGCGTGCGGATTCCCGCTGATGCCACGTGCGAACTCTCGGTGGAACTCGATCCTCCTGCTGCGCCCCGCCGCAGCCTGGTCCGGGCGGCGATGCCTCCGCCAGCGCGGTCACCTTGCCGGCACACGCCGCGTTCCAGTTCACCAGCCAGGGCGCGCACCCTACGGCCCTGGACAAATTCAGCGTCACGCTGTAGATCACAGAAAGTTGGGTTTGCCGGTGTGCCGGGACGCCACCACGAATCTCTGTCGGCCCTGAAGCCGTGAATGATTACCGTCAACTCCTTCCCTTGCATAGCAGACTCTCCGAACAAAGTGTAGATCCGAATTAGCGAGAGTACAATGCTCTTTGAGTCATTTTAAGATATTTGGCTCTGAGCAGAAATCTGTAAGGCGCCCCGGTTTTATTGGGTCCCGTGGTTTGGACCGTCGCGGCTGATCGGGGGCGATGCCATTGAGAGTGAGTCGTCGCCAATGTTCACGGGCCTTTGGCGTGCTCCTATTGTGCCATCGCTGCCGACTGCTGAAAATTGGGAGTTATGGTCTTTCCCTGGATGGCGGACGAGCGCCACGGCCCGACACGGCCGGTACCTCGACCCGCGGTGCCAGCTCAATCGAATGGTTGCGTCTGCAAGTCCACCGCTTCCGCCTCATCGAGCACGGCCGTGTGGTCGGCCAGTTCCTCGCCATTCCCCAGGGACCGCGTCAGCCCCCACGATCGCATGTGTGGCCTCGGTGAGCAGCCGCCGCTGCTTCGCCGCGTAGTTCCAAAGGTCGCGCACCAGCTTCTGTGATTCCGTCATGCCTGGGTACCCCCTACCGAAGTTTTTGTGCAGCCAAAACGGGCAAACTGCAGCGCCAACTTCACGAGGCCATATTCGTGATGCAAGCCCCCGAGCACAGACCTCTTCACAACTCGGCATCCGATAGGCAGCCTGTGTCGATGCTCGTTAGGCGGGACCTGGTCCGACATGGGCTCAGGCAGACCGGGGCCTAACGACGAATGCGGCCTCCCTCGGTTGTAGTGCGTCGTCGGGCCTGCCGATCCCGCGAGCTGGAACCGGTAGCCCACAGCAGGGCGTCGCTCGTAAACCGAATCCGGTGATGACCGGATCCGCAGGTCGGCGACAATACACCAAGGCCGCTTCGGACGAGCCAAACCTCGAAGGCTGGTGCTAGACTTGGGACACAAACAGGAAGTCGGGGGCCGTTTCCAGCGCACTGTGTGGCCACGCGATCTCCCTAAGCTCGCCTGGTCGTTAGATCGGGGAAGCCCCTGCAGCTCGCCCCGCAGCAGCTCAATCCCCGAGGCCTTAGCGCATTCAGCACCCACGTTGGAAATGGTTCACGCGGGAAGAATCGGGAGAGTTTCGATGAAGGAGTAGTTATGTATCCGAAGGTATCGATGTCGTCACCTCAAATCCTTTCGGGAAGAGGGGCTGCAAGACTTGCAACAAAATGCCTGCTGATCCTCGTGGCAGCCTTTTTGGCTGCAACGCATCTCGCCAACGCCGCAGATCCCCTCGGTGCAACGTTGCACAAAGACGGGACCACCGCGTTTCGGATTTGGGCCCCGTTCGTGGACAGTGTCGCCGTCAAGATCAATGACCGCGCGCCGGTGCCGCTCGCCAGAGAGCCGGGACATCCCGATCCGGCGGATACCACTTGGATCGGCGTGGCGTCCGGTACGAAGGCAGGAGACCAGTATCGGTATGTCATCCGAATCGGCACCGTCACGCGTGAATTCAACGACCCGCGGGCTCAGCAGCTCACCGGCTTTGACCTGCCCAACGGCTTTGGCCTCCCCGGCAACGACGACAAGCCCAAGTCCGTGATCATCGACCCGAACTTTAATATGCCCGCCTTCGCAGAGCCCACTTTCAACACGATGGTAATTTATGAGCTGCACATCGGCACATTCGCCAACACATTCAAGGGTGCCGTGCAGAGACTGGACTACTTGAAGAATCTCGGCGTCAACGCGGTGGAAGTGCTCCCGATCACTCAAAATCCCCTCTTCTCCGATCACACTCCCGCGGACCACGATTGGGGCTACGATCCCGTCCAGCTCTTCGCAATCAAATCCAAATACGGGACGCCGCAGGATTTTAAGGAATTTGTCAGGCAATGCCATCAGCGGCAGATCGCCGTGATCGTAGACGTGGTCTATAACCATATGGTCGGCAACAACCTGCTGAATGGGTTCGGCGGCTTTACGTCCCCGGAGATTCCACGCGGCATTTTTTTCTATGGCGGGGATCGCGCCGATACGGGGTTCGGCCCACGCCCGGATTTTGGCCGCGCCCAGGTCCGGCAGTACATCATCGATAACGCGCTACTGCTGCTCCGCGACTACGGTGTGGATGGACTCCGGTTCGACGACACCATTGACATCCGCACGTTTGGCCGGTCACGCACTGCCAATAACGAAGGAGCGCAGCTTCTGCGAGAGGTTAACTCCGCCTATCGAAACACCGACCCGAAGCAACAGGAAAAGATCACCATTGCCGAGGATCTGCAGAGCTCCGGAGATGTCACGCTCCCGTCCGGCCCGGCCGCTCTCGAGTTCAATAGCCAATGGGACGACACGATGGTCAACACCTTGCGCGATCTGGTCACGCGGATCAGCGACTCGGACCGCGATATGGGCGCCGTTAAGGCCGCGATCGAAAAGAAAATGGCCGGCGATGTGTTTTCCCGCGTAATCTATTCGGAGAATCACGATCAGGTAGGACATCCGCCAGGCCAAAACCGGCTGCCCACGATGATCGATGCAAACGACCACGAGAGCATCTTTGCTAAAAAGCGTTCCACTCTCGCGGTGGCGATAATGTTGACTTCGCCTGGAATCCCACTGATTTTTCAAGGGCAGGAGATGTTGGAGACGCGCGCATTCGGGTTCAATACGCCGGCGAACATGGATTTTAGCCGCGCCGTTGATCCGAAATTCAAAGGCATCGTTCAGATGTATCGAGATTTGATCGCTCTCCGGCGCAACCTCAAGGGAGCGACTCGCGGACTGACGGGCCAAAATCTGAACGTCTTCCACGCGGACAACGGCAACAAGACGCTCGCCTACCACCGATGGGAGAACGGTGGCCCCGGTGACGATGTCGTGGTGGTCGCAAATTTTTCGAACACTCCTACGCAGAATCTGAACCTTGGCTTCCCGCGCCAAGGCCGATGGCATGTAATCTTTAACAGCGGCGCGAACGTTTACGATCCGAGCTTTATCAATGGCGATAGCTTTGACACAACTGCCAATCCCGGGAGGAAAGACGGGCTGAACTTCAACGGCAACGTGAGCATCGGACCGTACAGCGTCGTGATTTTCTGCCAATAAAGAGCGATGTCATCAGCTTTGATCGCAGCCCGATCAGCCGGTCAAGGGTTTGCTGCCATTCAGCGAGCACCGGCGCATGAGGCGAACGCCGTAGAGCCGCCGAGGAGATGAATCCCATGAGCAGCCGGAGGGAGCACGCGGCGGCGCCGGCGAACCACTCCATTACAATCCCCGGCATCGCCTGTTGCCAGGGGATCGGTGACCGGTGAGTACGCAACCCAAGGGGCAAATTGCCCCAATCGGTAAGCTCCCCGATCCGCGCCGCCTGCCCGGAATTCTAAGCCACCAGTAAGTGAGCGCAGGCGCCGCGGTCATCGCCAACAGCGAAGCGCAGGCAATTGCGTAGCGGCCGCGCGCCGAAATGTCGGCCAAAGCGCGGGCTAGCGCCTAGAGGGCTGCCACCAGAATCCCCTGCCACAAGAAAATGCAGCAGCGTCCAGCTCAGACGCTCGGTCCACGGCTGGTTCAGTAGCGTGATTATTTTTTTCCTGGTATTTTCGAATTCGTCCACCAGACTCCGTATCTCGGCCAGATCCTTGCCTGAAGCCGGCTGCGCGGCGAGCGCTCCCAGCACCAGGCTCTTCGATCCTTCTTCGGCGCTCACGAGAATTGACCCACTGCCGCTTTCCAAAATTGACCCGGTGGCGTGAACATCCAGGCACGGTTAGTACCTAAAAGCGCGCGTCACCGGCGGTGGCCCGCAGGTTTGTCATCGCGTCCAAGCATTTCGGCAACCCTGCCATTCAGTTCCTTCACCTCTTTGGCATCACGTTGCGCTCTTTCATGGTAGGCGTTTGCCGCCCAAAACAACGCTTTGGTTTTTCGGATCTCGCCTGCTCGGAAGCTCTTCAGAGCCCTTTCGGCATATGACTGAGCTTCGGCGTGTTCACTTTCGACGAACTCGGGCAGATCACGTTGTCTTTTCACGGTCTCTCGGGTGGTCGTGATTTGATTGATCAGATCGATGATCCGATTTTCTTCTGGACTGAGTTTGGCGACGCGCTCCCGCAAAAACTCAGCGAACATCGAGGAAACACTCTCGCCAAGTTGTTCCTGAGCCTGCTCCAACAATGGCAGATCGGTGTCTTTGACATAAATGGTTTTGTTCGGCATCACGATATGAGTATACGTTATATGTATATGCATGGTCAAGAGGCGTGCTGGCCGGCGCTCGCCGTCATCCCGGGACGGAGCATCTACCTCATCAGCCGAATCGGTGAGGCGGCCACGGATGCGGCGTTGTCTGCTGAAAGGATGCGATCAGCGCTTTTGTCCGGTGCGAGCGCGCCAGCGGTATTGCAGCAAACAGTGTCGGGAAGCGGCCCGGAAGTGGTCGCGCTGGAAAGCCCAGCAACGATATCGCGAAACGGCAGTGGGCCAAGCCAAACGCAGCGGCCAAAGTCGGCGCTACCGGGAGCGGATCAAAAGGCTGAAACTAACCCAACCAAAAGCAGTTAACGAATCGGCGAGGGTAATCACTCAGGAAGATTTTTTTCGAGCGCACGTGCGACCGGCCGGGCTGCTACGAGTCGCTTCGCCCACCAGCAGCGAAGTCCCTTGCAGCGCTTTTGTTGTGCGTCGTGCCGGCGCGCGCTGGAGCGAGTAGTGGACCGGGAGCGGCGCTGGAAACAAGCACGCATTTAATCTGCACATATTGATCGCCAGCGAGGAGTCCCTTACATTCAGCCTGTCGATGCAAGTGGAGTTTCATCAGCTCGACCGGCGTTGGGAACACTTACGCGTGCGGCATCCGGTGCGGCAGCGGCGGCTGTTGGCCTCGCTTGCCGACGCGGGACAACAGACGCCCATCGTAGTGGTAACTGCGGAAAACCGGCCGACCTCGTTCTTCTGAATGCGGCGGAGCGGCGTCACCGTGCATTTGTAATCCGGCGAGACGCCGCGATTTACCAGCGAGATGCACCGCGGGACCCGTCGGTTTCCAATGGGGATGAGGAGGCG
>Ga0335077_10007645_pt1 | contig 13374 bp, 16 predicted proteins | sample Lox_Sample_31_FD_207151 | JGI IMG/M metagenome (GOLD analysis project Ga0335077, IMG submission 207151) | Soil microbial communities from Loxahatchee National Wildlife Refuge, Florida, United States - Lox_Sample_3.1 | ecosystem: Environmental > Terrestrial > Soil > Wetlands | place: USA... | reverse complement strand
GCTGCTCAGCGGCGCCGAACGCGCCCGCTATCACGCCCGCGCGGCGCAGATGGCGCCGCCGGACCTGCTCAGCTGGCTGCACCGGGAGGACGGTTAGCCGACGGAGGCAGCGGGCCTGCCCGGGCCCCGCCCGGTCCGGCCGCCGCCGGCGGATGCTGGCTATGCTGGTCCGGGATCAGCCAGGGGGGCTGTCATTTCGCATCCACTTTGGCGTGAACCGGCGACGGGGCGGGCACCGGCCGTCCTGCCGCCGGGTGCCGGACCGACCAAGGAGGAAATATGGCTGGCAAGTTCGTGGTGAAGAAGGGCGCGAGCGGCAAGTACCACTTCAACCTCGTCGCGGCCAACGGGCAGGTGATCGCGACGAGCGAGGCCTACGAGCGCAAGCAGTCGGCCCTGCACGGGATCGAGTCGGTGAAGGAGAACGCTCCCGGCGCCGAGGTGGACGACCAGACCGGCGAGTAGGCGGCCCACGGTGGCGCCACCGGCCAGTAGGCGGCCCGCGGGCTCAGCGCAGGTGAACGGCTCAGTGCAGGTGGATGAGCACCAGGTCTTTGAGCAGCACCATCACCAGTCCGAGCGCGGCGGCGACCGCTGTGACGCCGGCCAGCTGCCAGCCGTGGAGCCGTGACGCGCGGCCGGCGGACCAGCCGTGGAACGTCAGCAGGAGGACCGCCGCCGCCAGGCCATAGTTCGCGGCGGTGGATGCCGAGGCCCCGGCCAGCCGCGCCAGCACCAGCGCCAGCAGCGGCAGGTAGGAAGCGCTGACCATCGGCCAGGTGTGGGCGAGCGCCGCCCGGATGTAGGCCCGCGTGGGCAGGTGGCCACCGGTCACCTGCTCCCCGAGGAGTTCGGCGTACTCCTCGGCGACCCAGTACACCACCAGCGTGACCAGGACCGAGACGGCCAGCGCCAGGGTGGGCAACTTGCCGCCGACGGCCGCGATGATCGCAGCCGTGATGATCGCGCCGTAGATGCCCGCGGCGCGCCGCCGCCCGGCGGTCATGACCTGCTGGCCCGCCTCGCTCACGCCGTCCTCGAGCAGCCGCCTGGGCTCCTCCCCGTCAGCCGATCCCATCCATCCGCCTCGCTGCTCAGCCGCCCGGCCCGGTGTGCATGGGCAGCGTAACCCGGGACCGCGGCGGCGCGCCGGGGGAGCCGGCTACCGCCGCCGAAGGGGTTCGCCACCTCACCCGGCGATACCGTCCGCTGCCGAGTAGGCGACCGCGACCTCGGCGGCCAGCGCCGCGTTGTCGGCGATGAGCTGCCGGTTCACCTCCGCGCTGCGGCCGTCGGTCAGCTCGTGGACGAGCGCCAGCACGGACGGGGTCACCGCCTGCCCGCGCACCCCCTGGCTCTCCACCCGGGCGACCGCCTCGGCGATGATCGGCTCGATCTCCACCGACGGCTCGGGGGGCCGGGTCAGCAGCACCCCGGCGGAATCGTTGAGCTGCCAGTGGGCGGCGGTGATGAGGGCTGCTTCCTTCGCCGAGCTCACCACCGCGGACACCGGTGGGCCGCCCGCGGCGCTGTAGAACAGCGGCAGCGTGCTGGTGTGCCAGCCGAGCACCGGCACGCCAAGGGTCTCCAGCAGCTCGGCGGTGGCGGGCACGTCCAGGATGGATTTCACGCCCGAGGAGACCACCAGCGCCCGGGTCCTGGCGATCTGCGGCAGGTCGGCGGAGATGTCCAGGCTGGCCGCGAAGCCGCGGTGTACCCCGCCGGTCCCGCCGGTGGCCATGAAGGCGATCCCGGCCAGGCGGCAGACCGCCAGCGTGCCGCCGACGGTGGTGGCGCCCAGCCCGCCCTGGACCACGCAGGCGGCGAGGTCGCGCGGCCCGGCCTTGCGCGCCTCCGGGCCCGCGCTGGCGAAGCGCTCGAGCTCGGCGGCGGTGAGCCCGGCGCGGACCACGCCGTCCACGACCCCGACCGTGGCCGGGACGGCGCCCGCCTGCCGGACCCGCGCCTCCGCCGCCAGGGCCACCCGCACCCCCTGCTCGCCGGGGAAGCCGTGCGACACCAGCGTGGTCTCCAGCGCCACCACGGGGCCGCCCGCCCGCAGCGCCGCCCCGGCCTCCTCGCTCAGCCGCGGGGTGATCGTCATGGCATCGCTCCCATCGTCCCCACCGCCCGCGCCGCCGCGGCCAGGCCCAGGCTGACCCCGCCGAGCAGGTAGCCCGCCGCGAACGCGTCACCGGCGCCCGTCGAGTCGACGGCGCGGGCGGGCCGCGCCGGATAGATCACGCCCGCCGCGCGCACGCCGCGCGGGCCGAGCTTCACCACCAGGTCGGATCCTGGCAGATCCCCGATGAGCTCCGCCTCCGCCTCGGTGCCGAAGACGGTCTCCGGCCGCAATTGGGCGAGCAGGTCCCGGAACCGGCCCGCGCCGTGGTCGAGCAGCACGGCCGTGGACGACAGGTCGACGCTCAGCCTCGGCACGCGGGCGGCAGCGGCCAGCGCGGCGCCCCGGATGGGCTCGCTGGCCAGGCTGTAGGCGGGCAGGTGCAGCCGATCGCAGCCGGTGAGCCAGCCGTTGGCCAGGGCATCCGCGGCCAGCAGCGGCCCCACCCCGCGGTCGGTCAGCATGGACCGGGACGCGCCGCTCTCGGAGAGCGAGACGACCACGCCGGTCGCCCCATCGATCACCGGGCCGGTGATGTCCACCCCGCGCCGGGCCAGGTCCGCCGCCACCAGGCCGGCGGCCAGGTCGCTGCCCCGGGCGGCGATCAGCCGGGCCTGGCCGCCCAGCGCGCAGATCCAGGCGGCCACGTTCGCCGCCTGCCCACCGGCCCCGACCCAGGTGCGGGCGGGCGTGTCGGTCTCCTCCGCGATCGGGCCGCCGGGGCAGACCACCACGTCAAGATGGGCGTCACCCAGTACACAGATCACACCGCGACGCTATCCGGCCGCGGAGCCGCCGCGGCCCGGCGGCGGTCAGCGCGGGGTTGACGTGCGCGCGCGGCGCCGCATCACCCACGTGAAGATGAGCAGGACGATGACCGTCCCGATGAGGGCGCTCAGCACGCCGCCCCAGTCGAAGATGTCGGTGTCACCGATGCCGAGCCCGACCGTGAAGATGAGGTAACCGGCGAGGGCACCCAGTAAGCCGAGCCCGAGCGAGATCAGCCAGGACTTCGGCCCGCTCATGTTCCGGAAGGCATCGCCAGGAACGAGCATGCGGGCCACGATTCCGCAGAACAGGCCGAGCAGGATTGCGCCGACCACGGCTACCCCCTTGTGTCGATCGGGCATTACCCCAACTTTACGGCCGTCATAAGCGCCGGAGAGGATAGCCTTTTGTGCCATTTTGCGCCTCCGATCCCGGGCTGCCGGGCGCCGCCGCGTCAGGCAGGGCCCGGCGGGCGGTAGGCGATGACCTCGCGGGCCACGGCGGCGAGCTTGGCGACGGCGGGATGGGTCGGCGGGTGGGCCCAGGCGAGGAACAGGGTGAGGCCGGCCGCGCTGGCCAGCTGGCGCCGGGCCGCGAGGGGGGTGCCGGCGGGCACGGCCGCGAGTCGTGGCTCCGTCATCAGCGGCTCGGTGCGGATGCCGGGCGCGGTGACCGGCCCGCGCAGCAGCGCGGCATCGACGTCGCCCCGGGTCAGGAGATGATCTTCGAGCTGGCGCAGCGTCCGCGACACCACGGGCTGGGTCAGGTGCAGGCGGGCGGCGGCGCGGGTGAGCGTGCCCTCCTCGGCAATGGCGAGGAAGCAGCGCAGGTGACGCAGGCCCATGATCATGCGCCGTAAGCATAACCGTGTGCGGCGCCGGGTACCGGTCGCAACTCCGGCGCGCCCGCCGATGCAGCCGATGAGTAGCCCAATACTGGGCTATTTCTTTGAGCTATCTTTGCTTTCAGCCTGGTTATGTGGCCGGGCCACAGCCGTTTCTGCAAGGAAGGGCACAATGTGCCGGCCCGGTCGACGATTTCGTCGCCTGCTGGCCAGTGGACGCGGGCCAAGGCCACCGCCGATGATGGCGGATAGTGCCGCCCCGGGGGAGACCCTCAACGCGCAGGCGAGGAGGAACGATGATCGAGCACACCACCGGCGGGAACATGAGCCTGGCCGAGCTGGCCGACCAACACCACACCCAGCCATCGTCGATCTTGCGGCTGACCGCCGAGCATTCACCGGGCCAGGCGTTCCCGGCGAACGTGGCCGCCTACATCAACGGGGTATTCAAGGGCAGCATCGCCCACGACGGCCACATGCCCCAGGGGCTGCACCTCTACCTGCCCTCCTGAACCCGGCAGGCGCGCACCGCGCGCCCCGCCCCCGGCGGCCTGGCTAGCGGCGCCGGTCCCTCACTCGCCCGTTTCGCCGTCGATCGACTCGCGGATCAGGTCGGCGTGACCGTTGTGGCGGGCGTACTCCTCCACCAGGTGCACAAGGACCCACCGGAGCGAGACGCGCCCCCGGCCGCCCCACGCGGGGTGCGTCTCAGCCAGCGCCCCGGCCTGCCCCCGGCCGAGCCGCGCGTCCACCACGGCACGGGACCGGCCGACCCGCTCGGCCCACAGGGCCCGCAGTCCCTCGCCGGGGTCGCCGTCCGCGCTGTGCCAGTCCCAGTCGGGGTCGGCCTCCCAGTCCACGCCGGCCCATGGCTCCGGGGATGGCTCGCCGCCGACCACCTCGGTGCACCAGTAGTCCTCGACGTAGGCCAGGTGCTTGAGCATCCCGCCCAGCGTCATCGACGTCGGCGGCAGCGCCACCCGCAGCTGCCCGTCGCTCAGCCCCCGGCACTTCCACTCCAGCGTCGCGCGCTGGTAGTCCAGGAAGCCCAGCAGCGTCGCGGCCTCGCCGCCCTCCGGTGGCGGCTCGGGCCGCCCATGCTCGTCGGTCTGCGCCTCGTCCATGGCGCAACGCTAACCGCCCCACGGCCACCGCGCCGAGACCGCGCCGGCACCAGCGAGCCCGCCCGCCGGGCCTCCGCGCCGGCCGGTGTCAGTGGGTGCTGTACTCGTCGGCGAAATCCCAGACGCGGATGTCACCGGGCTCGATCCGGATGATGGCATCCTCGCCGCGCAGGGCCTCCACGACGGCGGCCGCCTCCTCCTCGCCGAGGTACCGGGCCGCGATGCGGAGCGCGGTCTCGGGCACGCCCCCGTCGGTGAAGCGCGCCGCGCCCCGGACCTCGACCCCGCGCAGCGGCGGGTCAGACTCGGCCACCACGATGGTGGCCCGGGGGTCGCGCCGCAGATGCCGGGCCTTGACGTCGTGCTCCCCGATCCAGACGTTGAAGCCACCCTCGCGCCATTCGTGCCAGACCGGGGAGAGCAGGACGCTCCCGTCCGCCCGCAGGGTGGCCAGCACCGCCACCAGGGGCTCGTCCAGCAGATCCCCCACGTCGCCGACGGTGAGGTTCTTCCGCATGCAAGAACTGTACGCTCCGGAACATGGCACTCCCCGCTGGATACCGGCTCCGTACGCCCGCCCCCGGCGACCTCGGCGCGGTGGCCGATGTGCTCATCGCCGACGAGCTCGGCCAGGCCGGGCAGATCGTCCTGGGCATGGACTTCGTCCGCGACGAGTGGGGCCGGGCAGGCTTCGATCTCGCCGCCGACGCCTGGGTGGTGACCGGCGGCGCAGGGGCGATCGTCGGGTACGTGCAGGCCATGCGGGAAGAACCGGCCGTCGTCGAGTCCTGGGGGGTCGTCCACCCCGGGCACCGGGGACGCGGCATCGGCTCCTCGCTGATGGACCTGGCCGGGGAACGGGCGTCCCGCCTGCTGGCCGGGCTTCCGGCCGGCCGCTTCCGCCACGCGATCAACGCGGGCGACCAGGCCGCGGCCGCGCTGCTCCAGGCGCGGGGCCTGCGGCCGGTCCGTCACTTCTGGCACATGCAGATCGACCTCACGGGACCGGTCGAGCCGGGCCCCGCGCCGGAAGGGGTCGAGATCACCGCGATCGAATCTCCCACCGATCTCCCGGCCGTCCACGGCGTCATCGAGGAGGCCTTCGCCGACCACTGGGGGCATCACGCGGAGCCGTTCGACCGGTGGGCCGAGGAGCTGACCGGGAGCCCGAGCTACGACCCGGCGCTGTGGCTGCTGGCTAGGGTGGCGGGGCAGCCGGCCGGCGCCCTCATCGGGCACGTCTGGGGCGACCGCGGCTGGGTCGACGACCTCGGTGTCCTGGCGGCCTGCCGGGGCCACGGGACCGGGATGGCACTTCTCCGGCGCTCGTTCGCCGCCTTCGCCGACCGCGGGGTCCGGCGCGTGATCCTGAACGTCGACGCCGGGAACTCAACCGGCGCCACCGCGCTCTACGAGCGGGCCGGAATGCGGGTGATCAACCGGTGGGACGTGTGGGAGCGCGTGCTGGGCGGCTCCCGCGGGGGTTAGCCCCAGGGCACCACGGACCGCTGCCCCGGCTGAGGTTCGGAAGGGCCACCCCGGTCCCGGTCGTGCCCCAGTGGGACGATCCTGGATGACCTGGGAGGTAGCCCGGTGGGGTACACGACCACGACGTGGCTCGGGTTCGGCGAGGCGCTCGCCGCCGTTGCCGGTGCCCTGACGGGCCTGCTGTTCGTCGCGCTCTCCGTCAGGAGTGACGCGCTGGCCGCATCGCGGAGCCTCAGCTCCCGCGCCGCCCAGACTCTGGTGCTGTTCATGACCTCGGTGCTCATCGCGGTCCTGCTGGTGGCTCCGCAGCCGGCCGTGGCGCTCGGTTGGGAGCTGCTGGGTGTGGCCGTGCTCTCGGGCACGGTCCTGCTCATCCTGGGCCGGCGGGCCGGTCATGCCACCGAGCGGGGCGTGGCCCGCTACGTCGAGAGGTTCTCCCCCAACACGGTCACCGCCGTGCTCGTCGGCGTGGCCGGACTGACCCTCCTCCTGCGGGCGGGCGGCGGCCTGTACTGGCTGATCCCGACCGCCATCACGAGCCTGCTGGGCGGCGTGGTCAACGCGTGGCTGTTCCTCGTCAGGCTGAGCGGTTAGCGCCGCTCCTGGTCAGGCTGGCGGGTCAGCGCCGCCAGTGGTCCAGCGGCAGCGGGCCGCGGCTGAGAATCGTCCGGATCGCGAAGGTGCTCTGGGCCCCGGTCACCGAGGGGATGGTCAGGATCTGGCCCAGGAGCAGCTGCTCGTAGCTGGCGAGGTCCGGCACGGCCACCTCCGCCAGGAAGTCGATGCTCCCGGAGACCAGGTAGCAGGCCACGACGGCGGGAATGGCCAGCAGGGCCTGCTCGACCCGTGACGCGGTCTCCTGCGATTGCCCCTCGACCGTCAGGCCGAGGAAGACGGTCAGGCCGAGCCCGGCCCGCAGCCTGCCGACCTCCGCGCGGTACCCGGCGATGATGCCGCTGGCCTCGAGCGCCTTCACGCGGCGCAGGCAGGCCGACGGCGACAGCGAGATCGCGTCGGCGAGATCCACGTTGGCTATCCGGCCGTCCCGCTGCAGGCTGGTCACGATGGCACGATCTACTCTGTCCGGAACATGCTCTGACATGAAAATAAGCTTATAACGTAGATCACGCAATGAAATTGCGTCTGCTCCCCCAACAGGCGTCATATTTGCCATCGCGTGCGAGGGCAAATCGGCCATGGTGAACCCATGGCCCACTCACCGGCGAACCAGCACCTGACCACCTCACGCGGCGCCGCCCTCTACATCGGCGCGCTCCTCGGCCCCGGCCTGCTGCTCCTGCCCGGCCTGGCCGCGGCCGAGGCCGGGCCGGCCTCGATCCTGGCCTGGCTCGCCCTGCTGATCCTGTCCGGCCTGTTCGCCGCCGTGTTCATGGCCCTGGGCCGGCGTGGCCCCTCGGCCGGCGGGGTGATCGGCTATGTGACCGCCGGCCTGGGGCCGCGCGCGGGCCGGGCCACCGGCTGGATGTTCCTGGCCGGGGTGGTGTGCGGCGCCCCGATCGTCTGCCTCATCGGCGCCAGCTACGTCACGGACCTGACCGGCGGCGGCCAGCTCGCCCGCGCGGCCGTCGCGGCCGGGCTGCTGCTCACCGTCGTCGGCCTCGCCGCCGGCGGGCTGCGGGCCAGCGCCGCCGCCCAGCTCGTTCTGGTCAGCCTGCTGACCGTCGTGGTGATCGTGGCGGTGGCCGGCTCGGCCGGGGCGGCGCGGGCCGGCAACTGGGCGCCGTTCGCCCCGCACGGCTGGCTGTCGGTCGGCAGCGCCGCGGCGACGCTGATGTTCTCGTTCGTGGGCTGGGAGGCGGTCGCCCCGCTCACCACCCGCTTCGCCGACCCGTCCCGGCAGCTGCCGCGCGTGGTGGCCGTGGCTCTCGCGGTCACCACCGCGCTGTACCTGGGCCTGGCGATCGCCACGATCGGCGTCCTGGGGCCGCAGGCCGCCACCGACGTGCCGCTGGCCGGCCTGCTCAGCCACGCCATCGGCGCGGCCGGCCCGGACATCGCCGCGGTGGCCGCCATCGTGCTGACCCTCGGCGCCACCAACGCCTATATCAACGGCGCGGCCGCCATGGCCGGGCAGCTGGCCCGCGCGGCATCCGGCCGCGGCCGCGGGCCCGTGCTCCGGCTGCTGGCGGCGATCACCGCCACGGGCCTGCTGCTGATCATCGGCTACGGGCTGCGGATCGTCGGCACCGCCGCCCTGGTCGCGGTGCCGACGGCGCTGTTCCTCGCGGTCTACCTGGGCGCCATGACCGCCGCCGCGCGGGTGCTGCGGGGCCCGGCGCGGCTCGCCGCCCTGCCCGCGGCGCTGGCCGTGACCGCCATGCTCGGGTTCTGCGGCTGGGCGCTCGCGGTGCCGGCCGCCGTCGCGCTGGCCGTCAGCTGGCGGCCCCGGGCAGGCACCCGCCGCGCCCCCAGCAACGCCCGCCCCGCGGGCGCGGTGCCCGGCCCGGGGAGCCCCCGGGAGCACGAGCTCATGCCGGCGCGATGACGCGGCGGGCCGCGGGTACCGTCCGCCACATGGCTGGTGTCTCCCGCGGCCACGCCGCCGACGATGGGCAGGACGCGGCGGGCATCGGGCCCGCCCCGCAGGCAGAAGGATGTGATGGTGGCATGAGCGGCAGCAGGAGCGCGCCGGGCGGCCTCTTCGCGGATGCCGACTTCGACTTCGAGGCGCGCATCGTGCTGGGCGCCGCGGCCTCCGGCATCGGTGACGTCGGGCTGGTACTCGCCACCCTCGACAAGATCACCGACGGCGACCCGCAGAGCTGGTTTGACGCGTGGACGGAGCTGGCCGCGGGCCTGGCCGCCCGCGGCGACGAGGCCCTCAAGCGCGGGCATCCGCGGACCGCCGGCTGGGCCCAGCTGGCCGCGGCGGAGTGCCGCTCGCCCTGCTGATCACCACGCGCCCGGCTCCGTCCCGCGAGCAGCTGGCCATGCTCGCCCGGCAGGCCACCGGCTGCCGGAGGGCCCGGAGTTCCCGGCTCCCGGAGGGCCCGGGGTCCCCGGCTGGCAGCCCCCGGCACGCGTCGCCCGTTCAGCCCTGGCCGGCTTCGGTGCTCACCACCAGCCCGGCAAAGGCGAGCACGAACAAGATGATGAATCCGCCGCTGTAGGTGAGGAAAGCGGCCCACACCGTGGGGGGCAGAATGACCAGGCAGGCGACCCACGCGACCGCCTTCTTGCTCACCGGCTTCCGGGCGGGCGCCCGGACCGGCCTGGACGGCGGGGCCTCGGTCAGCCAGGCGGGGATGGTGACGACGAGGTCGGCGGTAAGTGCGGTCAGCTCCGCATAGGTCCGCGAGACGAGCGCCCGGCCCGCCCGCCCGGTGAGCTCGCCCTTGGTCAGCCTGCCCCGCACGAACGCGTCCTTGAGGGCGTCGATCACCTGCTCGCGGTCGGCATCGGACGCGCGGATGTGACCGCTGCCCCGTGCGGCGGCCATCTGGTCCCCCGGGCCTGCCGCCACCAGCGCCTCCTACCACTGCCACGCGTGGCAAGCGTAACGCGGGCACTCCCTGGCAGTCATCCTCCGATGTCACGGCTCCGCAGGTACCCGTCAGGCGTTGTGCACGGTCCGGATTGGCCTGTGGGCCTGGGCCGGGACCTGCGGCGGGTCAGGCCGGCACGACGTAGGGGAAGGCGCCGTCCCGCAGATGCGCGGACACGGACGGCTGCAGCCCCGACGGCACGGCGGTGTTGGTGACGAGGGACAGCATGGCCTCGGGCGCGTTGTCGGCCAGCGCCCGGCCGTTGAAGCCGGCGAACCCGTACGTCGCGGGCGTGCCGACCAGGTAGGGCATGACGTCGGGGAACAGCCGCCGGGCCACGGCCTGGCCGTAGCCCTGGGGGTCAGCCGAGGTGCCGCTGGCCGCCACCATGGCGGCGATCTGGTCGCCGATGTACGTGCCCATGGCGCCGAAGTCCTCGGACGGGTGCCGGGTGTTGGCGGGGTCGGAGAAGTCGGTGTCGTTGGGCCAGAAGATCGGCCACATCATGGGGTGCCCGAACCGGTTGATCTGCCGCCAGCCGCCCGCGTCGGTGGCCAGCTTGGTGGCGCACCATACGCCGATGTGGGCGCCGGGCCGCAGCTGCGGGTGCTGGTGGGAGACCTCGAGGACGATGGAGTCGACGTGGGTGTCGGCGAAGCTGTTCTTCGCGTTCTCCGGCCGCCACGCCGACAGGTCCGGCGCGGTCCCGCTGGCCACCGCCCCGTTGACGATGGCGAGCAGCGACAGGTCGATGTAGAACGAGTCGCCGATGCGCCCGGCCCAGATCCGGGCCCCGCCCCCGCTGGCCGCCTCGCCGGTCCGGCTCTCCAGGACGAGTTCGCCGCCGGCCGAGTCCTCGCGCGCCTGGCCGCCGGTGAGCGCGTGCAGCTGCAGGGCCTGCCGCCCGCCGGAGTCAGCTTCGGCGAACGACACCCGGTAGGTGAGGGCCTCGAAATCCGCCCCGTCTAAATGCACCTTGAACTCATAACGCGCCTCCGGGTGGAACCCGGGCTCGGAAAACAGGCCGTTGACGTTGGAGTTGACGTCCATGACGAACACCGTGCTGCCCTCGCCGGGGAAGACATACAGGTCATCGAGGTAGAGCTGGCCGGTCTGGCTGGCGAGGGGGGTGTCGAGATGATGGGACATGCCAGGTTCCTCCTAGCGTGGGCACGGGCGCGGTCCGGGCAGGTCGTCCGGTGTCCGCGTGCGAACGGTACTGCCCCGGCCCGCGCCCGCGCCTCCCCCGGGCGAGTCACAAACTGAGTCACTATCGGGACGCCGGGCGGCCGGCGTATCCGGGCGGGGCTGCTGCGCCCGGTCAGGCGCCGACGTAGGCCGCGAGGTGCTCGCCGGTGAGGGTGGAGCGGGCGGCGATGAGGCCGGCGGGCGTGCCCTGGAAGACGATCCGGCCGCCGTCGTGGCCCGCGCCGGGGCCGAGGTCGATGATCCAGTCGGCGTGCGCCATCACCGCCTGATGGTGCTCGATGACGATGACCGACTTGCCGGCGTCGACGAGCTGGTCGAGCAGGCCGAGCAGGTGCTCGACGTCGGCCAGGTGCAGGCCGGCGGTCGGCTCGTCGAGGACGTAGACGCCGCCCTGCTCGGCCATGTGGGTGGCCAGCTTGAGCCGCTGCCGCTCGCCGCCGGACAGCGTCGTGAGCGGCTGGCCGAGGCTGAGGTAGCCGAGCCCGACGTCAGCGAGCCGGCCGAGGATGGCGTGCGCGGCCGGCGTGCGAGCCTCGCCGGCGCCGAAGAATTCCCGGGCCTCGGTCACCGGCATCGCGAGCACCTCGCTGATGTCGCGGCCGCCGAGGTGGTAGTCCAGCACCGATGCGTCGAACCGTTTCCCCCCGCACTCCTCGCAGGTGCTGGCGACGCTGGCCATCATCGCCAGGTCGGTGTAGATGACGCCGGCGCCGTTGCAGCTGGGGCAGGCGCCCTCGGAGTTCGCGCTGAACAGCGCCGGCTTCACGCCGTTGGCCTTCGCGAACGCCTTGCGGACCGGGTCGAGCAGCCCGGTGTAGGTCGCCGGGTTGCTCCGCCGCGAGCCGCGGATCGCGTCCTGGCCGACCGACACCACTCCCTCCCGGCCCGACACCGAGCCGTGGATCAGCGAGCTCTTGCCCGACCCGGCCACGCCGGTCACCACCACCAGCACACCGAGCGGTATGTCGACGTCGACGTCCTGGAGGTTGTGAGTGCTGGCGCCGCGCACCTCCAGCGCTCCCGCCGGTGCCCGCACCGAAGGCTTCAGGGAGGCCCGGTCGTCCAGGTGCCGTCCGGTCAGCGTGCCGCTTGCCCGCAGCCCCTCGACGGTGCCCTCGAAGACCACCTCGCCACCGGCGGCGCCCGCGCCGGGGCCGAGGTCCACGACGTGGTCGGCGACCGCGATCGCCTCCGGCTTGTGCTCCACAACGAGCACCGTGTTGCCCTTGTCGCGCAGTTGAAGCAGCAGGCCGTTCATCCGCTGGACGTCGTGGGGGTGCATGCCGATGGTGGGCTCGTCGAAGACGTAGGTGACGTCGGTCAGCGAGGAGCCGAGGTGGCGGATCATCTTGACGCGCTGCGACTCGCCGCCCGAGAGTGTCCCCGACGGGCGGTCGAGGCTCAGGTAGCCGAGCCCGATCTCGGCGAACGAGCCGAGGGTCTCCCCCAGCGCCGCCAGCAGCGGCGCCACGGACGGCTCGTCCAGCCCCCGCACCCACCCGGTGAGGTCGGTGATCTGCATGGCGCACGCGTCGGCGATGTTGATCCCGCCGATCCGCGACGACCGGGCCGCCTCGCTGAGCCGGGTGCCGCCGCACTCGGGGCAGGCGGTGAAGGTGATCGCCCGGTCCACGAACGCCCGGATGTGCGGCTGCAGGGTCTCCCGGTCCTTGGCCAGGAACGACTTCTGCATTCTCGGGATCAGGCCCTCGTACGTCAGGTTGATCCCGTTGACCTTGATCCTGGTCGGCTCCTTGTACAGCAGGTCGTGGAGCTCGGTTTTGGTGTATCGACGGATCGGCTTGTCCGGGTCGAAGAAGCCACAGCCGGCGAAGATGCGGCCGTACCAGCCGTCCATGCTGTAGCCCGGGATCGTGAGCGCACCCTCGCTGAGCGACCTGCTGTCGTCGTACAGCTTGGACAGGTCGAAGTCGGTGACCGAGCCCCGGCCCTCGCAGCGCGGGCACATGCCGCCGGTGCGGGTGAAGGTCGCCCGCACGGTCTTCGTGTTGCCGCGCTCGACGGTGATCGCGCCGCTGGCCCGGACCGAGGGGACGTTGAAGGAAAACGCGCTGGGCGGCCCGATGTGCGGCTGCCCGAGCCGGCTGAAGAGGATGCGCAGCATCGCGTTGGCGTCGGTCGCGGTGCCGACCGTGGAGCGGGCGTCGGCGCCCATCCGCTCCTGGTCGACGAGGATCGCCGTGGTCAGCCCGTCGAGCACGTCGACCTCGGGCCGCGCCAGCGCCGGCATGAAGCCCTGCACGAAGGCGCTGTAGGTCTCGTTGATCAGCCGCTGCGACTCCGCCGCGATCG
>Ga0335077_10007644_pt1 | contig 13374 bp, 10 predicted proteins | sample Lox_Sample_31_FD_207151 | JGI IMG/M metagenome (GOLD analysis project Ga0335077, IMG submission 207151) | Soil microbial communities from Loxahatchee National Wildlife Refuge, Florida, United States - Lox_Sample_3.1 | ecosystem: Environmental > Terrestrial > Soil > Wetlands | place: USA... | reverse complement strand
GCGGTCGAAACGCAAGAGTATGGGGTAGCCCGAACGGCTGGCCCACTGCAGCTTCGCGGCCATTTTGACGGCTTGCTGCGGCGGCACACGGGTATCGCCTTCACCGGTGGCCAGCAGAACCGCCGGGTATTTCTGCCCCTCCACCACACGCTCATATGGCGACCACGATTGCAGGAAAGGAAAATGGCCAGGGTTGCTGCCGTCTCCGTATTCGAGCAGCGCCGGCGGATTGTTGTTCTTCGTGTAGCGGAAGTACCGCACCATATCCAGGTCGGGATAGCCGCAGTACACGGCTCGGAACAGGTCGGGCCGCTCGGTGAGCGCCGCGCCCACCAGCAGCCCGCCGTTGCTGGTTCCCGAAATCGCCAGCCGCGCGGGACTCGTATACTTGTTCGCGATCAGCCACTCGGCGGCGGCGATGAAATCGTCAAACACGTTCTGCTTTTTGTCGAGCATCCCGGCGCGGTGCCAGTCTTCGCCGAATTCCGCCCCTCCGCGCAGGTTCGGCCGGGCCCACACGCCCCCGGCCTCGGCCCAGACGATGGCGCCCGAGTTGAAGCCGGGCAGCATCGGCACATTGAAGCCTCCATAGCCGGTGAGCAGCACGGGCCGGTTTCCGTCCAGCGCCAGGCCTTTGCGGTGGACCAGGTACATGGGCACGCGCGTGCCGTCCTTCGACCGGTACCAAACCTGGTTCACTTCAAGATCGGAAGGCACTCGCGTGCCCGGCTCGAACCAGAGAGTGCGCTCCCCGTCCGCGGTCCGCATGCGTTCGATCCGCGGCGGCACGGTGAAGGAGTTCAACGAGACAAATGCTTCGCTTTGGTCCCACCGCCCTTCGACTCGTGCCGAACTCCCCGCCGGCAGCCGCACGTCGCCGAGCGACTTGCCGTCCCGCGAGAAAATCCGGATGCGCGACTGTACATCGTGCAGGTACGCGGCGTAGATCTTCCCACCCGCCACAGTCGCGTCTCCGAGGCTCTCGCCAGCCTCGGGGATAATCTCGCGCCAGTTCTCCGGCGCGGGCCGCTCCAGGCTCACCAGAAACACCCGTTTGCGTGGCGCCTTCCAGGCCGTGACCAGCGCGATCTGGCCGGGTCCGGCTTCCACGGCCGAGAATTGCGAGTCCATTCCGGGTGTAAGCGAACGGAGCGGCTCGTCATCCTTGGTCAGATCGCGAAACCAGATCTCCGTGTGGGCCCAACCGTATTCAGCCGTAACCAGGAGCCACCGGCCGTCTACGGTAACTGCAGGATTCAGGAACACCCGCGCGTCTAATCCTTTGCCAAAGATCTCGGTATCAGTCGACGCGTCGGCCCCCAAGGTATGAAACCAGATGCGTGAGCCGGCGTCGCGGGCCCGGCGCGAATAGTAGAATCCGGAACGGCTATCGCGGAACGCTGCTGACCCGTACAGGGACTTCGCCAGGTGGTCCGGCAGATCCTTCGCGGCATCCACATCGCGAACCCGCACTTCCACCTCGTCCTGGCCCGAACGCCGCACGGAATAGGCCGCCAGTTTGCCATCCGGGGAAATACCGAGCACATCGGCTGACACGCTGGTGTCGCCAAATGTCACCGCAGGATCGAGCCAGACCTCCTCGCGCGCGTCTGCACCACGCCGCAGGCACTGGAGGGGCTGCGGTTTGTCCGGTGACCCTTTGGTGTAGAAGTAGCGCCCGGCTACGACTTCCGGGACCGACACGTGCTCGACTCGCATGAGCTCCGAATACCGCCGGCGAAGGCGATCCTCGCCGGGACTCGCGGCCAGAACGGCGCGCGCATAGCGGTCCTGCGCATCGATCCATTGGGCCACCGCGGGATCGGCGAAGTCTTCCAGCCAATGATACGGGTCATGGAGTTGCACTCCGTGGAAGGTCTCGACGAAGTCGGCACGCCGCGCCTGGGGCGGCTGCGCAGGGGTTTGAGCGCGAAGGATCGCGATGACCACTGCCGCGGCCAACCACCGCCCTCCCCTAAGGATTTCTGATACCATCTGAGTCCATGTTAATCCTAGCAGCCATCCTCGCCATTTTTGTGTACGGCATGATCGCCGCCATGCTGGGCACGATTTTGCCGGACCTTTCGGCGCGTTTCAGCCTGTCGCCGCGGCAGAACGGGCAGATCGCGTTTGCCCAGGCGATGGGCCTGATCATCGCGTCAATGGCTGTCGGGCCGCTCATTGATAACGAGGGCAAAAAGGCCGGACTGGTGCTCGGCCTGGCGCTGATTACGCTGGCGCTGTTCGCGCTGCCGCGCTCGAAGGGGTTCGGCGGCATCGTCGTTTATATGCTCCTGCTGGGCCTGGGGGGGGGTATCATCGTGACCGCCGCGAACGCCCTGGTCAGCGACATCAGTGAAGCCCGCCGCGCAACCACGCTGAACCTCTTGAACCTGTTCTTCGGCTTGGGGGGATTGGCCACGCCTTTCATATCCGCCAACCTGCTCAAGCGCAACTCCGTCAGGCTGTGCTACACAGTGGCGGCGCTGACCGCGGTCACGCTGCTGATCCATATCGCGACACCGATGCCTCCCCCGAGCGGCGAGCGCAGCTTTGTCTTTTCCGACGTGGGGCCGGTGCTGGGCCGGCCCGTGCTTTTCCTGCTGGCGTTCTTCCTTTTCTTGTACGTCTCCTGTGAGGTGGGCGTGTGGAACTGGCTGGCCCAGCATCTGATCGCGCAGGGCATTCCGGAGTCACGCGCGTTGAACATTCTGTCACTGGGGTTTGCACTCGGACTGCTGATCGGCCGCGTCGCGGTATCGCCCATTCTGATCAGCGTGCCGGCGCCGACGGTCACCCTGGTTGCGGCGATCCTGATGACCATCACCACATATCTGATGCTAACCACGCGCGGCGCTACAGTTGCGTGGGCCCTGGTCTTTTTCGCCGGTGTGTCGATGGCGCCGGTATTTCCCACTACGTTGGCGATGGTCGGCGATGCCTTCCCGCGCATGACCGGCACGGCCCTCGGAGTAGTGATCACCTTGGGCTGGGTCGGGCTGGCCGTAAGCAGCCGCATCATCGGAGCCATCGCGGGCGGCGACCCTAAGCGCCTGAAGACCGCGCTCCTGTTGATCCCGGCTGCCTCCGCGATCATGGTGGTGGTGGCGCTCGCCATCCGGCCCATGCTGGCCGCGCAATAACGCCGGGTGATGCGCGCGGCATTCCTGCTCGCGCTGCTGCCCGCGTTGTTCGGCCAGCAGTACGACGTGGTGATCCGTAACGGCCGCATCGTGGATCCCGAAAGTAGGCTGGACGCGGTCCGCAATCTGGGCATGGTGGGCGGAAAGATCGCCGCCATCTCGGAGACGCCGCTGGAAGGCCGCGCGGCGATTGATGCCCGCGGACTGGTGGTCGCGCCGGGCTTCATCGACCTTCACTCCCACGGCCAGGATGATGAGAACTACCGCTTCAAGGCCATGGATGGCGTCACGACGGCGATGGAGATGGAGGTCGGCGTGGCCGACGTGGATGCCTGGTACGCCAAGCGGCAAGGCCAGGCCCTCATCAATTACGGCGCTTCGGTAGGCCACATTCCCGTCCGCATGCGTGTGATGCACGACCTGGGCGGATTCCTGCCTATCGGAGACGCGGCGCATCGGGCCGCCAGAGCAGAGGAGATCGCCGAGTGCCGGCGCCAGATCGAGGAAGGCCTCAAGCGCGGCGCGGCAGGTGTGGGATTGGGCTTGCACTATACTCCGGCCGCTTCGCGCTGGGAGGTCCTGGAGATGTTCCGCGCGGCGGCCCAGTTCGGCGCCACGTGCTATGTTCACATCCGCAGCGCAGGGACGGAGAGCGTCGCCGCACTGGAAGAAGTGCTGGCCGCTTCGGCAGTCACGGGCGCGCCGCTGCATGTAGTACACATCACCAGCAACGGCTTGCGCGAAACACCACACCTGCTCGAAATGATGGCCGAGGCGCGCGGGAGCGGGATGGAAGTGACCACGGAACTCTACCCGTACGCCGCGGCCATGACCGCCATCGAATCCGCCCTGTTCGATCCCGGCTGGCAGGCGGCGCTGGGGATCGACTACCACGACCTGCAATGGACCGCGACCGGGGAGCGCCTCACATCGGCAACATTCGCGCGATACCGCAAGATGGGTGGCGGGGTGATCCTCCACATGATTCCTCCGGCAGCCATAGACGCCGCCATGGCGTGCCCATTCGCTATGATCGCCAGCGACGGAGGCCTGCGAAACGGCAAAGGCCACCCGCGCAGTGCAGGCACTTTCGCGCGGGTGCTCGGGCACTACGTGCGCGAGACCGGCGCCCTCAGCCTTATGGAGGCCGTTCGCAAGATGAGCCTCATGCCCGCCGAACGGTTGCAGGATCGCGTCCCCGAGATGCGCAACAAGGGCCGCATCCGCGTGGGGGCGGACGCCGACCTGGCCGTTTTCGACCCGGAAAAAGTCGCCGATGCGGCCACGTACGAGGCGCCCGGGCTGTACTCGGTGGGCATGCGCTACGTGCTGGTGAACGGCGTGGCGGTGGTCAGCGGCGGCCGGCTGCAGGCGGCCACACCAGGGCGCGCCGTGCGGGCGCCGTTGAGGTGAGTCCGGGCTGTTGTTGACAAGCTTATAGGATGATGATTATCATCTAAAGGCGGCCGACGCGCTATCCGCCCCAACAGAAGGAACAGACACACGCCAGGCTGGTTCGGCTGGCCTCCAGTCGCTTTCGACACCAGGGCGGCAGCGTGGGCATCGCGGACCTGATGCGCGAACTGAAGTTCACCCATGGCGGCTTCTACCGGCATTTCAAGAGCAAGGATCAGTTGTTCGCGGAAGCACTCGCCTGGGGCTTTGAGGAAGTCATCGCGAAGCTTGCCCAAATGGGCGGCGGCGGCTTGAAGGCCATCATCGAGGCCTATCTCAGCCCGGAACACTGCGCCAATCCCGCCGCGGGCTGTCTCGGAGCGGCCTTGGTTCAGGAGATCGCGAGGCAACCCCGGGCGGTACGGGCGAAATTTGAGGCGGCAATGCGCGGCTACGGCAGCCGTCTCGCGAAGTTCATGCCCGGGAAGACGGAGGACGAACGCCTGTTGAACTTCTTTGTGCTGTTTTCCGGCATGGCCGGCGCCTTAGGCCTGGCTCGCGCCGTTGCGGATGCGGAACTGCGCCGCCGGATTCTGCGGTCAGCCAGGGAATTCTACATCAGCACCTTCTGCGGCTGAGATATGCCTACTGTCTTGAATTTTGGAATCGAGTTCGCGGCGAGCCTGCTGGTGTTCAGCCTGCTCGCCAAATGGTATGCGGCGCCCTATCTGGCGAAGCGGCCCTTCAACGAAGCACTGCTGCTCCTGCTCTCGCCGTTCCTGCTGCGTTACCTGGGACTGATGTCCCTCGCGCCGGGCGTGGTCGATCCGGCCGTCACGCAAAGTTCCTTCGCCTTCTACCAGGCCTATGGGGACTTCATCGCCTTTCTGCTGGCGCTGGCCTCCTTTGCTTTGGTGCGGGCGGGTCATCCGCAGGCACTCGCCGCGGTGTGGATCTTCAACATCTTCGGCGCGGCCGAGTTTGTGCACTCTGTGGTCCGCGGCACGCTGGCCGGCACGGGCGGCAGCATCGGAGCATTTTGGTATATTCCCGTCGCCTACGTGCCGTTTGGACTTGTGGTGCACTACCTCATATTCGCCTTACTGGCCCAAAGGTCCCGGGAATTCAAGCGAGGTCGAACAATAGAATCTCGCCAGGCTCTGATCCGTTACCAGTGACTGCCAGCGTCTCTTCGCCGCTGACGGCCGCGGCATCGCCGGTCTTCAGCCCGATCCCGTTCACCGTGACATCCCCGCGAACCGTGTGGATCCAGGCATGGCGCTTTGGCCCGAGGGCGTAAGGGATCGCGGCGCCCTTGGCCAAGTCAGCCACGAATACCCGCGCGTCCTGATTGATGCGGGCCGCTCCGTTATCAGGCTCCGGCGCGGCGAGCAGCTTGAGCCGGTTCTGCTTCTCCTCCGGATCGAAGCGGATTTGCTCGTAGCTCGGCCGGCTGCCCATGGATGCCGGCTCGATCCAGATTTGGAAGAAATGAAGCGGATCGCTGCCGGACGGGTTGAACTCGCTGTGGCGGATGCCGGTTCCGGCCGACATGCGCTGAATTTCGTTCGGCCCCAGGACCTTCTGGTGCCCCATGCTGTCCTTGTGGGCGATGGCGCCCTCCAGCACATAGGTCAGGATCTCCATGTCCTGGTGGCCGTGCATGCCAAATCCCTGCCCCGGCCTGACGCGGTCTTCGTTGATCACGCGCAGACTGCGAAAGCCCATGAAGCGCGGGTCGTAATACCCGGCAAACGAAAACGTGTGGTAGGTGTTGAGCCAGCCGTGATCCGCGTGGCCCCGCTGTTCATTTTTGCGTACTTGTATCATTTGTAACCCCCCCCCTTTGTCCGGCTATAGACAATCCCAGTTTCTTGAGAAGGCCGTAGAGGCGGCGCTTCTCGGTTTCGTTCAAGACCGACATGGCAGCCTCGAGTTCGGCGGCGTGGCTGCGAAAAGCCGTTTGAACCACACGCCTTCCCTCGGGCGTGAGTTCGATGACCCGCGCCCTACGGTCCGCCGGTGTGAACCGGCGCACTACCAGGCCTTTGCGTTCCAGGCGATCGACCGCCGCGGTCATCGATCCGCTGGCCAGCAGCACCTTGACCTGGATCTCAGTAATTGTGAGCGGTCCCTTGTGAAGCAGCGCTTCGAGCGCCGCAAAGTCGCTCTCGCACAATCCCGCGTCCGCTATGCTTCGGCCGGCGACCGGGCTGACCGCGCGGTAGCAACGCGCCAGAACCATCCACAGGCGCGGGGCATCCGGGGAGGCCGCATGGCTCATGAACGAGCCAGGGCGTGGTCAACGGACAGCGCGCCCGCTCCGCGGATGATCAAGAACGCCGTGATGGCGAGCACCAGCAAGTGGAATTCGAAACCCTCACCTTTCTGGGCGCCTGACCAGTTCATAAAGAAGCCGAAAGCATGGTGCACCGTGGCAATCGCGACCAGCATCACGACCGCGATTCCGGCCGCGGCCACGCGCGTGAGGAACCCGAGGAGCAACCCCAGCCCGCCAAAGAACTCCGCGGCGATAGCCAGAAAAGCCAGCGGCGCCGGGATGTGCATGGCGTTTGTGAAGAAGCCCATGGTGCCGGAGAAGCCGTATCCGCCGAACCAGCCCAGCATTTTCTGCGCGCCGTGGGCAAAGAAGACCAGGCCGAGCGTGAGCCTTAGGATCGCCGTGGAGGGACTGGCATCGGTGGCGAGAAGTCTGCGTAGCATTTTGTCTGGAATCCTCCCTGGTTCGCGTCTATGATGCGAACCTGTCTATGAGATGTGATCTCCTTAGATAAGGATTCTTTACGTCGAGGTATTTGGACTACTGCGCCACGAGCTCGAAGTGATGCGCCTTGGGCTGCGCCGCGGAGCGCTGCTGCCCGATCAGGTCGGCTTCGAGCGCGTCCAGCGCATCCAGCGCGGCTTGCAGGTGCGCGGCATGTTCACTTGCCAGAGGAACCTGCACTTCGCGCCACCGGGCGAAGTGCACGCCGTTGTGGCGCAGCGTCAACTCGTGGACCCTGGCGGCCTGCCTGGCCATGGGAGTCGCCGCGGTGGCCAAGTTGATACCCGCCGCCAGTTGTTCCCTGGTGTAGTTGCCCGCCGGATCGCCGTCGATCACCAGCGTGTAGCGCGCCGCCGCAAGGCCCGTCACCTTGAGGGTCTCGCGGTCGAGCGTCTCGACGAAGTCCGAGGAGCGTAAGGCCAGGTCAACCACCGGGTCCTTCGTGTCGAGCGGCATTGGCAGGGCGTGGTCTGTCTCGGTCCAGGAGAGCTTGCCTGCCGCCGAGATGTTGGTCACCGAGGTATTCTCAGCTTTCACCAGGGCGCCGCCGGTCCCCTCGATCTCCACCGCGGCCACCAAGCCGGGCGCGCGCCACGTTGCGAGTAGCGCTCCGGCCATCAGCAAGTGGCCGCCTGGGCCGGGATGCACGCGGTCCGGCACGATCTTCTTGGCGGTCTCGGCGTCCAGCGTATCGGCCTTGCGCAGCGCCGACACCACTGGCGTATTCAGATCGGCGACGGTGAGCATCTGATCCGCAGCCAGGTCCTTCACGAACGCGCCGTAGCGCACCAGCACGGCGTTGTAGCCGCCTTCGAAGTTGGGAGAACGAGTCACATCGTCAAACGGCGAGGGCTGGATGGCGGTGATGCGAATCCCGGGCAGCGTCTCTTTCACGCTCTGCAAGATGTGCCGGTACCCGGAAGTGTAGGTATCGTAGATGCGCTGGTCAAAGGCGCGATAACTGCCGTCGTTCATGCCCAGCATGATGGTCATCACGGTGGGCTTGTAGGCGAACACGTCCCGCTGCAAGCGCAGGTCGATGGGCCCGCCGCCTCCACCGGTCACCCGGTCCCCTCCCCAACCGGAGTGCACAAAGCTCACCTTCATCGCCGGAAAACGCGTAACCACGTAGCTCTCGACGAAGGTGGTGTAGAGGCGCTGGTCTGTGATGCTGTCGCCGTAGAACACGACGCGATCGCCCTCTTTCAGGTAGAAACCGCTTTGACTTGACGCCGCCCCGCAGACCAAAAGGGCCAGGAGCGCCTTAAGGGATCGCATGATGCTAATAGTTTACTGCGGTATCAGTTCGTAACCATGCGGGGCGAGCCACCCGTTCAGCTCAGGGGAAGAAACGTTTTAGTCTGGTATTGATGCTCAAACTTTTGCTCTTGTTATTGGCTCCCATGACTCTGTGCGCCCACAACCTGATGCCCGCGCCGGCGAGGATCCAAATGGGCGTAGGCCGCCTGCGGATCGACCAGAACTTCTCCTTCATTCAGTTCACGGGTTACCGCGAGCCGCGCCTGGAAGCCGCCGCCGCGCGGCTGGTGGAGCATGTCGCGCGCAAGACCGGCATCCGCATGAGCCACGGCGTGCAGGACCGGGGGCCGGGCGCTTCGCTGGTGATTCGATGCGATCACGGCAACGCGGCGGTGCAAACCGCTCAGGAAGACGAATCCTACCACTTGAAAGTGACTCTGCTGGGAGCCTTGCTCGAGGCACCTACTCCGCTGGGAGTGTTGCGGGGCATGGAAACGTTCCTGCAACTGGTGGACCTGGATGCGAGCGGTTTCGGCGTGCCGGCGGTGGACATTGTGGACCAGCCTCGCTTCCCCTGGCGCGGCCTGATGCTGGACGTGGCGCGGCATTGGATCCCGCTGGAGAACGTGAAGCGCACGCTGGACGGCATGGCCGCGGTGAAGATGAACGTCTTCCACTGGCACCTCTCCGACAACCAGGGCTTCCGCATCGAGAGCCTGCGCTTTCCGAAGCTGCACGAGATGGGGTCCGACGGGCTGTACTTCTCGCAGGCGCAGGTGAAGGAAGTGATCGCCTACGCGCGCGACCGGGGGATCCGCGTGATTCCGGAGTTCGACATGCCCGGGCACTCCACGGCGTGGTTCGCGGGATATCCGGAACTGGCCAGCGCGCCGGGACCCTATGAAATCGAGCGCCAGTGGGGCGTGTTCGATCCGGCCATGGATCCCACGCGCGAGGGGACCTACCAGTTCCTGGACAGCTTCATTGGCGAGATGGCCGCTTTGTTTCCGGACGAGTACTTTCACATCGGCGGCGACGAAGTGAACGGGAAGCAGTGGGCGGCGAACCCGCGCATCCAGGAGTTCATGAAGCATGAGGGCCTGAAGAGCGGCGAGCAGTTGCAGGCTTATTTCACCCGGCGGGTGCAGGCGCTGGTGACCAAGCACGGCAAGAAGATGGTCGGCTGGGACGAGGTGCTGACGCCGGACATGCCGCATAGCATCCTGGTGCAGTCGTGGCGAGGGCAGAAATCTCTGGCGGCTGCCGCGCGGGAGGGAGTGAACGGCATCCTGTCGTCGGGCTACTATTTGGACCTGATGTTTTCAGCCGCGCATCACTATGCCGTCGATCCGCTGGCCGGCGCCGCGGCGGACTTGAGTCCGGACCAGAAGCAGCACATCGAAGGGGGGGAGGCCTGCGAATGGGGCGAGTTTATCACGCCGGAACTGGTGGATAGCCGGATCTGGCCGCGTGCTGCGGTGGTGGCCGAGCGGCTTTGGTCGCCGCAGGACGTCACCGATGTGGCGGATATGTACCGCCGCCTGGAAGTGGTGAGCCGCGACCTGGAATGGCTGGGCCTGACCCACATTTCGCAATACGAGAAGATGCTTGAACGGCTGGCCGGCGGCGGGGACGTAGCGCCGGTGCGGGCACTGGCTGAAGTGGTCGAGCCGGTGAAGGAGTACGCACGCGGGGAAATGCACGCGTACACCAGCTTCACGCCCCTGAACCGGATGGTGGACGTGGCGCGGCCCGAGAGCGACGTGGCGCGGCATTTCGCGGCGCTGGTCGAGACGCGCTCGGACGCCGCGCATATCCGCGCGTGGCTGACGCGGTGGCGCGATAACGACGCGCACCTCGCGCCGGTGATCGCGAACTCCGTGTTGCTGGCCGAGGTGGCGGAGACATCCAAGTACCTGTCGGCGATCGCCGACGCCGGGATGCGCGCACTCGATTACGCGCAGGCAGGGCAGCATGCGCCCCCCGGATGGGTGGATGAGCAGATGGCGATGCTGGATCGGGCGAAGAAGCCGAAGGCGGAATTGCTGCTGAGCGTGGAGCCGCCCATCAGGAAGCTCATTGAGTCCGTGCGCTGACGCTGATTGATGACCGGGTCGAGTGACGGGGATCAAGTTTCGGTGTTCCCAGCCAGGTCGCCGCGCGCCCCCGGCGTCATTTACGCCGTCGAGCTCCTTTCAACTCGATAGACTCCGCCCATGCTGGCAGAATTCGAACAAAATCCGCGCGTTGGAGTGCGGTGCGGCATTGTGGTTCCATGTAACCATGCCAAATTCCCGCCGCCAGTTTCTGAACCGTGTTTCTGCGGCCCTGATGTTCGCGACCGCGGCGTGCCGCAAACGCCAGCCCCAATCCGCGGCTCTCCCGCCAGGGGCGCCCCCGGCCTTCGGAACCGCGCCCGAGGTTGGGCCGTCGGTTTCGCCCGCCACCTTCGCCGAAGCCGGTAAACTCGTGCAGTTCGAACTCACCGCGGCGGAGCGCGATCAGGCCGCCGGCAACTGGCGCAAAAGTATGGCGCCCCTGTACGAGCGCCGCACGGGACCGCGCAAATTCCTGCCCCCAGCCGACTTGCCGCCGGCCTCGCGCTGGGACCCCGTCCTAGCCGGCGGGTCCCCGGCCGGTCCGGCCCGCGATCGCTTCATCCGCACGGCAGACTCGCCCGGCGCGCTTCCCGCCAGCGACCAGGACATCGCCTTCGCTCCTCTTTCGCATCTCTCGCGCTGGATCGGGAATCGCCAGCTCACATCGGAACGTTTGACCCACATTTATCTGGAACGCCTCGAACGCTTCGATCCCAGGCTGCGCTGCGTGATCACATTGACGCGTGATCTGGCGCTGGCGCAGGCCCGGCAAGCCGACCGCGAGGTCGCTGCCGGTCGCTATCGCGGTCCGCTGCACGGTGTTCCGTGGGGCGCGAAAGATCTGCTCGATACCGCGGGCATCCCCACAACGTACGGCGCCGAGCCTTACCGCAACCGCGTACCTTCGAAAGACGCCGCGGTTGTCGCGCGCCTCCATGCTGCCGGAGCGGTGTTGGTGGCCAAGCTGAGCCTGGGTGCGCTGGCGCTCAACGATATCTGGTTCGGCGGCCAGACCATGAATCCGTGGCTGCCGGAGGAAGGCGCCTCGGGGTCCAGCGCCGGACCCGGCGCCGCCACCGCCGCCGGGTTGGTCGGCTTCTCTATCGGCAGCGAGACGGGAGGCAGCATCGTCAGTCCTTCCATGCGCTGCGGCGTCACCGGATTACGCCCAACCTACGGCCGCGTGCCGCGTACGGGCGCCATGACCCTGTGCTGGTCGCTCGACAAACTGGGGCCAATGACCCGCGGTGTCGAAGACGCGCTTCTGGTCCTTCAAGCCATGTCCGGACCCGATCCTGGCGACGTGAGCAGTGTGCCCAGCCGCCTGGACTACGACGCCGGTGCGGGAATCGCCGGCCTGCGCGTTGGCTTCATTGCAGCTTGGATGAAGGAGAACCCCGCCACGGATGTCGATCGCGCGGCTCTTGAAACCGTGCGCAAGCTCGGCATGGTCCCCGTCGAAGTCAGCCTTCCCGACTGGCCTTACGATTCGCTCAGCCTGATTCTCTTCGCTGAAGCCGCGGCCGCCTTTGAAGAACTCACGCTGAACGGCGGCCTGCGGCAACTCAAAGCGCAGGTTCCCGACGCGTGGCCCAACCTCTTCCGGCAGGCGCGTTTTCTTTCGGCCGTGGACTTCGTTCAGGCCGACCGTTTTCGCCGCGGCGTGGCACTGGAGATGGCGCGCCTGTTTTCCCAGGTCGATGTCCTGCTGGTCCCATCGCTGCGCGACGAGATCCTAACCATCACCAACTTCACCGGCCACCCCTCCCTGACGTTCCGCGCCGGATTCGTGGATGTCACCGAAGCGCGCAGCGACTGGGCGCCGGACCCGGCTCGCCCTCTGCCGAAGTTCTCTCCCGCCCGCCGCGTACCCCACGGTGTAACTTTGATCGGCAAGCTGTTCGACGAGGGCACGTTGGGACGCGTCGGATTGGCGCTGGAGCGGGCCTTCAACGTGGCCAGCGAACGCCCGCCTGGCTTCTGAGTCCCCGGCCAGTCAACTGGCGATCAAGCCGGCCAGGGGGCTGCTGGCGCTAGCGTAGAGCTTTTTGGGCATGCGGCCAGCCTGATAAGCGAGGCGGCCGGCCTCGACCGCGAGCCTCATGGCTTTGGCCATGGCTTCGGAATCCTCGGCGGCGGCGATGGCCGTGTTCATGAGCACGCCGTCGGCTCCCAACTCCATGGCGATGGCCGCGTCGGAAGCGGTGCCTACACCGGCATCAACGATCAGGGGCACCGCGGTAATCAACTCGCGCATGATGCGCAGATTGGCGGTGTTTTGCACACCTAGCCCGGAGCCGATGGGGGCGGCCAGGGGCATGACGGCGGCGGCGCCGGCATCCACCAGCTTGCGCGCGTTCACAACATCGTCGTTCGTATAGGGCAGCACGACGAAGCCTTCCTTCACGAGCGCGCGGGTGGCTTCGAGCAGGCCTTCGTTATCGGGGAAGAGGGTCGTCTCGTCGCCAATGACCTCCAGCTTGACCCAGTTGGAGAGGCCCACCTCGCGCGCCAGGCGAGCGGTGCGGATGGCATCGTCCGCGGTATAGCAGCCGGCCGTGTTGGGAAGGATGAAGATGCGGGAACGGTCGATGTAGTCGAGCAGAGATTCCTTGGAGCGGTCGGTGAGATTCACGCGGCGCACGGCAACGGTGACCATCTCCGCGCCGGAAACTGAGTGGCAGCGGGCCAT
>Ga0335077_10007643_pt1 | contig 13375 bp, 12 predicted proteins | sample Lox_Sample_31_FD_207151 | JGI IMG/M metagenome (GOLD analysis project Ga0335077, IMG submission 207151) | Soil microbial communities from Loxahatchee National Wildlife Refuge, Florida, United States - Lox_Sample_3.1 | ecosystem: Environmental > Terrestrial > Soil > Wetlands | place: USA... | reverse complement strand
GTTGGTCAGGCAGCCTGTGGCGCCAGTTGTGCGGCGCGCGTGGCCGGACGCTGCTCGGTGTTTGCCAAGACCGACATGATTCATGCCCAGCAGAAGGGCTACACCACCGAGCAGATTCTGCGCGGCCTGTGTGAGGCGGTGGCGCGCAATTTCAAGTCGAGCATTGTGAAGGCACGGCCGGTAGTGCCTCCGGTGGCATTCGTCGGCGCGGTCGCGCTGAACCAAGGCGTGCGCGAGGCATTGCGCGAAGCTTTCAAGTTGAACGAGAGTGACTTCCTGGTTCCGAAACTACATTGCTGGCTGGCTGCGGTCGGCGCTGCATTATTTGAAGCGGAAAAGCCGGGTGCGCGGCCGCAGCACTGCTTACAGCAGCTGCAGGGTCAGATCGCGGAGGTGCAGGTTTTTGAATCCACCGATCCCTTGTCAATGGAGGATGTCGTTCTGTTGCGCAACCGCGTGCCCGAACCCGGGCGAGCGCCTGCCAGCAGGATCGAGGCCTATCTGGGAATCGACATCGGCTCGGTCAGCACGAATCTGGTGGTGCTCGACGGCTCTGGCCACCTGCTCAAAGAGATTTATCTGCCGACTGCCGGGCGTCCGATTGAGGTCGTCAATTCCGGCCTGCAGGAAATTCAGTCGGAACTGGGGGATGTTCTCCACATCTGCGGGGTGGGCACGACCGGCTCGGGGCGCGAGTTGATCGGCGAACTCACCGGCGCCGACACCGTCAACGACGAGATCACCGCCCACAAGACCGGCGCCATGCACGTTTGCCAGCAGCTCGGCATGAGGCCCGTGGATACCATCTTCGAGATCGGCGGGCAGGATTCGAAGTTCATTCGCCTCAACGATGGCGTGGTCGTGGATTTCGCTATGAACGAGGCCTGCGCCGCCGGCACCGGATCGTTCCTGGAAGAACAGGCGGAAAAGCTCGGCATCTCGATCAAAGACCAGTTCGCCCGCTTGGCACTGGCGTCAACCAGGCCCGCCCGGCTCGGGGAGCGTTGCACGGTGTTCATGGAGCGGGACGTCACCGGTTTGCTGCTCAAGGGCGCGGCGTTGGGCGATCTGTGCGCAGGCCTGGCGTATTCGGTGGCCATCAACTATCTGAACCGCGTGGTGCGCGGGCGCAAGATCGGCGATGTCATTTACTTCCAGGGCGGAACCGCTTACAACGACGCCGTAGCCGCCGCCTTCTCTAAGATCCTGGGCAAGACCATCATCGTGCCGCCGCACAACGGCGTGATCGGGGCCATCGGCATGGCCTTGATCGCGCGTGAGCGCATGCAGGGCAGCGGGAAGGCGAGCGGCTTTCGCGGCTACGATCTGAACCGAGTGAACTTCACCAGCCGCGACTTTGTCTGCCGGGCATGCTCCAACTATTGCGACATGAAAGAGTTCGTGATCGATGGCGAGAAGAGCTACTGGGGCGACAAGTGCTCCGACAAATTCCGCAAGCGTACCCGCACCGACCGTACTCCGGTGATCGAGGACCTGCTGGAATATCGCGACCACTGTCTGCTGGCGGCCTTGCGGCCCTCAAAGCGGGATCGGCCCAAGGTTGGCATCCCGCGGGCGATGTTTTTCTACGACCGCTTTCCTTTCTGGTGTACCTATTTCCAGGAACTGGGATTCGAGGTAATCGTCTCGCCGCCCACGGATGGCCGGACTGTGACCGCGGGCGATGAATTGGCGATCGCTCAGCCCTGCTTCCCGGTCCAGGTGGCGCACGGTCACGTGCGGGCGCTGCTCGATTTGAAGGCAGACTACATTCTGCTTCCCAACGCGGTGGACGCGGAAACCCCCGAGATGAAAGTGCAATCGCATCTTTGCCCCTGGAACCAGACTCTGCCATTTGTGGTGCGCGCCGTGCCGTTATTGGAGGATGAGTTGCGCGCAAAGTTGTTCTGCCCAACCGTCCACTTCCGCTATGGGGGAAAGAAAGTTAAGGAGGAACTGCGGGAGTTTGCTCGGTTGATTGGCATCGCAAACCGGAAGAGTGATCTGGCGGTCGCTGCCGCCTATGACGTTCAGCAGTCCTTTACCCAGTCTCTGCAACGCCATGGGCGCCAGGCCCTGAAAATTCTTGGCGCGACGGGCGATCCGGCGATCGTACTGGTGGGCCGTTCCTATAACCTTTACGACCGCGGCGTGAACTGCGATCTGCCGCGCAAACTGCGCGCACTCTACGGCGTGAATGTTCTGCCGCTGGATTTTCTGCCGCTGGATAGCGAAGACATCTCGGACATCCACCACGACATGTACTGGAATTCGGGCCGGATGATTCTGGCGGCCGCGCAGATCACCAAGCGCCGTGCCAATCTGCACCTGATCTACATTTCGAATTTCAAGTGCGGGCCGGATTCTTACATCAAGTCATTCTTGTACGACGCTTCGGGTAAGCCGGCGCTGGTCCTGCAATTCGACGGGCACGCCAATGACGCCGGTTACATCACCCGCTGCGAAGCGTATCTCGACAGCAAAGGATTCCTGCGATGCCCCTCCGCCGCCATCGCTGCGTGAGCCGCAAAGTCGGTGCGAACCATCCACTGGCCGGGAAGACGGTCTACATTCCCGCTTTGGCCGAGGGCAGCGTACAGGCCCTGGCGGCGGTTTTCCGCTGGCTGGGCATCGAAGCCCAGGCCACGCCGCCCTCGGATGGCCGCACTCTTGAACTGGGCGGTAAGTACACCAGTGGCGACGAGTGCTACCCAGCCAAAATTACAGTGGGAGATTTTCTGCGCGTCATCGACAAGCCCGGTTTCGACCCCAAGCACACAGTTTTCTTCATGGCGACCGGGCATGGACCCTGCCGTTTCGGGCAATACGCGCCGTTTCTGCGCAGGCTCCTGCGCGAAGTGGGCCACGCCGATGTGCAGATGTTTTCTCCCAGCAACGAGCACGGTTACAGCGAGATCGGCGAATTCGGCACGCCATTTCTGCGCGGCGCCTGGCGCGCCGTGGTTTCCGCTGACATTCTGCGCAAGCTGCTGCTTCAAACCCGACCCTATGAGACTCTGCCTGGAGCGGCGGATCTGGCTTTCTGGGAGTCGGTCGACGATTTGTGCCTGACGATCGAATTCAGTTGCTCCGACCACGACTGCCAAATGGACAGCTTGCAGCAATGCCTGGAGCGGGCCCGGCGGCGCTTTGGGCGGGTACCAGCTCGCTACGATTCGCCCCGGCCCCTGATCGGGGTGGTCGGCGAGATCTTCTGCCGGCTGAACACCTTCAGCAATGAGAACCTGGTCCGCAAACTCGAGAAACACGGCGCCGAGTGCTGGATGACGGATATCGGCGAGTGGGTCGGATACACGAACGCGGAGGAGGCGCGGGCGCTGCGCCTGGAGAAGCGCGTCTTTTCGATAGACATGCTGAAGGTCAAGCTGCGGACGCGGTTTCAGCGCTCCGACGAACACGCTCTGCTGTCCTGCTTCCGCGAGGATTTTCGCGGCTACGAGGAGCCGAACGTCCAGGAGGTGCTCGAACTGGCGCGCCCCTACCTGCCCTGCTCCGGCGCCGAAGGCGAGATGGTGATGAGCACCGGGAAGTCCGCTTATCTGGCCCGCCATGGCGCCGATGGAGTGGTCGATATCAGTCCGTTCACCTGCATGAATGGAATCGTCAGCGAGGCGATCTATCCCAAGCTCAGCCGCGATCACGGCGGCATGCCGATCCGCAATTTCTATTTCGATGGAACCCAATCGGACCTGGACCGTGACGTCGGGATTTACCTGGAGTTAGCCAAATCCTACCGCGCCAGAAAGCCCTACGCGCGCACCCTTCCTGCCCGATTCGGGCGATCGGCCGCGTGAAATCGTGCGACGCCCATTCTCACACGCCGCGGTTCTGATATATTGAGGCCCAGCCCCTGGAGTTCGCATATTGCGCCGCCGGAAGCGTGCCTTCCCGCGCTGGCGCGTTGAAAAAGGAGCATCCCTTATGGCGAAAAGCGTTAACAAAGTCATTCTGATTGGCAATCTTGGCAAAGATCCGGAAGTAAAATACACGCCCAGCGGAACTCCGGTGGCGAAGTTCACCGTGGCAACCAACGAACGCTTCAAGGACAAAGAGGGCCAGTGGCAGGATCGCACCGAATGGCACAACATCACGGCGTGGGCGCGCACTGCGGAAATTGTGGGCGAATATCTTAAGAAAGGCAACAAAGTGTACATCGAGGGGAGTTTGCGCACCCACTCCTGGGATGACAAACAGACCAACCAGAAGAAATACATGACCGAAATCATCGTGAACGACCTGGTACTGCTTGGCGGACGCGGGGAAGGCGGAGGAGAAGGAACGCACGCGCGCGGGGCAGCCGCCAGCGGCTTCGATCAGCGCGCGGCTGAGCCGGAACCGGCGCCGTCGGCTCCGATCAGCGACGAAGATATTCCCTTCTAAGGGCGGGCTCGTTTCAACTCGATTGCGGATCCTGACAGGGGAGGCAATGCATTGGAATCCTCAGCCGATAACCCTATCGTTCCCGGGCTCCCGGCAGCAGTGGCCACCCCTGCTTCTGACTACAAAGACCGCAGCACCGGGCTGGTGGTTTTCGGCGTGGTGGAAATTCTTGGCGGCGCGCTGGCCGCTCTGTTTGTTCCCTTCTCAGTGCTGGCCATCCTCATGGTTCGCAAATCGGGCGGAGAAACGCAGCCCGGTGGTCTCCTATCGCCGGTGATCACCTACACCTGCCTGGCGGCCGTCCTGATCGTGCTCGGCATCGGAGCGGTGATGGCGCGGCGATGGGCCCGGGCGCTGAACCTGATTCTGGCCTGGGTGTGGGTGATTATGGGCACCTTCGTCACGGTCATCGTGGTGTTCCTGATGCCATCGGCGTTCCTGGCCAGCCTGCGCACCGCCGCCGAGCGAAACCCGAGCGCCAATGTTTCGACCGGGGCCATGGCCGTAATTCTGACCATCTTCATCGTGATCGCGGGAATTTTTCTCATCTTCCTGCCTTTGGTATTTCTTGCTTTCTACAGCAGCCGCAACGTGGCTGAAACCTGCCGGCATCGCGACCCGGTGGAACGCTGGACCGACCGGCGGCCTCTGCCGGTGATTGCGGTCGCGCTGATCACGGCCACCAGCGTGGTTTACTACATGACCGCCAGCATCACCATCCCGATGTTCCCGTTTTTCGGCCGCTATCTAACAGGAGCGGCGGCCGTGGTTCCGCTGCTGATCTTCGCCCTCATCGACGTGTACATCGTGATTGCTTTTTTGCGGCTCAAGGTGGCGGGGTGGTGGGTGGCGGTCGCGGCCCTAACCATCCGCATGGTCTCCAGCGTGACTACTTTGGGCCGGGCTAATCTGATGGAGGCGTACTCGCACGCCGGCTGGTCGTCGAGCCAACTCTCAGGGATGCAGGCGAATCCTATGTTGCGTTCTCCGGTGCTGTTGTGGTCGTCAGTGGGATTCATGGCCGTTTATCTCGGATTCCTGATCTGGTTGAAGCGCTATTTCCGTCCTGCCACCGGGCCAAGCTACACTGGAGGAGGCGCCGCCTCATTGAAACCCGCGACACCGGAGAGCTGACCCATGTCCGATCTAGCCGCCAAGACCTGCGTGCCCTGCCGCGGAGGTGTGCCTGCGCTCAAGGGTAACGACCTCGCCAGTATTTACCGGCAATTACCCCAGTCCGATCAGTGGAAGGTTGTGAATGAACACCACATCACGCGGACCTTTACTTTTCCGGATTTCAAGCAGGCGCTGAATTTTGTGAACCGCGTAGGGGCGCTGGCCGAAGAGCAGGGACATCATCCCGATATTGTGCTCGCCTGGGGGAAGGTGGAGATCACTCTGTGGACGCACAAAGTGGATGGGCTGACCGAGAGTGATTTCATCATGGCGGCGAAGATCGATAAGCTGCAGGCGTAATCTTCGCGGAGGGTGGGTAAGTTTGGGCCAGCCGCCACAGCCGGCGCCATCGCTCGGCGGGTTAGTCTGCCGCTTCGACACTCACGCTGGTTCCTGGCGCCTCCCAGGAGCGCATTGCCCAGGCCCATAGCACGACGGCCGGCAGCATGAGCAGGCCTGCCCAAGTCGCGACCGCTCTTGCCGATGCGCCCCAATCCAGAAATCGTCCTGCCAGAAAGGCACCCACCGCAATCGTGAACATGCTGAATCCCAGATCAGCGGCGAACACCCGTCCGCGGAAGTGATCGTCGGTGTTGAGCTGCAGGAGGGTCGTCGAAAATACCCACACCGTCGAGCCGCCACAATGGGCAAACGTAACCGCCAGGCAGGCAAGCCAGATCGAACTGGCGCGGCCCAGGGCCATATAGCCGAGGGCGTCGATGGTCAATCCCACGAGGATGGCGGTTTGCAGACGTCTCTGTATATGCCCGGCCCATGGCGCGGCCAGCAGCGGACCCAGCAATGCGCCCACGCCGCGCGCGCCCATCAGCAAGCTCATGCCGAGCATGGCCCCGCCGTGAGGATCGATCCAGCGCGCCCGCACCGGAAAATCCCGCTGGCCCATCAAGGTGAAGATTACCCAGCTTGGTCCGATCACGAACATTGCCGCCTTGGCGAAGATGGTCGTGACCAGCCGGCGGTCGTTGCGGACGTAACGGATGCCCTGGACCACCGGCGAGTAGTCGACCAGATCGCGCCAGCGCAGAGGCGGGGCTCCTTCGGCGTGCGGCTCGACGAAGCGCATGCCTCGGATCAGGAGCGCCGAAAGCAGAAATGAAAATGCATTCAGCACGAAAACGGCATCGCGTCCGAGGAATGCCGCAACCACGCCGCCCACGGCCGCGCCCATGACCAGATTGATCGACCAGGTAGTCGACGACAGCGTATTGGCCAAGACCAAGTTCTCGCGGGTGGTGATGTTCGGAATCACCGAACTGCGCGCCGGCTCGAAGAACGCAGCCATGATGGTTTCCAGCAGCAGCAGCGGATAGATCATCCAGACTTGCCCCGGGGAACGCACCAGCAGCATGCTGATGACTATGGCCGCGCGCGCCAGGTCCGCAGCGATCATCACGTGCTTGCGGCGGATACGGTCGTTTATCACGCCGGCGGCGGGACCAATCAGCGTCTGCGGCAGCACCTGCAGCACCAGTGCCAATGCCACAGAACTGGCCTTCCCCGTCAACTGCAGTAGAAGAGTGTAGATGGCCAGGGTATAGAACCAGTCGCCAAGTTCGCTGACGATCTGCGCCATCCACAGCCGCCGCAAATTGCGGTTGCCGCGCAGCAGGACGGCATAGGCCCGCAACGATACTCCGGTGGCTTCGCGTTCGGGTTCCGGTTCCATAAGCGGTTGTCAGCTCCCAGCTGTCAGCCTCAGCCAATTCGCCTCACCGATAGCTGACAGCCGAAAGCTGAGAGCTTATTTATAATGCCTGAATGATTGAAGAAAGCGAATTCCGCAAGCGCGCGGAGACGGCGATGGAGTCGCTGAAAAAGAGCCTGATCGTGGCCGAAGAGTCAGCTGAAATTGAGGTTGAGGACCAGGCTGGAGCCCTGCAGATCGGCTTCGACGATGGTTCCCGCTTCGTGATCTCGCCCAATGCGCCGGCGCGACAAATCTGGGTGTCGGCGCTGGCCACCAGCTTCAAGCTGGATTGGTCGGAATCCGAACAGGAGTTTGTTTTGCGGAAGACGCGCGAAGACCTCAAGCGCGTGGTCGCCCGGATGATCAATCAGCAGTTAGGGGAGGAAGCGGTCACGCTGGGTTAGGGCAATCGGGCGAGTGGAAAGCGCGGGTTTCGGAATGACGCTCGCCTATCTACTGGGTACGGGGTACTGGCACCAGGGACTGCTACTGGTTACCGGTTTCCACCCAGCTTTTGTCTGAGGTCAGCGGCGATCTGCTTGCCGTGGAAGCGGCCGTTTTCGATGAAGATTTCGTTGGTCCTTGATCCCGCCACGATCACGCCGGCCACGTAGATGCCCGGCACATTGCTCTCCAGGGTCTCCGGATCGCACACGGGGCGCGATTGCCCGGTCAGCAGTTCAATGCCGAGCGCGCGCAGAAAATCGAAGTCGGGATGATATCCGGTCAGGGCGAAAACGAAATCATTGGCCATGCGGACCTGACCATCGGGGGTTTTCAGCAACACACAATCCGGCTTGATCTCCTGCACCGAACTACTGAAATAGGCGGGAATTTCGCCATTCTTGATGCGGTTCTCGATGTCGGGCCGCACCCAGTACTTGATGTGGTCGTGCAATCCGGCGCGGCGGTGTACCAGGGTCACACGGGCGCCGTGCCGCCACAAATCGAGGGCTGCTTCTGCCGCGGAGTTTTTTCCGCCAATCACGATCACGTCGGTATCGTAGTAAGGATGCGGCTCGCGATAGTAATGGAAGACCTTCGCCAGGTCCTCTCCCGGGACCTCCAGGCGGTTTGCCAGATCATAGTATCCGGTGGCGACCACAATCTTGCGCGCCCCGTAGTCATGAATGCCGCCCTGGCGGTCGGTGGCGGTCACGCGAAATTTTCCATCCTCTCCGGTCACCGTCTTCACCCACTGGTACTGGCAGACCTTCAGATGAAAGTGCGCAGTCACGTTGCGGTAGTATTCGAGCGCTTCCTGCCGGGTAGGTTTCTGATGAGCGGTGTTGAAGGGAATCTCGCCGATCTCCAGCAGTTCCGGCGTGGTGAAGAAGACCATGTTGGCCGGATAGTTGTAGATGGAATTTACCACGCACCCCTTTTCGATAATCAGGGCCTTGAATCCCAGATTCTGCGCCTCGATGGCACAGGCCAGGCCGGTCGGCCCGGCGCCAATAATCAGCACATCCGCCCAGGAATCGGCGCGGGCATGAGCCTGCTGCCGGGGTAAGGTGTTCAGAACGTGTTCTGTGATCGACAAGACGTTCCTTTATGGGACGCGCGGGAGCCAAAGGCACGCTTCCCGAGACCCGAGCCAAGAAAGCGATTCTAGCATGCGGCGGAACGGACCGCCCGCAGCGGGCGATGCGGCAAACTCGGCGGCGGCCACAGCGGTATAATCTGGGGTTCTTTGGCATATTCCGAACTGATCTGGAGCGTCCTATGGCAACCGCAAGCGGCATGCGCGTCGAATCCGACAGCATGGGGAAGATCGAAGTCCCGGCGAACGTGTACTGGGGAGCGCAAACCCAGAGGTCCCTTCTGCACTTCAACATCGGCCGCGATACCATGCCGCCGGAATTAATTCGCGCTTTCGGCATTCTGAAGAAGGCCTGCGCGCTGGTGAACCAGGATCTGGGCAAGCTTCCCGCCGACAAAGCGAAGCTGATCGTACAGGCGGCGGATGAAGTCATCGCCGGCAAACTCAACCAGCAGTTTCCCCTGCGCATCTGGCAGACCGGCAGCGGCACCCAGACCAACATGAACGTGAACGAGGTGATCTCCAACCGCGCGATTGAGATTGCTGGCGGCGAAATGGGATCGAAGAAGCCGATCCATCCCAACGATGACGTGAACATGTCGCAGTCGTCGAACGACACCTTCCCCACGGCCATGCACATCGCGGCGGCGGAACGGGTGAAGAATGCGCTGATTCCCGCAATCAAAACCGTGCGCGACGCGATCGCGGCCAAGGCGAAGGAGTTCAGCGACATCGTGAAGATTGGCCGCACCCACCTTCAGGATGCCGTGCCCTTGACCATCGGCCAGGAATTCGGCGGCTGGGCGAGTCTGCTGGATCGCGATATTAAACGGCTGGAGCAGGCTCTGGACGGGTTGTATGATTTGGCCATCGGTGGAACGGCGGTTGGCACCGGACTGAACGCACACCCCGAATTCGCTGAGCGCTCCGCCAAGAAGATCGCCGAACTCAGCGGACTTCCTTTCCGCTCACATCCCAACAAGTTCGCGTCGCTCTCGGCGCACGACGAAATTGTCTTTGCCCAGGGAGCGGTGGAGACTTTGGCCGCGTCGCTGATGAAGATTTCGAACGACATCCGCTGGCTGGCTTCCGGCCCGCGTTGCGGGCTGGGAGAGCTATCGATTCCGGAAAACGAGCCCGGCTCGTCGATCATGCCCGGCAAAGTGAATCCCACCCAGTGCGAAGCCATGACCATGGTGTGCGTGCAGGTGCACGGCGCCACCGCGGCGGTGGGATTTGCCGGCTCGCAGGGCAATTTCGAGCTGAACGTGTACAAGCCGGTGCTGATCTATAACTTCCTGCACTCGGTCACCCTGATCAGCGACGCTTGCCATGGCTACGTCGAGTACATGATCAAAGGCATTGAGGTGGATCGCGCGAAGGTGGATTGGTACGTGAAGAATTCGCTGATGCTGGTCACCGCGTTGGCTCCAAGAGTGGGCTACGACAACGCCGCTAAGATCGCGCACACCGCCCACGTGGAACACAGCAGCCTGCGCGAGGCAGCGGTAAAGCTCGGGCACCTGACTGCCGAGGAGTTCGACCAACTGGTGCGTCCGGAAAAGATGACGCGACCCTAGGGCCGACGCAGGCCCGCCAAGCCCGTCTTTGTATTTGGATGGTACTTCCGGCTACCGCGCTCGCGCCCGGATCGCCTTCTCCGCGTCGACCGCCTGCTGGCGGACATGAGTGGGAATCTCCGGCAGTTCGCGCTCGTAAGGCAGGATAGCCGGAATATCTTCTATCTGCCCAACCAGGTACAGCGCTCGCAGCGCCTCCCAGACCTGCTCTGTGCCGGGATCGACCGTAGCCAGATCGGCGTTGGCCTCAACCGTCTGTCCGGTGTGCGCCGACAGAATTCGCAAGGGTCCCGTGATGGGCGAACGCACCTCGATGGTCTGCTGTGCCGCCTGCAACTTAACCACGATCCCGCCCTGATGAATCACCGTGCCAACGGTACTGGTGTCGATAACTTTGCCTGCCTGGGGGGCGAGAATTCTGGCTGGCTGAAGCAGAGCGACAAGCTGCGGACGTCCGCTGGCGTCGCCAAAGCGCACCAGCGACAGCGCGGTATTCCCCCGAACCAAGGGCGAAGGGTCGCTCAGCATTTTAAGCAGCGCCTCGTGGAATCCCGGGCCGGAAGTGTCTTGCCCCATCACCCAGGCATCGGTGTTGCGGACTTCTTCGACGGGGTACGTCGCCAGGCGCAGCAGGTCGGGATACCATTGCCGAGCGCTTGAATCCTGATGCGTAATGCGCTCGCCGATCTGCACCAGCCCTTGCTGGATGTGCCGGGGCTTGGCCTCGTCGTGCAGATACTCGGTCAGCTGTTTGTCGGAGAGATGGCGCCCGAACCAGGTGTTCCACCAGAACAGAAACGGCATGAGCACGATGAGCCACGCGGTCACGAAGAAGAGAATGCGGTTGCGCGTCGTCATGCGGGCGCGCTTAGGCACGGCGCTAACATCGGCGCCATTTGAGGCTGTCGGCTGGTTGGACATGAAAAGTAGAAGAAATAATACGACCCGCTAGTCTACTACGTCGGCATCGAGCACGCGTTCCTGCTCCAGATAGTGCGAGACGGCATACTGCGCCAGAAGAGGCGTCTCCAGCTTGATCTCCGCGCCGATCCATTCGCCTTTGGGATGAGGCGCGTTGGCGGCATGTTTGCATCCGCCACTCGATCCGAACTGCGGGCCGAAGGCCGCGCTCTGAATCTGGTCAAACTGGCGGATCTGTCGCCAGGCTTCATTCCCAATCGTGCCGGATACGTCAATTTTTAATCGTACGGTAGACATTTTAGGAATCCCCGAAGAGACGCGGTTTTGCCGCGTCTTTCCGGTACCGCCATGACTCTCAACCACAGAGGCACGGAGTCACAGAGAAGAAAGAAAAGCGGCTTCTCTTTTTGTCTGCGGTTCACGCGAACCAGTGGTACAGCATGAAATAAATCACTACGCCGGTCACCGACACGTACAGCCACAGCGGATACGTCCAGCGAGCGATGGCGCGGTGGCGGTCGTAGCGCTCGCGCAGCGCGCGGCTGAGGGTGATGATTACCAGCGGCACAATGGCCGCGGCCAGAATGGTGTGCGAGATCAAGATGCTGAAATATACCGGTCGCACCCAGCCCTGCCCCTGAAAATGAACCGAGGCAGACCCGCCTTTTAGATACAAACTGATGTGGTAGTAGAGGTATGAAGTCAGGAATAGGCATGAGGACACGAACGCCGCGATCATGAGGGCCCGGTGCGCCGCCATACGTCCGCGCTTGATGAAGCCATGGCCGACATAGAGCAGCACGGCGCTGGTGCCGTTCATGGTGGCGTCGATCACCGGAAAGATTGCGTATTGGGCTGGAACCGGCATCGGAAAATGTCGATGGAAAATCCTTCGTTTCCAAATCCACAATCACAAATCACAACTTGCGTTTCACGCCGCCGGCCTGGCGCCGCGGCGGTTGGCAATCAAGAACGCTACGCCGAACATGAACAGCGTGAACAGCACCAGCGTTGCCAGCGATGCTGAAAGCGGAAACGCCTGCGGGCTGTCCGGATAAAGCAGAGCGCGCAACGCTTCGGTGCCGTAGGTCAGCGGATTGATCCGCATCAGCAGGCGAATCCATCCGGAGGCTCCGGTCAGGGGGAACAGCGAGCCCGACAGCAGCCACAGGGGAATCAGGAACAGGTTGATGATGGCGTGAAAGGCCTGGGTGGAATCCATCGGCCAGGCGATGGCGAATCCCAGGGCCGTGAGCGCGAAGGAGACGAGAAAAACGGTCAGGAACACCAGCAGGAACTGACCGAAATCCAGGTGCACGCCCACCAATGGCGCAAACAGCAGGAAGATCATTCCCTGAATCGTCGCGAGCGTGGTGCCGCCCAGCACTTTGCCCAGCACGATGGCGGAGCGGGGAACCGGCGCCACCAGAACCGACAGTAGGAAACCCTCCTTGCGGTCCTCGATTACCGACATCATGGTGAATATCGAGGTGAACAGCACGATCATGATCAAGGCGCCGGGATAGAAGTAATCCAGGTAGTGCTGCTGCCCGGCTGACCCGCCTGAGCGAAAGGATGTGCCAAATCCGGAGCCGATGACCAGCCAGAAGAGCAGCGGCGAGGCGATCACGCCAATCACCCGGCTGCGCTGGCGATAGAAGCGCACGATTTCCCGCCACCAGAGGGTGAAAGACGGCAGCCATAGGCCTGCCGCGGCCGGAACTGCAGGAAGGGTTGCGGTTTGGCTGGCCACGTTAGTGCTTTTTCCTCGATTTCTCGGGTTGCGTTTCTTGCTCAGTCCAGAAGCGGTGTCCGGTGCGGTGAATGAAAACATCTTCCAGCGTGGGCTTGCTGACCGAGACGGCCTGAATTTCGCCTGGGAAGGCTTCGACCACGTCGGTGATGAAACGATGTCCATGCTCGCGTTCCATGCGGATCTTGGAATCGATCACCGTGGTTTCCACGCTGAAGCGCGATTGAATGCGAACCGCCAGCGATTCCGGATTGGTGGCTTCGAGCACGATCACGTCGCCGCCGATCTCATGT
>Ga0335077_10007641_pt1 | contig 13376 bp, 11 predicted proteins | sample Lox_Sample_31_FD_207151 | JGI IMG/M metagenome (GOLD analysis project Ga0335077, IMG submission 207151) | Soil microbial communities from Loxahatchee National Wildlife Refuge, Florida, United States - Lox_Sample_3.1 | ecosystem: Environmental > Terrestrial > Soil > Wetlands | place: USA... | reverse complement strand
GGACGCCCCCGAACTCCAGGTCTCCGCGGCCGAGTTCGTGCTCGAAGGGCTGTACGCCCACAAGCGCATAGGACGCAGCGAGGAGCGCGTCTTCAGCGCCGGCGAAAAACAGGTCCGGCGCGAGCCGTCATACAGCCGCGAGGAGCCGCCAGCGCCGAGGCCGCCGAGAAGACCTTATAACTAAGGAGTAGGGAGTAGGGGCCGAAACTTGGGGTACTCGGTACTGGGTACTTTCCTATGAAATTCATCAAGTATTCCAAATTCGTCGCCGATCCGGCCTCGCAGATGAGCATGGAAGACCTGCTGCAGGCGCTCTCTGACTTCCTGCTGCAGAGCGGGTTCCAGAACCAATACGCCTTCTACGAAATGCCGGACCAGCAGACCCTCGATGACCTGCGTCAGGCGATTGAAGATGCGCTGATGAACGGCGAGGTGCTCGATCAGGATCTGCGGGAACAACTCGAAGAGATGCGCAATGACGGCAGTTTGGAACAGCTCATCCAGAAGCTGATTGAGCGCATGGAGCAGGAGAACTACATCTCCATCGACCAGCCGCACGATCCTGCAAAGCAGTCGGTTGCGCCCGGCCAGACCGGCAAAGCGCAGTCGCAGGTCAAATTCGAAATCACTGACAAGGGCCTGGATTTTCTCGGCTTCAAGGCGCTGCGCGACCTGCTGGGCTCGCTGGGAAAGTCGAGTTTTGGCCGCCATGACACACGCGACCTTGCCACCGGCATTGAAGCCAGTGGCGCTTCCAGGCGCTACGAGTTCGGCGACACGCTGAACCTAGATATCACTGCGACGCTCTCCAGCGCCATCCAGCGCGAAGGGCTTAGCCTGCCGTTGAACATCGAATATTCCGACCTGCAGGTGCACCAGTGCGAATACCAGTCATCGTGCGCGACCGTGCTGATGCTCGACTGCTCGCATTCGATGATTCTCTACGGCGAAGATCGATTCACCCCGGCAAAGAAGGTCGCGATGGCGCTCTCGCACCTGATCCGCACGCAATATCCCGGTGACTCGCTCTCGCTGATCCTCTTCCACGATTCCGCGGAAGAAGTGCCGCTATCGCAGTTGGCGCGAGTGAAAGTTGGACCGTACTACACCAACACGCGCGAAGGCCTGCGGCTGGCACAGCGCATCCTGCAGCGCCAGCGCAAGGACATGAAGCAGATCGTCATGATCACCGATGGCAAGCCTTCGGCGCTGACCCTCGAAGACGGGCGTATCTACAAGAACGCCTTCGGCCTCGATCCCCTGGTGGTCAGCCAGACGCTGGAAGAAGTCTCGAAGTGCAAGCGCGCGGGAGTGCTAATCAACACGTTCATGCTCGCGTCCGATTATGGTCTCGTGCAGTTCGTCCAGAAAGTCACGGAGATGTGCCGCGGCAAGGCGTACTTCACTACGCCTTACACGCTGGGGCAGTATCTGCTGATGGACTACATGAGCCGGAAGACCAAGACCATCCACTAGGAAAAGCAGTCAGCCGCCAGCACTCAGCCGTCAGCCTGCGCCGCCTGCGCCTTTGCCTTCACCCTCTCGACGAACTTCGCGGCATTGATGATGAAGCGTTCGTGTGTCCCCTTGCAGATGGTGTCCACGCCGTCGTGGGCCTCGACTTCGAAGACCAGACGCCGTCCGTCAACCTTCACCAGCTTGGCCCTGGCGCGAACTTCGAGGCCCGGCGGCGTGGCCGCCGAATGGCTGAGGTCTACGTGCGTGCCGACCGTCTGCTCGGCAGGCCAGTCGAGGTGCGGCAGGATGGCCATCAGGCAGGCCCATTCCATCAGGCCGACCATGAAGCCGGTGGCGAAGACCCGCGGCATAACCTGGAACTCCGGCGCCTCGGGATAAAGATGCGGCACAGTCTTCGACTCTGGAACCCGGTACACGAGTTCATGCTCGATGCCCGGCTTTAATGAGTCCTTCATCGATGTGCCTTTACAGCCCTTCGGCTTTCTTCACCGCCAGCTCGGCGGCCTGGAAGCCGATCTTGGAGTGGGTACCGTCGCAGAACGGCTTATTGACGGAGCCTCCGCAGCGGCACAGCGAGAACGCGGGTTTGCCGGTCAGATCGTACTGACCGCCCTCGGCATCCAGCAGGATAGCTTCGCCTTCAGTGGCCTCAACGCGAAATGGACCATTCTTCCTGGCAGTGATCTTGACAGCCATCAGTTCGCCTCCTGGGAAGTTACCGGCCTTAAAAAACCGATATCCTTGGCAACCGTTTCCCCGACCCGGAGACAGCGCGCAGGAGCCTTCGGTCGCTCAGAATGACAATTCTAATAGGAGGGATGACGACGTTCTCGGAAATCTGTAACTATGCGCGTGGAATTTCACTTCTTGAATGCCACGTTGACCAGCAGCTTTTCTCCTTCCACGTTCACGACGTTGCAGAAGGTGCGGTCGCCTCCGCGGGTGAAGTCCAGAGCCACGCGGCTTTCGCCCACGCGCAGGTTGCGAATCTGCAGGTGGTCGAGCCAGTCCGGCAGCACGGGGTTGATGATGTTCAGCTCCTTGCGTGGGGCGCTGGGCCGGATGCCGAGCACGGAAGTCAGCATGAGGAAGAACGCTCCCGAGGCCCAGGCTTGCGGCGAGCAGGAAACCGGATAGTGCACCGGCTCATCGAATTCGCGCCGCTGCACACCGCAGAAAAGCTCCGGTAGGCGGTAGTCACGGAAATTCATCGCTGCCTGGAAAAGCGTAGTCAGGGCGCGCAGCGCGGGCGTACGACATTCCTGCAGCGCCATCCCGTGGGCGATAAGGGAATTGTCGTGCGGCCACACCGAGCCGCGGTGATAGGAGAGCGGATTGAAGACGCGCTCTTCGGCCGACAGCGTCCGCCATCCCCAGCCGGAGAACATATCTTCGCGCATCATGCGGCTGACGATGGCACGCGCCCGCTCGCGGTTCACGATGCGCGTGAACAGCAGGTGCCCCGGATTGGAGGAAATTACCTCCAGCGGCTTCTTCTCCCGGTCGAGGGCCATGGCATAGAAGCCGCGCTGCGGCATCCAGAACGCTTTTTCGAAGCGGCGGGAGAGATCGAGCGCGTCCTTCTTGAGCTTGTCGGCACGTTTGGTGTCGCCGAAGGCCCGCAACAGCGAGGCCATCCGGTACTTGGCATCGTAAACATATCCCTGGACCTCAACCAACGCGATAGGCGGCTGAGCCACGGCGCCGTTGCGGTGCATATTCGCATCCCAGGAGTCCTTCCAGCCCTGGTGGACGAGGCCCTTGGGCGAGCGGCGCAGGTATTCGACGAAGCCATCGCCGTCGAGGTCGCCATACTCGTCGATCCAATCGAGGGCGCGATGGGCAGCCGGCAGCAACTCCTTCACCAAGTCCTCGTCCGCGGTCCAGTTGAAGGTCTCGCTGAGCAGAATGAGGAATAGCGGCGTGGCGTCCACCGAGCCGTAGTAAGGACCGAAGGGCATCTCGCCGCAGCGCGTCATTTCGCCATCGCGAAACTCGTGCAGGATTTTGCCAGGCTGCTCGTCCCGCCAGTCGTTGTGTTCCCTGCCCTGGCGCTCGGCCAGCAACCGCAGAGTGTCCGCCGCCAACTGAGGATTCAGCGAAAGCGACTGGTAGGCGGCGATGATGGAGTCGCGGCCAAACATGGTGGCGAACCAGGGAATGCCAGCGGCGACGATGTGGCGGTCGTCGATGGGGATCTGTAACGCATGGAAGTCGCCGATGGCGGTGCTGATCGCCGTATCGAAGACGTCGTTGCTGCTGGAGAAGTGGGTCGATTCGCGCTCCCAGCCTTCGTAGGCCTCGCGCCGCGAATGCAGGATGGCGGCGTAATCCTGGGCGGAGGCAGCAGCACCCACACCCGCGATTACGGGTGTGATTGTGACTTGCAGCTCCCAACGCTTCAACGGCTCGAGCTGCAGTTCCCAGCGGGCGGTGCGTTCTGCTATTTGGACCGGCGGGGGCGAAAGCCTCACCACGGTTTGCCGGACAACATCGTCCAGCCCTCGGTAATGAAAGGTCAGGGCGCCGGCGCGGAACAGCGGACGGAAATAGTGCCCGCAACGATGGCGGGCGCAACCACGCACCTGGAAGACATCCAGGAAATCGGCGTCGAAGGTGAGCGCGACCACGAAGTCCACGGCCGCAAGGTTGAAGTTTTCGAAGGCGAAGCGGTCAAACAGCACGCCCGATCCCAGCAACTGCTCGCGGCGCACGTGTATGGTGTTTTCCGGCAGGTCCAGCGAATCGCGCAAGGTGACGTTGCCGGTGGTCAGCTCGATATGCGAAGCGAAGGTCTTCTCCGTGTTCGCGGAGAGCACCACGGCGCGATGTCCGGAGACCTGGAGTTCGAGTTGGCTGAGAAAGCGAGTGTCATCGTGGAAAAAGCCCACGTCCGGAGCGCCGGCGGGCAAAATTTCCCCGGCGACAGTGGTGGAAAGAAAGGTCTTGCCGTCGATGAGGGTGAGATTATTGACCTTACGCGGTTCCAGGTTCCGGTATGCAATCCGCGGTTCGACGTGCGGGCACGGGATCTCCACCAGCTCGCTTTCCGGTATGCTCAGTAGAGAACTCATGCGATGGCGCGCGACTCGGTAAACTCGTCGCCGTCGGTCTCATCGGTACCGGCAGCTTCAGTCATCAGGCTGGTGCGGGCCGGGACCTGCTCCGCGTAGGCGCTTGTTACCACTTCCTCATACAGCTCGGCATATCGGCTGACCATGCGGTCGAGCGAAAAATTTGCTTCCACATACTGTCGCACGGTCGCCGCCGGCAGCGCCAGATCGCTGGCTCGCCGCGCCAATTCCGCCACGGAGGTGCCGACATAGCCGGAAAGGCCGTCGCGGACGATCTCGCTGACCGATCCTCCCGGCAGCGCCAGCACCGGAGTACCGCATGCCATCGCTTCAATCTGTACCAGCCCAAAAGGTTCGTCCCATTGGATGGGGAACAGCATGGCGCGGGCTTTGCCAAGCAATTCATTCTTGTCCTGGAGGTCGGCTTCTCCGACGTACTCGATGAACTTGCCGTCAACGTGCGGTTTGATCTGCCGGTCGTAATAATCGCGAAATATCGGCTGCACTTCCCCGGCGATCTTCAGCGGTATGCCAGCTTTCCTCGCCACTTCGATGGCAAGGTGCGCGCCCTTTACGGGGGCGATGCGGCCGATAAAGGCCAAGTAGTCTTCTTTGCTTTCCTGCAGGCGATACTGCGAGAGGTCGATGCCATGCTGGATGGTGCGCACGCTGGGCAGCCGCGTCTCGCGCTGCCGCTGGAAGTCGCTGATGGTCACGTAACTTATGCGCGGAAAATAACTGTAGAACTGCGTTAGACCGTCCTCGTGCGGATGGTGAATGGTGTACACATAGGGCAAATTCACGAAACGCGAGGAGCAAAGCCCGGGAGCGTTGTTGATGTGGACCAGGTCGCAAGTTCGGGCCGCATCGGCCACCGCCCAAGTGGCATGGTTCAGGTCTTTGAGACTGTCGTAGACCTCACCCTGGATTGGCCATTGTGACTTTTCATACAGCCAGCGCACGGGGACGCCCACGGTGGATTCACCGTTGGCATAAACGACCACCTCGTTTCCAAGCTTCTGCAGGCCCTCTGCCAACTGCGCTATGAACAACTCGGTGCCGCCGTATTTCCTGGGAGGGACCGATACAAACGGCGGCGCGATCAAGGCAATTCTCATTCTGCTCCTTATGAATCTTGCGTGAAAAAAGAATGGCTGGCGAAACGGTCGCTTGTAGAGATGCACGTTCCCGGCAAAACGTTGGCAGGGCAAAAACTCTGGTGTGGATTGGGGAAATCACCAACTCCGAGTCATACGCCGATCGGCGGCGGCGAAAGCGGTTCGCACGCCTGCTCAATACAGGTTTCGAACGCGCGAGCTCGACATTCGCTGGTGTGCTCAGCGAGCACTCTCTGCTGGGCGCGGCTGCCGATTCGCCGCAGTTCCGACTCGTCGTATCCCGTCAAGTAGCGGACCACGTCGTCGCTCGATGCGGGCAGCAGAATCTCCTCTCCAGGAGAAAAGAACGTCTCCAGTCCCGGCCAATTGTCGGAAGCGATGGCCGCACCGCAAGCGGCAGCCTCGAAAAGACGTACTGAGGGAGAGAATCCCGCCAGGACCATGTCGCGGCGGGTGACGTTCAAGGTCAGCCGCGATGACGAGTAGAAATGGGCGTGCCAGTCTGGATTCAGGTGGGTAATGCGGCGGACGTTCGCCGGCCAGCGAATGCCCTTGGGGTATTGCGGCCCGGCAAGCAGGAACTTTTGGTTGCGCAATGCGCGCGCGGGCGATAAGAAGAGTTTCTCGATCTTGGGCTGGCGATCAGGCGCATAGGTCCCCATGTAGCTGAAATCGGAGGTGAATCGCTTGTGCACGGGCCAGCGCTGGTACTGCGCAGGATCAAATGAACAGTACAGCGCCGCAGCGCGGCGGGCACCAAAGCGTGTTTCGAGGTCTTGCAGCATGGGTCCGCCGGTAAAACTAAAGTAGATGTCGAAGCCCGACACTTGTTCCTGGCGCAGATACTCAGTGCCGCCACGCTGGACGAGGCCGGCCACGGTGATGGGAGTATCGATGTCGTAGAAGGCCTTCACCGCCGCCCGCGAGCTGAGCACTTCGTCGATGGCAACGATGCCATCCGGGAAATACGAGCCGACCATCGCCACGTCGCAGTCGGCGAGTTCGCGACGCACCTCGGGCAGAATCTGCGCCCAATCGTCCAAAATGCGGACTGTGCAAAAGTCGGGATGTGGAAGGTCGCGATTGGAGGCGTACCACTCCAGGTCACGCTCGAAAAAGACGATCCGGTGCCCGCGGCTGTGCAACGCCCGCGCCAGCGCGCGGAAGGTGGTGGCGTGGCCGTTGCCCCACGAGGACGTGATCGCAAGTCCGAAGATGACAATCCTCATTGGAACTCCACAACGGCAGGCGGCATCGCCGGAATTTCCATGGGCACTCGTGCCGAACGGAGAATAGAGTCCACTTCGCGGGCGCGCTGCCCGTAGGTGTGCTCCTTCAGCGCCCGCTCGCGCATGGCGTGTCCGATTGCGGCGGCATGGTCCGCATTCACGGTGTGCAGGTAATCCACTACGTCATCGGCTGATGTGGCGGTTAGGATCTCGCTCCCCGGAGCAAAGAAGCTCTCGACCCCCGCCCAGGCATCGGTGATCACGCACGCCGCGCTTCCCGCGGCTTCGAACACGCGAGTGGGCGGTGAGAATCCCACGCTGGCCATCGACTCACGATTGACGTTTAACACCATACGTGCCGAGCAGTTGACGCGATTGTGCTCGCCGGTGGCCACGTGGCCAATCCAGCGCACGTTCGCAGGCAGGCGCTTTTCGCCCCAACCCTCGCCGCCGAGAAGAAACTTCATCCCCGGCGCCAGTTCAGCGGCACACAGGAAGAATTCTTCCACCCGGCGCTCCCGGTCGGGCAGACGATGCCCCACGAATGCCAGATCACAGCGCAAGAACGGATCGGCGGAAACCGGGTAGTGCGTATCCGGATCAAGCGCGTTATAGACCGGATAGCACTTGCGCGCGCCGAGACGAAGATAATGCTCTACAACAGGCGTGCCCCCGCCGTAGGTGAAGATGAAATCGTATTCCGGAATCAGGCTCCGAAAGGTGTCGCTGGCGTCGCGCTCGACGCGCGCCAGAGTGGCGGGGGCGTCCACGTCCCAGAACGCTACCTGGGTGTGAGGTCCGCGGCACTGCAGAACCCCGCGCTCAAGCATGGTATCGGCGGCGCCGACGCCGCTGTGCTTGATCACCAAGTCGGCGTCACAAGCCTCGGCCAGCAGCCGTGGGATGTCGCACGGCGTGGAGTACACGATCACCTCGGCATAGCTGAAATCCGCCTCGTCGCGGTGCTGCTGGCGGCCGTAAATGTCGGGCTCGGCGAAGATGATTTCGTGCCCCAGAGCGTGCAGGTTTTTGTAGATACCGCGGTAATAGGTGGCGGCGCCGTTCCAGTACGATGAAGTCAGGCTGGAAGCAAAAACGAAAATCCTCATCGTCCTAGTTCCTCGCAGATTTCGATGAACTGCTGCGCGCGGTGAGCGCAGGTATGCCGCCGAAGGATGGTCTGAAGGCCGGATTCGGCCATCTGCTGCCGCGCGACGTCGTCCTTGAGCAGGCGTTCGATCTCGGCCTCCATAGCGCGACCGTCCGGCGCACAGAGATAGTCCTCGCCGGGGCGAAATAACTTCTCCTCATCGCTCCAGGGCGAGCACAGCAAGACTGTGCCGCAGGCCATCACTTCGAACATGCGGATAGTCGGAATACCGCTGAGGCCATTGGCGTACTGGCGCCGCGGCACGTGCAGCGTCACGCCGCTTTCCCCATAAACCGCAGGCGCTCGAAGATTCGGCAGGTATCCGTGAAACTCGATGCCGCATTCGGCAAGCCGTTTCAGCGCGTGTTCAGGATATCGGACCCCATGAGCGACCGTCCGCCGATGCCGCAGCGCGGCGGCGGGAGCGAGCAGATATTCCGCCAGTTCCTGGCTGCGCTCGTCGTCGCCCCAGTTGCCGATCCAGAGGATGTCGATGCTCCGCGGCCGGGCCACGCGATGGAAGCTGCTGACGTCCGCCGCCTCGTGAAAGGTCCACACGCGCGGCACGCCGAACCCATCGGCATAGATGCGGCGCATGGCTTCGCCAAACGCCAGCACGCCGTCGAACAGGTGGAGATCGAAACGCAGGATGTCGCGCGGGCTGCTGTAGGCGCGATGGTGGGTGTCGTGAAACAGGACGCGGTACCCAAGTTGCTGCTTGAGTGCCAGAATCGTGTTGACGACCTCCGGCTGGTTCCACTCGTGGATGAGCACGACATCGGCGCCACGCAACTCCTGCAACATGGCCGCGCACAAGTCGTGGTCCCGGCGATAGAACTGGACGTCGAGTTCGGGAAATTCGCTCCGGAACTGGTCGATGGCTTGGATCGCGGCTTCGCCTTCCTGACGCACGAGGTTGCTGAGCGACCACGAACCAAGTTCCTCGTAGCAGCGCACGCCGTGCCCCAGCTTCACCAGTTCGCGCGCCAACCCGCGCAGGAAATGAGCATTGCCGTGGTTCCAGTCCGAGACCCAGGAATGGGCGAACATGCGGATCTCAAGCCGGTGTTTCATGCCGCTGCCACTCCCGCTCTTACCAGGGTTCCATAAAGCGCCAAGTAGTCATCGACCATGCGATCGGCGGAAAAGCGCTTGCAGGCGCACTCGTAGGCCGACTCCGCATAGCGCTCGCGAAGGCGGCGGTCGGCATGGAGGCGTGCCATGCTGGCCGCTAGGCTCTGTGCATTGTTCCGCCGGAAGTAGCAAGCGGTATCCCCCCAGATCTCGTGGAAGCTCGGAATGTCGTTGGCGACAATTGCGCAACGCGAAAGCGCCGCCTCGACCGGGGCCAGGCCAAAAGGCTCGTAGCGCGAGGTGGCGGCGTAGATCGCAGCCCGGCTGAACAGCTGACGCAGTCGCTCGGGCGGCCGCGATCCCATGAACTGTACACGCGTGCCACGGGGCCTTTTTGGCACCGATCGGAATGACTTATCGGGATGAACTTCGGAGCCAACCACGAGCGTCTTCATCGGCAGCTCGCATGCGGTTAGCAGATTCATCTGCTTGCCGCAGTCCCAGAGCCGGCCGACTGAGATCATGTACTCTTCCTTGGGGGCGTTCGGATCGAATTCTTCAGGTGAACGCCCGTTGTAGACGACCGAGGCGCGGGCCGGCGGTGTGTAGTGCGCGGATAACTGGTCCAACATCCAGCATGAAGGCGCCACTACGGCCGTGGCTTGCGATAGCCCACGCGTCACGATTTCACGGTAACCGCGGATCCAGGGCGTGTCGCGCGGCGCTTCGCCGTGCACCGCAACCCACCAGCTCAGCACGTCGCTGTGCGCCACAACTAACTTTGGCACATCGACTGGCAAGCTGCCGTAGAAGTATTGATTCAGGTGCAGCAGCTCCGGGTTGACTTCCCTCACTAGTTCGCAGAGATATTCGGCCGAAGCATCGAGGTCAGCCCCGGAATCCTGCATCCACTCCAGGTGGAAGTCGGTCGGGCGAAAATCGACATTTGGAAGGCAAGCCAGCCACGCCATCTGTTCGGCCCCGGGAATTTCTCCGAAGCTGACCAGGGTGACACGGACGCCGCGCCGCGCCAGTCCGGTTACCAGTTCACGCGCGTACGCCCACACACCGCCCACAGTGTCCGCGGTGATCAGGACGTGCATTCCAAGTCCCCTATAGCCACAGGCTGCTGGTCTTGGATATCGCTGTAGCCTCTGTCGGCGAAGGCGCCGGTGTAATAGCGGTGGGCGCGCTCCCAGGCCTGATCGTCGGGCGCGCCGCCGAACAACTGCTGATACAGCGGCGTGCCCGGGAACGGAAACATCGGCACCGGTTCGCTTGCCCAGACTCCGTGCGCCTTCAAGTGGTCCTGAAATTTGCGGATCTCGCGCTTGTCGTCGTGCTCGGTGAGGATCAAGTTGGCCTGCACCCACGGAATGCGCTGGCGCGCATAGATCAGCAGTTCAGAGATGCGCTTGGTGGAAAGCCGGCAATTCTTCTCCAGTTCCTCACGCCCCGCTTCGGTGATCGACTCGACGCCGCACTCCATCGAGATGCAATGGGCGCGCCCGAGCAGGTCGAGCGATTCTTCGTTCCAAAGGTCGATGCGGGTCTGAAAACCAATACTGATGCCGCGCTCGGTGATCCCCTCGAGCAGCCGGCGAACATTTCTGCCGACGCCAAAGATTTCGTCGATGAAATAGACATAGTCGACGCCGCGCGCCATCAGACGATCGACCTCCGCCAGCACTGCCTCTACATCGCGCTCCCGGAACTGGTTGCGGAAAAGCGTCTTGTTGCAGAAGGTGCACGACCACGGACAGCCGCGCGCGAACTCCAGCTCAGCGCCGCGGCCGTCCCCGAAAAACACGTGATGGCGGTGCGGGTGCTTCTCGACGGGATAGTTGTGGAAGTCGAGCGCGCCGATGGCTTTCATATCGGCGGTACCCAATTCGGGGTTGATGTGCTGACCGCTTTCGTCGCGCCAGCAAGCGCCAGGGACATCACACCACGGCTTGGAAGCCAGCTCCACGATGGCCTGATCGGGCTCGCCGCGCATGGCAACGTGGCAGCCTGTTTTCCGCAGTGTGGCGCCGGGTGTCGCGGAGGGATGCGGTCCGATGGCCACCTTCACGGCGTGTCCGCCAAGCGCACGGAACCACTCGCGCGGCACGCGCAACTCCGGTTGCGGACAGCGCCAGAAGAGATACGAGGGGGCGGTGGAAATCACAAGAAAATCCGGGCCAAAGCCGCTGACTCGGCGTTTGGTCTCGTCGATGCTCAGGTTCTCCACCTGCGCATCCACCAGCAAAGGCTCGTGGCCTCCCTTGCGAATCTTGTCATACGCGAAAAGGAGCTCGAGCGGATAGTGCGGGTCCTGGCAGCCAAAGTAAGTGGAGCCCCTGAAATCCCAATTCGGATTGACGAGCGCAAACTTCATGCCGCCCCTGGTAGCTCCTGCAACACGGCGGAGATGCGGGCGGCATCAGAAGTTTGCGGCTTTGGGAACAGGTGCCGGTTGCGTTTCCACCATGCGTAGATCTGCTCCAGCGTTTGGAGAGGGTTGTACTGAGGCTCCCAGCCGGCCTGCCGCTGCAGTTTGCTGAAATCGGTCACATAGACGAGCTGGTCTCCGGGGCGCGGCCGCTGAAAGATCGTGTGTAGCTTGCGCCCGGCAAGTTGTTCTATGGCGTCGATCAGCTCCAGCAGGGAGACGGTGTTCCGCGCCCCGCCGCCGACGTTGTAAATCTCGCCAGCGCCTACCTGCGAGTTTTTGTGTGCGACCGCAAAGGCGCGCACCAGATCGCTGACCGAGAGCACGTCACGCACTTGACGTCCGTCGCCATACACCACCACCGGCTGCCCGGCGAGAGCGGAATACAGAAAGTGCGCCACCCATCCCTGGTCCTCGTTGCCGAACTGCCGCGGTCCGGCGATGCACGACATGCGAAAGACCACGGCAGGGATGTCGAACATACGAGCGTAGTCGCGGACGTACTGGTCGGCGGCGCCCTTCGAACATCCGTAGGGAGAATAAAAATCCAGCGGCTGGTCTTCCGCCACGCCCGCGCCGTCCGCAAAGCGGTAGCGAGTGCTGGTCGCCACCGTGGCGCGGCCGCGCAGCTCGCCGTACACCTTGTTGGTGGAAGTGAACAACAAAAAAGGACGGTGTCCAGCCTTGCGAATGGCTTCGAGCACGTTGAATGTGCCACCCAGGTTTACATCGAAATCCAGGCGCGGATCGACGAGCGAGCTAGTAACCGCCACTTGCGCCGCGAAATGATAAATCTCGGTTGCCGAGCGCACCGCCCGCTCAACCAGGGTGGCGTCGCGTACGTCGCCTACCGTAATTTCAAGGCGTCCCGAGCTACCGGCCTGCCTCTGCAGCCACTCCAGGTTGTGCCGCACTCCCGCGCGCGAGAGGTTATCGAAAATGTGGATTTTTGCTTCCGTCTGCTCAAGCAAGGAGTGGGCCAAGTTGGAACCGATGAACCCGGCACCGCCGAAGATCAGCACGGAACGGAGGCGGTCTTGGTTGCTCGTCATTGCAGTCCGGGTTCATCCTTCCGTTTCAATTTCTCCGCCCATTACGCGGTCAGCCCGTAGGCGTCCAGTTCGGCCACAGCCTGTGCGGCGTGATCTTCCGCCCGCTGGGAGCGCAGCCATGCGACCAGCTCCGCCATTCCGTCCGCAAACCGCACCTGCGGCCGGTAGCCGAGGACGCTGCACGCTGCTGAGATGTCGGCAAAACAGTGGCGGATGTCACCGGCGCGATATCTTCCCGTGATCTCGGCTGGCATCTCCACTCCCAGTGCGCTGCCCAGGGCGGAAGCCACATCGCGGATCGACACTGGCTCGCCCGAACCGACGTTCAACGCCATCCCGTTCGCCTGCGGCCGTTCCATGGCCAGCAGGTTGGCTTCGACCACGTCGTGCACGCTGACGAAGTCGCGCTTCTGGCGGCCGTCCTCGAAGATCAGCGGTGCGCGTCCGTTCAGCAGGCGCGAGGCGAAAATCGCAGCCACTCCCGTGTAGGGATTCGACAGCGCCTGCCGCTCGCCGTAAATATTGAAATAACGCATCGCTACTACTGGCACACCGTATGTGCGCCCGAACAGCAGGCACATCTCTTCCTGGTCTTTCTTGGACAGCGCGTAAATCGACGTGCACTGCAGCGGCTTGGACTCGTCCGTGGGCACGGGAACGAGCGCTTGTCCGCAGCGGCAAGCAGCTTCCCACTGCTTGCGCTTGAGTTGCTCGACAGAACGCGGTGGCGGGGCAACATCGCCGCACTGCGGGCAAGCGTACTTCC
>Ga0335077_10007639_pt1 | contig 13382 bp, 7 predicted proteins | sample Lox_Sample_31_FD_207151 | JGI IMG/M metagenome (GOLD analysis project Ga0335077, IMG submission 207151) | Soil microbial communities from Loxahatchee National Wildlife Refuge, Florida, United States - Lox_Sample_3.1 | ecosystem: Environmental > Terrestrial > Soil > Wetlands | place: USA: Florida... | reverse complement strand
GGTCTTCGTCCCTGGCCTCGCCGAGCGCATCTTCCCCCAGAAGCTCCGAGAGGATCCGATCCTGCTCGACGCTCTGCGGCGCGAGCTCGATCAGGAGCTCCCGACCCAGAGGGATCGCGCGCAGCACGAGCGTCTCCTGCTGCAGCTCGCCGCCGGCGCCGCGGCGCAGCGCATGTATCTCTCCTATTCACGGATCGAGCTGGCGGAGGCGCGGCCGCGGGTGCCGTCGTTTTACGCGATGGAGGTCCAGCGTGCGCTGCGCGGGAGCATCCCCGATCCGCAGACACTCGAGCGCGACGCGGCGGCCGTGGCCGGGGCGAGCCTCGCGTGGCCGGCGCCGGCCGACGCGACGCGGGCCATCGACGAGGTCGAGCACGATCTCGCGAGCCTGGCTGGACTCCTGCGCTCCGGTGCTCCCGGCGCGCGAGGGCGGGCGCGCTACCTGCTCGAGCTGAACGATCGCCTGGCACGCTCGCTGCGCGCGCGGTGGGCGCGCTGGCGCGGGCGCTTCACGCCCTACGACGGCATCGTCCAGCTGGCCCCCGGCACGCGCGACATTCTGCTCGCGTCGCGGCTCACGGCGCGCTCCTTCTCGGCCACGGCGCTCCAGCGATTCGCCGTCTGCCCGTACCAGTTCTTCCTCTCCGCCATCTGCCGCCTGGCGCCGCGCGAGGAGATCGGGCCCCTCGAGCGGCTCGACCCGCTGACGCGCGGCAGCTTGTTCCACCAGGTCCAGGCGGAGTGCCTCCGGGCGCTCCAGCGGGAAGGGCAGCTGCCGCTGTCCCGCGAGCGGCTCGGCCCGGCCCTCGAAGTGCTCGAGATGACGCTGGCGCGAGTCGCCGACGAGTACCGTGAAAAGCTGGCGCCGGCGATCGACCGCGTGTGGAGCGACGAGATCGCGTCGCTCGGCGTGGATCTGCGGACCTGGCTCGAGAAGTCGGTGGAAGGCCAGGCGCACTGGGAACCCTTCGCGTTCGAGCTGGCATTCGGGCTGCCTGGCGGCCCAGGCGTGGACGCGCGGAGCATCCGGGAGGAAGTCACCGTCGAGGGAGGATGGCGTCTGCGCGGGATCGTGGACCTCGTCGAGCAGCGACGCGACGCGCCGGGACTCAGGGTCACCGATCACAAGACGGGCATGGCGCGGACCGCGGTCGGTGTCGTGGTCGGGAAGGGCGAGGCGCTGCAGCCCGTGCTCTACGGACTCGCCGTGGAGAAGATCCTCGAGCAGGAGGTCACGGAGTCGCGGCTCTCGTACTGTACTCGCGCCGGCGAGTTCTCCGAGCGCGTCGTCCCGATGACGGGACCGGCGCGCCGGCGCGGTCTCGAGGTACTCGAGCTGATCGACCGCGCCATCGGCCGCGGGTTCCTGCCTCCGGCGCCGCGTGACAAGGCCTGCGGCGTCTGCGACTTTCGTCCCGTCTGCGGCCCGCTCGAGGAGCAACGGATCCGGCACAAGGATCCCAAGGCGCTCGCGGACCTCTCGCTGCTCAGGAGCTGGCCGTGACGGCATTGGTCGACCAGGCTGCGCGCGACCGCATCCGCGCGTCACTCGACGAGAGCATGGTCGTGGAAGCCGCGGCTGGCACCGGCAAGACCAGTGAGCTGGTGGCGCGGCTGGTCGAGGTGTTCGCGGAGGGACGAGGTACGGCGCAGACCGTGGTCGCCGTGACCTTCACGGAGAAGGCGGCGGGCGAGCTGAAGCTGCGGCTGCGGGCCGAGCTCGAGAAGGCGAGGCAGAGCGCCGGCCAGGGCTCCTCGCGGCGGTTGCGGCTCGACGAGGCGGTGGCACGACTCGAGGAGGCACGGGTCAGCACGATCCACGGGTTCTGCAACGACCTCCTGCACGAGCGCCCCGTGGAGGGGTTGGTCGATCCGCGCTTTCAGGTCCTCGCGGAGCCGGAGGCCGAGGCCCTCTACCGTCGCGCGTTCGATCGCTGGGTCGAGGGCCAGCTCGAGCGGCCTCCGGAGGGACTCCGGCGGGCCCTCCGGCGGCGCGCGGCGTTCGACGACGGCGATCCGGTAGAGCGAATCCGGCGCGCCGGCTGGACGCTGGCCGAGTGGCGGGACTTCCGCGCGCCGTGGCGCCGCGAGGCCTTCGCGCGCGAGGCATCCATCGATCGGCTGATCGAACGCCTGCATGCATTCGCCGACCTCATGAAGACATGCATCAATCCCGCCGACGGGTTCTACGCCGACACCTGGCTCGCCCGCCGGATCAGCGCCGACGTACGGGTGAGCGAGCCGCTGATGGCGCGCGATCACGATCAGCTCGAGCGCGATCACGATCAACTGGAGGCGGCCCTGGTCGATCTCGCTCGCCATCGGCAGTGGCGGCGCCCCCGGAAGCCCAACGACCGCAACTACCGCGGGGCCACCCGCGACGCGGTCATGGCGGCGCATGCGGCGCTCTGCGACGATCTCGACGACTTCGCGCGGCGCGCCGACGCCGACCTCGCGGCGCTCTTGCAGCAGGAGCTGTTCGCCACCGTCGACGAGTACGAGGCGCTGAAAGCGCGCGCGGGGAGCCTCGACTTTCTCGACCTCCTGGTCCGGACCAGGGACCTGGTGCGCGATCGCGCGGACGTTCGGGAGGACCTGCAGCGTCGATTCAGTCACATCTTCGTCGACGAGTTCCAGGACACCGACCCGCTCCAGGCCGAGATCCTGCTGCTGCTGTCGAGCGCGGACCCGGCCGTCGCGCGCTGGCGGGACGTTACCCCGGCGCGTGGCAAGCTCTTCGTGGTCGGAGATCCCAAGCAGTCGATCTACCGGTTCCGGCGCGCCGACGTCGGCATCTACCAGGAGGTGAAGCGACTCCTCCACGAGCGCGGCGCGGCCGTTCTCGATCTGACCTCGAGCTTCCGCGCGGTGCCGTCGGTGCAACGGTTCCTCAATGTCGCCTTCGCGCCGCGTCTGGTCGAGGATCACGCCACGCTGCAGGCCGGCTACGTGCCGCTCGCGCCCTACCGCGCCGAGCGCCCGGGACAGCCGAGCGTGGTGGCCTTGCCCGTGCCGAGCCCGTACGGGCGATGGGGCCTCACGAAGACGGCGATCGACGCCTCGCTTCCCGACGCGACAGCGGCCTTCGTGCGCTGGCTGCTCGAGGAGAGCGGCTGGCGCGTGACGGAGCGGGATAAGCCCGGCGAGGAGCTTTCCGTCGCGGCGCGCCATGTCTGCCTGCTATTCCGGCGCTTCACGCAGTGGGGCGCCGACATCACGCAGCCGTACGTGGAGGCGCTGGAGGCCCGCGGTATCGCGCACATGCTCGTCGGCGGGAAGTCGTTTCGCCTGCGGGAGGAGGTCGAGACGCTCCGGACCGCGCTCACCGCCATCGAGTGGCCCGATGACGAGCTGGCCGTCTACGGGACGCTGCGCGGCCCGCTGTTCGCGGTGGGTGACGAGGCGCTGCTCGAGTACCGCGAACGGCTGGGACGCCTGCATCCGTTCCGCGTGCGGGAGCCGGCCGCGGGCGAAGCGCTGACCGCGCACCTCGCGGCGGTCGTGGATGGTCTCAAGCTCCTCGGCGACCTCCATCGTCGCCGCAACTACCGGCCTGTCGAGGACACCGTGGCCGCGCTGCTCACGGCCACGCGCGCGCATGCGGCGTTCATCCTGCGTCCTTCGGGGGAGCGGGCGCTCGCCAACGTCTTCCGCATCGCCGAGCTGGCGCGCACCTTCGAGGCCTCGGGGGGCGTCTCGTTCCGCGGCTTCGTCGAGCAGCTTGCCGAGGAAGGCGCGGGCGAGACCGCGGAGGCTCCGGTCGTGGAGGAGGGGAGCGAGGGCGTCCGCATCATGACGGTCCACCGGGCCAAGGGGCTCGAGTTCCCGGTCGTCATCCTGGCCGACATCACCGCGAATCTCGCGGCCCAAAATCCCGGTCGTCACATCGACAGCGAGCGTGGTCTGTGTGCGGTGCGGCTGGCCGGCTGGTCGCCCTGGGATCTCCTGGACCACGAGGACGAGGAGATGGCGCGCGACCGGGCCGAAGGCGTGCGCATCGCCTACGTCGCGGCGACGCGGGCTCGGGATCTGCTGGTGGTGCCGGCCGTGGGCGACGATCCGTTTGCGAACGGCTGGGCGGCGGCCCCGGACGGCTGGGTCGAGCCCGTGCAGCGAGCCGTCTATCCGCCGGCGCCGGTGCGCCGCTCGCCGCAGCCCGCGCCGTCGTGCCCGCCGTTCGGCGAGGACAGCGTGGTCGACCGCCCCGATCGCGACATGCCGGGGCGCGACAACGTCCAGCCGGGGCTGCACCTGCTGGGACTGGCGAGCGAGTCACAGCATCCGTCCGCCGGGTATCCCGTGGTCTGGTGGGATCCGCGCGCTCTCACGCTCGGGGTGCGACCGCCCGTGGGCATCCCCCGCCAGGACCTGATCGAGGACCCCGGTGCTGACGTGCTCGACGTCGACCGTCTCCGTTACGCGGAGTGGCAGCGCGGCCGGCAGGCCGCCCTCGAGCAGGGCGCCCGCGCGAGCGTCGTCGTCAAGACCGTCACCGAGTGGGCGCAGCAGGCCGGCGACGACGACGGGTCGGTCGAACCGGCGGTGACCGTGGTCGACGCGGCCAGTGGCATCGTGCGGCCGTCGGGACCTCGCTTCGGCACGCTGGTCCACGCGGTCCTCGCGACGGTCGCGCTCGACGCGAGCCGCGACGCGGTCGCCGAGGTCGCCACGATGCAGGCCCGCATCCTCGGCGCGACGTCGGAGGAGATGGCGGCGGCGGTCAGCCTGGCAGAGGCGGCGCTCGCCCATCCGCTGCTCGTCCGCGCTCGCGAGGCCTGGCGGGTCGACCGCTGCCGCCGCGAGAGTCCGATCACCGCGGTGCTTCCGGATGGGTCGATGCTCGAAGGCGTCCTCGACCTCGCGTTCGAGGAGGACGCCGGCTGGACGGTGGTCGATTTCAAGACCCAGGCGGAGCTGACGGGACCGCTCGCGCGGCATCGGCGCCAAGTCAGCGCCTATGCCGCGATGGTCGCGCGCGTCACGGGGCGGCCCGCGACGCCGGTCTTGATGCGCCTGTAGCGTCCCGGCGGAAAGACCGTGATAGGCCGGTGGAGCCGTCTGAGCCGTCGCGAGTTCGTGTGGGCCGCCGCGGGGACGACGCTCGGCGGCGTCCCGGCCGTCGCGCGCCGGCGGCGCCAGAGGCGGGGCGGTGTCATCAAGCACATCGGTCTCGACCCGCCTTCGTTCGACATCCACGGCACGGTGTCCTACGAGACGCAGCTCGCCTCGTCCTTCGTGCACCGGACGCTCTTCAAGTTCGTCCAGGGCGCCCGGTCCGGACCGCTGGACTTCACGCTGGCGCCGGATCTCGCCCTTCGCGCCGACGTGTCCACGGATGGCAAGACCTGCACGATCGCGTTGCGCCCTGACGTCCGCTGGGAGAGCCGGGCGCCGCTCTACGGGCGCGAACTCACCGCGGCCGACGTGAAGTATTCGCTCGACCGCGCGATCAAGAAATCCGGCTACGCGAGCCTCCTCGGCGCGATCGACGGGGTGGAGACGCCGGATCGACATACGGTGCGCATCCACCTGCGTGACCGGTATGCCCCGTTCGTGCACAACCTCGCCGAGCCCTGGAATGCGATCCTGCCTCGCGAGGTCGAGGACAAGTTCGGCGACTTCAAGTCCGCCGACTCGATGATCGGGTGCGGCCCCTTCGTCCTCGAACGCTACGAGGCCGGCGTCAAGGCGGTGTTCGCGCGCAATCCGACCTACTACGAGCGAGGCTTGCCGTACGTCGACCGGGTCGAGTGGATCTTTCTGCAGGATCGCGCGACCCAGCTGTCGCTGTTCCGCGCCGGCCAGATCGACGTGCCGTTCTATGACGGGCGCATCCCGCGATCCGACGTCGCGTCCCTCAAGGAGTCGAACCCCACATATCCGGTCGTGTCCTGGGACTGGCTCGCGGTGCGTACGCTGGCCATGCGGACGGACCGTGCCCCGCTGAACGACGTGCGGGTGCGCCGCGCGCTGTCCCTGGCCATCGACAGGAGGAACTGGGTGGCCCGGTACGTCGAGGGCCAGGGATACGCGGATCATGGGCCGGTGCCGGAGCCGATGCGCCGGTGGAAGCTGCCGGCGAAGGACGGCAGTGGCGCGGCCTCGTGGGGGGAGTACAATCCCACGCTCGCGCGCCAGCTCCTGGCCGAGGCCGGCTTTCCGACCGGGATGAAGCTCCGATGCACGAGCTGGGCGGGGTACGGCGCGGAGTACGTGGAGGAGCTCGACTGGCTGGCCGCGAGCCTGAAAGGCATCGGCGTGGAGCTGTCGATCGTCAACGAGGACTACGGCCACTACATCCGCGGCTCGTTCCTGGGCAAGTTCGACGAGCTGAGCTGGGGGCCGTCGTCGCTCTTCACCGAGATCGACGGCTATCTCTACAACTTCTTCAAGAGCGGCGAGCCCAGCAACCGGAGCCACGTCAGCGACGTCAAGCTCGACATCATGCTCGACGCCCAGCGGCGCGCCGCGTCCCGGTCGTCACGCAAGCAGGCCATCGATGACATCCAGCGCTACACCGCGGACCGGGTCTTCTACATCTACACGCCGTACCCGAAGCAGGTCTCGTCGTGGAACGCGCGCCTGCGCAACTACGCGCCGAAGAACTCGCTCGACAAGGGCGCGCAGCTCGAGGTGGTCTGGCTCGACGCCTGAGGTGGAGCGGCTCGCCGCGAATCCCGCCGGCCCCGGGGTCGGCCGGCGCTATCGGCTCACAGATCGCTTGCGGCCGGCAGGCCGGGCAGCGAGGTCGAGGCACGTACGGCGTTGACGATCGCCCGCGCGACCACGTCCGCGGCGGCGCGGCCCAGAGCTTCCGGATCGGTCCGGTGGTCGCCCACCGACAGACAGAAGAGCGTGTCGCCGTCCGTGTCGAGGTGGGGCGGCGACAACGCGTGGTGGAAGCCGTCCGTCGCGAGTCGGGCGAGGCGCGCCGCCTCGGTCTTGTCGAGCGCTGCCGACGTCACGACGACACCGATCGTGGTGTTCGCGGGTTGAAAGCGCGGCGCCGGCACGCCCGCGGCGAGCGCCGCCCGCGTGTCGATGAGTCGCCGGCCGTCGGGCGCGTCGCGCGTTCCGGCGATGAGACGGCCGGTGTCGGGGTCGCGGACATCACCCACGGCATTGACGGCCACGATCGCGCCGAGCGTCACCTCGCCGAGGGTGGCCGTCGCGCAGCCGAGGCCACCGCGCATGGCGTGCGGCGCGCCGTGGAGCTTGCCGACGGTGGCGCCCGTGCCCGCGCCGACGTTCCCCTGGGCGACCGGACCGTGCCGAGCCGCGGCGGCCGCCGCGTATCCCATCGCGCGGTCGGGGCGAGCGCGCCAATCACCGACCCCGAGGTCGTACAGGATGGCGCCGGCCACGTGCGGCACGACCGTGTGGCGCGTCCTGAATCCCACGCCCTGCTCCTCGAGCCACTGCATCACGCCCCAGATGGACTCGAGGCCGAACGCGCTGCCGCCGGAGAGCACGATGCCGTCGATGGTCGGAACGAGATGACTCGAATCGAGAAAGTCGAGCCCGTGCACGCCGGACGCCCGGCCGGGGACGGCGACGCCTCCCACGGCGGGCTGGTCGGGAAGCACGACAGTGACGCCGGTGAGTCCGATCGGATCGGTGACGTGTCCGACGCGGACCCCGGGGATCACGGTTCGGTCTTCCGCACCGGGGCGCGGCTGACGTCGGCGAGCTTGACGCGGCCGAGCGCCACCTCCGTGCCGACCTCGAGCCCGCGCATGGCCAGCTGCTTGACGAAGGGAATGTGTCGCGCGACCCGGCTGTCGTCCGCGAGCGCGGCCTCGACGCTGGCGGCGAGTCTCGCCGTCTCCTCGCGACCCGTCGACCGGAAGACGGACGCCATCTCGGCGAGTCGTCTCGCCCAGCGGTGTCGGATCTCAGGCGTGAATTGCTCGTCGATGACCGCGTCCACGATCGCGGCCTCGCGCTCGGCCTTGATCTGATTGGACACGACGAGGCGACTTTCCCGAGCCTGCAGCAGCGCGAGCGCGTCCTCCGAGATCAGCCCGGGATCGACGAACCAGCCCGCAAGCTCGGGCAGCTCGAGCAGCTCTGCGGAGCGCTCGACGAGGCTGGGATCCGCCTCGCCGCGCTCGGGTGGAGTCTCTGGTGCGGCGGGCAGCTCGGCAAAGAAGCGTCGCCACCGCTCGAATTCCGGCGGTGGCCCGGTGCCGATGCGGGCGTGCAGCGCCAGCGCCTCGCTCACGAGCGCGCAGGCGCGCGTCGGCTCGATCTCGACCCACGGCAGCTTCTGGTGTTCGCGCAGCCGACGCAGCTCGGCCTCCAGGCGTTTCCGGGTGATGGAGCCGCCGGCCGCCTCGAGGACGCCGACCTCGTCATTCAGGATGAGCGAGCAGAGCTGGAGCTGTCCGCCGAGCCCTCCTTCGAAGAGGATCCAGGCGGCACGGGATCCGGTGCCGTCGATGCCCGACACCCAGGCCCGAATGGCGCGTTCGACGTGGCGCTTGATCACGGGCCCGGCGGACGTTCCTGCCGAGGACGCCACAGTGACGCCGGCCTGGGCCAGCCGATAGATGGCGCGCTTGGCCGCTTTCCGGGTCGCCTTGGCGCGCGCGCCGTCGGCCATGGCGCGAAGCAGCGGCCCGGCCGCGGCGCCGTGCTGTCTCACCAGCGCTTGCAGGGCGGAGTCCAGCACCTCCGTCGGAAATGCCACGACGTCCGGGAGCCCGCGGGCATCCAGCGATCCCTCGAGGGCCAGGAGGCACTGAGCCTCGGCCTCTCGGCCGGAGATGGTGCTCATTCGGTGGCGAGAGCGCGGAAGACCGAATCGTCGGGTCGGATCCCCGGCGGCCACTGCTCGGATCGGAAGTACACTTTCCGCGCGTAGCTCAACGCCCCCGCGTAGTGCTCGAAGCGGTCGGAAAGTCGCCGGTAGAGCGGCGCGTCCGTCCGTCCGCCGGCCCGCGCCGTTTCCGCGACGAAGCGGTAGGCGAGTCGCCCTTCGTGCAAGTAGTACTCGGTCACGGCCAGCCGCTCCACGTGCTCGCGGAACACCCCGGTCATGAACAGCGTGTAGTCGCCGATGTGTCGGCGCAGCGCACCTTCCGCTTCCGGCTTGAAGTCCGGTGCGCTCCACTCCCAGACTCGCTGGATCGCCAGGAGGGTGTCCGCGACGGTCTCGAGCCGACGCCCAGGCAGATCGCGGACAGCGTGGAGCGCTTCGGTGCGCGCGAAACGCGTCAAGAGGTCCGCGACGTAGCGCATCACCGGGGGATCGTCGAGCGCCAGGTCATAGAAGCTCCGCCGAGTGACTCGCTCGAAGAAACGGGAAAGCAGTCCCGATTCCACGGCCTTACTGTATCAAACTCCTGCCAGCCCCGCCGGGCGTGGTGCTAGGCTCCTCCCCATGAGATATCACACCCGTTCTGCCGAGCCGCCGGAACCCCGGCCTCGCCGCTCGTGGCCGCTCGTCACGGCCGCACTCTTTTTCGCCGCGCTGTCGGTGATCCTCGCGGTCAAGTGGAGCGGGAGCAACGCGCGGGCGGAACAGCTTCAGGCCGAGCTCCGGCAGGTCTATGCGGAGGCCGAGTCGTTGCGCACGCGAGCAACGCATGCGGAGCAACGCATCGGAGAGCTCGAGCGCGATCTGAAAGCCTCGTCGGCACACCGCGGAACCAGAGACGGTCCGCCTGCCACCCAGCCAGGCACGCGCTGACGTGCTCTAGCGGCGCTCCGAGACGTGGTCCCAGGCGGCGAGCAGACGGTCGTTCTGCTCCCGCGTGCCGATGGCGATCCGCAGGTGCCCCGGGAACCCCACGCCCGCTCCGTTCCGCACGAGAATCCCGGACTGCGCGAGGGCGGCCTGAACCGCCATGGCGCGATCGCCGATCTTGACGAGGAGGAAGTTGGCTTGCGAGGGCGGCGAGGGCGCCCCGCGCTCGGCGAGGGCGGCACGCAACCGCGGCCGCTCGGCGAGCACGACGGCGCGCGTCCGCTCGAGATGCTCGGTATCCTCGAGCGCGGCCAGCGCGGCGACCTGGGCGAGACGGTTGACGTTGTACGGGGCTCGGACCCGGTTGAGCACGTCGATCGATTCGGGCCGCGCGATCGCATAGCCGACGCGAAGGCCCGCGAGGCCGGCGATCTTGGAAAACGTCCGGAGCGCAACCACGGTCGGGTATCGGCGCACCAGATCCACGCCGTCGATCGTGTCGGGATCGTCGCAGAAGTCGCGGTAGGCCTCGTCCACGACGCAGAGCGGTGGATCGCGATCAAGGCTGTCGAGGAACGCCTCGAGCCGTCGCCGCGAGACGATGGTGGACGCGGGGTTGTGCGGTGAGCAGACGATCACGGCCTTGGTGCGTGCCGTCACGCGTCGGCGCATGTCGTCGAGATCGGTCTCGTAGCCGTCGAGAGGGCTCGGCACCACGCTCGCGCCGGCGAGGATCGCCTCCGTGGCGTAGGGCTCGAAGGAAGGCTGGGGGATCACGACGGCGTCGCCCGGGTCGTAGGCCGCGCGCGCCAGCAACCCCAGCAGCTCGTCGGCGCCGTTGCCGACCACGATCCAGTCGGCCGCCACGCTCAGCCGATGGCCGAGCGCTTCGCGCAACTCGGTGGATCCGCCGTCGGGATACAGATGCGCGCGGGCCGCCTCCCGGCGGATAGCGTCCACGACCTTTGGTGATGGACCGAGCGGGCTCTCGTTGGCCGAGAGCCTGATGAACTGACCGGCGCGCAGTTCGCGGTCGAGCGGTTTGCCCGCATCGTACGCCGCCACCTTGTCCACGACGGAGCGCCACAGGTGTCGCATGGAGCTCATTCTACCTGCGCCGGCCCCCGCGTCACAAGTTCGCGCCAGGTTTGACAATACCTGGACTGCGCGCTAACGTTTCGCCATGCCGACGGATCTTTTTCGTCAGCTTCGCCGCGTCGAGGCCCAAGCCGAGCGCGGATTGGCGGGCGCGCCGGCGGAGCGGGCGGACCGGCGACGGCGACTGCGGCTCGAGCTGCTGAGGCAGCATCTGGCGTCCAACGTCGATTTCCTGAGAGCCGCTCACCTCGGAGGCGCTTCGGGCCAGCAGTCCGTCCAGGCCTACGCAGCGTTCATGGACGGCTTCCTCGAGACCTTGTTCCGGCTCGCGGCCGAGGACGCCAAGCAGGAAGCTGCCGCTCGCGCCCCGCTGGTGCTGGTGGCGCTCGGCGGCTATGGTCGCGGCGAGCTGCATCCGCTGTCCGATCTCGACCTGATGATCATCTACGACGGCGAGATGGGCCCGTACGTCCAGCGGGTGACCCAGGGGATCCTCTACGCGCTCTGGGACCTGGGCTTGCAAGTGGGGCACGCGGTGCGGAGCCTGCCAGATTGCCTCGCGATGGCGCGCACCGACTTTCCGAGCCGCACCTCGATGCAGCAGGCGCGATTTCTCGTCGGCGATCGGCGCCTCTTCAATCGGTTTCGCAAGGTCCTGGCCGAGAACGTCTACCAGAAGGACTTCGCGCAGTTCGTCGATTCGATGCTGGCCGAGCGGGATCTGCGCTACCGAAAGCACGGCGGCTCGCCGTACATCGGCGAGCCCAACGTGAAGGAATCGGCGGGCGGGCTGCGCGACATGCACGAGGCCATGTGGCTCGCGTCCACCAAGTTCGGGACGCGCACGCTCAGAGAGCTGCTGGACAAGCGGCTCATCACCGACCGCGAGCAGAAGGCGACCGACGAGGCCTTGACCTTTCTCTGGCGGGTGCGAAACGAGCTGCACTTCCTCTCGGGCCACAAGAACGACGTGCTGTCGCGCGATGTCCAGCCGCAGATCGCCAAGAACTTCGGCTATGCCGCCGACGAGATGTCGCTCGCCGTCGAGAAATTCATGCGCGACTACTACCTGCACGCGCGGGTGATCCACCGCGTGTCGCGCCGCCTCATCGCGCGCTGCCGGGAGACGCTGGCCCATCGCGGCGCCGTGCAGCGAAAACTTCGCCAGGAGGCGCTGGCCGACGGTCTCGTCGTGATCGACGAGAAGATCCATCTGGTGCACGCGGACGGACGCGCCTTCCGGGAAGAGCCGCTCCGGCTGATGAAGGTGTTCTGGCACGCGCACCGGCTGGGTCTGGACCTGGGCATCGACGTGGAGCGCGCGATCGAGGCCTCGCTGGATCTGGTGGACGAGGCCTTCCAGCGTTCCCCGGAGGCGAGGGACCTCCTGCTCTCCATCTGCCGGAGCTGGGGCCGTGTCGCGCCGACGTTCCGCGAGATGCACGAGCTCGGCTTCCTCGGACGCTACCTCCCGGAGTGGGGAGCGCTCACATGCCTGGTCCAGTACGACGTCTATCACAAGTTCACCGCCGACCAGCATTCGCTCCTGGCGGCGGAGCACCTGGAGGCGCTGGCGCCGGGTCAGTCGGCCGACTCCGAAGGCCTGGCCAGGGTCGTGAACGACGTGGAGCGGTCGGACCTGCTCATGCTGGGCATGCTCCTGCACGATGTCGGCAAGGGGAAGGGGCACGGCCACGTCGCCAAGGGCATCCCCCTCATCGAGGCGCTGACGGCACGACTGGGATTGACTGCCGAGAATGCTGACAAGGTCATCTTCCTCGTCGCGCACCACCTGACCATGTCGCACATCGCGCAGCGCCGGGACATCGACGACCCCAAGACCATCGAAGCGTTCGCCGAGGTCTGCGGAACGCCCGAGCGCCTGCGCATGCTCTACGTGCTGACCTCGGCGGACATGCGCGCCGTGGGACCCGGCGTGATGACGGGCTGGCAGGCGCAGATGCTCGGGGAGCTCTATAGCCGGACGCTGCTCCGGCTCACCGGCGGGCAGGTCGAGCCGCCCAGCCGGGAGCTGGTGGCCGCGCGCGTCCGGGAGGCCATGCCTCACGAGGGGGCCCGCGGCGCAGTGACCGCGCATCTGGCGATGCTCTCCGATCGGTATCTCGTCACGACGTCACCGCAGCGTATCGCGTGTCACCTGCGGCTGGTCGAGCGCCTCGAGGAAAATGCGGTCGCCACCGAACTCTTCCATCATCCTGACCTCGACTCGTCCGAGCTGGTCATCGCGACGCGGGACGTTCCTTCACTCTTCTCGTTGATCGCTGGCACCCTGGCGGCTCACGGCATCAATGTCCTCTCCGCGCAGATCCACACCCGCGCGGACGGGATCGCCATCGACACCTTCCAGGTGAACGATCCTCTGGGCGAGCCCGTCACCGAGGAGGCGCAGTGGCGCCGCACGGTGGAGGCGCTGCGAAGGGTGATCGTCGGCGAGGAAACCGTCGAGAAGCTGCTCGCGAAGCGTCGGACCGGTCGCCCACCGAGCGAGGCCCTCGCGGGGTCGCCCCGCATCGTCGTCGACAACCGTCTCTCCGACAGCCACACCGTCGTCGAGGTGAAATGCCCCGACCGG
>Ga0335077_10007638_pt1 | contig 13383 bp, 13 predicted proteins | sample Lox_Sample_31_FD_207151 | JGI IMG/M metagenome (GOLD analysis project Ga0335077, IMG submission 207151) | Soil microbial communities from Loxahatchee National Wildlife Refuge, Florida, United States - Lox_Sample_3.1 | ecosystem: Environmental > Terrestrial > Soil > Wetlands | place: USA... | reverse complement strand
CGATAGCCCGGCGCAATCCTCGGGGACGGTACCGCCGGTGCCACCGATTGCGGCGAAGGCCTGGCTGCTCCTCGACTACCAGACGCGCCACGTGATAGCCAGCCACAACGTGGACGAGCGCATCGAGCCCGCCTCGCTGACCAAGCTGATGGTGGCCTACCTGGTGTTCGGCGCGCTGAATCAGAACCTCTTCACTTTGTCCCAGCCGCTCCCGGTCTCGGTGAAGGCGTCGAAAATGCCGGGCTCCCGCATGTTCATCCAACCGAACAAGGCGGTGACGGTGGACGCGCTGCTGCACGGCATGATCGTGCAATCCGGCAACGACGCCACGATCGCTCTGGCCGAGGGCGTGGCGGGGAGCGAAGAATCTTTCGTGCAAAGGATGAACGAGCAGGCCGTGCACCTGGGACTGACCGGCACCCGCTTCGCGAACGCCACTGGACTGGCCGACCCGCACCACTATTCCACCGCCGGCGACTTGTCGCGGCTTGCCGCTGCGCTGATCCGCGACTTCCCCGAGTACTTTCCCCTGTACTCGATCAAGGAGTACACGTACAACGGCATCACGCAGCGCAACCGCAACGAGTTGCTGTTCCGAGACCCTTTCGTCGACGGCGTAAAAACCGGCTACACTGAGAGCGCGGGGTACTGCCTCGTCGCAACCGCCCAGCGCGAAGGGCGGCGCCTGCTCGCGGTGGTCACCGGGACGGCGTCCGAGGCCGCTCGAGCGATGGAGGCCCAGAAGCTGCTCAACTACGGTTTCCAGTACTACGAGACGTTGAAGCTGTATCCGAGCGGCACGACGGTGGCGCACATCCCGGTGTGGAAAGGCAGCGAGAAATCCCTGAGCGCCGGTTTCACGGAAGACGTCTTCGTGTCGGTGCCCAAGGGGCAGCGCAGCCTGCTCAAGGCCGAGATCGAGAGCCTGCAGCCGCTGATCGCTCCCGTGAGTCCTCAGCAGCCTGTAGGGGTGGTGCGGGTCACGTTCGACGATAAGCCCTACGGCGAGTATCCGGTGGTCGCGCTCGAAGGCGTCGGCGTGGCCAACATCTTCGTGCGTGCCTGGGACAGCCTCCGGCTGATGTTCCAGTGATGTCGGCCAAACGCAAGCCGGCGCCCAGACCCAAGCCCACCTCCGAGCCGCCGAAAGGAACCGTCAGATGGACCACAGCACCTCTCAAGATGACAGCGTGGCTTACCTCAACGGGGAGTTCCTGCCGCTGTCGCAGGCGCGCATCTCCCCGCTCGACCGGGGCTTTGTCTTCGGCGACGGCGTATACGAGGTGATCCCGGTCTACTCGCGGCGCGTGTTCCGGTTGGAGGGTCACCTGCGCAGACTGGACCGCAGCCTCGAAGGAATTCGCCTGCGCAACCCTCACAGCCACCAGCACTGGAGCCAGATCATCCGCGAGCTCATCCGCCGCAGTCCGCACGAGGACCAGAGCCTGTACCTGCAGATCACGCGGGGCGCTGCCAAGCGCGATCACGCGTTTCCCAAGGGCGTAGCGCCCACGGTGTTCCTGATGACCGGCGCTCTTTCCGTGCCTGCGCAAGAGGCGGTCGACGCGGGCGTTGCGGCCGTAACGGCGGTCGACAACCGTTGGCTGCGCTGCGATCTCAAGACCATCGCCCTGCTGCCCAATGTGCTGCTGCGGCAGCTGGCGGTCGACGCCGGGGCCGTGGAGGCCGTGCTCTTGCGCGACGGCTTTTTGACGGAGGGCGCGGCGAGCAACATCTTCGTGGTCCAGGACGGCGTGCTGCTCGTCCCGCCCAAGAGCCATCTCATCCTGCCGGGCATCACCTATGACGTGATCCTGGAGCTTGCACAGGGACACGGCATGCCGTGCGAAATCCGGGAAGTGTCGGAGGCAGAGGTTCGGTCGGCGCAGGAGCTGTGGCTGTCCTCCTCCACGCGCGAGGTCTTGGCCATCACCCGGTTGGACGGAGCGGCTGTAGGCAACGGCCGACCCGGGCCGCTCTTCCGCCGCATGCACGCCTTGTTTCAGGAGTTCAAGGCGGAGCTGCGGCGTGCGCCCGAGCCCCAATCACATGCCTGATCTGATCGAGTACCCGCTCGACTTCCCGGTCAAGATCATGGGCAGAAACCAGCCAGGCTTCGTCGAAGCCATCGTGGAGATCGTGCGGCGGCACGCCCCCGACTTCGACGACGCGACGGTGGAGTTGCGCCGGAGCAAGAAAAAGAGCTATCTCAGCGTCACCTGCATCATTCGCGCCGTCTCGCGCATACAGCTCGACGCCCTGTATACCGAGCTCAACGACCATCCGAGCGTGGTGATGGTGCTGTAAGGCCGTGATTCGTGACTCGTGATGCGTGACTCGTTCTGGAACAAACGCCGGTGCCTTGTCAGGGCGACGGGGCCGAACCATTTTCAACTGACACGCGACCGCCAACGAACCTAACTGCTTGGAGGCGAACTACGAAACACGCATCACGCATCACGCATCACGAGTCACGAATCACGAGTCACGAATCACGGATCGTCGATTACGAAGCACGAGCCACGAGCCACGAGCCACGAATCACGATCCGGCGTCTGGGCCTCGTGCCTTATGAACAGACCTGGGAGGCGATGAAGAGCTTCACCGCAGCCCGCACGCCGGCCACGGCGGACGAGATCTGGCTGCTTCAGCACCCGCCCATCTATACCTATGGGGTCGCTGGGCGATTCGAGCACCTGCCGAGCAGCGATTGCGGGATCCCGCTGCTGAAGGTGGACCGCGGCGGGCAGGTCACCTACCACGGGCCCGGGCAGCTGGTCGCATATGCGCTTCTGGATTTGCACCGGCGCGGCCTCACGGTGCGCAGCTTGGTCCGGGCGCTGGAGCAGGCCGTGATAGACTTGGCGTTCGACTTCGGAATCTCCGCCGCCCGGCGCGAAGACGCGCCGGGGGTATATGTCCAGGATGCCAAGCTCGCGGCGTTGGGGCTGCGCATCCGCCACGGCTCCAGCTACCACGGGCTGAGCCTCAACGTGGACATGGACCTCGCGCCGTTTCGCGCCATCGATCCCTGCGGGTATGCCGGGTTGGAGGTGACACAGCTCCGCGACCTCGGTGTCTGCGCGTCGATCGAGGACACCGGCGATCGGCTGGTCTCGAAGCTCACGGGGCGCTTGCGCGCCCTGTCGAAGGACATGGAACAGCAATCATGAGCGAGCTCACCGAAGGCCAGGTCGGATCGGCCAAGACCGCCCGCAATCGGGTCAAGGTCATTCCCATCACACCGCTCAAGAAGCCGGAGTGGATCCGCGTGAAGGCCGGCAACAGCCAGGCCTTCTACGAGGTGAAGCGGCGTCTGCGCGAACACAATCTGCACACGGTGTGCGAGGAAGCCTCCTGTCCCAACATCGGCGAGTGCTTCGGCAAGGGCACCGCCACCTTCATGATCCTGGGCGAGCTGTGCACGCGCCGCTGCCCGTTCTGCGACGTAGCGCATGGTCGACCCAAGCCGCCCGACATCGAGGAACCGCTCAATCTCGCGCGCACCATCGCGGACATGGGCTTGAAGTACGTCGTGATCACCAGTGTGGACCGCGACGACCTGCGCGATGGTGGCGCACAGCACTTCGCGGACTGCATCGGTGCCGTGCGCATCCATTCCCCCGCCACGCGCATCGAGATCCTCACGCCGGACTTCCGCGGCCGGCTGGAGAAAGCCCTGGATGTCCTCGGCACTTGTCTGCCGGACGTGATGAACCACAATCTCGAGACGGTACCGAGGCTGTACAAGTTGGCGCGTCCCGGTGCCGACTATCGCCATTCGCTCAAGCTGCTGCTGGACTTCAAGCGGCGCCATCGCGACATCCCGACCAAATCGGGGCTGATGCTGGGGCTGGGCGAGACCGATGCCGAGATCCTGGACGTCATGCGCAACCTGCGCGCCCACGAGGTGGACATGCTCACCGTCGGACAGTATCTGCAACCCACTCGAGGCCACCTGCCGGTTCTGCGCTACGTGGAGCCGGCACGCTTCAAAGAGCTCGAAGCGACCGCGCGGGCGATGGGCTTCCGGCACGCGGCGTGCGGCCCGCTGGTGCGCTCCAGCTACCACGCCGACCAGCAGGCGCACGCGGCCGGCGCTGCCTGACCATCCCGCCCGCGGGGCGGGTGCGCGATGCTGTTCAATTCCTACGCGTTCATCCTCGGCTTTCTGCCGGTCGCGTTTTTCGGGTTTTTCCTCGTCGCACGTCTGGGCCCCCGCTTGGCCGCAGCGTGGCTCATGCTCGCGTCCTTCTTCTTTTACGGCTGGTGGAACGCGCACTACGTCGGGCTGCTGCTGCTGTCGGTGGTGTTCAACTTCGGGGTCGGTGTCGCCATAACGCGCCTTGCTGCGCGCGGCGAGGGGGGCAGGGCAAAGCTGCTGCTCACCGCCGGCCTCGCGGCCGATCTGTGCCTGCTGGCCTACTACAAGTACGCCAACTTCTTCGCCGCGAACCTCGGAGCGGTGATGGGCGCGCACCTGGACACGCTCGACATCGTGCTGCCGCTGGGCATCTCTTTCTTCACGTTCACCCAGATCGCTTTCCTGGTCGATGCATATCAGGGCAAGGCGCGCGAGTACAACTTCGTACACTACGGTTTGTTCGTGAGCTATTTCCCGCACCTGATCGCCGGGCCCATCCTCCACCACAAGGAGATGATGCCGCAGTTCGAGCAGCGCGAAACATACAGCCTGCGCTGGGACAACATCGCGGTCGGCCTGACCATCTTCTTCATCGGTCTGTTCAAGAAGACGGTGCTGGCCGACGGAATCTCCAAATACGTGGGCCCGGTGTTTTCCGCGCATGCCTCGGGTACGCCCCTCACGCTGCTCGATGCCTGGGGCGGCGCGCTCGCCTATACGTCTCAGATCTATTTCGACTTCTCCGGTTACTCGGACATGGCCATCGGCCTGTCGCGCCTGTTTGGCGTGAAGCTGCCGCTCAACTTCGACTCCCCGTACAAGGCCGGCAGCATCATCGACTTCTGGCGCCGCTGGCATATGACGCTGTCGCGCTTCCTGCGGGACTACCTGTACTTTCCGCTCGGGGGAAATCGGAAGGGCAAGGCGCGCCGTTACTTGAACCTCATGGTGACGATGCTGCTGGGGGGCCTGTGGCACGGCGCCAACTGGACGTTCGTGCTATGGGGCGCCCTGCACGGCGCTTACTTGATGCTCAATCATGCGTTTCAGGCGCTTCGGCCGGGCCGCGGCGGAGCGCTCGGCCACTGGTCAGGCCGCGTGCTGACCTTTCTCGCCGTCGTCGTCGCCTGGGTGTTCTTCCGCTCCGAGAACCTGAGCTCCGCGATGCATGTCCTTGAGGCCATGGGCGGCGCTGGAGGCATCGCGTTGCCCGCACGCTGGTTCGAGAAGCTCGGGGCGGCAGGGCACTGGATGTCGGCCCATGGCGTGCAGTTCCGCGACACCGGGTTGTTTGGCGGCGGGCCGCAGCTGAATTGGATCTGGATTTGCCTCGCGCTCGCGTGGTTCGCGCCGAATACACAACAGATCATGGCGCGTTTCGAGCCTGCCTTGAACCTCCCCCGAGAGGTGACCGCGCTGAGCGGCCGGTGGTGGTTGTGGCGCCCTTCGTGGCCATGGCTTGCGGCGGGTGTTGTCGGCGCTACCTGGGCCATGCTGTCGATCTCGGGCCTGAGCGAGTTTATCTACTTCCAGTTTTGACCCCATGCCGATGCGGCGTTTTGTCGTGTTGCTCCTGCTCTCGGTGGGGCTATCGCTCGGATTGGTGGGCGGCTTGAACCGCGTGGTCGACCCATTCTGGTATTTCCGCGATGTGGAAGTGACGGGCTTGAACGCGGTGAAGACCAAGTTCCGCTGGTACGAGCGACACGTCAAGCCCGCGATCGTGGCGCGCGAACGGCCACAGGCGCTGATCTTCGGCAGCTCGTATGCGGAAATCGGCTTCGACCCGACGAACGCCGCGTTTACCGCTGGGCGCACGCTGCGCGCATACAACTTTGCCATCGCGGGGGCCTCGTGGCAGGACACCTTCTGCTATGTCGACTATGCGCTGCGGCACGCGCAGGTGAAGCGCATCGTTCTCGGCGTGCATCCCGGTGCGCTGCCCATCGCGGACTGCACCAAGGCGCAGGCGGAGCTCGAGGGACCCGGCTGGGGCGAGTTGCTCTTCTCCGCCACGGCGCTGAAGGCGTCGCTCAGCACCATGGTCGAGCAGCGCCGCGATTCGCCCAGCCATACACGCGAGGGCCTGTATTTCTACACGCGTGGAGATCCCGCGACGGAACGGCATTTCCGCGAAGGGATGCGGTCTCGCCTCAGCGCGCTCCCGAACTGCACTCTGGAGCAAGCCGCGGTACTGCCCGCGGCCGCAGGGCCCCAGAACGCCGCCACGCCCATCGATTTGTCCGCGGTGGAATACTTGATCAAGGCGGCGCGCGAACGCGGCATCCAAGTGGAGCTGGTCTTCTATCCCAGCCATGTGTTTGCGCTGGAGCTGGCCGCCCAGTGCGGCCGCCTCCCGGCCATCTGGGAGGCGTTGCGACAGACCGCGGCGCTGCTGGACTCGTCCGCGAAGGGCGCAGCCGTGAGGGCCTGGGAATTCTTCGGCTACAACGAGGTGACGGGTGAGCGGGTGGGCAATGCGATGCGCTACTGGCAAGACCCCGAGCACTTCAACTATGAGATGGGCGATTTGATGTTGGACGAAATGTTCGCCGAGCGCGCAGATGGCGGGCCACATCGTCTCGGTCGGCCCGTCTCGCTGCGAGAACTGGAGCGGCGTCTTCCCGCCTTCTTGCAAGAGCGCACGCGCTTCATCGAGTCGCATCCCTGGTTCTATGAGCAGCTGCGAGCATTGGTCCCCAGGGAGCGTTGGCGCGGAGCCGAGCCTGGCGCCGCACAGGCGGGCTGGCGAAAACCGGGAACCCATCATCGCGCCGGCGGGGCCGATGAGCCAACCGGGCAGGCCGTGATACGCGCTCGGATCTTCGCATCGCGCGTCAGAAGTGTCGGCGCGGAGCGCGGGTGAAACGGGGTGAAGCCGCCTGCGCTCAGGGGCGTGCGAGCGCCGGGAAGTGCCGGTCGAGACCGAGCACGGCCTGCGTGCGGCTCGAGTGCAGAAGCTCGGTGAGGCGCTCCTGGTTCTCGGGCAGGCGGCTGCGGTCATGCTCTTCATGCCACAGGTGAAACACCGCAGCGGCAAAGCGGGCGCTCTTGTGCAGCACGCCCGCATGCTGCAGCCGGATCACGAGGTCGGAGTCCTCCAGCCCCCAGCCGGAATAGGATTCGTCGAGCCCGTTGACGCGCAGCAGGTCCGCGCGCCAGGCAGACAGGTTGCAGGTCTTGACACCCTGCCAGGTGCGGGCCGTGCGCTTGCGGAAGGCGCCGTCCGGAAGGCGCACCAACGGCATAAGACGGTTGGCGTCGCCGCGGCCGCGGGCGCGCGCCCAGTCCGCCCAGCCCCACTGCTGGATGGGCAGGCGCTGCTCGAGCACCGCGCGGGTGAAGCTTCGCGACAACAGCACGCGATTGCCGGACAGAAACCAGTCCGGCTCGGCCAACCGCCGATGCTGATGCACGAAGGTGCGCGAGGGGATGCAATCTCCGTCGGTGAATACGATATATTCGGCGTCGGTGCCCCCCACGGCCTTGTTGCGGATGGCGGCGGCACGGAAGCCTTGGTCCTCCTGCCAGACGTGAGAAACCTCGAACGGCGCACGGGAGCAGAACCGCTCGACCAGTTCGGCGGTTTCGCCGGTCGAACCGTCGTCGGCTACGATCAGTTCGAAGCCCTTGTCGCTTTGGTCGAGGTATCCGCCCAGCACCGCTTCGAGCGCATCCGGGCGGTTGTAGGTGGTGATCACGACCGCGATGCGCATCAATGCTTACCCAGCAGCCACGCCTTCAGGTAACGGTAGTAAACGCCCTCGGCGTTGGACACTGCCAGCATGAACCCTTCGCGCCCGTCCAAGAACCCGGCCCTGAGAAAGTACGTTCGCGCGAAAGTCCACCAACCATGCAGCACCGCGCTACCGACCGAGCCTCGGTGGCCGCGCGCGACCATCATCTGAGCACCGGCCGACGAATACCGGTCGATCTTGTGTAGCACCTCCTCAAGGCTGGTGAAGGACTCGTGCATGAGCGGGTGAGTCAAATCGCCGACGCTTCCATCCAGGATGAGACGTTCGTGCACGAGATCATCGCTGAAGCGCGCACGGCCCCGGACGAACAGGCGCAGCACCGGGTCCGGCCACCAGCCGGAGTGACGCATGTAACGTCCACAGAACGACGATGCGCGCGGCATGCGGAAGGCCACGTGCGAGCCCGGCCTGGCGACGCTGCTGCGGATCTCGGACTGCAGCTCGGGCGTCAGCCACTCGTCGGCATCCAGGGACAATATCCAATCGCCGGTCGCGAGTTCCAGCGCGCGGTTCTTCTGAGGTCCGAAACCCGGCCAGTCCGCTGTGACATGCACTTTCGCACCCAGCTCGCGGCAGATCCGCTGTGTGGAGTCGGCGCTGCCCGAGTCGACCACGATGATCTCGTCGGCCCAGGAAACCGATTCGAGGCAACGGCGGATGGTCGCTTCCTCGTCCTTGGTGATGACGACGGCCGACAGGGTCATGAGGATTTCGATGGGCGGCTCGGCGGCGCGTACCCCGCATACAGCAAGCCCGACATCCAGGCGAAGAACAGGCTCTCGGTGTGGTCGATGAGCAGCGAGTTGAACACGCTCCCCACGGCGATGGTCAGCACCAAGCCTCGCGCCAGGGTGCGCTCCTGCGCACCGGGCAGCCGGGTCGCGCAGCGCCACTGCTCTACGAACAGCAGCACGAGCAGCGCCAAGCCGACGAGCCCCACTTGCGAGGCCGTCATCAGGTACTGGTTGTGCGGGTTGCGCGTGAGCACCATCGCGCTGCCCTGCACGCGCTGTGCATAGGCAGAGGCGAAGCCGGCCGTGCCCACGCCGAGCACAGGGTGCTCGCGCACGATGGCCAGCGTGTTGGTGTAGAACTCGAGCCGGATGCCGACCGGGTCCTGGGTCGCCACTCCCGGGCGCCACTCGTTCGCCTCAACCAGCGCCAGGCTGACGCGTTTGTGGAAGCTGCCGGAGAACTGGTAAGCCGCGGCAAAGGCCAGCACCAGGAGCACGGCGGCCGGGACCACTCCCTTCCAGCGCAGCGTGCGGAACAGGAACAGCACGATCAGGGCGGCCAGCACGACATACCCGGTGCGGCCCTGGACCAAGAACAGCGCGTTGAATACCGCAGCGGCTGACAGCGCTGCCCACAGCAAGCGGACGCGCGGACGCGCCGGCTCCAGCGCCAGCTCCGCGAACAGCAGCGCGCCAAACGCCATGAGAATGTTCTGCGTGATGTGCCTCTTGAAGACGGTCGGGTTGGTCGCGTCGCCGGTGATAACACCACCGGCGGGGAGCCAGCCCAGGGCCAGCGCGTAGGACAGCACGAGCGTGACGACTAGCGCGCCGGCGAAAGCCAGCAGTGCCCGCCGGCGGTCCCGCACGTCGACGAGCACGGTGGAAAGGATCGCGATCAGCAGCAGATCGCTGTACTTCCTCAGGTACAGGAGGCCGTCGGACAGCGGACCGCTGCCCCATGTCAGCCCAAGCGCGATCCAGGCGAGCAGGGCCAGCGCGCATAAAGCGACGGGATTGCCCCGGACGAGGTGGTATTTCTCGCGCCAACGCGCGCTCACAAGCCACGCCAGCAGCAGCACCCCGAGCAGCACGTTGTCCAGCGCCACCGACACGGGAAGCGAGACACCCAGCGCGATGGCCACGTAACACGCCAGCCGATACGCGCCGCCGGAGATGCGGCGGGAATCGAATCCGGCCCGCGCCTGCGTGGACGCCGCGCCAGCATGCGTCTCAGCCATAGCTCACGCGGGGGCGCGCCTGCTCTCCCTCAGCACGGCCCACGTATTCCGGCACCCAGCGCCTCAGTGCGGCTCGCACCTGATCGTCCGTAGGGATGTCAGGTGTGTCGAGCCAAGCCAGGAGGTCGCGCAACCAGTCGGCCACAACCGGCCTGGCGCGCGCGATGCGCAGCTTCGGATGCGGAGTAGGAAGCGTGTGCTCGTCATCCGCCAGCACCTCCTCGTACAGCTTCTCGCCCGGGCGCAGGCCGGTGAACACGATGCTGATCTCGCTCTCGCTGAAGCCCGACAGCCGGATCATCTCGCGCGCCAGATCCACGATGCGCACCGACTCGCCCATGTCCAGCACGAAGATCTCGCCGCCATCGCCCATCTGGCCGGCCTGCAACACCAGCTGAGCGGCTTCGGGAATCGACATGAAGTAGCGGGTGATCTCCGGATGCGTGACCGTGACGGGGCCGCCCTCGGCGATCTGCTGCCGGAACTTCGGGATCACGCTTCCCGCGCTGCCCAGCACGTTGCCGAACCGGACCATGACGAAGCGCGTTGCGGCCGCCGCCTGCAGCGCCTGGCATACCATCTCCGCCAGGCGCTTGCTGGCGCCCATCACGTTGGTGGGGTTCACGGCCTTGTCGGTGGAGATGAGCACGAACTTGTCCACGCCGTGGCGCGCCGACGCCGAGGCCAGCGTGTAGGTGCCGAGCACGTTGTTCTGGACGGCTTCCCAAGCGTTCACCTCTTCCATCAACGGCACGTGCTTGTAGGCGGCGGCGTGGAACACCACGCTCGGGCGATAGTCGCGCAGCGCCTGGTCGACTCTCCGCGGGTTGCGCGTGTCGCCTACGGCGCACACGATCGCCAGCTCGGGATGATCCTTTCGGAACTCCTGCTCGATCTGGTACAACGCGTATTCGGACAGCTCGAACAAGACCAGCCGCGACGGCGCGAAGCGCGCGATCTGGCGGCACAGCTCAGAGCCGATCGACCCGCCGGCGCCGGTGACCAGCACGGTCTTGCCGGAGAGGAAGCTAGACAACCCGGCGCTGTCCAGCACCACCGGATCGCGCCCCAGCAGGTCATCGAGCTCCACTCGGCGCAGCTGGGACACCGTCACCTTGCCGGTCATGATGTCGTCGAAGGAGGGCACCGTCATCACCTTGAGCCCGGCCTCGGTGGCCATGTGCACGGCGTTGCGGCGCACGCTGTGCGACGCCGCCGGCATGGCGATGATGGCATGAGACACGTCGAGTTCCTCCGCCACACGCCGCACTTCGTCGATGCGGCCACGCACCGGGACGCCGTGGATCTGGCGGCCCTGCTTCAGCGCGCCGTCGTCGAGCAGACCCACCACGCGCCAATCGCGCTTGGCGGACAACTCGCGGATCAACGCGTCTGCAGCATCGCCGACGCCCAGGATCAGCACCGGCGCACCGGCGACGCTGCTCAGGCCCGCGATTCGGCCTTCCTTCCAGGCGCGATACGCCAGGCGGCTGCCGCCCATCAAGAACAGCAGCAAGAGCGGATCGATCACGAACACCTCAGCAGCACTAGGGCAAAGGGCGCCACCAGGGCTCCGGCACCCACCGCGAGCACGATGAGGCGCAGGTCGTGCAGGCTCGCGTAGCGCCATATTCCCCGGTACAGTCCAAGACGCCAGAAAATCGCCGCCTGCACGCATATGACCACCGGCAAGGTGTGCAGGGTGACGTCTGCATAGTCCGGCGGCAGCTCCAGGTTCAACCGCAGCCAGAACGCGAACACCCAGGCGGCCGCCGCGGCTGCGACGTCGTGCAGCATCGCGAGCGCGGTGCGGGGGTTGAGGCGCGGCACGCCGGTCATCCTAGTGCGCCTGTGTCCACGCGCGCCAGCGGCGATCCACCGTTCGGCCGGCCAGCAGGTACACCAGCGCCAGTGACGCAAGGATGAGCGCCTGCATCGGGGCCGGTTGGTTCATCGCCAGCAGCGCCGCGATGCTGCCAAACAGCATGAGTGCATACTCCGTAACTGCGAGCTGACGGTGGCTCCAGCCCGTCAGTACAAGCCGCTGGTAGTAGTGGCTGCGATGCGCCGCCCAGATCTGTTCACCGCGCAGCGCACGGCGCGCGAGCGTGACACTCGCGTCCACCACGAATGGGCCGAACACCCCCAGGGGAAACCACAGCGGCCACAGCCCGTCGCGCCAGCCGATCAACCCGAGCGCCGCAGCCAGGAAGCCCAGAGGGATGGAACCCGCATCGCCCATGAAGATGCGGGCCGGGGGGAAGTTGAACAGCAGGAAGGCCGCGGCAGCCGCAGCAACGCACAGGCTCGCCAGGGCGAAGGGCGCGTTGCCGGCCAGCCCCGCGGCCAGGGCGTAGGTGCCAAAGCCGACCACCGTCATGCCTCCTGCCAGCCCGTCGGCGCCATCCATGAAATTGTACAGGTTGATCATCCATCCCACGGCGAGCACCAGCACCGGCAGTCCAATCCAACCGGCAGCCGGGAAGTAAGCGAGCCCGAAAACGGTCGCTGCCGCGAGATGCCCGAACAGGCGCCAACCCGCGGGGAGGTGCCTCCAGTCGTCGAGTAAAGACAGCAGCATCAGCCCGACGGTGATCGCGACAACGAGAGCGTCGCCACCGGCCGCCAGCATCCCCAGCGCCAGCGCGGGAACGATGCCCAGCCCACCCGTGCGCGGCACGGGGGAGGCATGGAGCGAACGCTCGTTGGGCTGGTCCAGGAACCATACTGCCACACGCGGCGACAGCAGCAGGCGGAGCACACCCGCGCTGACGGCGAAGGCCAACAACACGGACAATTTCACCTCTCGGTCCCGGATGAGCGCTTGCGCATGAACACCAGCATATCGTGGCCGCGACCGGCCAGCTGCGACGGGACATTGAGCAGTTCCGACCCGAGCTTGGCAATCGAATGGAGCGCCGACGGCAGCTCGCCTTTCTCGAAGAAGCGCACCCCGCGCGTTTCAATTCGTTCGACGACCATGCCACCGCGCTGCGCGGCCAGGCGGATCGAGCGCGGATTGAAGAAACTGATGTGACCACCCCTCTTGATCAGATCGAAATTCTCCCAGCGCGCGCCCATGATCTTTGCCGTCCAGCTCGCGGCGTTCGGGGTGCTGACCGCGAGGACGCCGCCTGCACACAGAATCCTCGAGCACTCGTGGAGCACGGCCAGCGGCTCGGGCAGGTGCTCGATCAATTCGAACATCGTGATCGCATGAAAATACCCGTCGGCGAAGTGCTGCTCGTGCAACAGACCGCGATGCACCCTCAGCCCGTTTTGCCGCGCGGTCTCGACGGCCCGCGCCGCGGGTTCGACGCCCTCCGCATCGAACCCCAGCCGCGTCGCCACCCTGAGCAATGCGCCGCTCGAGCAGCCGACGTCGAGCAGGCGCACCGGACTCGCTGCGCTAGCGAGGAGCCGACGAATGGCCGTCAACCGCCGGCGCGACACCTCGGCGTGCCGCCTGACCGCACCGGGCGCGGGGTTCGTCCCGTCCGCCGTAT
>Ga0335077_10007637_pt1 | contig 13384 bp, 15 predicted proteins | sample Lox_Sample_31_FD_207151 | JGI IMG/M metagenome (GOLD analysis project Ga0335077, IMG submission 207151) | Soil microbial communities from Loxahatchee National Wildlife Refuge, Florida, United States - Lox_Sample_3.1 | ecosystem: Environmental > Terrestrial > Soil > Wetlands | place: USA... | reverse complement strand
GACGCCATCTCCAAAGTCGTGCGCCTCGGCGAGCCCACACTCCGTGAGGAGCCGCAGCGTTCGGTAAACGGTCGCGTGGCCGATGCCCTTGTCTCGCGCCCGGACCCGTCCCGTAAGCTCATCGACCGAGACGTGTCCGGGAGCGCCGAGGAACGTCGTCACCACCACGTCCCGGACGCTCGAGCGGCGGAGACCGTGCCTCGCGAGGTGGGCGCCTAGCACCTGCTGCGCCCGGCTGGCGAGCGCGCCGTTGACGCCTCGTCGCGCCTTCCTGTCGTCCTTGACCTTCACCATGCCCTCGCTTTCACCGCGATCTACGCTGGTCCGTCTCGCTAATGAAATTCACTATCAACAGACGGCTGAGTCGTCCTTGACGGGCATCAAGTCGGCAGCGAGAACGATGTTCCTCGGCAGACGGCTCTCAAGGTGCTGGCTGGCCCCGGTGTTGAGGCTTCGTTGCTGGGGTACGCGCCGCGCCCTCGTCCGGAGGATGGCCACCGAGAACCACGGGGGCCGCCTCGTATCCACGGCGAGGCTCTAAGGTGGTCTGCCGCTAGCCCGGAGGAGCCATGGCCACCAACGTCGCTGCCGACGCCGCGGTCCTCTACCTGCTCCCGGCAGCAGGCAACTTGGCATCGTTCCTGTGTCCCGGCACGAACGGCGCGTGCCGCGCTCGGGTCCTGTCGCGGCCTTCCCGCGCACGGTACCGCGATCTGCCCTCGCCTCCTCGGCTGCCGGCGTGAGATCGGCCCTGGAGGATACCAGCACCACGGCGCCGGGCCGACCGCGCCAGATCTCATATGGGAAGCGGCGGTCCAGGTCGGCGAGCAGATCGGCGCACCAGGGGCCGGCGCCCACCGCGCGCCTGGTCACGGGGGCTCGAAACCCGAGCGGCGCGTCAGCGTCTCCAGCCAACGCAGCGCCACCGTCACACGGGCGCTCGCGCGCAGATCCTCATGGACGACCGACCACAGCTCCAAGGCCGGGACCGCCAGCCGGGGAAGCACTTGTACGTAGCGGGGGTCGCCCAGCACGAAAGGGGTGGAGAGCATGGCCACGCCGGCGCCCGCGGCGCAGGCCGCGTGCATGAGGGTAGTGGAGTTAGCGCGGAAGGAGACCTGCGCCCGGGGGGCGAGCGCCCGGAACCACGCCTGCGACTCCATCCGGTCGAAGGAGCGGTCGTACAGAATCAGGTCGTGGCCCTCGAGGTCGGCGGAGCTGCGCGGCACGCCGCGGGCGGCCAGGTAGCTCGGGGCCGCGTAGAGGGCCGTTAACTCAGTGCCGAGCCGCCGTCCCACTAGCGACCGCTCGCGCGGCCGGAAGTTGCGGAGCGCGACCTCCGCTTCACCCCTCGTGAGGTCGAGCGCCTTGACCCCGCCGCGCACCTCCAGGGTGAGGCCCGGGTGGGCGGCGAGGAAGGCCGGCAGCGCCGGGGCGAGAACGTACTCGGCGAAGCCCTCCCCGCAGGTGAGCTGGACGACGCCCACCGCGCGCTTGTCGGCACCGGCGAGCGTACGCTCAGCTTCGAGCGCCTCTGCCTCCATGTGCTCGGCCCGCGGGAGGAGTGCGCGAGCCTCCGCCGTCGGCGACAGCCCGTCGGGCGTCCGCGCGAAAAGGCGGGCGCCCACCGCGCCCTCCAGCGCCGCCAGCCGGCGGCCTACGGTGGTGGGGGCCACGCCCAGCGCGCGCGCTGCCCCGGCGTGGCTCCCGGTGCGACAGGCGGCCAGGAAGACGCGGAGGTCGTCCCAGGGGAACATGTGCTTAGTCTGCCAGCGACCATGCAGAAATGCACGTTCGAGCTGCGACAACGTGCAGTTTCGCTCGCCGGCTGCCGGCCACATGATCCCGTCAATGAAGGAGGACATCGTCATGCGGACATGGATGGAGCGCGGGCTCATGCTGATGGTCGGCGCGGCATGGGCGGCGTTTGGGGTCGTGCTCGCGGTGGGGCCCGGGCCGGGCGAGCGGACCGTCGTGGCGCGGTACCCGCCCGGTGCGGAGGCACGGGCGTCGTCATCGGCCCCCTCGCAGACTGAGCTGGCGCAGGTGGTGGAGGGAGCCGAGCCCGTGTCGGCGGCGACGGGGGGCAACGACCTCAACCTCGTCCTGCTGCTTCTCGAACCCGGTGCCGAAGCCGGCGCAGCGGCCCAGGACAGACAAAGTTTCCTTGGCGTCCGTATACAGCACAATGGACAGGCGACGCTGCAGGACACCGACAACCCGGCGAGCAGCGTCGGTCCTGCTGAGGGGTGCTGTGCTCCAGGCGGTAGCAAGACCGCTCTCAGTAACTCGCTCTCCCCGTAACTCAGCGAGAGCCGCGTCGCCTCCAACGACGGCTTGCAGGTCAGGCGTGGTCTCGGCATCGGGAACACTCGCGGTGCTGATCACGATGCGGCCGGCCATCAACAATTTCCGATCGCCGCACCCACTCAAGCTCTGTCAACTTCCTCTATAGATGCGTCCCTTTCTGCCGCGCGCGTGGTCCGCGGGGGTTACTCCGGCGGCGCTGCTCAAGCGGGTGGAGCGGGGGCAGATTCCAGGCGTCCGACTTGGCCGCCGGTGGCCCTTTCGACGCCGGGACCTCGACGCCCTCATCGGGCAGGACCGACGTCGTGGCCCCTCCTGGCGTACTCGGCAAGCTGGTGTGTGACGTGGCCGTCCATAGGGGACGACGATGGTGAAAGTCAGGCGACGCAAAGGCAGGAGAGGGTGACAGGTGGACATCCTGTTGAGGCGCCCAGACGGTACGCGACTGCGCGAATGGGTGAAGCCGCCCGTTTCGACGTATTCGGCGGCGTAAGTCCTCGCGTTACCCCGTCGTGACCTGAGACGCGGAGCGCGCCACCATCACGGCTCCTTGCTCGCGCATAGGCAAAGCATACGCGCTACTGGGGGACGGCTAAACCCGCGCGGCAGTCAATGGGGGTGTGCGAGTTCCCTCCGCTCTGCGGCCATTGCCGCAGCTGGCCGCAGCGAGTGACCTCCCGCTTGCTGACAGTTTGCTGACAACAGGTGCACCTAACGTAAAAATAGGGCCGGAAATCTTCTGGAAATCCAGAAGAACTCCCGGCCCTTAGATGGAGCGGGAAAAGGGATTTGAATTGTAACGAACCGTAAACATGCAACCACATGACGACACGCTGCTTTCCCAAGATTCAGTCGTGTTCCCGAGTGTTTCTCATTTCAAGCTCGAGGCCAGCTTGCTTCGGCGGCGGTCAGGAAGAGATCCACCGCCGCCAAAGGCCAGCTGCGTCCAATAAAGTCCTACCGAGGGCAACCGAGTGTTGGTTGTATTGGGATCGGCGTGCGAGCACTCGAGGTCCTGGAACGGACCTCGATTCGCGCGGCGCCATCCTGCGCCGCGAGGTCGCGGTCGAACGTTCCGAGGGGAAGGTGCCCTGCCGCACGGGTGACCTCAAGTACGAGGCAGTCGGAGAACCCCAGCGCGGGACGATCCTTGAACAGCGCTAGAGCACTCGCAACGGTGTCGTTGTCCTGCACCGTGAGGGCTTGATGGTTGAGTAGCATCTCGATAGCCGCCGCAAGTTGCTCGGGGCCGAGTTCGTAGATGGACTCGAGGACCCAGCTCGTTTCCGCGAGCACGAGCTGCGAGACCCAGGCCCCCTGGCGCACAAACGCCTCTGCGGCGTGCGCCTGGCGCGCGTCGTCGCCGACGACCAGGCGCACGAGGACGTTCGTATCAACGGCGCGCATGCCGCCTCCGCACGTGAGTGCGGATACCAGCCTTCAGCTCGTCGAGGCTCCGGGCACGGCCAGGGCCGTTCGGGAACAACGCGGCGCGCATATCTTCGAACGAATAGCGGCCTGCACGGCGGACGACGATTCCGTCCTGCGTCTCCTCCCACTCGATGACAGAACCCGGCCCGAGGCCGAGCCGCCGCCGGACTTCGGCGGGGATAGAAACCTGACCCTGCGACGTTAGGCGTGATTGAGCGATTGGCATGTAATTACCTTACCTCGGTAATGACATGTTTGCAAGGGTGCCGCCTCGTGAAGTCCTCCGGCAGCAGCTCGCCTCCGTGGGGAAGAGGCGCCGCCCGACGATCAGGTTCGCCGATCGGCTGTTTTGGGTCCTGGTGCGCCGGACCTGGTCGCGCTGGAGCGAGGTGCTGGAGATCGTGAAACCGGACACGGTGGTGGGCTGGTACCGCGCGGGCTTCGCGCTCTGCTGGAGGTGGCGCTCCAGGCGAGCGCGCCGCGCTGGACGGCCACCGATCACTCGAGAGGTCCAAGACCTCGTGAGGAGGATGGCGAGGGAGAATGGCTGGCGAGCGACTCGGACCCACGGAGAGCTGCAGAAGCTCGTGGGATGTTAGCGATTGCTCTGGGCAGAGCCCTGCGCAGGCGGCTCAGTGCGAATTCCTGGACACCCTTCTGCAAGGTGTTCAGTCGGAGACCGGCGTCTACTTGTTCCAGCTGACAACAACACCCTAACCGCCACAGCCCCGCCCCCCGGCTAGCCCCCTTGACGGCATGGTGTCATTAATGACACCATTTCTTTGATGGGTAAGAACATGCGCGACCTGCTGGTCGAGATGCGGAGCAACCCAGCAAGCGTCCGCTTTGCCGACGCCTGCAAGGTTGTGACCCACTTCTTCGGTGCACCGAGGAGCAAGGGGTCGAGCCACCACGTCTGGAAGATGCCGTGGGCGGGTGACCCGCGGATCAACCTCCAGCCAGGCCGAGGAGGGAAAGCGAAGCCCTACCAGATTCGGCAGGCGCTCCACGCCATCGATCGCCTGCTCGAGGAGAAAAAGCCATGAAGAAGCTCGATGCCGAGAAGTACACGTACCGGGTCATCTGGTCCGAGGAAGACCAGGAACATGTGGGCCTCTGCGCCGAGTTCCCGAGCCTGAGCTGGCTCCACGCATCGCAGGCGGGTGCTCTTCAGGGCATCGTTGACGCGGTGCGGCAGTCCGTCGAGGACATGGCGAAGCGGCGCGAGCCCATCCCAAAGCCGTTGACGACCCGGCGGTACAGCGGGCAGTTCAAGGTGCGGATCCCGCCCCACGTTCATCGCCAGCTCGCGATCGAGGCGGCCGAGTCGAAGGTCTCCCTAAATCGTCTTGTCAGCGCGAAACTCGCTCACGGATAGAGCTGCGGTCGAGGTAGACGCCGCCACGTTGTCCGCGGCCGGCCGTCTACGCCGCAGTAGCCCGGACAGGAGGGGGCGGCCCCGTCGCCAAGACCACCCGAGTCTGCAATGGGGCGGAAGAGTCAGACCATCAATGGTTCAATCACTGAACGTTTCGCACGGCGCGCACGTAACAGGTGAATCCCTTGATATTGTAGGGTAACTGGCCATTGCAGAACAGGACCGCCCACGCGAAGCGGGGATCGCCGCCGTAGGTCGAGGACGACCAGAAGTAGCCTGGGATGGTGACCCCGAATGCCGGATCGATCAATGCACTGCTCGAACAGGTCGTCGGGGACAGGCCCGTCAGGATCGACTCCAGTTCGGGGTCGCTCCCGGTCGGATTGTCGCTTGCACTGCCCGCGCTCGTAGGAAGACGCCAGTCGGTGTGGCCCGCGAACGCGGTAGTGTTCAGCACCGCCAGAAAGCCGGTCGCCGCTGTACCGTCGAAGTTGTACGGCGGCGATATCGACTGTGAGGTCGGGTCCACCGCGCTCCAGTCGTAGACGGCGTTCACGTCGCGCGGGTCCGATGGGTTAGGCGTTCCCACCGTCCCGGTCATCTTCTCCCACATGAGGCAGGTCCGGTTGTCGGTCACGGTCCCGTCCCCGTTGTCGACGAAGCGCGGCGTCGGCCCAGCCCAGGTACACGTCTCCCCCAAGGCGCAGTTCGCGTCATACGCGCAACCAGTCTTCTTCGTCACGGAGCAGGTCCCACCTGGAATGCAGGCGGAGATGCCGGCAGGCCCCGCAGGTCCCTGGGGCCCAACCGGCCCTTGAGGGCCTATTGGCCCAACTGGTCCTACTGGCCCCTTCTGACTCCACGTCACTTGAGTCTCACCGATAGCGCATTTCTGCGTAGGGAAGTTGATGACGCGCAGCACCCCCAAGAGCCCGTAGCACCCAGTATAGGTGCCGTTCGGCGCGGGGATTTGAGCGAAGGCTCGGCCAGTGCCGAGCGTAAGGGCGCACAGCAAAACCACCTGCATCAACCGCAGGATCCGCGTAGCCATCCTCGTAGCCTCCCTTAGGTGGGATCAGACGGGATGGAGACGGTCTACTTTCAGTGCAAGGTTACGTTGGGTTGTAAAATTCCGTTAGCCGCTCAGGGCTATCGAGGGACCGGGCAGGCCGGATCGAAGTACGCTGCTGGCGCGCAAGTAGCGTGGCGGATCGGGCTCGGAGGCCCGCTATGGCCCGCAGTTCGTGAGGGATTCGATCCTCAAGCACCGGTTCTCCAATCCACGACGCGTCGCCTGCGCCCGAGGGGGTGGAGAATGGCGAACTGGAGGCGGCCCACCGCTTGCGGGAGCCTTGCGAGGACCGTGAAAGCCGCCTTCAGCAGCGCGTCGCCCGGGGCCATGCCGCGACCGGCCAGTCCCCGGTAGACCCGCACGAGGAGCACCGGGTAGCCAAGGAGCGCGAGGAGGGAGAGGCCGCCCGTGGGGACTGCGAGCGACAGCACGAAGGCGGGGAGGAGGATCCCCCAGAAGAAGATGCTTCGGTTCTCGTGCGCCACGACGGGATCCTCCGGGTGCAGCCTCCCGACCTCCGCGTAGCCCCAGCCAGAGCGAAGCGCGCGCTTCCACCACTGGCTGAAGCGGGTCATGTTGGCGTCGTGGACCACCATGGGGGCCTCGCAGCGGAAGACCTTCCACCCCCGCTGCCGGAGCCGGATGCAGAGCTCCCGCTCCTCCCCGCTGATGAGCCCCGAGTGGAAGCCGGAGAACTCGCGGAGGACGCTGACCCTCGCCATGGCATTGCCCCCGCAGGCGCGGACCTCGCCCAAGGGCGCCTTCCACTCCAGGCCGCAGAGCCGATTGTACACGGACCGATCGGGGCTCCGCTCGCGGACGCACCCGCAGACGATGGCGATGTCGGCGCGCTGGCGGAGCAGGGAGGCCCCTTGGCCGAGCCACTCCGCGGACATCTCGCAGTCTCCGTCCACGAACTGGACGAGCTCCAGTCCGGGTTGGAGCTCGAGGGCCTTGCGGAGTCCCTCGTTCCGCGCCCGGGCCGCCGTGAAGGGCAGCCCCGGGTCGAGCTCCACCACGGCGGTTGCGTACCGGCGGGCGAGCCCCACGCTGCCGTCGGTCGAGCCGGAGTCGACGTAGATGAGGGGTGCGCCACAGTCCCGGAGCGCGGAGAGGCACGCCCCGAGCCGGTCCCCTTCGTTCCGTCCGATGACGACAACCGCGAGTGAGGAAACCATGTTACGCCTTAGCGGAGCCGGTATGTCCCCAGGTATCCCACGGACACGCTACGCCGCGGAAGCAACCCGAGGCCTGCAGCTCCCCCCTCCCTTGGAGAGGGGAGAGGCTCTCGGATGCGAGCGAATCTCCATTGTCAATGAGGCGGCCCCGGTCGGTCCCCGGTACCGCCAGGGGTGGCCGCTACTCGACCGGGTACTCCGCCCCGAGCGGTACCGCTGCGAGAGCTCATGAAGGGCGTGTAGGCGATGGGGGTGAACCCGGGCGGCGAGTGGAGGTCCAAGTGACGAGCGCCACCATCACGGTCAGTCCGCCCAAGAGGGCCTGGTCGACTGGGATTATTTGGAACAAATCCTTCGCCGCGGTCTCGGTGACGCAGTAGTAGCTAGGGCATCGCGCGGTCCGGCCCGCCTCGTTCCACCACGCGCCCACGGCGACGAAAAGCTAGCCGACCGAGAGCTCGCGATCGCGCGCCCGGCCGCGCTGCCTTCCGATTCGTTTAACCGACTCGGAGTCCCAGTGGGTTCTCGGTGCGCAGCATTGGCTGGGGCTGGTCCAAAATCGCGGCGGACTCAACAAAAACGGTCTCCACGTGCGGCCGCCCCCTCGGGCATAGACCTCCACCCGGACAAGAGACCGACTACTCGCCCCGCGCCGCGCGCTGGTGCAGAGCCGTATCGGTCACGTGCTGGTACTTGACGACCTTCCCGACGTCGTTGAAGAACCAGAGGTGGCCTTCATTGGAAAACTTGTATCTCTTCCCGCTCGCGACGTGGGTCGCCTCGATCGCGATCAGCGCGAAGACTTTGTTGCCGTCCGCGAAGAAAGTGTGAGGCTCGAAGCGCTGGAACGACAGGGGCGCCAGGCTCTGGAAAAAGGCCGGAACGTTCGCAGCGCCGTGTCGTGGCTGCAGCCACGGCACGCCGGGCGTGGGAACTTCCACGTCCCACTCGACGTTTCGGTCGAGCTTTTCGATGATCGCCGAGATGTCTCCGCGACCGAACGCTTGGTATATCTGTTTAACTGTGTCGACGTTACTCACGGCCCTCTCCGAGTCCCAGTCATGAGGGCAGCGATTGGGAATACAACACCCATGTTGAGGCTATGCTGCTCCCAGAGCAAGGTTCGCTTGGGGTGCAAAAGGCTGCTTAGAGCCGAGCCTGAGTGCGCCTGGTGAAGCCTCGAGAGACAAGATGATGATGGGGTGAACTGAACCCTCCTTCTTGCGAACGGCGGGACGATGCCGCCCGGCAAAGGCTAGCGACCAGATGCATGATTGGCTCCTCGTCGATGCGGACGTGACCATCACGTCCGATGCGCGAAGACTCGAGCCGGTCCGTAGGAGCCAGCGTGGTAGCCAACGTGGAAAATGAAGAACGGCTGTCTCGGCACCCGCGTGGGGTGTCTCATCCCGGCGTCGAGTGGACGGGCAAGCCGACGAAGAGGTCGAACCCGCGGTACGGATGCGTGCCGAGGAGAGCGTCGAGCACGGGCGCGAGACGTTAAGCCGGTTCGAGCATGGCGAAGCAAACCACATCGGTTCGCTCCTGCGAGGGTCCACTCGTCCCGGGGTAAAAGGAACCGTCTACTTACGCTCGGCGTTCTTCGCCGCTTGCTCGACGCTGGCGCAGTGGGGATGCCTTGGGATGTTTGGTGAGGCTGGTCGGGCTTTCCCTCTTAGCTCTTCGATGTCAGCCCCGCCCTCCGACAGACGCGCTGGACCGATCTGAATACGCGAAGAGGCTTGGCTACGCCGCTATCGGAGAGCCGCGCCGCCCTCGCTGCCTCCCATCGCACCGACGCGCGCAGCGCCTCATCGGCTCCCGAAAGATAAGGGTTCGGTCAGGACCCCAGCGGCATGGCTGCGTACGTTCGGACGCAAAAGGCGCGCCCAACGGGCGCGAGGAGAGCCGCCATGTGCCAGACGCTCGACCGAGAGCCGCTCGAGATCCCCATTCACCCCGTTCGCGACCGCATCAACGCGTGGTTCCTTCACGCCCTCGACGACTACGCCCACCGCAAGTACCGACTCGTGAAGCGCGAGCAGTTCGGAGGTCTCCCGCGAAGGATCCTCGAGATCGGCGCCGGAGACGGCGCGAACTTCCGATATCTCACTCCCGGGACGCACGTCGTCGCCCTCGAACCGAACGTACGCATGCATACGTACTTGCGCGAGGCGGCCCGCCAACACCGAGTGACGGTCGACGTCCGAGTCGGCGTCGCCGAGCGCATCCCGCTGCCCGACGCGAGCGTCGAGGCCGTGATCTCCAGCCTCGTCCTCTGCACGGTTGCCGATCCGGAGCAGGCACTGGCGGAGGTCCGCCGAGTCCTTCAACCGGGCGGACGCTTCTGGTGCGTCGAGCACGTTGCGGCGCCCACCGGGACCGCCCTCGCGCGCATCCAACGGTGGGTTCAGCGTCCGTGGCGCTGGCTGTTCGAGGGCTGCGAGACGCAGCGGGACATCACCCAGCTGCTCCGCACAGCGGGATTCGCGTCCGTCGAGATCAGGCCGTTCACGCTCCGGACGGCGCTCCTCCCGATACGCCCGCAGATCGCGGCAGTCGCGCTCAAGTGATGGCGCGACTCCGACGGGCCCCGTCGACGAGCGCCAAGATCTCGCGCAAGAGCCGAGGGCGGCCGCTGAACAGGAACGCGTGGTCGTCGCCCGGGACCTCGACGAGCCGCGCGCCCGGGATCGCCTGGGCGAGCGCGCGCCCGTTTCCTACACGGACCACGCGATCGCCGGCCGCGTGCAGGACCACCGTCGGCGCTTGCACGCGCGGGAGCAGCGGCCGCACGTCGATGTCGAGGTTCATCTCGAAGAGGTCGAGCGCGGCGCCCGGGCTCGCTCCCTCCTCCTCGGCGCGCGCTGCCCATGAGCGCACAGCGTCGGTGAGGTGCCGTTCGGGGACGAGCGCCCGAATCGTCGCGCCCGCGCCCCAGCCTCGCTGGACGTAATTCCGGAGCGTGGCGATCTCGGTCTCGGTCCATCCGTCCGGGTGATCCGGCGCCGCGGCCAGCCGAGCGAACGCGCCGACGAGCGCGAGCCCTCGCACGCGCGCGGGGCAGGTCGCAGCGAGAGTCAGCGCCATGGGGCCGCCCTCGGAGAAGCCGACTAGGACCGCACCCGGAGAACCAACCGCGTCGAGGAGGGCGACGACGTCATCGACCCGCTCCGGAAGCCGCGGCAGCGCCTTTACCCGATCGCTCGCGCCAGTTCCGCGCTTGTCGAACATCACCACGCGTCCGCGGTGGGATAGCGCCCGGACGATCTCGGCCGCCCCAGCGAGCTCTATCGCAGAGCGCATTCGAAGCGACCACCCGAGCACGAGCACGACGTCGACGGGTCCGTCGCCCACCACCCGGTACGCGATGTGAACATCGCCACGCCGGAGATAGCTCGGACGCTCACCCGCCGCGGAGTCGATCGAGTCCGGATCGGCCCCCGTCACCTCGCCAACGAACCGGTACCCGTGGCGCGCGTGCGTGCGGAGCAGTCCTCTGTCGGCCGGGCGCAGCGCGCGGCGCGCGAGGCTCACCGCCCGCTGAAGCGACGCATCCGTCACGATCGCGTCCGGCCAGAGCTCGCGAAGGAGCTCATCTTTGGACACGACGTGGTCTCTGTGTCGGACGAGATAAGCCAGGACCGCGAACACCTGTGGCTGGAGCGGCCGGACCACCCCGGCGGCCCGAAACTCGCGGCGACCGACGTCCAGCTCATAGCTCCCGAATCGCCAGCCCACTCGCAGCGGAGATATTCGCGCGCGGCCCACCGATCAACCTGCGGGTAGACAGTTGAGTGCGGGGCTTCGGTCGGAGTTCGGGAGGTGATTGTCCCCAATGGGACAGGAGCCTCTGGAGGGGGTCTCCTAACGCCCTGCCGTCCGCCTCCCCGAAGGCGGCCTCCGATGCAACCGGGGCGGATGACTTCTGATCGGATGCTCGCAGCTTTACGGCGGCGTCGATCAACGTCGTCAAACAGGCGTAGCGAATGGCTCGCCAAAGACAGAAGACGACGCATCAGGTGGCGCCACGCCGCAACCACCCGAATTCGCTGCGCGCGAGACTCGTGCCGAATGGAGTCGTCTGCGAGGTTTGCGGCGCGCGCGTCTACGTAACCTTGCCGCCCTCGACGTCACGCCCGACCCCTTCACTGGGTCGGCCGAGCTGCGAGTGCAGCCGCACCCGGCCCAAGCGCCTACCAAGCCGCCCGGGAGTCGTATCCGCGTTCCTCGCCGATGAGGCTTGGAAACTTGCTGATCAGTGCATCACACCAAAAGAGGGGGGGAGGCGGTAGCGCCGTTCCGGTCACCCAAACTAGACCTAGAGACGAGCCTTGGACTCGTGGTCCCACCCGGGTCCGAGTTCGGCCCGGAAGGATTGGGGGTCGAGACCGGGGCGCTAATCACTATGGCTCGAGCGGGATCTCGTAGCTATGCTACTGGACAAAGAGAGGACGTTCTTGCGAGCGGGAGGGCTCATGCGGCAGGAATTCGGATCCGCCTTTTTGGCCTCGCTTGTCCTCGCCTGCGGCAGTTCGCCGCAGCAGAGTCCAGCGCACCTGTATTGGGTGGAACAGCCGAGTGATTGCAATACGAGCAAGATCCGTCGCACGGATCTCGGGAGCTCCACTACGACGGACGTACTGTCGGTTCCGGGCAGTATCGACGATCTCACCGTGGACCAGTCAGGCGGGATGATATATTTCACGCTTGGCAATACAGTTCAGCGAATTAAGCTCGACGGCACAGGGTCGGAGACGCTCGCCACGTACCAAGACCCGAGCTTTTCGACTCGGGGGGTAGCGGTGGACAGCGACGCTCACAAGGCCTACTGGGCCACGGACGCGGGCTGCAGTCCCTGTCCGAGCTGCGGCCCTTGCGGTTCCATCGAGGGCGCAAGCCTGGATGGCAGTAACCCGATGACCGTCTTGACGCTCACCGGAAACAAGAACCCGAGCAGCGTGGCGCTAAATGCCAGCGCGGGTGTGCTCTATTGGGGTGACGTTCAGTTTGAACCTCAGCTGTCGAGCGTCACCACGGCTGGGCTAAACTCGACGCCCATTTATTCGACGCCGATCGGAAGCACCAGTTTGGGGGTCGCAAACGTAGAAGTGGTTAGCTCGCTGGGAAAGATCTACTGGCTGGAAGAGGGCAGGTCGCTGGGCGTTCCTGCTCCGATCAAGCGTGCCAACCTGGACGGGTCCTCGCCGGACACGGTCATGACTCTCGGCGGGACCAGGGCGTCGACTCCGAGAGGCTTGTCAGTCGATCCGGTGGAAGGGAAGGTTTACTGGACCGAGAGCGGTTTCTGCGGGGACTCCACGCCGGGCCAGATACGGCGCGCGAGCTTGGACGGCTCCAGTATCGAAACTGTCGTGAGTGGAATCGGGATAGCGATAGCGGTCAAAGTAACCCGCTAGTGGTGCTTGCGGGCGCGAGGTCAGTTCCTCGCCGGCAAGTGGACCGGCGAGGCCGCGGTTGGCCGTCGGCGCGGCTGGGAACCTGAGTTCGAGGGGCGACCCGGGACGCGCACAGGCTACGGCGAGCGGCCGATCCACTCGATGATGGCCGCGCCGAGTGTTGCGTGTAGTGTGATTCCTCTGGCCTTGGCCTGTCTCTCGAGCCGCTTCCAGACGGGAGCCGGGAACCGGATCGAGCGTGGAACCGTGGGGCCGGTTTCCTCCCCCTTCCTTGGCCTACCGGGGCGAATGTGAGCAATGCCCTCGGCGGCGATACGATCGGCGTACGGGTTGCGCCGAACCTTGGCAGTCTTGAAGTCCACCTCGGGCATTTCCCTTAGCGCAGCTCGAGACGGCTCTTCGCGGCTAGGTGCCTTCTTCATACTCTCTCCTCTCGTGCAATGTGGCCCGGCGAGCGCTGATAATCCGGAGACCGTGCAGGAGCTCATCGTCTATGCCACCATTGAGATGACGATGCGGTACGCACCATTCGCCAGACGTGAAGCGCGATGCGGTGGTGAAGCTCCTCGACTCGACCCCGCCGGAGTCCTCTCCCGTC
>Ga0335077_10007635_pt1 | contig 13387 bp, 11 predicted proteins | sample Lox_Sample_31_FD_207151 | JGI IMG/M metagenome (GOLD analysis project Ga0335077, IMG submission 207151) | Soil microbial communities from Loxahatchee National Wildlife Refuge, Florida, United States - Lox_Sample_3.1 | ecosystem: Environmental > Terrestrial > Soil > Wetlands | place: USA... | reverse complement strand
GCACCGGTATGCGGCCCACATTCAATGCCAGGTGAACGGTGTTCTCGCGCACGATGTCCGGCGCCGTGATGCGAAGCACGCTCGCGGTGCCCAGCGTGGGGTGGCCCGCGAAAGGCAACTCTTCCTGCGTGGTGAAGATGCGGACGCGCACGCCTTCGGAACTCTCGACCTCCGCAGGCCGGCGCTGGATAAACGTGGTCTCGGAAAGGTTGAATTCGCGCGCGATGGCCTGCATGCGCGCGGTCTCCAGGCCCTCGGTGTCGAAGACCACGGCCAGAGGGTTTCCTGCGAGAGCCGTCTCAGTGAAAACATCGACGATCACATAATCGAGTTCCGCCATGCTTGACAGGCCTCTGAACCCACTCTACCCTAGCAATACCGGCTGAGCTTCAAACGCGGTATTGCCGGAAAGGAATCAATGGCTCATCCCATCAGCCGCGCGATGTGTACCTGCTTCTGTCATTCCGACGGCGCGCGTGGGTATTGTATGAGCTGAGTTCCGAACGGATCGAAGCAAAGACAACCCACCCGCCCGACGGCGCCGTGGGTTTTTTAGTTTCGGGGGAGATGTTCCCCAGTGCTCAGCATTGCGGTGGTCGTGACGTCATTGGTCCAAGTCAAAGAAGCCGGCAAGGCGGGGACTAGACTGATTACTGACCACTGCTTTCGGGCACCGGTGGCGAAGTGGCTAACGCGCTGGTCTGCAAAACCAGTATTCGCGGGTTCAATTCCCGCCCGGTGCTCCAGATTTCCTCAGAGAGACAACGGTCGCGATTCAAGAGAAGTCGCGGCCGTCGTTCTTCTCGTTGGGCCATCTTGAGTTGCTTGCTTCTCAATAGACACTCACTTCAAATTCCAATCCCTGATTCCTACTCCCGAATCCCTGACGCCACCCACTCTTCCCTGGTGCGGGAGCGGTCGAGAAAGATCCGCATACGCAGGGCCTCGGCGCGTTCGGCGGCAACCAGGCGCCGCTGGCGGCGAATGTGATCGCCGTTGCGGAGATGCTCAATCTGGGCTTCATCCCATTCCGCATCGCTCTCCAGGCGGGCTTGCCGCTCCTCGAGCGTACGGCGGAAGCGTGGGCTGATTTCAAAGCCTTCTTCGCAGCGGGAAATGGAATCGTGGAGCACGCGCGCACCTCGGGACATCGTGGCCAATCCTGGAAAGCCCGGCAGAATTTTCTCCGATCTGCTCAAGTTTTTCCGGCATGCGCCGATAGTAGCGAAGAGCCCTCTTGCGCGCCAGATTACGCGATTGCGGAAGTGTCATGGCCCTTCGGTAATGGAGTGTCTCGAAACAAAGCAGTTTTCAGCTGCCAGCCACATAAGCACACTCCAATTGCACGCCCTCGCACTCCAAAACTCACAACTGTGTACGGACGAGTGTCACCCCGCTCCCACCGCAGGCGCGCTACTACTGCAAGAAGTGGCAGTTCAGGGAAACCGTCCTGCGAAGCTACGATGTTGCCTGATTGGCGCCGGTTCCGGCGCAGGAGGGCAATTGCGTGGCAACGGCCCGCGAACCCGGAAAGCAGGATGCCGCGGGAATGGAATCCCATTTCCGCGAGGGACGGCACGATTTCTCGCTGGTGCTTGGCGGCCCGCTCTTTCAACTTTTCCGGAGAGCGCACCTCACCGGCGACGCCATGGATCTTACTATCCGCAGGGTGCTCGTCATTACCGCAGTTGCATGGTTGCCGTTGCTTCTCATTGCGGTCTTTCGCGCCCTGACATCCACCGGCACAGAATCGGTTTCCTTTTTCCGCGACGTTGAAGTGCACGTGAGATTTCTGGTCGCGCTCCCGGTGCTCATCTTCGCCGAGTTGATCGTTCATCAGCGGTTGAGGCCGGTTGTACAGCGCTTCGTGGAGCGGCGCATCGTGCGGGGAGAAGACTTTCATCGTTTCGACAAGGCGATCGCGGATGGGATCCGGCTGCGCAACTCCGTTCCCATCGAGGTGGGATTGCTGGTGCTTGTCTACACCCTTGGCCTGTGGTTGTGGAACAGCCGCGTGCCGTTCGAGACAGCCACATGGTATGCCATGGCGGGAGGGCGCTGGCGCCTGACGCCCGCGGGCTACTGGTACGTGTTCATCAGCATCCCCATTGCGCAATTCATCCTTCTGCGCTGGTACCTTAGGCTCTTCATCTGGTTTCGATTTCTCTGGCACGTATCCCGTATCAACCTGAACCTCATTCCGACTCATCCGGATCGCTGTGCCGGACTTGCTTTTCTGGGGGCAAGCGCATACGCCTTTGGCCCTCTGCTCTTTGCCCAGGGAGCGATGCTCGCGGGGGTCGTGGCCAGCCGCGTCCTTTACATGGGGCAGAGCCTGACGTCCTTCAAGCTGCAGATTGGCGCCGTCATTGCCTTTTTCGTGTTTGCCATCCTGTGCCCGCTGGTGATGTTTACTCCACAACTGGCACGCGCCAAGCGAAGGGGACTCGCCGAATACGGGAAGCTTGCGCAGGACTACGTCGAGGACTTCGAAGGCAAATGGATCCGGGGCTATGCGACCCCTGCTGACGAGTTGATGGGCTCCGGCGACATTCAATCGCTCGCTGATCTCGGAAACAGCTACAGCGTCGTAAAGGAGATGCGTCCCGTGCCCTTCGGACTGGCGGACATCACCCGGCTGGCCGCCGCTACCGCGGCGCCGTTTGTGCCGCTTCTTCTCACCGTCTTTTCACCGGAAGAACTCATCCTGCGCCTCATCAAGATCGTGTTCTGAAAGCCGCGATCGGAGGCCGTTCTCAACGGTGAACTACGAAATCAGGATGGCGGCTATTGCTCCGGCGCCGGGGCGAAGTATCCCTTGCGCGTCTGCACCTTGAGGCCGTCGCCGTGGCACTCCATCGACAGGTGGCGGAAGGTCCCGTCCATCTTGGCATTCGAAGGCGTGTAGGTGCCTGCGTACTGGGTGCGCAGCTCGTCTTCGATCTGGGCAAAGGCTTCCTGCAGCTTCTTGCCGTTGTTGCCCACGTTGATCAGGCGGCCGCCGGTTTCTTCGCTCAACTTCTTGGCTGCCGAGTAGCCGCTGTAGCCCCAGCCGCCGTAGAACCCGGTATCGGCGATCAGGATCACGTAGATCAGGGCGTTCGACCGCTGCGCGGCGGCGATGGCCTCGCTGATCTTGGTGCGGCTGCCCTGGTCCTCGCCGTCGGTAAGGATGATCATGGCCTTGCGCCCCGACTCCTGGCTCAGCTTTTCGCGCGAGGCGAGATAAATGGCGTCATAAAGCAGCGTGCCCTTCGGATCGCCGATGGTCGGCACGGTTCCCCCGCCGGCGCCTGGGATGCCTGCCGCGCCGTTGCCTCCGGCGGTGTTGATCTCCGCCTTAGCCATCGCGCGGGACAGTTGCCGCGGGCTGTTGGTGAAGTCCTGCAGCAGGTCCACATTGACGTCGAAGGAGAGCAGGAAGGCCTCGTCCTTGGGCTTGAGCACGCGGTCCAGGAACTGGGCGCCGGCGTCCTGTTCCAGTGGGAGCACATTCTGCTGGCTGCCGGACGTGTCCAGCAGGATGCCCAGCGTCAGGGGCAGATTGTTCTCGGCGACGAAGCTCTTCCAGGTCTGCGGCTGCTTGTCTTCCAGCACCGTGCAGTCGCTCTTGTTCAGGTGGGGCACCAGGTTGCCGTTCTTGTCCTTCACGGTAAAGAAAACGTCCACCAGGTTGACCTGAAGTTTAAAAGTGGCAATCGACCTTTCTTCTTCGGGGGCCGCCGGGGCATGGCTCACCGGCGAAGCATCAGGCGAGGGCGCTAGCTGGGACAATCCGGCACGCGAAGCGAGGGGAAGAAGGAGAAAGAAGGCGGGAATCCAGCGGATGCGCATGGCTATTCACTTAGACGGTAGCAATATATCGAAGCGAGCACAATGGGATAGCGCCAAATGGACCGAAACGGCGCTCCCTCCAACCCCTTGGCCGGCCAGGAGCAACCTATGCCCTCCTCCGGCGTCTGATACTCTGACGGTTAGACGACTGGTCCGGCGCTTCAGACGTTGGCGGTCAACCGTGGTCTTGCGCACATTTTTTTGGCGCCGGCTGGGAGGATGATGTTCCTGTGAAGTCTGGTTCGAAAATGACGGCGCTGGCCGCGCTTCTTGGTTTGAGTCTCTGTCCATTCGGGGTCGGGCAACAGCCATCCCCGGTTCCCGATGCGCCCACGCCCCAGCCTGACCAGGCCCCGTTGACTAGCCTGACCGGCCCGATCAAGCCGGGCGGCGGAGCGGGGACGGAGTCCAATACTTCAGGATCTGCGGACCTGCCGATGAATGGCAACGCCCCGAATACGCAGGCGGCGCCCAAGCCCGCCACGCCTCCGCCGCAGGAAGTCCAGCAGACCCCACCCGAGGAAATCAGGAATGCGGAACAGCTGGGGACCATCATACACACCTACACGACCTTCGTGAACGTCCCGGTCACGGTGAAGGATTCGAAGGGCAAGCTGGTGGCAGGCCTTACCTGGCGGAACTTCAAGGTGTACGAGAACGGCAACTACGAGGCGCTGCGCTTCTTCAGCGTGAGCGCGATGCCCCTTTCCATCGCCTTCGTGATCGACCAGAGTGTCACTCGGGACGTCATGGAAAAGGTGAACGAATCGCTGGGCGCGGTCCAGGCCGCGCTCACGCCCTACGACGAGGTGTCGATCTTCACCTACTCAAATGGCGCGCAGAACCGGTCAAACGGGTTTACCGGGGCGCAGAGCGCGCGCGTTCCCTACGTGCTGGCAATGACCAAGGCGTCGGGCACCGAAGAGGCGGTGCCGGTCAACTCCGGCCCGTTCGCGAGCTGCAACGTTCGCGCCAACGGCAACTGTGTGGACCCCAACCTGCAGTCGGGGCGCTCGGCCGGCAACAGCACGTTCATCACGATTCCCAAGGAAATCCACACGCTCAACGACGCTATCCTTGCCGCGGCCAAAGAACTCACCTCGCGGCCGGTGGAACGGCGCCGCGTCATCTACGTGGTCTCCGACGGCAAGGAGTACGGCAGCAAGGCGACCTACAAGGACGTGCTCAGATACCTGCAGCAGAACCAGATCGCCGTTTACGGAACGCTCGTGGGCGACTCGGCGCGCTGGGGCATCGGGTACCTGAGCAGGTTCCACCTGCCGTTCACGATGTACGACAACCGCCTGGTGAGCTACGTGCTTCAGACGGGAGGCTCGCTCGACTCCGAGCGCGACCTGAACGGAATTGAAAAGAGCTATCAGGCCATCGCCGAGGAGGCGCGCAACCAGTACACGCTGGGCTATTACACGCATGAGCCGGCGTTCGATGGGAAGTTCCGGTCGATCGATGTACGCGTGGACCGTCCGGGGCTGGACGTGGTCGCCAAGAAGGGGTATTACCCGTCGGCCGAACAGGTGAGCAATCACTGACGGGCTCTGTCAATCTAAGCGGCAAAGGGCCTGTGCGCGCCGCACAGGCCCTTTGCTTTTTTTGGCCGCCATCCGGCGGTCAAGGGCCGCATTGATCACCCGGTTGATTCCAAATGATTTGCGGCCTGATCTCATTGCAGGAAATTATGCCCGAATCGAGCATACTCGGTGCATGGAATATTCACCCGGCCACACCCGGCGAGTCGCTGGCGTCCGTGGCAGTCTCGCGACCGCGCTGGACCTGAAAATCCAAAAAAATGATTTTCCGCTGTGCCGCTGTGCGGCGGGGACTATCTCCCACGGATCAAACATCTTAAGCACGAAATGAGTCGACACAGCCGCACAGCCGCTGTGCGGGAATCACGATCCACAGCGATGTTCGGCCACCAAACGGCAATGGCCTGTGCGCGCTGCACAGGCCATTGCCCTCAAGACGTAGATTCACACCCGGCGCAGGCCGGCTTAAGCCTGTTGCCTCCGAACCGAAACTAGGACTGCTTGGTTTCCGCGGGCGTCGAGGCCGGCGGGTTGGTGGTCGCGTTCTGCTGAGTGGTACTGGGAGGCGCCGGATCAGTTATGCCCCTGATACCTTCCCTGAACCCTTTCAGGCCCTCTCCCAATCCCTTGCCCAACTCTGGCAGGCGCTTAGCGCCGAATAGCAGAAATGCAACTACCGCCAGCACGATCAGGTGCCACGGCTGTAAAAGATCGCCCATCGAATCATCCTCCGCGCGCCGCCAAGGCCGGCGCGCTACCTTCAACAATTTTATTGTCGCACAGGCCCGGACACCGGGGTGTGAGCTAACTCACTCGGTCCCGGATCCGGTCCAGCGCTCAGTTCACCTGCGCCGGCTTGCCAAGGCGCTCCGTCACCATGGTGTAAAAGCTGCGCAGGTCTTCCTCTTCTCCGGCGGTCAGGCGCCGGTATACCTTCATCAGCGGAAACAGCCTGGAGCCGCGCACATCCACCGCCGGGACGGCCACGGTTCCGCCGGGGTACTGGGTCATCTCCCAGCCGCCCGCGTAACGGCGGCGCAGCACTTCGCCCAGGTAGCTGCCCCACAACCGGACTTCGAAATCGATGTCCTTTTCGGGGCTCTCGCCCACCACTACGAGGATGTCGTCCAGCACATCGATCGATTCGGAGGTGAAATCGAGCTGGCCCTTGAATTCGGTTGCCGCCAGTTCCGCGGCTGCCTGCGCATAGCCCTCCATCATCGCTCCCAAATCGGGGAAAGCCGTTGACTCCAGCCGCTTGCGCAGATCCCTCATGGTTCTCCAATGTACGCCCACCCCGTCAGATGGGGTACGAAATAAATGTGTTTCCGGATGTGGCAGACTGAAATCAGAGAGGTGGAGGTTCCCTCGCAGTGAGACTCAAATTCCCGGGATTGGTTGCCGCCCTGATGGCTGGAACACTGGCGGCCGGCACCGCCCGCTCTGCCAGCCGCGAAATCTACCCCGATCCTTCGCAAGCCAGGACCGACCTGGCTGCCGGCCTTAAGGAAGCTGTCCGCAGCCACAAGCGGGTTCTCGTGGACTTCGGAGGCAACTGGTGCGGCGACTGCCAGGTGCTCGATATCTATTTTCACAATGCCCAGAACCGCCCGATCCTCGAGTCCAACTACGTGCTGGTCCACATCAATATTGGACGGATGGACGAGAATCTCGATATCGCCGAACGGTTCGGGATCCCCGTCACGCTCGGCGTGCCGGCGCTCGCGGTGCTGTCTGAAAACGGGAAGATCCTCTACGGTCAGCGCGGCGGCGAATTCAGCCACATGGGACGAATGGAGCCCTCCGCGGTGACCAGATTCCTCGTCCAGTGGCGGCCGCCCAAGGCGGGGTGTTCGGTGATGGTGGTGAACTGCTAGCGCCAGAATAGAGATGCTCTGTTCCAGCCCAGAGGATGTGTGCGATCCGATCCCCGTGGCGGTCAATAGACTTTGACGACCACGGGGCCGGAGACATGGGGATTGAACGAGGCGTTGCCCCAGTAGGAAGCAGTGATGGAGTGGGTGCCAGGGCTTAGGTTTGGGGTAGTGAATGAGGCTTTGCCACCGGCCAGGTGGCCGATCCCGATGCGCTTTGCGCCTTCTTTGAAGGCCACGGTTCCGGCCGGACTGTCCGGGTTCGGAACACTTGCGGACAGGGTGGCAGTGAAGGTGACGGGCTGGTGGGCCGCAACCGTCGCCGCGCTGGACTTCAAGGCGATGCGGGTGCCGCGCTGATTGAGGAACACCGTCACGGTAGAGCTTGAGGACGAGTTGGATACCGCGACATCCGAGGCCCCGTCCTGGTTGAAATCGGCAACGGCGATGGAACCGAGGCTGGGCCCCGCGGGAAGCGCGACAGCCGGGCCGAACGTACCGTCTCCTTTCCCGGGGAAGCGATAGAGGTAATTGCCTGATAGTGCGAGCAGATCCTCGATGCCGTTTCCGTCCAGATCCGCCACGACCAGAGAGCCTATGGACACCGGAATGGGGAATGAGCCTCCGGAAACGAAGGTGCCGTCTCCGCGGCCGAGAAGGATGGAAATCCTGTTCGCGTCCGCCACGGCGAGATCGATTTTTCCGTCGCGATTGAAGTCGCCGGTTGTGACGACGTGCGGCGAGGAGCCGGCGTGATAGTCCACGGCGGGCGCGAAAGTTCCGTCGCCTTTACCGAGCAGAATGCTGATGTCGTTGCTTCCCCCGTTGACCGTAATCAGATCGAATTTGCCATCGTGATTCAGGTCGCGGGTCATGATGTAGCCCGGGCCGGAACCCACCGGGAATGTGACCGGACCGCTGAAGCTGCCGCCGTGCGTGTTGAGGTAGACGTCGACCCCATCTCCATCGAGCACGGCCATATCGGAGTATCCGTCGCGATTGAAGTCGCCCGCGCATAGGGAAGGAGGCTCGAAGTCGTCGCCCGCGAGCTGGTAATACGACGAAGAAAACGCCCCATGCCCATCGTTATAAGCCAGATCGAGACCTTCTCCAGGGGCAGCAACGGCAGCTCCGGGTTGGCCGTTTCCGTTGAAGGAGCCGATGGCCAAGGGGCCTAACGATGCAAAGCCCCCGTCCTCAATTATGAATTCGCTATAAGTGAGATTTCCCGTTCCATCTCCGGTGAGAAGATGGACGTTGCCGCTTCCGTTGAAAAAGCTGTCTTCCACGGCAAGGTCGGGATGACCGTCGCTGTTGAAGTCAGCGGCGTACATGAGAGAGGTCAGAAATCCAACCTCGACCGAGCCGGGCGCATAGAGGACTCCGGCGCCCAGGTTGAGGAGCACGTCAACTCCAATGTTGCCGGCGACGACCACATCGGGCTTGTGATCCCCGTTGAAGTCCCCGACACTGATGGGTCCCTGACCCTGACCGCCGAGGAGCTGGGGCGTGGCATAGTTTTCGGGTGCGGACGTGAAATTGCCGGAACCCTGATTGAGAAACACCGTGACCGAGTTGCTGACGGAGTTGGCCACCAGGAGGTCCAGCTTCCCATCCCCATTCATGTCGGCGGCGGCGAACCACGCGGGATAGTAGCCGGCATTTAGAAACTTGACATTGGAAAATGTTCCATCCCCCCTGCCTTGCCAAAGGTTGATGGAAACAGGAGAGTCCTGGTACCCGAAATTGCCAGTGACGAGGTCGAGGTTTCCGTTGCCGTAGAAATCGGCGAGCAAGAACTGGCTGTCCTCAATCTGCAGCGAGGCGCCGCCATCGTCAAAGGCGGGTTGTTCGCGGAAGGTTCCGTCGCCATTTCCCAGAAAGACCTCGGCCATGCCGGCGCCATCACAGGTGATGACGTCGAGGTGGCCGTCACGATTGAGGTCGCCGGCGGCCATGACGTTGCTGCCGGCAGCGCCGTTCACAGCCTGGATGAACCTGGGAGTATGGAAGCTGCCATTGCCTTCGCCCAGCAGCAAGGTGAACCCTGTTTTCGAACCGGTGGCGTTGAAGATGAGGTCGGGAGAGTGATCTCCATTGAAGTCGCCACCCAGCATCACCCCGGGGGCATTGCCGACCACAACCGTTTTCGCGGGCAGGAAGGTGCCGTCGCCCTTGCCGAGGAAGATGTGAACGGTGGCCTTGGAGGGATCGAGCACCGCGAGGTCGGCATGACCATCGCCGTTAAAATCCGCGGTAACAATGGGACAGGAGCCCGCGGAAGGGAGAGAGACGATCGTTTTGGGTGCCTCAAAGGCGCCGTTTCCCTTCCCAAGAAGGAGGGAGATGACCCCATTGCTGTTACTGGCGAAGACATCGTCGTTGCCGTCGCCATTGACGTCGGCCACAGCGGTGAACACCGCGGCGCCACCGGAGGAATAGACCGCCATGGGCACGAGAGGCGATGTGGCCGCACGGGCCGCGGTGGGGAGCAAAACGGCAGGCAGGCTAAACACGACCGCGCATGTCAGGCGATTCAGAGATGACCTGACGAACCGGAGGGGAGAAGGAAGCATAGGGGGCATGGAACACTCCGTCCCGGTGGTGGTGAATACAACTCATTTCGCTCTTGAATGGGTACTGAATGTGAAAGGCCCATGTGCAACCAGATGCACCAAGGGTCCTGGTCCGCAATCAGTTCCGTTTCAGGGAAGAAGAAGGAAGCAGAGGGCAAACAGGTTGACTGCCCAATTCGGATTTCAAATCGGGCAGGAAATTCAAATGATGAGGGATACATTTGGAGAGTTCGGCTTGTCAAGCCCTTTTATAGCAAACGCACGGAAGGGATCTTACGGCAACGGTTGGCGCGATCCCCTCGGCGGTCATCGGCAATCGAAACTCTCAGCCGCCTCCGGTCAGCGGCGCGAGGTGCTTCGTATTCCAGTAGGTGTACTGGATGCGGTGGACGACCGTGATGGTCGATAGCACGGCCAGGACCCACAGCACAGGGGCCATCACGCCCCAGTGGTTGAACAGGGCGCCCAGGATTACCAGCACGATGCGCTCGGGGCGCTCCATGAAGCCCACCTTGCACTGTCCGATCAGCGCTTCGGCGCGGGCGCGCGTGTAGCTCACCATCAGCGACGTCACCATGACGAAGGCCGTCAGCACCACGTAGCGGAAATGGTTGATGCGGGCATAGTAGACCAGCAGGCCAAAAAACAGCACCACGTCCGAATAGCGGTCGATGACCGAATCGAAGAAAGCGCCGAAGATGGTCACCTGGTTGGTGCGGCGGGCCACGCGGCCGTCAACCATGTCGAAGATGCCGGCACCGATGATCACCAGGCCGGCGTAGAAGAAGTAGCGGTCGGCGTTCACCGAGCTGGCATGGCCGAAGAAGAACGCGGCCACAATGTTGATGACCAGTCCGATGAAGGTCAGAACGTTCGGCGAGATGCGGGTGAGCGCGAGGGTGTGAACGATACGGTCAAGTAGCCAGCCGCACGCGCGGCCGAAGGCACTGGTCCAGGTCATTTGAGCTTCTAGCTCCTAGCTTCTAGCTTTCGGTACGCGATCGTTAATCGCCTCCCAGGTCTCAACGGCGAGATCTCGGGCACCCAGGCTTGTTCTTGGTTTGAAGAGCTAGAAGCTAGAAGCTAGCGGCTGGCTCTTCCGCTCTACGATGCGGCTGAGGCTTCCCCGTCGTTGACGGCCCCGTCGTCTTCATCGTGAATCGTGGTGACTTTCAAAACTTCGAGTTCGCGCTTGCCGTTGGGCGTATGGATCACGGCAATGTCGCCTACCTGCTTGCCGACCAGGCCGCGGCCTATGGGCGACGTGGTTGAAATCAAGCCCTTGGCAACGTCGGATTCCTCGCTGGTGACCAGCCGGTACTCGATTTCCTCGTCCTTGGTGGAGTCGTAAACGACCACCGTGGAGCCGAAGGCGGCCTTGTCGCGGGGAATGTTGGCCAGGTTGACCAGCGAGAGCTCGGCCATGCGTCGCTTCAATTGCCCGAGTCGCGCATTGACAAAATCCTGGCGCTGCTTCGCCATGTGGTACTCGGCGTTTTCCGACAGGTCGCCCATGGCCACCGCCTTCTTGATCTCGGCGGGCAATTCGTGTGCAAGCTCATGCTCGAGCTGCGCAATTTCTTTCTGAAGCTGGCTCTTAATGTGTTCGGGCATCGTGTTCCGTGGCGGGCGAACGGGGCGTGCGGCCCGCGAGAGGTAGAAGAACTTTGAATCTCCATTATAAGGCCACCGCCGGAATCGGGGGATTCCCGCCCCGGACGGCCGCTCACCTTGTCCTGGGCCGCGCCCGTTGGCGTTGCAGCTCGCGGTACAGCTCGCTTTTGGATTGGCCGAGTTCGCGGGCGAGCCGCTTGAGGGCTTCCTTTTCGTCAATGCCCGCCTCGGCCTCGAGCTGCGCTACCCGCGACGCGATGTTCTTAGATTCTTTGGACGGGCTTTGCCTGCCCAACTCGGTCGGCGCCTGCACCAGCAGTGTGATTTCGCCGCGAATGCGGTCCCGGGAGGCCAGCTCCCCGCGCACGCCCGCAACTGTGCCGCGCAGGAACTCCTCGTGCACCTTGGTCAGTTCGCGGGCGACCACGATGCGGAGATCGGGCCCGAAGACCGCTTCGAGGTCCCCCAGCGTGTCCAGGATGCGATGCGGCGCCTCGTAGAACACCAGCGTTCCGGCTTCGACGCCCGCCGCCGCCAGCGTCTCGATGCGGGTGCGGCGCGCCCCGGCCTTCTCCGGCAGGAACCCGAGGAAATGGAACTCGCCGGTGGGCAGGCCGGAGGCGATCAGCGCGCTGAGCGCCGCGTTGGCCCCGGGGATGGGAAACACCGGTATGCCGGCTTCAATGGCCGCCCCGGCAAGCCAGCTTCCGGGATCGCTGATGCCCGGCATACCCGCATCCGTGACCAGGGCGATGCGTGCGCCCGCCCCGAGCGCCTCTACGATCCTCTCGCTGCGCTCCCGCTCGTTGTGCTCGTGGCAGCTCTCGGTGGGCTTGGAGATCCCGAAATGATTCAGAAGCTTTTGCGTCTGGCGGGTGTCCTCGCAGGCGATGCGGTCCACCCGCCGCAGCACGTCGAGGGCGCGCAGCGTGATGTCGCCGAGGTTGCCGATGGGAGTGGCCACCAGGTACAGGCCGGGGGCGAGCGGCGCGGTTTCGAGTTCGCTGGATTCTTTCGAATCTGGATCCATAGTCGGGTGAGATGAAAAGCGCTCAAAACTGAGGACTGAAAAACTGACAACCGGCGTCCGCTACTCCGCTGCCTCTTCGCGCTCCAGGCGCCGCTGCTCGGCCAGCAGCGTCATCGAGCTCATCAGGTTCTGCACGCTGACGATGCCCACCACGCGCCCGCTTTCGGTGACCGGAATGAGCGCCAATCCCCTGCCGGCGGTTATGCGCCGGATGGTGGCGCCCAGCGTGTCCTCGGGCCGCGCCACCTGGAAGGCACGCGACATCACCGACTGCACGTAGCCGTTGCCGTCGCTGCGCAGTGCGTCGACGATGCGCTGCCGGGAAACGATGCCCACTAGTTGCGGGCCGCGCACAACGGGGAAATCCTCCTGCAGCGAGTGGACGCAGCGCGAGAGCGCATCCGCCAATGTGTCGGAGGGGGAGAGGGTGGCGAAGTCGGTCAGCATCACTTCGCGCATCTGCACGGTGTCGACCACCGACTGAAAAAACACGCCCTGGTCTTCAATCTGCGCGCCGATCATGATGAAGAAACCCGCAATGATGAGCCACGGGCTGTGCAGCAGCATGCCCCCGATCATGGCCGCGAGGGCCAACAACTGGCCCAATCCTGTGGCCGCCCGACCGGCGGGGGCGACGCCGTGCGTGCGGGCAAAACTGCCGCGAACCAGCCGTCCGCAGTCGAGCGGATACGCCGGCAGCAGGTGGAGAAGGCCGAGCCCCGCCTGCATCCATACGATGCTGCGCAGCAGGTGGGCGGAAGAAATCCAGGGCTGGCTGACCATGCTGATGCTGCCGCCCGCGCCGATGAACGTAGCCGCCAGGACGAGGGCTGCAAAGCCGTTCGCCAGTGGGCCGGCAAACGCCAGCGCAAACTGGCCGGGGCCTTGGGTTGCCATTTGCTGGCTCTCCGG
>Ga0335077_10007634_pt1 | contig 13389 bp, 10 predicted proteins | sample Lox_Sample_31_FD_207151 | JGI IMG/M metagenome (GOLD analysis project Ga0335077, IMG submission 207151) | Soil microbial communities from Loxahatchee National Wildlife Refuge, Florida, United States - Lox_Sample_3.1 | ecosystem: Environmental > Terrestrial > Soil > Wetlands | place: USA... | reverse complement strand
GACTGGTACGGCCAGCAGAGCTGCACCGCGGGCCGCGCCGCCTTCATCACCGGCCAGTCGCCGATCCGCACGGGCCTCACCAAGGTCGGCCTGCCGGGCGCAAAGCTCGGACTGCAGCCGGAAGACCCAACCATCGCCGAGCTGCTCAAGCCGCAAGGCTACGTGTGCGGTCAGTTCGGCAAGAACCACCTGGGCGACCGCGACGAGTTCCTGCCGACGGTGCACGGGTTCGACGAGTTCTTCGGCAACCTCTACCACCTGAACGCGGAGGAGGAGCCGGAGAATCCGGACTACCCGAAGGATCCTGCGTTCAAGAAGAAGTTCGGCCCGCGCGGCGTGCTGCACAGCAAGGCCGACGGCAAGGGCGGGCAGACGATCGAAGACACGGGCCCGCTCACCAAGAAGCGCATGGAGACCATCGACATGGAGGTCTCGAAGCATGCGATCGACTTCATCGAGCGCAACGCCAAGGCCGGCCAGCCTTTCTTCTGCTGGTGGAACTCGACCCGGATGCACGTCAACACGCATCTCAAGAAGGAGAGCGTGGGAGTCACCGGCCTGGGCGTCTATCCGGACGGCATGGTGGAGCACGACAAGTCGGTCGGCGAGCTCCTCGACAAGCTCGACGAGCTGGGCATCGCCGACAACACCATCGTGATGTACTCCACCGACAACGGCGCGGAGGCGTTCAGCTGGCCGGATGGCGGCACCACGCCGTTCCGCGGCGAGAAGGACAGCAACTGGGAAGGCGGCTGGCGCGTGCCGACCGCGATCCGCTGGCCGGGCGTCATCAAGCCGGGCACGGTGTCCAACGAGACCTTCTCGCACGTGGACATGCTGCCCACGCTGGTGACCGCGGCCGGGGAGCCGGACATCGTCGAAAAGTGCAAGAAGGGCTACAAGGCCGGGGACAAGACCTTCAAGGTCTATCTGGATGGCTTCAACCTTCTCCCGCATTTCAAGGGTCACGCCCCGACTCCGCGGCCGGGCTTCATTTACTGGAGCGATGAGGGCGACCTGATGGCGCTCCGCCTTGGCCACTGGAAGGTGCACTTCGCCGAGCAGCGCGCAGAGGGAGCGACCGGATGGCAGGAGCCGCTGGTAGATCTGCGCCTGCCGAAGCTGGTGAACCTGCGCTCCGATCCGTTCGAGAAGGCGGATATCTGCAGCATCCACTACTGGAGTTGGCGCATCGACCACATGTTCGCGCTGGCTCCGTTCGGCGCGATGCTCGGCCAATTCATGGCGACGATGCAGGAGTTCCCTCCGCGGCAGAGTCCCGAAAGCTGGAGCCCTAAGGAGTTCCTGGACAAGCTCCGCCAGAAACAGGAAGCGCTGGAAAGCCCCAGTGCGGGACAGTAGGCATTCAGAGGTAGCAGGTTGCCCCGGCGGGCCGTCGGTCCGCCGGGGTGACTTGCGAGATGGTCTGCAGGGGTCTGTCGGTCTGCGATGATCCAAACGAAGGAACAGAGGCCCTATCCGGCCGAGGCAGTCCGGGAGTTCTACGAGCGGCTCCCTTACCCTCGGCCGATCACCAGCCTCGAAAGATACCAACGCCTCTGGCAGGACGCGCAGAGACGCCGGGCGGATTTTCATCTGCACTGGCCTGCCGCCCCCTATCGGGAAGACCGCTCCATCCTCGTTGCCGGCTGCGGGACATCGCAGGCGGCCAAGCATGCGATGCGCTGGCCCGAGGCGCAGGTCACCGGCATCGACTTCAGCGCCACGAGCGTGCGCTGTACCGAAGAGCTCAAGCGAAAATACAAATTGAACAACCTGCAGCTCCATCAGCTTCCCGTCGAGCGAGTAAGTGAGCTCGGGAAAAGTTTCGATCAGATCGTGTGCACCGGGGTTCTCCATCACCTCGCGAATCCCGATGCGGGGCTTACGGCGCTGCGTGACGTCCTGAACCCCGATGGCGCGATGCATCTCATGGTGTACGCGCCGTACGGGCGCACCGGCATCTACATGCTGCAGGAGTTCTGCCGACGGGTCGGGATCCGCGCCACCGATGACGGGATTCGCGATCTGATCACGGCGCTCGGGGCCTTGCCGCCCGGGCATCCGCTGCAAACCCTGCTGCGCGAGGCCCCGGACTTTCGCCACGAAGCGGCGCTCGCCGATGCGCTGCTGCACCCCCAGGATCGGGCGTATTCGGTGCCGGAACTGTTCGGTTTCCTGGACGCGAATGGACTGACCTTTGCTCGATGGGTCAGGCAGGCACCGTATTCCCTTCATTGCGGCGTCATGGCCAAGATCCCGCAGACTTCGCGGATGGCACAGCTTCCACTGGCCGAGCAGTACGCCGCGGTCGAGCTGTTTCGGGGCACGATGGTTCGCCACAGCGTCATTGCTTATCGAGACGACACCCCCGCGGCGCCGCAGGCAATCGATTGTCTCGGTGCCGCATGGCTTGGCTATGTGCCGATTCGCATGGCGGATACGATCTGCATTCAGGAGCGGCTGCCCGCCGGGGCCGCCGGTGTATTGATCAATCAGACTCACACCTATACGGATCTGGTCATGCCGATAGATGCGACAGAGAAGCGCATGTTCGATGCGATTGACGGGAAGCGCAGCATCGAAGAGATCGCGCCAAGAACCGTGCCGTCCACACAAAAGGAATCCCCGCTCGACCGTGTGCGCGCCTTCTTCGAACGGCTCTGGTGGTACGACCAGGTGGTATTCGACTCGTCGCGGCAAACGGAGAGGGAATAGATATGGAAAGCACATCGCTGTCGCGGCGCACGTTTCTGGCCGGCTCCGCGGCAGTCGGCGCGACGATGCGGGCCGGGGCGCTGCCCGCGCACGGACAGGAGAAGACGAGGAAGAAGACGATGAAGACAACCTTCACCATCCTGCACACCAACGACATGCATTCGAACTTCATCGGCATGGGACCGGCCTCGGACTACACGCCGTTCACGCTCAACGACGACCAGACGACGGGCGGGTACGCACGCATCGCCACGGTGATCGCGACACGGAAGAAGGCCCGCGCGAGCCAGGGACCGGTGCTGATACTGGATGCCGGCGACTTCAGCATGGGCACCCCGTTCGCCGCTGCCAGCCGCGAGATCGGCGGCGAGCTGCAGCTCATGTCCCGCATGGGGTACGACGCCACCACCTTCGGCAACCACGAGTTCGACCTGGGACCGGACGGCCTGGGCAAGGCCATCGGCGTCGCGAGCAAGGCCGGCCGGATTCCAGCCGTGCTCTCGTCGAACACCGACTTCGCGGGGAACGACCCCACGCTGACCGATCTGCAGCAACTGTCCAAGGCGGGGTTGATCCGCCGCTACCTCGTGATCGAGCGCGGCGGCCTCCGCTTCGGTCTCTTCGGGGTGCTCGGCAAGGAGGCCCAGATCTACACCAGCGGCGGCGCGGTGAAATTCCCCGACCCCGTCGCGTCCGCCCGGGAGGTGGTGAAGCTCCTGCGCGAGACCGAGAAGGTGGATGTGGTCATCGCGCTCAGCCACGGTGGTGTCGCGAAAGGCAAGGACGGGCGGTACAGCACGGGCGAGGACGTAGGGCTGCCCGAGGCCGTGCCGGGCATCGATGTCGTCATCGGCGGGCACAGCCACACCGTGCTGCGGGAGCCGATCATCGTCAACGGCCGCACGCCGGTCGTGCAGACCGGACTGGAAGGAAAGAATGTCGGCGAGCTGGTGATCACCGTCGACGGCACCAAGCTCACGGTCGATTCCTACCGGCTCTACGCGATCGACGACAGCATTGCCGGCGATCGCGCCGTTGGCGACGAGATCGACAAGCTCAAGAAAGGGGTCAACGCGGCCGTGTTCACGTCGCGCGGCTACAGCGTCGATCAGCCGCTCGCGGTGACGCCGCGGGATCTGCCCAACACCTTCACCGACATCGCGGCGGGCACGATCCTCGCCAATCTCGTCACGGACGCCCACAGAAAAGCCACGCAAGCGGACATCGGTTTCACCGCCAACGGGATGATGCGCGCGCCCCTCCTGCGGGGGAAGACGGGCGTGCTGACGGTCTACGACGTGTTCGCGGTGGCGCCGCTCGGCGCCGGCGTTGTGGATGCGACGGCCGGCAGCGCGCTCGTGACCGGCTACTTCACGGGCCAGGAACTCAAGAACATCCTCGAGTTCTTCCTCGTCGACAGCCCGGCGCACCCCGGCGAGTATTTCCCGCGCGCCTCCGGCATGCGGTTTCGCTACGACAAGTCGCGCCCGACATTCGATGTCGTGACGGCCATCGAGCTCGGCGACCTCGACCGCGGCTACCGCGCGATCGACGTCAGCGGCAAGGACACGCGGCTGTACAGCCTCACCTGTCCCCTGATGCTCGGCATAATCCTGGTGGCCATTCCCAAGTACACCAAGGGCAAGCTGGCGCTCGTCGCCAAGAACAAGGAAGGGCGGCAACTCGCATCGCGGGTCGAGGCGCTCGATGCGCCGCGCGACAACTCGGGTTACCTGCTGGCGCCGCCGGGCAAGGTAGACCAGAGCAGTGTGGCCACCGCCGGGGGTAGCGGTGCTCCTCGCGAGATCAAGGAATGGCAGGCGATCATGGATTACTTGCGCGACCTGCCCGTCAAGAAAAAAGGAGAGCTGCCCGTGATCCCGGTCGACGAGCGCGCCGGCGAGGTTCGCGCCATCAAGGTGGGTTGACTGACGATGCTGGGACCGGCCGAGATCTTCACCATCTTCTTCATCACCCTCGGGCCGCTCAAGATACTCGGACCGTTCGCCCAGCGGACGCATGGACTGGATGACGCCACGGTGCGGCAGATTGCCGTGCGTGCCTTCCTCATCGCCACGATCTCGGCCATCGCCGGAGGATTCCTCGGCGCTGCGTTGCTTGCCAGCTGGCGCATATCGATCGGCGCCATGGTGATCACCGCCGGCCTCGTCTTCCTGCTGGTCGGTCTCCGGCAGACGCTCGAGCAGTACGAGCCGCCGCACGCCCCCGATGCAAACATCCCCGCGTTGCCCGCCTCTCCGACAGCCGCCGCGCTCAGGCTGCTCTTTCCGATCGTCCTGACGCCCTTCGGAATCGCGGCCGTCATCGTGCTCCTCGCCTTGAGCACGGAGAGCGGGCGCACCGGGATCATCGTCGGCATGGTGGTTGTCGTGATGCTGCTGAACCTCACTGCGATGCTGTTTGCGCGCAGCATCCTTGTCGGGGCGACCATCGTCATTCTGCAGATTCTCGGCGCCGTCCTCGGCATTCTCCAGGTCGGGCTCGCTATCCAGATCATCGTGCGCGGATTGCGGGACCTGAAGGTCATCAGCGCCTAAATAGCCCGTCATGATTCGGAGGGATGCGCCTGAAGGGCGGGGCGGCTGCGGGTGGCGTCGTACGCGACGACAGGACCCGCAGCCACCCCGCCCACCGCGTGCACCACTCCGAATCATGACGGGCTATTTAGTGAGCGTTGGAGGAGCCGGTAGAGTTTTCTCCGGCCATACGGATCATGGAAAAGCGCGAAGGGCTCGTGGACTTCTCCCTGCTCGGGGGACCGCTGCACCGACTCGGTTGCCGCCTGGGCCTGGTCCGCGACGGAACCAATACCACTGCTCTCGGGCTGGTCCTGGGCGCTGTCCCGTGGATCGTCCTGGTCGCGCTGGCGCTCGTCGAGGGCTTCGGCCATGTGCTCTTTTCCATCCAGGCGATCGGCGGGCACGTCCGCCTGCTGGTGGCGATCCCGCTGCTTTTCGTGTGCGAGGCGTTCATCGGCCCGCGATTCACGGCGTTCGTCCGCGACATCGTGCGATGGCAGGTCGTGCCCGCAACCGCGGGCCCGGCGCTGGAGCGCGAGATCGAGCGCATAGCCCGGTGGAGGGACGCCTGGCTGCCGGAAGCGTTCTTCCTCCTGGCGGCCGTGCTGGTGGCGTGGACCACGCGGAACGAGAACGTCTTCGCGTATCTATCCGGACTCACGGGGGGATCCAATCCGAGCGGCGTGGGCGCAACGACCTGGACCAGCCAGTGGTACTGGATGGTCTGCATGACGCTGTTTCGCTTCCTGTTGCTGCGCTGGCTCTGGCGGCTCGCGCTGTGGTGCTTCTTCCTCTGGCGCGTGTCGAGACTGGAGCTGCGCCTGGTGCCGAGCCACCCCGATCGCGCCGGCGGGCTGGGATATCTCGAGCTGGTGCACACCGAATTCATCCCTCTGATCCTGGCAATCTCGGCAGCCCAGTCCGCATCGTTGGCCCAGGACATCGCCGCGGGCCGAATGACGTTCGACGGGATTTACCCGGGCGTCGCGTTCATGCTGATCGTGGACGCCGTGCTGTTCCTCGGTCCGCTATACGTCTTTTCCCGCAAGCTGTGGCACTGCAAGGTCAAGGGTCTGAGCGACTACGGCGGGCTCGCAGAGCGATACGTGAACGAGTTCGACAGGAAATGGCTGGGCGCCGACCCTGCCCCGGGAGAGCCCCTGCTGGGCACAGCGGACATCCAGTCCCTGGCCGACCTGAGCAACAGCGTCAGCATCGTCCGCGACATGCGCCTTGTCCCCGTGAGCCCGAGCATGTTGATGTACCTGGCCGCCGGCGCGCTGCTGCCGCTGCTGCCGCTCGTGCTGTTCAAGTATCCCCTCGCGGCTCTGCTCGCGAAATTCTTCGGGAACCTGTCCGGCCTGTGACCATTGCACGGAGGTAAGTCGATGAGCAGAAAGCCGCAGGGCCTTGCTGCATTTGTGGTTGGGATCGTGCTCCTGTGGGCGACGGTGGGGGCGCGCAGGAACCGGCACCGAGCGCGGCGGCGCCCGGAGCGGACCCGCTGGCCGCCTTCAAGACCGACCAAGGGCTCATATCGCTCACCAAGGTGGCGCCGGAATTGACCCCGGTATCGGACTATACGGGCGACTTCTGGAATCGCGCGCCACCCTGTTCGGCGATCCGGGCGGCTGGCGCACTCGTCTTTATGACTATGGCCTCACCCTGGATGCGCAGCTGACACAGGTTTACCAGGGGGTGATGTCGGGCGGCAACGCGAGGAGCAATGGGCATGGGGAGTACTACGGCCTGTTCGAGGCCAACTTGACACTCGACACGGCCAAGGCGGGTCTGTGGTCAGGTGGGCTGTTCGTTTTTACGGAGCAGACCAGCTTCGGCACCCCGCTGAAGACCCAGGCGGGCAATCTATCACCGGTCAACGAGACGGCGATCTTCCCGATACCATTCGACGACAGCTCGGTGCTGATGGAGTATCACCTGATTCAGGCTCTGCCCCTTAACACGGTGGCCATCGTGGGCCGGATCAACCCAGTGAACTATCTGGACCAGAACTCATTTGCGTGGATCGCGACAAGCCTGTTCTTCAATACAAGCATGAACATCAACCCGCTGTTCGGCTCGTTCCTGTCCATGTCGACCTATGCCGCCTTCTTTATGACCAAGGTGGCCGAAGACCTGACGCTTGCCTACGGGGCCTGGACCCCGAATACGGCTCCCGGGGACTACGGCGGGAAGTGGAACGATTATGGTGTCGTGGTCAATCCGCAGTTCAAATACAAAGCGTTCGGTCATCCGGGAGCGATCCAGGCGATCGCCGCGTATTCGAGCAAGAACGCCACTGACGTGGGTAATGCGCGCCTCGTGCAGGGGCTGGCCACCGGCAACCTGCCGACCAAGCCCGACAACTGGATAGTGGAACTCAGCGGCGAGCAGTACTTCTGGGAGCCGGAAGGGGCTTCGGTGCCCCGGGGCGCAGGGAGGACGGAAAGAAGACTTCCACGTGGCGACGAAGGACTTCGCGGTCGATCCGCCGGGCTTCGGAATGTTCTACCGATTCTCGTACACGCCTGCGGATCGAAACCCCTATAACATATATCTGAGTGGGGGCGTCGGTGGGCGTGGCGTCATTCCGGGCCGTCCCTATGATCGGTTCGGGGTCGGCGCCTATTGGCTCAAGGAATCGAATCTCGACAAGCAGCCCGGAAACTTGCTGGGAAACGAGGTGGGAGTGGAGGCGTTCTACAACCTTGCGATCACGCCCTCCGTGCAAGTCAGCCTCGATGCACAGTGGATCAGCCCCGGGCCGGCCGCTGGAAGAGGTGGAAAAGCGCTTCTGGCGGATACCCGCCGGGCACCTGTGCGTTAGGGAATAACGTTGGCGCGTTCTCCCTTATTAGACCGCACAGGAGGCCTCTTTGCTTCACGTGAATCGTCGCTTCCCAACAATTCATTTTCGGACCAAGGCCAACAAGCGACCTCGGAAGCGATCGTCGTTCACCGTGAGCGAGGGCGCAGGGTCGGCCAGTACGATTGCATTATCGCGAACATATAGGCCGTGCTCATGCCGAACAGTAGTACGCCATCAGCCGCCTCCAGCGCGCCCATCATCTGCCAATGCGGTCGCAGCGTCAGCCCCGAGGCGCCTCGCGTGGTCATCGAGTCGACGGAATAGAGCATCGCGTTGAAGGGAGAGTCGAGCGCGCCAATCCACAAATACACAGCCGCCCAGATCGCGGCCTCTATCCCGTGCAGCAGAGCCAGCAGGAACCCGGTCGCCCCGATCACGCTAACCACGATCGGGACCACATACCATAGACCAAGGTTCTCGATCTCCACCCAGACCCGTATCCTCACCATCGTGAGGGCCATCGTGACCACACCAATTGCATGGATTGTCAGGGTCAGTGCGATGAGCGACAGGCTCAAAATCCAGTTTGTGCCCTCCAGATAGATATCCATTCCGCCCATTTTCAGCCAAGGTTGCGTTCAACCCAGACGAGATGACTCGACATTGCTCGATCGGTCAATGGAGGGCGACGGCGCTGTGAAACCCTGAACCGTCCAAATCAAAGGATAGCCAACATCACCACCACCCTCCGCGGCCGTCGCCTCGACCGTGGGCCCCGTCATCCCAACGTAATCCCCGTACTCAGGCGCTGGTCCCGCGCGCCGACCCCCCGCTGGAGCCGCAGCCACAGTGCACATGAGCCTCCGGGCGCGCGACCGCGCCCGCCCGGCCGTGAGCGGGATGCTAGGCGTGCACACCGCCGCCGTCAAGCGGTAAATGAACCGCGGAAGTCGCGATGTAGAATGGCGCCTTCGAGGAGGAGGGTTGCGCTGCGCAACCTGCGACTATCCACGGGGCGGCGTCTCCAAAGGACGGAGCGCGCAGCAGCGCCAGCGCCTCGGCCGACGGGATCGGCTGGCCGAGGAGCACCCTGGCGGGCCCGAGGAGGGCAACGAGTACGCCGCGCGGCTCGCGCGGCCCACGAAGGTGCTCTCCCAGGTGACGCAACACTCGAGTGCGATGCCGCGGTCATAAGCGCCAAGGAAGACTCTGATGGCGAGGAGCGCGGCGCCGAGGTGGAGCAGCAGCCGGATCCTGGCCGAGACGAGCGGCGCCGCCGTCCGCCGCCAGTGATCGGGAGATGCCGCGACGGCCCGGCCGGTCAGGTCCGCGGCGTCCCCGCGGGCGAGCCCGCCACTCGGCGACTGCCGCAGCGAAACGCCCCGGCGGCCGACACGTCGCCAGCATAGCGGGGCGGTGGCCTGCGCGCGCGCCTCCCTCGTGAGGAGCTGACCGTCTCGGTCGGCTGCCTCGAGGGCCTGACGAGTGGGACGGGCTGCGCCGCTTCCTCACGCACGCACGCATTCCATCCCCGCCACGTTGACTGATTGGCCCCCTACTCCGATGCCCGGTGACCAGCGCCACAGCAAAGCGCAGCCCGCCCGGTCTGGCACGAGCAATAGTGACGATATTCCGTGAGTGCTAACGGCATGCCGTTATTCTGCTCGCCCCGACGACGGTCGGCACGCTGCTAATGCCTTGTCGTTTCATACCAAAGTCAGGAGCTCCGCGATCCAGGCCTTGCGGCACCGTTCTTGCCACGTTTCTCTAGCGTGATGACGAGAGCTTCGCGCGTGCCGACCCTCGAACGCCACTGGACGCTTCACGTCGAGCGCCCGACGCCGGAGGTCGCGCGCGTCGAGATCACCGGGGCGTGGCGAAAGGAGGAGCAGCTGCCCGACCCGAGCGAGGTCTGGCGGGAGATCGAGGGTGGCCCGCCCGTCCATCGGCTGACCTTCGACACGAGCCATGTCACCGACTGGGATTCGGGCCTCGTCACGTTCGCGATCAAGGTGCTCGCGGAAGCGAAGGCCCGCGGCATCGAATGCGATCGCGCAGGGCTCCCGAAAGGGGTTCAGCGCCTCCTGTCCCTGGCCGAAGCGGTTCCCGAGAGGCAGACGGGCCGAGCCGGCGCGAAGGCTTTCTGGCTGGCGAGGATCGGCGTCCGGGCGACCGCGGGTTGGGCCGAGACCACAGCGGGACTCACCTTTCTCGGAGAGGGCATGCTCGCGTTCGGCACGCTGCTCCGCGGCCGGGCGCGGTTCCGCATGGTCGATCTCTTCGCCGTGATCCAGGAGTGCGGACCGCGCGCGCTTGGCATCGTCAGCCTGATCAGCTTCCTGATCGGGCTCATCCTCGGATTCGTCGGGGCCGTCGAGCTCCAGCAGTTCGGCGCCTCGATCTTCGTGGCGAACCTGGTGGCCATCGCGATGACCCGCGAGATCGGGTGCATCATGACGGCCATCGTCATGGCGGGCCGGACCGGCGCGGCCTTCGCCGCGCAGCTCGGGACCATGAACACCAACCAGGAGATCGACGCGCTCTCCACGATGGGGATCTCGCCGATGGAGTTCCTCGTCCTCCCCCGGATGCTGGCCCTGATCCTGATGATGCCGCTGCTCACGATCTATTCAAGAATACCCAGGACCTCTTCAGGAACGCCAACGGCGCGCTGGTCGAGGCGCGGACGCTCGTGCACAGAGTCGACGGAAAGATCGACCCGCTGGCCGCACAGCTCAACAGCACGCTCGCGCGCGTCGACGCCGGGTTCGACGCGGTCCGAAAGCTGGCCGTCGACGTGGACAACCGTGTCGACCCGCTGGCCACGCAGGCCGAGGCCACGCTCAAGGCGGCGCAGGTGGCGGTCGGCGACGTCGGGCCGCTCATCGAGGACCTGCGCCACCTCGCTGCCAGGCTCGACGCCCAGGTCGATCCGTTGCTGACATCGTTCCGCGTCACTCTGGACCGGGCTCAGCTCACGCTCGGCGGCGTGGACCGTACACTCGATCAGGAATCGCCTCTCGGCTTCGAGCTGTTCCAGACGCTGAAGGAGTTCCGGGCGGCTGCCCAGGCCCTGAGGGCCCTCGCGGACTACCTCGAGCGCGTACCCGATGCGCCGGTCTATGGGGTCCGTCGGCCGAGTGGAGGTGCCAAGTGATGATCCCCCGAGCGCTAGTTGGAGGCCTCCTCAGACTGGCCGTGTTCATCGGTCTGACGGGCTGCGCCGTCAGCGACCCGACGCAGTACTACACCCTTGACCAGGCCGGGGCGGGGAGCGCGCAGGCCAAGGCCATCGAAGGGACCCTGCGGAGTGGTGTGGCCGGGACGGGCAATGTGGGTGTGGGCGTCGGGCCCGTGATCATGCCGAGCTATCTCGATCGAACCCAGATCGTCACGCGCACGGCCTCCGATCAGGTGGATCTCTCGATGTTCCACCGCTGGGCTGAGCCACTCGAGGACGGGATCGCCCGGATCCTGACGGAGCAGATCGGCGCCCGCGTCCCGACGGAGCGGATCGTCATGTTCCCGTGGCGGGGCGTTGATGCCCGGGCGATCCAGTACCAAGTGGTCGTCGGCGTACTGCGCTTCGATGGGCGTCCGGGCGGCAACATCACGCTCGACACGCGCTGGCGGATTCTCGGCAAGGACGGAGGGGAGCTTGCGCTCAGACGATCGACGCTGATCGAGACCGCGGCCGGTCCTGGCTACGAGCCGATGGTTGCGGCGATGAGCCGCGCGGTCGTCATCCTCGGTCAGGAGGTCGCCGCCGAGATCCGGGCGCTGCCGCGCTGAGGGCCCAGCGTATACGCCGGCTAGTCCGGGCCGCGCGCTACGCCACGTACGCTGTCGTCGCGCTGATCGCCCTCAGTGTGGCGGCGGCGCTCGTCCTCCCCGCGTTTCTCGATACACAGCGCGTCGGCGCTGAGCTCCAGGCCAAGCTCTCGCATGCACTGCACGGGGAGGTCGCCTGGGAGAAGCTGGAGATCCGGCTACTGCCTTCGCCGCGGGGCGCCCTCCGCCGCGTGCGCGCCGAAATCCCGGGGAGGGCGAGCGTGCGCGCGGCCGAGGTCGACGTGCTGCTGCGGCTGCTGCCGCTCCTGCGCGGACGCGCCGAGATCGCCTCGGTGCGCCTGTCGAAGCCGGTGATCCGCCTCGAGATCGCGTCCTCGCCGGCGGCGAAGGACAGCGCGCCCGAGGAACCGCCGGGCGATCCGGTTGCAGTCTACCGCTCTGTGCTCGAGGCGATCCGCGGGTCCGCGCCCGAGTCCGTGCTCGATGCCGAGGACGCGGACCTCGACCTGCGCGTCCCCGGCCTGCCGTCGATCCGGCTCCGCAAGCTCGAGGTGCGGGCGAAGACCGGGAGCGGCGGATTGGAGGTCAAGCTCACGGCGGAGAGCGAATACTGGAGCGGCCTCAAGCTCTCCGCGCAAGTCGCCTTTTCCGATCTCTCGGGCACGGCGAGCCTCGAGATCGCCGAAGCGAGGCCCCAGGCCTGGCTCGACCATTTTCTGGCGAAATCGCCGGTGAGCGTCGGCCTTTCCGCGGCGAGCGTGCGTGCACAGGCGCGCACCGACGGCAAGACGAACCTCTGGTGCGACTTCAACGTCGGCGCCCCGTCGGTGGAGATCCTGCGCGCGGCGCAGCCGCTGCAGGTCCCGGAGGTCGCGCTGGTGGGAAGCGTCGCCGTGGAGAGACGGGAGATCGCAGTCCAAGTGAAGGATGCCCGGTTCGGCGCGAGCAGGCTCGCCGGCGGCTCCCTGCGCTACTCGCTGCAGGAGCGGTCCCTCGCAGGGCTGGCGGAGTTCGACGTCGATCTCGCGCAGGCGATGGACGGCGTACGCCGCCTGCTCGTGAAGGAGGCGGGCGAGGCGCTCGGCGTGATCGACCCGGTCGCGGGCCGCGCGCGGGGACAGGTGAAGGTGAACGCGAGGCGCTCCGGCTGGAACGTCTTGACCGAGATCAGGCAGTCGGATTCCTCGGTCGGGATCAAGGGCGCCCCGGGCCCGGTGAGGCTCGCGAGCGGCTCGGTCGACGTGACACGCGACGCGATCAAAGTCGATCGCGCGGCCCTGTCCATGCTCGATGCGAGCGCGATAGCGTCGGCCAGCGTCGGCTACGGCGACCGGCTGCGCATACAAGGCGCCGTTTTCGAAGGCAGCGTGGGAGAGAACACCCTCGCCTGGATCTGGAAGACGGCCGAGCTGTCGCCGCGCCTGGCGCTCAAGGCTCCGATCCGGATCGCGGTGCAGCGGGCCACCTGGGGTCCGAAGCAGCCGCTCGAGGTGCAGGCGACGGCGCTGTTCGACGCCGGCCCCGGCATCG
>Ga0335077_10007633_pt1 | contig 13389 bp, 11 predicted proteins | sample Lox_Sample_31_FD_207151 | JGI IMG/M metagenome (GOLD analysis project Ga0335077, IMG submission 207151) | Soil microbial communities from Loxahatchee National Wildlife Refuge, Florida, United States - Lox_Sample_3.1 | ecosystem: Environmental > Terrestrial > Soil > Wetlands | place: USA... | reverse complement strand
CTTCCGGCTCCAGAACGACGACCCGCCGTCCGCGGCCCGGACCGGGGCCGGGCCGCCGGCCGCCAGCGCGGCAGCCAAGGCGAGGAACGGGAGGGGTGCGGTTCTCATGGCACGGGCGCGGGCCTCACTGGGCCGCGGGCAGGTCGCCGGTGAACTGTACGTGTTCCTGATGGATCAGGGTGTTGAGGTAGGGCTGGTTCAGCGCCTGGAGAATTCCGGGCGGCGGCGCGGCCACGGGTGCGGCCGGAACGCTGGCGGCGGCCACCAGCGGCGGATTCAAAGCCTGGGTGTCGGCCAGATCGCGGCCGAAAAACGGCGCGCCGCCCTGCAGCAGCGTGGGCACCGCGTCGGCCAGCGCGACGCCGGGGCTGCGCGTGCTGAGCTTGACGCGCCAGAGCAGCTTCGCGTCGCCGCGCGCCACGGAGGCGAAGTCGTAGGCGGAGACGATCACGAAGTAGCGGTCGTCGGCGGCGAATTGGATCAGATCGCGCTCACGCGGGTCGATGATCGGCACGTGCACCATGGCCGGCTGGCGCCGGTCGAGCAGGTCTTCGCTGATGCGCGCCGCGACCTTGGCCGGCGCCACCAGATTGATGCGGGCGGCGAGGTTCGGCTGCAGCTGGAAGACGGTGCGGATCTGCCTCGTGTCGCGCGCCAGCAGGCCCCAGTGATAGACGAGCAGCAGCGAAGGCGGCGTCGGGCCGGCGGCGGCCTGATAGTGCTGGGTGGCGAGGGCTGCGGCGAGGGCCTGGGCGACCTCGGCGGCGGAGGGCGGATGCAGGCCGCCGATGGGATCGCCGGCCTCGATGTAGCCGCCGTCGAAGGCGACATAGGAGGCGGGCTGCGCGGCCGTGGGCAGGGCGGACTGGGCGGAGGCGTCTGTCTGCTCGGCCACCGCGAGCATGTCGAGCTTGCCGGCCCAAGTGTAGGCGCGGGCGTTGGCGGCCAGCGTGAGCGCGAGCAGGGCGCCGAACGCCGGGGAAAGGAGGGAGTTCCTTTTCATGACCAGAGAATGATGACGCTTGATGCTGCCCCTTTGTTCTGCATTTGGCGTGCCGGGCCGGGCCGGACGGTGCGAAGTGCCGGAGGACGGGAAGGATACACTTCGAATGGATTTCGCCGGGGATTCGGACGCGGCGTCGAATCGGGTGGACACAACCATCGGGCCGGTCCGGGGAGAGGCGTTTTGGTGGTGGGCAACCACCGGAGCGGATGCCGCGGCTTCAACCGCCCGGCTTCCGCTTGGCCAGCCGGTAACGGACGAATTCGCGGGTGACGCCGAGTCGGCGCGCGGCGGCGGAGACGTTCCCCTTGGTGTCGCGGAGCGCCTCATCGACCAGCTCATCGATCACCGCATCGACCGCGAAGCCGGACCCGGGAAGGCGCCACGCGGGGTTGCGCCAGCCGCCGGCGGCCGGGGCCGCCGGGTCGCCGAGGTGCGCGAAATCCAGCGGCGCGCCGCCGCTGAAGATCACCGCGCGCTCGATCTCGTTCGCCAGTTCGCGCACGTTTCCGCGCCACGGTTGCGCGAGCAGGCGGCGCTCGCCCTCGGGCGCGATCGCGAGGCCGGACAGGCGGTGGCGCGCGGCGGTGCGCGCGAGCAGGTGGCGCGCGAGCTCGAGGACGTCCGTGCCGCGTTCACGCAGGGGCGGCAGCGTCAGCCGCAGCAGATTGAGACGGTGGTACAGGTCCTCGCGGAATGCCCCGCGGCCGACGAGCCCGGCCAGCGGCTGGTTGCTGGCGGCGATGAGCCGGACATCGACGGCGATCTCGCGCGTGCCGCCGAGCCGGCGGATCGAGCCCTCCTCGACGGCGGCGAGCACCTTGGCCTGCGTGCCGGGCGCGAGCAGCCCGATCTCATCGAGGAAGAGCGTGCCGCCGTCGGCCGCCTCGAACAGGCCGATGCGGGCCTGTTTTGCGTCGGTGAACGCGCCGCGCTCGTGGCCGAAGAGCTCGGACTCCGCCAGGGTCTCGGGCAGCGCCGCGCAGTTGAGAGGGATGAACGGGCGGCCGGCGCGCGGGCCCTGGCGATAGAGCCAGCGGGCGAGCAGGTTCTTGCCCGTGCCGGTCTCGCCCTCGATCAGGACCGGCGGCAGCCCGTGCTTCAGCCGGCGGTCCGCGGCGAGGATCTGGTCGAGCTGGCCGCGCACCGCCTCGAGGCTGCGGCCGAAGAAGATCTGGTCCGCCTCGCCGGCGGCCTCCGCCGCGCGGTGCTCCTCGCGCCGGGCGGAGCCGCGGGCGTGCTGGCAGCGCAGGAAGGCCAGCGGCAGCTCCTCCGGCTCGAACGGCTTCGCGAGGTAGTCGCCCGCGCCGAGGCGCATCGCCTCGACCGCCCCGGCCACGCCGCCGAAGGCGGTCATGACCACGACGCCGGTGTTTTCGGAAAACGCGCCCTCGCGCAGCAGCTCCAGCGCCTCGCCGTCGGGCAGGTGCAGGTCGACGAGCGCGAAGTCGAAGCGCAGGTCGCGCAGCAGCCGGCGCGCCTCGGCCAGGGTGGCGGCCTCGGCGACGGCGCCGCCGAGGCGGCCCAGGTGGGCGGCGAGGCGCTTCCGCAGGGGAGCATCGTCCTCGAGGAGCAAAATCTCGCAGCCGGGTGGAAGCGCGGATTCGTCAGGCATCGCCGCCTCGTACTGCGCGCCAATCGGGGGGGATTTCAACCCCAAATCCGACGTCCCGCGAGTCAACGCCCCCGGCGGAGTTTTCGCACGAGAAAGAGTTCGGCGTGATAGCGCCCGCCCACGAACAAGGCGGCTTCCTCGCGGCCATAGACTGTGAAGCCCGCAGCCTCGTAGAGCCGCCGGGCGGCGAGGTTCGAATCCACGACTGCGAGCCGGACCTGCCGCAGTCCGCGGAGCTGGCGGGCCGTCGCGAGCGCGCGTTCGACCAGGGCCCGGCCGATGCCGGAGCGGCGCGCGGGGCGCTCGACATACATGCCGTAGATGGCGGCCTTGTGCTTCTCCTTGGCCCGGGTTTCCCGGACCAGGCTCAAGACACCGACGAGCCGCCCGGCGTCGAAAGCCCCGAATGTCCACGTGGCCGGCGTCTGCTCCAGGCGGTTGACGAACGCCGACCGCGGTCGCTTCGCCTCCTCGGCATAGGAGCTGCCGAATGCCGCGGGACATTCCCGCAGGCCGTGGAGACGGATGCGGCGGTAAGCGGAAACATCGGCAGGGGATAGCCGGCGGATCGTCATGAGTGCGCGGCACAAATTCGACTGGGCGTTCGAAATCGGCACAAGCGCGGATTTCATCTGGCCGCGCGCATCACGTCGGGTCGTTTTCGGCGCTCGACCTGCGGAGGCCAAAGTCCGAAGGTCGGCGCATGGTGAACATCCTCTTTCTCGGCGACATCGTCGGCCGGCCCGGCCGCGAGTTCATCGCCGAGCGCCTGCCGCGCCTGCGGTCCGACCTCAGGGCCGACTTCGTCATCGCCAACGGTGAGAATGCCGCCGCCGGCGCCGGCCTCACCGCCGCGCTTGCGCGGCCGCTGCTCGGGGTCGGGATCGACGCCCTCACCCTCGGCGACCACCTCTGGGACCAGAAGGGATTCGAGACGGAGATCGGCGAGCTGGAGCGCGTGTGCCGCCCGGCCAACCTGCCCGCCTCCTGCCCGGGCCGCGATCACCTGATCCTGGAGAAGGACGGCTTCCGGCTGGCGGTGTTCACCGTGCTCGGCCGGCAGTACCTCGCGCTCAAGTCGGAGTGCCCGTTCCAGACCAGCGACCGGATGCTGAAACTGCTCGCGGGCCGGGCCGACGCCGTCTTCGTCGAGGTCCACGCCGAGGCCACGTCGGAAAAGCAGGGGCTGGGCTGGTACCTCGACGGCCGCGTCGCGGCGGTGGTCGGGACGCACACGCACGTGCCGACGGCCGACGCGACGGTGCTGCCAAAGGGCACCGCGTTCCTGTGCGACGCCGGGATGACCGGGCCGTATGCGAGCGTGCTCGGGCGGCTGATCGATCCGATCGTGGCGCGTTTCATCGACGGCATGCCCCGCCGGGCGCCCGTGGCCGAGGGCGACGTGCGGATTTCCGGCGTGCTGGTCGAATTCGATCCGGCGGCGAAGCGCGCGGTGCGGTGCGAGCTGGTGACGGTGCGGAAGGCGTAGGGACGCCGGCCGTCCCTTGGCCTCAGCTCTTCGCCACGCCGGCCTCGTCGTAGAGGCCGAGATGCCGGTAGCGCTCGAAGCGTTGGTCGAGCAGCTGCTCGAGCGGGAGTTGGCGCAAGGTGGCGAGGTGTTTCTGCACGGCGGTCTTGACGCCCGTCGCGGCGGCGGCCGGATCGTTGTGCGCGCCGCCGGGCGGCTCCGGAATGACTTCCTCCACCACCCCGAGCGCCGCCAGATTGCGGGCGTCGGGCTTGAGGGCCTCGGCCGCCCGTTCGGCCGCCGCGGCATCCTTCCACAGGATCGCGGCGCAGCCCTCGGGCGTGATCACCGAGTAATAGCTGTTCTCCAGCATGAGCACGCGGTCGGTGACGCCGATGCCGAGCGCGCCGCCGGAGCCGCCCTCGCCGATGACGACCGCGATGGTCGGCACCCGGAGCAGGGCCATCTCGCGCAGGTTGGTCGCGATGGCCTCGGCCACGTGGCGCTCCTCGGCGCCGATGCCGGGGAAGGCGCCAGGCGTGTCGATGAAGCAGATGACGGGCAGCGCGAATTTCTCCGCGGTCTTCATCAGCCGCAGCGCCTTGCGGTAGCCCTCGGGGTGGGCCATGCCGAAGTTGCGCGCAATCTTCTCCTTCGTTTCGCGCCCCTTCTGCTGGCCGAGCACCATCACCGCCTCGCCGTCGAGAAACGCGGTGCCGCCGACGAGCGCGAGGTCGTCGTGGAACAGCCGGTCGCCGTGCAGCTCCTGGAAGCCCGTGAACAGCGCCGTGATGTAGTCCAGGGTGTAGGGCCGCTTGGGATGGCGGGCGATCTGCACCCGCTGCCAGGGCGTGAGGTTGGAGTAGATCTCCTGTCGCATGGCCGCGAGCTTTTGCTCGATGGCGGCGACCTCCTTGGCCAGGTCGACGTGGTTCTCCAGCGACTGCTGGTGCAGCTGGTCCAGCTGCTTTTCGAGGTCCCGCAGGGGCTTTTCAAACTCCAGCGAGTAGGCGGCGGCTTTGGCCATGCGGGGGAGGCTACCGACAGAACGGAAAGGGTGTCAACCGACCCGAGGGGCGGCGGATTTTTTCCTTGTCGCGCGCCGCCGGCCGCCGGGGCGGGCAGCAAAAAAGGACGGCCGCGGGGGCCGTCCTCGGGAGTCACCGCGCGGCGGCGCGGCCTATTGCTGCAGGTCCGCCTCGATGTTGATCGTCACGGGAATGTCGTCGCCGAGCATGCCGGCGTAGCGCGTGATGCCGAAGTCATTCCGGTTGAGCGTGGTCGTGGCCTCCCAGCCGGAGATCAACGCGCCGCGCATGCCGGGGCCGAAGCCGAGCGACTTCACCTTCAGCGTCACCTCCTTGGTCACGCCGTGGATCGCGAGGTCGCCGACGACGTCGAACGAGCCGTCCGCGGCCTTTTTCCAGGACTTGCTCTTGAAGGTGATGGCGGGGAATTTCGCCGCGTCGAAGAAGTGGTCGCTGCGCAGGTCGTTGTCGCGCTTCTCCACGCGGGTGTCGACGCTCGGCACCTCGATCGTCGCCTCGACGCTGCTGTGCTCGAGGTTCTCGCGGTCGACCGTGATCAGGCCGGAGAACTTGGTGAAGACGCCGGGGACGTTCGTGAAGAAGTGGCGGACGGTGAATCCGACCGTGGAGTGGACGGGGTCGATCTTGTAGGTTTCGACGGCGGCGCGCGCCGGAAGGAGCAGGCCGAGGCCGAGGGTGCCGAGGCCGAGCACGGGGAGCAGGCGTTTCATGGTGGGTGAACGGGGCTTTGCGGTGGCGGGGATGAAGTGGGGGAAGGCTGCTCATTTATCGCAGTTGCCCCAAAATGCAAACGGGCCAGACGGTGCCGATCTGGCTCGACGGAGGCGGCGAACTCCGGTCGGATAAAGATTTCCTTCAACCCGATCCCCCGCGATGGGTGCCGTCCGCGATCTCATTCTCTCCTCGCCGCACCGCCTGGCGGTGCCGATCCTCTCGTACCCCGCGGCGCCGCTGACCGGGCACACGGTGCGCGACCTGGTGACCGACGCCGCGGCGCAGGTGGCGGTGCAGCAGGCGCTCCGGGAGCGATATGATCTCGCGTTCGTGCTCACGCCCATGGACCTGAGCGTGGAGGGGGAGGAGTTCGGCGCGCCGGTCCGGATGGCCGACCACGAGATTCCGGCGGTGAGCGAACGGCTCGTGACTGACGAGGCGGCGGTCGACCGGCTGGCGGTGCCCCGGGTGGGCGCGGGCCGGACCGCGGTCTATCTCGAGGCGGTGCGCCGGCTGGCCGCGCTGCCGGGGCGCCCGCCGGTGCTGGCGGGCATGATCGGGCCGTTCTCGCTCGCGGCCCGGCTGTTCGGGGTGGGCGAGGCGCTCACGGAAACCATCGAGCGCCCGGCGATGCTCCACGCCCTGATCGCCAAGGCGGCGGCGTTCCTGACCGCCTATGGGGCGGCGTTGAAGCAGGCGGGCGCCGCGGGCGTGATCATCGCCGAGCCGACGGCCGGCCTGATCTCGCCGCGCGCCTCGGCCGAGTTCTCCTCCGCCTACCTGCGCCCGCTGGTCGCCGCGGTGGCGGACGGCCGCTTCGAGGTGATCCTGCACAACTGCGGCGCGCGCCTGGCCCATCTGGCGGCCACGCTCGAGGCCGGCACCGCGATCTGCCATTTTGGCCGGCCGATGGACCTGGCGGCGGCGCTGCCGCGCGTGCCGGCCGGGGTGGTGCTCGGCGGCAACCTCGACCCCGCGGAGGTGTTCGTGCAGGCGACGCCCGACGGCGTGCGGCAGCGGGTGACGGCGCTGCTGGCGGCGGTGCGGGGCCGGCGCGAATTCTTCCTCTCGTCGGGCTGCGACGTGCCGCCCGACGCGCCGCTGGCGAACATTGACGCGTTCTTCGCCGCGGTGCGGGACTTCAATGCCGCCGGCTGACGGCGGGCGGGCCCGATGAATATCCGGGAACGGATCGACGCCTTCTGGTCGGGTGAGCGGCCCGACCAGATTCCCTACACGATCTACTGGAACGAGTGGCGCCACACTGCCGCGGATCCCGCGTGGGAGTCGCTGTACGCCCAGGGCTTGGGCGTGACGTGGTACCTGCGCACCTTCGCCACCACCTACCGGGGCGTCGAGCGCGTCGAGGAAACCTGCGAGGAGGCGGGCCGGCCGATGCGGCGGGTGACGTGGCGCACGCCGGTGGGCGATGCCCACGCCACCTGGGAGGACGGCTGGAACCGGAAGTATTTTCTCGAAACGCCGGCCGACTACCGGGTCCTGACCTACGTGGCGGAGCACACCGAATTCGCGCCGCGGTACGAGGCTTATGCGGCCGAGGCGGCGGCGCTGCCGCCCTGGGGCATCGCGATCCCGGAGCTGTGGCGGACGCCGCTGCAGCAGATGCTGGTCGATTTCGCCGGGGTGGAGAACTTCTGCTGGCACCTCGGCGAGTACGGAGACGAGGTGCGGCGCCTCTACGCGGCGCTGCTGGCCAACTTCCGGCGCATCGTGGATCTCGTGGCGGCCGGGCCGGGCCGCTACCTGTCCAATCTGGAGAACTTCACCGCCGAGACGCTCGGCCCGCGGCGCTTCCAGGAGTTTCTGCTGCCGGTGTACGAGGAGTTCTTCCCGCAGCTGCACGCGGCCGGCAAAATCATCGGATGCCACTACGACGGCCGTCTGGCCAACTGCCGGCGGCTGATCGCGGGCGCGCCGATCGACCTTATCGAATCGCTGACTCCGCCGCCGGAGGGCGATCTCACGCTGGCCCAGGCGCGCGCGGCCTGGCCCGAGAAGCTGTTCTGGTCGAATCTCAACGTCGGCTGCTACGAGCTGCCGGCGGCGGAACTGCGGGAGCTGGTGCTGCGGCGGGTCGCCGAGGGCGCACCCGACGGGCGGCGGCTCGCCTTCGAGGTGTCGGAGCAATACCCGGCCAACTGGAAGCGATCGCTGCCGGTGGTGCTGGCCGCGCTGCAGGAGACGCGGGCCTGACGGCGCGGCGGTCGGTTGGGCTTACAGGATCAGCATCGCGTCGCCGTAGCTGAAGAACCGGTATTCCCGGGCGACGGCCTCGGCATAGATCTCCCTGATCCAGGAGATGCCGTCGGTCGAGCCGGGGGCGAGGAAGGCGGCGACGAGGCAGAGCAGGGTGGAGCGCGGCTGGTGAAAATTGGTGATGAGCGCGTCGACGCCGCGGAACGCGCGCGGCGGATGGATGAACAGCTCCGTCTCGGCGACCGCGGCGGCGGCCTGGGGTGCGGCGTGGCGGCCGAGGAAATCCTCCAGCGTGCGCACCGCGGTGGTGCCGACGGCGATCCGGCGCCCGCCCACCGGCGCGAAGAGCAGCCGCTGGGTTTCCGCGGGCAGTTCGTAGGTTTCGCGATGCACCGCGTGCGCCTCGATGGTCTCGGTCGTGATCGGCCGGAAGGTGCCGAGGCCGACGTGGAGCGTGAGATCGGCCGTGCGCACGCCGGCGGCGGCCAGACGTGCCAGCAGCTCCGGCGTGAAATGCAGGCCGGCCGTCGGCGCGGCAACCGCGACCTGGCGGGCGCGGTCGGCGTAAACGGTCTGGTACCGCTCCAGGTCGAGCCGCCGCTCGCTGGCGAGATGGCGCGGATGAATGTAGGGCGGCAGCGGCATTTCGCCGATGCGGTTGGCGACGGCGGCGATCAGCTGGCCATCCGGGGTTGCGAACGCCACCCGGGCCGTGCCGTCATCGGCCTTTGCCACCACGGTGCCGGTGAAGGCGCCCTCGCGCCCAAAGGTGGCGCCGGGCGGCAGCCGGCGGCCCGGCCGCAGCAGGCACCACCACTCGTCGCCGGCGCCGGCGGGGCGCAGGAGCAGGCATTCGACCCGGCCGCCGCTCGGCCGCCGGCCAAACAGGCGTGCCGGCAGCACGGCGGCCGTGTTGCGGAACAGGAGGTCGCCCGCGCGCAGGAATGCCGGCAGCTCGCTGAAGACGTGGTGCGCCACGGAGCGGGCCCGGCGGTCGACGACCAGAAGTCGCGACTCGTCGCGGCGCGCCGCCGGCGTCTGGGCGATCAGGCGTTCGGGCAGGTCGTAGTCAAACAGGTCGGTGCGGAGGGACACGGGCGGCGAATCAGGAACGCAGCATGGGGGGAATGCGCACCTCCGCCAAGCCTTCCGCCGTCGCCCGTTCGCATTTGCGCCGGGCTTTGGCGGTAAAGCCGGCGCGCTGGCCGGCTGGCGTAGCATCCGCATCCGAGGGTGCTGCCCGCCTTCGCCAAGGCTTCGGCGCGGCAGTTTTTCGCCTGCGGCGAAAAACTGGAGCCGAGCACTGGATTCGAACCAGCGACCTGCTGTTTACGAAACAGCCGCTCTAACCAGCTGAGCTAGCTCGGCGCAAGCGAAGCGTGGGATTTCGGGTTTTGAATTGGCCGAGGCAAGCTTAATAGCGGCGCCGCGGCCCACGGCAACGGCTGGTTCGGCGCTCTTCTGCGCCCGGAAAATGGCGGTGACTCCCGGCGCGATGGCCGGCTTCGCGCTGCGCCGGAGTGTGACAGTTCGCAGGACAGCGTGCAGGCGGGTGAGACATGAGTGTGCCACGGTGGCTTTGAGGGGCGCCGGCCGGTTGGCGCTGAAAATGGCTTGAATTTTTTTTAACGGCTGGCAACCAATAACTTGAACAGTCAACCGCCACCGGGGCACGGGCACTGCTTGGAGGAGGGCATGAGCCATATTCTCGGTATCGACCTGGGCACCACCAATTCGTGCATGGCGGTCATGGAGGGTGGTGAGCCGGTCGTGGTCCCGAATGCCGAAGGGGCGCGGACGACGCCGTCCGTGGTGGCGTTCACCAAGACCGGCGAGCGGCTGGTCGGCCAGGCCGCGAAGCGCCAGGCAATCACCAATCCGAAGAACACCGTTTTCTCCGCCAAGCGTCTGATCGGCCGCAAATTCACCGAGGTCCGCGAGGAGGCGAAGAATTTCCCGTTCAAGGTCGCCGAGGGCAAGAACGGCGACGCCTACATCGAGGTCCAGACGGAGGGCAAGACGGAGCAGTTCGCCCCGCAGCAGATTTCCGCGATGGTCCTCGCCAAGATGCGCGCCGACGCCGAGGCCTACCTCGGCGAGAAGATCACGCAGGCGGTCATCACGGTGCCGGCCTATTTCAACGACGCCCAGCGCCAGGCCACCAAGGACGCCGGCCGCATCGCCGGCCTCGAGGTCCTGCGCATCATCAACGAGCCCACCGCCGCCTCGCTCGCCTACGGCCTCGACAAGAAGAAGGACGAGAAGATCTCGGTCTACGACCTCGGCGGCGGCACCTTCGACGTCTCCATCCTCGAGATCGGCGACGGCGTGTTCGAGGTGAAGGCCACCAACGGCGACACCCACCTCGGCGGCGACAATTGGGACGACGCCATCATTGGCTGGCTCGTGGACAACTTCAAAAAGGAGAACGGCATCGACCTGCACAAGGATCCGATGGCGCTCCAGCGCCTCAAGGAGGAGTCCGAGAAGGCGAAGATCGCCCTCTCCTCGGCGCAGTCGGTCGACATCAACCTGCCGTTCATCACCGCGGACGCCTCCGGCCCGAAGCACCTCAACGTCACGCTCACCCGGGCCAAGATGGAGCAGATCTGCGACGCGCTCTTCGAACGCTGCATCCAGCCGTTCAAGAACTGCCTCAAGGACGCCGGCATGACGGCGGCCGACATCAACGAGCTCGTGCTCGTCGGCGGCATGACCCGCATGCCCAAGGTCGTCGAGATCGCCAAGGGCCTCGGCGGCAAGCAGCCGCACCAGGGCGTGAACCCCGACGAGGTCGTCGCCGTGGGCGCCGCCATCCAGGCCGGCGTGCTCAAGGGCGAGGTGCGCGACGTGCTCCTGCTCGACGTCACGCCGCTCACGCTCGCGATCGAGACCTTCGGCGGCGTGGCCACGCCCATGATCCCGCGCAACACCACGATCCCGACCAAGAAGTCGCAGGTGTTCTCCACCGCGAGCGACAACCAGCCCTCGGTCGAGGTCGTCGTCACCCAGGGCGAGCGGCCGATGTCGCGCGACAACAAGGTGCTGGGCACCTTCCGCCTCGACGGCATCCCGCCGGCGCCGCGCGGCGCCCCGCAAATCGAAGTCACCTTCGACATCGACGCCAACGGCATCCTCCACGTCACGGCCAAGGACCAGGGCACCGGCCGGGAACAGAAGATCACCATCCAGGGCTCGTCCGGCCTGTCCAAGGACGAGGTCGACAAGATGACCCGCGAGGCCGAGTCCCACGCCGACGAGGACAAGAACCGCCGCGAGCAGATCGAGTCCCGCAACCAGCTCGATTCGATCATCTATCAGCTCGAAAAGACCATCAAGGAGACCGGTGACAAGCTGCCGGCCGACGTGAAGTCCAAACTCGAGGCCGGCGTGGCCGACGCGAAGAAGGAGCTCGTGAGCGACGACGTCGCCCGCATGCGCGCGGCCGTCGAAAAGCTCTCCAAGCTCGGCGGCGAGATCTACGCCCATGCCCAGCAGGCGGCCCAGGCCGCCGGCGCCGGCGCGGCCGCCGGGGGCGGCGGGCCCCAGGCCGAGGCCAAGCAGAAGGACGGCGGCAAGGGCAAAGTGGTCGACGCCGACTTCGAGGTGGTCGACGACAACAACAAGACCTGAACTTTCATTTCGCGGCCCGCGCCGGCCTGTCCGACGCGGGTCGCCCGCACTATCGAACTCTCAACTCAAACCCAAACCACAACCCAACCATCATGGCTAACGTCAAAATCAAGCCCATCGGTGATCGTGTTCTCGTCGAACACATCGAGGAAAAAGAGCAGGTCCGCGGAGGCATCATCATCCCGGACAGCGCGAAGGAAAAGCCCCAGGAGGCCAAGGTCATTGCCCTTGGCACCGGAAAGCGGGAAGAGGACGGCAAGCTCCGTCCCTTCGAAGTAAAGGTCGGCGACCGCGTGCTGATCAGCAAGTACGGCGGCACCGAAGTGAAGATCGACGAGAAGAAATTCACGCTCGTGCGCGAGGACGACATCCTCGGCGTGCTCACCTGAGCGCCCGTCTTCGTCCTTAACCCAGAACCCAGAACCCTGAACCTTTAATCCTATGCCCGCCAAACAACTCATTTTCGAAGATGCCGCCCGCCAGAAGATCCTGCGCGGCGTGGAGATTCTCTCGCGCGCCGTCAAGGCGACGCTGGGGCCCAAGGGCCGCAATGTCGTCATCGACAAGAAATTCGGCTCACCGACCGTCACCAAGGACGGCGTGACCGTCGCCAAGGAGGTCGAGCTGCCCGATCCCTATGAGAACATGGGCGCCCAGATGGTGAAGGAGGTCGCTTCCAAGACCTCGGACACCGCGGGCGACGGCACGACCACCGCCACGGTGCTCGCCGAGTCCATCTACAAGGAGGGCCTGAAGAACGTCACCGCCGGGTCCAACCCGATCTACCTCAAGCGCGGCATCGACAAGGCCGTCGAGGCCGCGGTCGAGGATCTGAAGAAGATCTCCAAGAAGGTCTCCGACCGCGAGGAGATCCGCCAGGTGGCCGCCGTGTCGGCCAACTGGGACTTCGAGATCGCCGACAAGATCGCCGACGCCATGGACAAGGTCGGCAAGGACGGCACCATCACGGTGGAGGAGGCCAAGTCGATCGAGACCACCCTCGACGTCGTCGAGGGCATGCAGTTCGACAAGGGCTACCTTTCGCCCTACTTCGTGACCAACGCCGAGGGCATGGAGGCCGTCCTCGAGGACGCCTACGTGCTGATCCACGAGAAGAAGATCACGGTCCTCAACGATCTGCTGCCCCTGCTGCAGACCGTGGCCAAGAGCGGCAAGCCGCTCCTGATCATCGCCGAGGAGGTCGAGGGCGAGGCGCTGGCCGCGCTCGTCGTCAACAAGATCCGCGGCGTGCTCAACGTCTGCGCCGTCAAGGCCCCGGGCTTCGGCGACCGCCGCAAGGCGATCCTTGAGGACATCGCGATCCTCACCGGCGGCAAGTGCCTGACCGAGGACCTCGGCATCAAGCTCGAGAACGTCACGATGAGCGACCTCGGCAAGGCCAAGCGCATCACCATCGACAAGGAGAACACGACCATCGTCGAGGGTTCGGGCAAGGCCGCCGACATCCAGGGCCGCGTGAAGCAGATCCGCCGGCAGATCGACGAGACGACCTCCGACTATGACCGCGAGAAGCTGCAGGAACGCCTGGCCAAGCTCGCCGGCGGCGTCGCCGTGATCAACGTCGGCGCGGCCACCGAGACCGAGATGAAGGAGAAGAAGGCCCGGGTCGAGGACGCGCTCCACGCCACCCGCGCGGCGGTCGAGGAGGGCATCGTCGCCGGCGGCGGCG
>Ga0335077_10007632_pt1 | contig 13390 bp, 12 predicted proteins | sample Lox_Sample_31_FD_207151 | JGI IMG/M metagenome (GOLD analysis project Ga0335077, IMG submission 207151) | Soil microbial communities from Loxahatchee National Wildlife Refuge, Florida, United States - Lox_Sample_3.1 | ecosystem: Environmental > Terrestrial > Soil > Wetlands | place: USA... | reverse complement strand
CTTCTCTTTCGGCCGTTTGCTCGAATCGTCGGTCGGTATGGCAACGCATTCCTCGTCCGGTGCCATGTCCGCCGGCACGTTCACTAGCCGGAATTCCGATGCATAGGCGTTCTTCGCCGGTTTCAGTTGCGACCATTTGTCGGCAGGCTCGAACACGTCGGCGACGGAATTCACCGTGCCGGTGCTATCGCTAAATCTCTGCATTGCCATCAGGGTTCGCAGCCGAACCATGCCTTGCGACACGGATTGTCTGCTGGTCTGCGGCATCGCCTCCAAACACGGATAGCTGCGCCGTGAGAAATAAGCAACCGACTTGTTCGCTTCTTTCGCCACGACCCAGCTCTGCAGGAAGTCGTGCGCGCTCTTATCGACGCCCTGATCGGCTTTTGCGCTGGGATTCAAGGGAATGTGCCCCATGCGCTCGGTGGCGTTCTCCTTGGGAGCCGTTCCGCCAGCTCCGAGCTGGCCAAAAACGTTGCGCCACCAGCCATTGAGGCCCGACCAGCGGCCGTCGTGGCGATCGAGATTGTTTCCCGCGCGAACGTCCGAGTTGGACGCAGTCAAGTGGCCATTGACCAGCCCCTTGGGGAAGCTAGAAGAGCGATAGTCAACATCGATGTCCGCCAACTTATTGTCACGCGAAATGGAGAACTGAATCGAGGGTGGCCCGTTCTTCAGCCTGAAGCAAATGGGGAAGCCCTTGTGATAAATGCTGTTGTCGCGATCGTGAAAGAACTCCTGGCTCTGGCTCAGGATGCCAGCCGCATTGGGCTTCAGGTACACGTACAAGCGGAACTGGCGATCGCCGCCTACACCGGATTCCTCGCCCATCACTTCGTCAACGGCGTCCACCAAGTCAATGGCGCTACCCAGGCTCTTGCCCCTCGGGTCACTCATCTTAGCGTTCAACAGCGCATGGGTCACGGCGTCGAATGTGGTGCGGACGGACAGTCGAGCATTGTCGTAGGCCTGTTCAGGAACCAGCTTGCTTCCGGTGGTGGCGTTATAGCGGCGAATGAACTCGTCTACCAGACGCTTTTGCTCAGGGCGCAGCGCAGCGTAGGATTTGCCGAGCTCAATCGTTTCGCTTTTTGGCTTTGAGGGAGTGGCCGCCTTCTTCTGAGTCGGTTGTGTTTGAGCAATAACCAATTCCACCACGACGAGCGAGAAAAGGATGAGGATGATTAGGCGGGCCATTCGTTTCATCGTGAGCCTCCATAGGAGAAGGCGAAACCAATTTATGCATTACTCCAACCTGACTGTACAGCTAGGGGTTAGGCGGTACAACTAGGGATTTCCCTAGTGGCAAAGAGGCTGGAATCTTAAGCGAAGCCCGCTTCTCATACAGGGAGGTTCCCTAAAACAGAGGCTGCGTCGGGCACCACGCCCCGACTCGGGCAGGACGGAAGCGGAGCTAGTGAGCCTGGCGGAAGTGCTTCAGTGGCGTCCAGAGGGTCTCAAGGCGCTCGCCATCGATATTCCTATCGGCCTGCTCGATGGGCCTCGTGCCTGCGATAAAGCTGCACGTCAATTGCTGGGTTGGCCTCGCCGAAACAGCGTGTTCTCTCCGCCGTGTCGCGCTGCATTGGCGGGTCGGGATTACGCAGAGAAGTGCCTCATCAACAAAAGCATCGTTGGAGTTAGCCTGACGCAGCAATCGTGTGCGATAGCGGCCAAGATCAAGGAAAGCGATGACGCGATCACGCCGGCACACCAGTCATGGGCCTTTGAGGTTCATCCAGAAGTCTGTTTCTGGCATTTTTCTGGTGGGAGACCGATGCAACACCGGAAGAAGAGCAAGGCCGGACGGGACGAGCGGATTGAGGTACTGACACGATACCTGCCGAACATTGCGGCTCTCGCGGCAAGGGGGCCCAGTGGGGCGGACATCGATGACCTGCTGGATGCAGCGGTTGCGGCGCTTAGCTCACGGCGCTGGCTGCGCGGTGAAGCCGCTCGGGTAAGCGAACCGCAGCATGACGCCAGAGGGGCTACGAGTTGAGATCGTGTTTTAGTCATCTGAAGATGTCGCCAATTCTGTTATGAAACATTCACGGCGGCTTATCCCAAACACGGAATTGCAGCTGTCGTGGGTCGTTGTTTTCCTTGACAAGTTGAATGAATACGCCCATAGTATGGGCGTATGGCGAGTTACTCGACAGCGCAAGTTGCAAGGAAAATCGCGGTTGATAAGAAGACGTTGCTGCGCTGGCTCTATGCTGGCAAGCTCGCAGAGCCCAAAATTATCAAAACTCCTGGTGCCACGATCCGGGTTTGGGCAGAAGCGGACCTACGGCGCGCCGTGCGCTACAAAGAGCAGAACTACTGCAAGGGAAGGGGCCGCAAGAAGGCGGTCTAAAAGAAACGCGCCGCGCCGGTGCGTGAACATCGACGCGGTGCTAACCGATGCGCCTGAATAGGAGGCTACATGGCTACACCTGAGGTTAGCACGACGATGCGGGCCGCGATCTACGCCCGCGTAAGTACTACCGAGCAAAGTACCGAACTGCAACTGCGTGATCTGCGGCAGTATGCCAGCGCCCGCGGACTAGCTGTCACCGAGTACGTTGATACAGGCTTCTCAGGGGCAAGGCAAAGCCGACCTGCTCTTGATCGCCTCATGGATGACGCACGGAAGCGCCGGTTCGATTGCCTGCTTGTCTGGAGGTTCGACCGTTTTGCCCGTAGCACGAAACATCTTCTGCTTGCCTTGGAGGAGTTTCGTTCCCTTGGCATTCAGTTTATCTCCTACCAGGAAAACATTGACACGACCTCTCCGCTAGGACAGGCTCTGTTCACGATAGTGTCGGCGGTCGCCCAGCTTGAGCGTGACCTGATTCGAGAGCGAGTCCGGGCCGGCCTGCGGAACGCGCGCGCGAAGGGAAAGAAGTTCGGGAGGCCCCGAGCTCAGGTTGATCCTGTCAGCGTAGCTGCATTGCGCTCTGAGGGACTGTCTTGGTCTCAGGTGTGCGAGCGGCTCAAGCTGAGCAAGGGAACCGCCCAGCGAGCTTTCTACAGCTTGCCCAATTGCCCTGCTGAGAGCGCCTCGGTAACCGTCTGATTTAGTGAGTCCGCTGCTCCAATTTGCGCGTTGCCCAAAAGGAAATGTATTTGGGTAAGGCAAAACATTCAGGTCTACGTGGCGCGGTGTCTCAGTGCAAAGCCGTGAGCCTCTAGGCCAGCATCGCGGCATTGGTGACCCTCGTCACAGACCCCGATGTGCGACTGCTGGGATACTTGCACCTGAGCCGCGTCCAGCCCGACTGCGGCCCGGGTTCCAAAACTTCTCAGCGAGGTCGCCAGAAGATGACAGATAGTGCAAAACCGCCTGATCGAGAGATCGTCAAACGTCCTGAACCGGCTAAGGTTGTGCACGACGGCAGGCAGCAACGAAACCGCACACCGGCAATTGTAGAACAGGACTGCGCCCCAGTCCCGATGGTGAAACCGCAACGCACAATGAGGGCACCCGGGCTTCAATATGTCAGGCGCGGCGGTACCACAATTGCGCAACCCTGCGGTAACACAATCAGCGAGGTAAGGGCTGCGTACCCAATTATCAGTCGGGAAATCGACGAGATAAGGAAGTTTGTGCGGGTTAACCCGGATGTCCCGCTATCGAAATTGCAGAATGCCTTTAGGGTTTCCACGATAGCCGACGGTGCCGATGCAAGAGATTGGCAGATTTGGCAAGAGGACTTTAAGAAGAAGCGTGGCTCAGCAAAGGCGAAGTCGCACGCCCTGACGTTCCTAGAGAGGAAAACGGGTCTCACAAGACAGACCCTCAAAACATATCTAAGACGTCCTCAATGAATACTGGCTGCACCGGTTAAGGGTCTTGAATCGTCCGATTTGAGCGAAAGTCCACCATTCTCCTTTCCGCTCCGCGCCACTCTACCACAATCCCGCTATCGCTTGAAACCGTATTAAACACTGGCGATTCCCATGTTTCGGAGCATCTTCGGGACTCCTGAAATGCGTTGCCTTGTTACTGGGAGGAGGGCACACTATTAGTGCGAGGCAATTACAGTTGCCAGCAAGGAGGCTTGCGAACGGACGTGAGGCAACTTAGAAGGGCTGCTCGAATTACGCAGTACGAGCTGGCAGAGAGAACTGGTATCAGCAGAATGCGGTTGAGTCTCGCGGAGTGCGGATATGTCTCCCTGACTACGGCCGAACTCAACGCGGTCGAGAGCGCAACTGTTTCGAGCGCGCAAGATCGTCTACAGGAGCTAAGCCGGTTGAAGAGGGTAGGGAGAGAGGCATGAAGGAAACCGCAAGAGCACTCAAGAGCAAGCCTAAGGGACAGGCTGAGCCAGAGCGGGGGGTGAGCAAGGGCCGCCACGAGGCCCAATGCTGCATCTGCTCGCACCCACAGCGGGATGAGATCGAGCAGGCCTTCGTCAACTGGTTGAGCGTAGCCAGAATTGCGGAGGAGCACTCGGTCAGTCGCGACGGGATCTATCGCCACGCCCATGTATTCGGGCTGATGGAGAGACGGCGCCGAAACGTTCGTGCCGCGCTGGAGCGGATTATCGAGAAGGCCGGTGAAGTCGATGTGAACGCCTCTGCCGTGGTGGGAGCGGTTTCGGCTTACGAACGAATTAACTCGCGGGGCGAGTGGATAGAACGCAACGAGACCGTAAATCTCGCAGAAATGTTCCAAAGACTGAGCGCGACTGAGTTGGAAGCGTACGCAAAGGACGGAACCTTGCCGGAGTGGTTTAAATCCGCAACAGGTACGACAGCTACCGACAGTCAAAGGGGGGCCGAATGACAGGTAACGCTTTCAGTACAAAGGCAAAGCCTGATGCGCTGGGCGCAACAAATCTGAGTCCGGCGGACTTCCCCTTAGGCTCTCCGGAGTCGCGTGCCGTTGCGCGGAGGTTAGTCGAGCAGATCAATGAGCTCTCTGAAGAAATGAGACGGTACGAGGAGTTGTGGTCCCTCATTGGTCAGCGAGTCGCTGGCTTCGAAGCCGGTCCTTTGCTCTGGCTAACGCGGTACACGGCAACGGAAGATAATCACTATCTGGCCAAGGGCACCCAGCCCATTGCGCCGTTCCCCAAGAAAGAATACTTCGTGGTCGTCCTCCGATACATCCTGGAGAGTCCGCGAATCTTCATCCCGAAGAGCCGGGAGATGATGACCTCGTGGCTGGTGTGCGGATACATCGCCTGGATGTGCCAGTGGTTCCCGTACATCGAGTGGATTCTACAGACGGAGAAAGAGGACAAGGCGAAGGAGCTTGTGAATTATTGCCGCATCCTCTATCGGCAGCAGGACCCATCGATGACGCAGCGAGTGCAAGTGACCGCGGATAATGTCACGGAACTCACGCTCTCGAACGGCTCGCACATTCTGGCAGTACCCAAGGGGGCGAATCAGGTGCGGCTCTATCATCCGCACGGCTATTTGATGGATGAGGCTGCATTCCTGCCGGAAGCGCAGCAGTGTTACGACACGGTTCAGCCTGTGGCGAAGCAGATCATCGCAGTGTCGTCCGCTGGTCCGGGGTGGTTTGCGGATCAGTGCGGAGAAGCGGCGGTGCTGCCATGAGCATGAAGCGGATCGTAGACTATCCACGGCTGTATGAGGGACGCAAGGAACGCGCGAGGAAACGGCACTGATGGACAGCACCAGGGTTGAACGTGTCGTCCTTGGCTGCGTGCTCTTGGAAAACTCCCTTTGGAGTCAGGCAAGAGAACTGCGCGAGCAGGATTTTGCTCTCAGTGTACATCAGCGCCTCTTCCGACGAATGCGGGAACTGGCTGAATCCGGCCGGCCTATCGACACCGTAACGCTCTGCGATGAACTTGACCGTCACGGCGAACTAGAGACCATCGGCGGGCTCGCCTATCTCTCATCGTTGATTGATGACACTCCCGAGCGGCCTAGCATCGCGAACTATGTAGGCATCCTGAAGGATTATGCCGTCAGGCGGGCCGGCGCAAAGACTGGCGACGCGTTGCAGCGATTGGCGCGTGATGGTTCAACGAATTCCGGCGCTATGGCTGAGGTGGTTTCGCACTTTGTTGCTGAGATCGGCGCCGCGCGAGCAGATGCGCTTCCCCCGCAATTTTCTGAGGATGCACTCGCGTTGCGATTTTCAGGCACCCATGCCAACGATCTTCGCTTCGTTGCCCCTTGGGGCAAGTGGCTGGCCTGGGATGTCTGCCGATGGGCGGAGGACGACACATTAGACGTTTTTGACAAGGTGCGTTTCGTTTGCCGCGCGGCAAGCTCAGAATGCACAGATGATGTGAGGCGGCGCATTGCGGTCCGCCTCGCATCGGGGCAGACCGTTGCGGCAGTCGAGAAGTTGGCGCGCTATGACCGCCGGCACGTCGGAACGGTCGATCAATGGGACGCCGATTTATGGCTGTTGAACACACCGCGCGGCGTGGTTGATCTACGGACCGGACTCATCCGCGATGCCCAGCGGGAAGACTACTGCACCAAGATCACCGCAACTGCACCAGGCGGCGAGTGTCCGCTCTGGCTCGCGTTTGTGGACCGCATCACTAGCGGTCAGGTGGAATTGCAGCGCTTCATGCAACGCATGGCCGGATACATTTTGACTGGCGTAACTTACGAGCACGCGCTGTTTTTTCTCTACGGCACAGGCGCAAACGGAAAATCAGTTTTTCTGAATGCGATGTCCGGCGCGATGGGTGATTACGCAAAAACCGCTCCCATCGAGGCTTTCATTGCTTCCAATAGCGAGCATCATCCCACGGATATCGCCGGACTACAAGGCGCGCGACTTGTCACTTCAGTTGAAACGGAAGACGGGCGCCGATGGGCGGAATCGAAACTTAAGGCTTTGACCGGGGGCGGCCGGATCTCGGCCCGCTTTATGCGACAGGACTATTTCACCTTTACGCCTCAATTCAAGTTGGTAGTTGCTGGCAATCACAAACCCGGCTTGCGCACAGTGGATGAAGCCATGCGGCGCCGTTTCAACTTAGTGCCATTCACGGTGACAATTCCCGCCTCGGAACGCGACGCAGAACTTAGCGATAAGCTACGCGCTGAATGGCCCGGTATCCTGCAGTGGGCAATAGAGGGTTGCTTGGCGTGGCAGCGCGACGGATTGGACGCGCCTGCAATCGTGAGAAGTGCGACGGCGGACTACTTCACTGCGGAGGATGCGTTAGGGCAGTGGCTGGCGGATTGCTGCGTCACGGGGCGGCAATACTGGACCTCGGGAGCTGCGCTGTTCGCCAACTGGCGCGAGTGGTGCGAGCGATCCGGCGAGTACATCGGATCGCAAAAACGGTTTTCACAAGCCCTTCAGGCGCGAGGCTTCCAGTCGGGAGCCAGCGGGCATAGCAAGACGCGGGGCTTCGGCGGAATTGTGCTTCGAGAGGATTTGCGGACGGATGCGGACGCTTCGTCCGGTTCATGCGTATGCGCGCGCGCGTACGGCGTAAACCAGCGGACCCGTCCGCATGTGTCCGCAGAGTAAGAAGCTAAGGCTGAAAGAGTGATTGATATACACGCCAAGCCGATGAAGATACTGGAGAGAGAATGGCTCGATGTGCGAGACCTGACCCAGTATGCCTCGGTTTCTGTGCGCACAGTCCGGGAATGGGTTCACCGGCCCACGAATCCGTTGCCAGCGTCACAGGTAGGCAATAAACTGCTCATCAGCCGAACCGCTTTTGACACGTGGCTGGCAGCTCATAGGGTGCAACCGCCACAAGGCGTTAGCAGTATAGTCAACGATGTGATGCAAAGGATACGGAGCTAGGGAATGGGAGTGAAAATTCGCAAGCTGCGGGGCAAATGGTATCTGGTCATCGACTACCGAGGGAAGCGCAAAACGCGGGTGACCGGTTCCGACCGGAAGATTGCCGAGGAAGTGCGACGCCAGGTCGAAGCGAAACTCGCGCTGGGGGATATCGGGATTCTCGACCCTGCTCAGTCAGCCATGCCGACGTTTGGTGCCTATGCTGACGAGTGGCTGAAAGACTACGCTCGCCTGGAGTGCAAGACATCGACCGCCGACGGGTATGAGGGTGTTCTCCGGCAGTACCTTCGTCCACGATTTGCGGCGAAGCGCCTCGATGAGGTGAAGCGCGACGACATCAAGACGCTCATCAACGATCTGATTGCAAAGGAACTCTCGCGCAACACGGTCCGAAACGCTCTTTGCGTTATCCGCGGATGCTCAACCAAGCGATAGAGGCTGGACTGATCGAGGTCAACCCGGCCGCCCGCCTTGGTCGCTTCACGCGCACGGCAAAATCCCCCGACACCAGAGGCGTGGCGCTCACAACTGAAGAAGCCCAGCAGTTCTTGGGTGCCGCCTTAGATGTCTGCCCTGAGTATTACCCGCTTTTCTTAACCGCCTTGCGCGCAGGACTGCGTCGTGGAGAACTGGTCGCTCTTCAGTTTGGAGACATTCAGTTCGGCAAAGACGAGGGCGACGCTAACCGCTTCATCCTTGTCCGGCACAACTACGTGCGCCGAGAACACACGACCACCAAGAGCAAGAAGCAGCGACGGGTCGATCTGTCGCGCGAGCTTCGTCGCGTGCTCATCGAAGTTCGCGATGCGCGGCTATTGAACGCATACCTCGAAGGAAAGAATGACATCTCAGGTGAGTTGGTCTTTCCATCGCCCGACGGTAGCATTCTTGATCCCGACAATCTTTACCATCGCTACTTTCTACCGGTACTGGCCAAGGCCGGCATTCGCAAGATCCGCTTGCACGACCTGCGGCACACGTTCGGCTCGCTGCTCATCCAGAACGGCGCCTCGATCGTGTACGTGAAGGAACAGATGGGCCATTCCACCATCCAGGTAACAGTGGACACCTACGGCCATCTCATCCCTGGCGCGAACGTTTCTTATGTGGACCGGCTCGATGCCCCCGAGAAATCCGCAAACAGGACGCAAACGCTCGATCATGAGATCGAGCAGGTTCCCTCGGAAGTCATTGGTTTGATTGGTGGCGGCGGCTGGACTCGAACCAGCGACCTACGGATTATGAGACCGTCGCTCTAACCACCTGAGCTACACCGCCAAAAGGACCAGCTGCGGTACTTAGCACCGCAGCTTGCGACTGCGAGGACCCGCAAGTCGGGCGTCGAGCACAAAAGCCCGCTCATTCAGAAGAAAGGCTGGACGACCTCGTCCAGCCCCAAGTTTGATTCTAGAAGTGGTGTTGCACGCTGTCAAACCCTAGGCCGTACCCAGGCGTTTCAGCACATTTTCGCGGAAGCCGCGGCTCAGTGTGAGCTTGGTCCCGTCGCGCAGCAGGATCGCGTAGTCCCCATACAGGGACGGACGCAGGGTCTTGATTCGGTCCACATTTACCAGTGTGGAACGGTGCACCCGCATGAACTGCCGAGGCCCGAGCCGTCCCTCCAGCGACGTAATGGTTTCCCTCAGGATGTGGGTGTTGCCACCAACATGCAGGCAAACGTAATTGCCCGCTGACTCTGCCCAATCAATCTCGGAGGGCTTGAGGCAAACAATCTCGCCGTCAGCCTTGATAACGATGCGCTGTGGCGCGTGCTGACGCGACTCCAGATCCCCCAGAAGATCGAGGACTCGCCGCTGGAACATGCCGTCTGAAGGATGCTGTAACTGTTTGCGGGCATGGCCAATTGCCTCCGACAGCCGCTCCTTGCCCACCGGCTTCAACAGGTAGTCCAGGGCATGCACCTCAAACGCCTTCATGGCGTAGTGGTCATAAGCGGTCACAAAAATGGTGAGTGGCATTTGCCCCTTCAGCGCCGTAACCACGCCGAAGCCGTCCACCTCCGGCATTTGGACGTCGAGGAGGACGAGATCGGGCTTCTCGCGCTTGATAAGCGAAATAGCCGTCTTCCCATCGCCGCATTCGGCCACCACCTCAAGATCTGGCTCTTCTTCCAGCAGCCGGCGCAGGCGCTCGCGCGCCAGCGCTTCATCGTCGCTAAGCAACACTCGAATGGACATTGAAGCTATTGACCTCCTGAGAACATTCGCGAAAAGGTATATGAATCTTGACGACGCAGCCTCCTGCCGGCGCATCCTCAAGAGTCAGCTTGTGGTCGTGGTTGTAGAGTTGTTGCAAACGGGCACGCGTGTTCTGCAACCCAACGCCCTCGGGTGGGACCGTACCTCCAAAACACTTCAGCCCTACACCGTTGTCGCCGATCTCCATCCACAGCTCGTCAAAAACCTGGCGCGTCGAGATGCGAATGAAGCCTGGGGCGCGGCGTGGGCCAATCCCGTGACGAATGGCATTCTCCACCAGTGGCTGCAAGAGCAGGTTTGGAACCAGCGCTGATAAGGTGGCGGGCTGGATGTCCATCTCCACCTGCAGCCTGTCCTGGAAGCGAGTTTGCTGTATGTCGATGTATTTCTGCAGGAACGTCAGCTCGCGGCTGAGCGGTACTTCGTGAATGCCCACTGCGTCCAGCGAGAAACGCAGCAGGTCCGCCAGCTGCAGCGTCATGTTCTCCGCAGCGCGGCCGTCATTGCGGGCAAGGGCGGCGATCGAGTTCAGGGTGTTGAACAAGAAGTGTGGCTCAAGCTGGATCTTCAGTACCTCAAGCTGGGCGGTCGCCAGTTGCGCTTCCAACTGCGACGACTGCAACTCGCGCTCACGGTATTTGCCGTAATAGGCTATCGCCTGCGTGATGAGGACGATGTACCAGTAGCGTTGGAAGTCCATCAACACACGAGACAGCGTGTGCGCCAGGAAGGGGACGTGTTTCTCTGGTGTCCAGGTGACCACGGGATCGAGTAGAACGATGACCGCAGATCCAACGAAAGTCAGCACAACGCACGCCACTAGATGGATGGGTAGTGTGTTGGTCCAGCTATTGCGATCGAGCGGGAACCGGCGTGCGAGCTCGTACACCACCGGGGTCAGGAGAGACCAGATAAAGGCGACCGTGACGCTCCAGGCCAGCACCTGTCCCCAGCCTTCCGGGCTGCCCACGGACGCCATATAAAGGTGCGCTCCCGTGGCGCTCAGCACCGCGAGCACAGTCCACACAACGAAGCCAATGGCCCAGACGCGGACCCACTGTTTCCACATGGTGAGCTTCCTGTTCTGCGTTGAAACCCCAAAAAACGAGACGAGCCACACCGTCAATGTGATAGACGAGCGTCAGCGCTAAAGGTTCCGAAAAAGTGAAGCAACGAGAGAAGTTGCCAGGTCGCGAACGCCGAGGTGTCCGATTTTGGGCACTGCGAACAACCTGACACCATCCAACCATGCGACAATGGGTCGCGCCGGTATGCACGAGCTTGGCATCGCAACCTCGATCCTAGAGCACGTTCAGGCCGAGGCTCAGCGCCATCCAGGCCGCCGAATCAGCAAGGTGGGCGTCAAGATAGGCGAACTCTCGGGGGTTGACCGTGACGCGCTCCAATTCGGTTTCGAAGTGCTGGTGAAGGACACGGAGTGGGAGCCGTTGGTGCTTGAGATGGAATACGTTCCGCGGATGCAACGTTGTTCGAAGTGCGCTTGTGAGTTCCGAATGGAGGATTTCGATCCCCATTGTCCGCGCTGCGGCGAATTTTCCACACAGTGCATTAGCGGAGAAGAGCTCGATATCGCTTATATGGAAGTGGAAACATGAACCGCATCGCTGTCGAGAAGAAGGTCCTCAACGAAAACCAGGTCCTTGCCGAACAGTTGCGTGAACGCTACCGGCGCCTTGGAATACTGTGCGTGAACCTCATTAGTGCTCCCGGCTCAGGGAAGACTGCCCTGCTCGAGCGCACCCTGGAACGCATGGATAGGAGCACTCGTGTTGCCGTGCTCACCGGCGATCTGCAAACCGAGAACGACGCACAGCGACTGGCCAAGTTCGAATTTCCTGTGAAGCAGATAACGACTGGCGGCACCTGCCACCTCGACGCCAAATTGATCGGCAAGCATCTGGAGGACTGGAAGCTGGAAGACTTGGATTTGTTGATTGTCGAGAACGTCGGCAACCTCGTGTGTCCGTCGAGCTACGATCTCGGAGAAGACGCAAAAATTGTTCTGCTCAGCACCACCGAAGGGGAAGACAAGCCGCTCAAGTATCCTTCGATTTTCTTCAAGTCGGAATTGATGCTGCTGACCAAGATTGATCTGCTGCCGTATGTTCCTTTCAGCGCGGAAGTCGCTCGCGAGAATGCACGGCGCGTCCATCCCGGCATGGAAATTATCGACGTGTCCAACACGACCGGCGAAGGCCTAGACCGCTGGATGGGCTGGCTGGCGGCGCGCCAGGAGAAGGCAAAGAGCAAACTGGAAAGCGTCGGTACCTAGCCGAAGTTGGTTCGTCGCCCTCACAGAATTCTTGAGTGCTGCGGCACGCATGGCCTAACATGGCCGTGAGTCTTCATGTCCAATCAATGTTCGGCAGCCTCGGCGAGACCTGGAGTGCGGGCGACGCGCCGTCGATCGAAACCGTTTAACCGCGATCGGCTCCTCACCTTCCTGCTATTCGTCTTAGCAATAACTGGGCACGCTGCCTTCCTCGAGGCGCAGCAACCCTCGCCACTCCCGCAGCCGGCGGCCCAAGGCTACTCTGTCACCGTCGAGGGCCACGAAGCCTTCCAGATATTTGAACCACTGGGCCCCATTTCGGCTCATGACCGGGCAGCAAGGGCGTCAGAGCGGCTCACAAAGCTGCTCTACACGCCTGGGGCCGACCTCACTGCGATCGCTCCTTTCGAATCGGAATATGGGACCGAAATCAAGCTCGGCGACAATGTGCTCACGATCGTCACCGACGACGATGCTAAGCGCATGCATGTTAACCGCGCCGCGCTGTCAAAATACTATGCCGCTCAGATTCGCAATACAGTCATGCAGGCGCGGGAGGAGCGCGGCGGAAGATTCCTGATTAGAGCTGCGGCCTACGCACTGGCGACGCTGCTTGTTTACTTGCTGGTTGTGTGGCTTGTGGTGGTCGGGTCACGCCGGCTGATCAAACGCCTGCAGCGTCCTGAGGATCCGCTGCTCAAAGGCATCAAGATTCAGCAGTCGGAGATCCTTGCAGGGCAGCGCCTGGCTGCCTTCCTTGCAGGGCTGGTGCGTCTGCTTCGTGCTCTCATCATCTTCCTTCTCACCCTGGTCTTTCTCGGCACCGAGTTCAGATTCTTTCCCTGGACCCGCGTTCACGGCAAGGAATTGCTGGAGTACATCCTCGCCCCCCTTAGATACGTCGGTACGGGGATCGTGAATTACCTGCCCAAGCTGTTCTACATCGCCGTGATTGTCGCGGTGATGTATTACGTGTTGAAGTTCGTTGGCGTACTGGCGCGCGAGTTCGAGAAAGGCAACATCCGCATACGTGGGTTTTATCCAGAGTGGATCAAGCCAACGTATAACATTATCCGCTTCCTGCTGATCGCATTCACCGCGGTTCTGGTCTATCCGTATTTG
>Ga0335077_10007631_pt1 | contig 13390 bp, 9 predicted proteins | sample Lox_Sample_31_FD_207151 | JGI IMG/M metagenome (GOLD analysis project Ga0335077, IMG submission 207151) | Soil microbial communities from Loxahatchee National Wildlife Refuge, Florida, United States - Lox_Sample_3.1 | ecosystem: Environmental > Terrestrial > Soil > Wetlands | place: USA: Florida... | reverse complement strand
CAATGAGCCTTTGTGCATAGGCGGGACTGACACACACAAATGCCACCGTGAATGCTCTAAGAAGACTTCCCATACGTGTTTAGACACCGTGGATGGCGTGCTTCGCCTACTTCTGACCCTGACCAGCCGACAGTCGCTGGGCAAGCTCGGTTTGCCCATTGCGAACGAGAAGATGGTTGAGTTCTCTCATAATCTCCGGCTTATTCCGTCCGTACGCTGCCGCCGCTTCTGCCGTTAAATCAGCATCCTCTACTTTGCCCAGCCGGAAGTAAGAGTCACTGAGCATGTAAAGCAACTCCGGAGTCATGGTTTTGGACTTCGCCAGTTGCTCCGCCGCTTCCGACCAGCGTTGCTGGTGATAGCGGACCTCGCCCATCTCAGCAATCGCCATTTGCGAGTTTGGGTCGTTGGCGAGCTCTGCTTTGAATTCATTTTCTGCCCCGCTCAGGTCGCCCTTTTTCAAGGCCAGGATTCCCTGGTACGTATGCGCTCCTCGGACCGTTGGCCGAGTCTTCAGCGCGTAGCGCAGGCAGCGCAGGCCATCGTCCGGATCGCCGCCCATCAGATATAACTTCCCGACAAACACATATGCGTCCGCGGCAGTGGCTGGCGTTCCCTTGAAGTGTTCGCGATACAGGTGCAATGCGTCCTCTTCCTGATGTTCTGTCAGCAAATGATAAGCACGATCGCGAATCGGACCTTCGCTTTCATCATTCTCAGCGGTTCGGGCGAAGGTCAGCCGCTCCATCATGAACTGATGCAGAGCCGCCTCGTGCTCGGAATCGGCCGTCTCGCCCAGTCCGGCATACGCGCGCGAGAGATAAAAGTGCGCCAGCAATCGTGTGGGGTCGAGCCGCAACACCAATTGCAATGTCTCAACTGCCCTTGGATAGTTCGTCAGTTCCAGCTGGCAATGCCCCAGTCCCAGAAAGGCTTCCACATCGTCGGGCTTGATTGCGACGATGTGCGCAAACGCAGTCTGAGCCTCCTGCCAGTGCGCGAGCTTCACATCCACTGCGGCAAGAAGTTGTAAGGCGTTCACATCATCAGGGCGAGCTTCAACCGCGCGCGAGGCATACGGCGCAGCGGAGGCAATATCCATCAATTTGAAATCCGCCCAGGCAATGTCGTAGTCAAGCATCGGTAACGAAGCACTTGACCCATGCGCTTTGAGCAGCCACTTCAGCCCACCTTCGCAATCTCCCGCGCTGCACAGCAGTTCTCCGTACTTTTGCCATACCGGTGGATTGTCAGGCTCGGCCTTGAGACTCGCACGAATGGCGGCCAAAGCAAGTTTGTCCTGCCCGTTCAAGTGATAGGCCTGAGCCAGGTCGTACTGTGCTTCTGCATCGCCGGGCAGAATTTTGGTGCAATGCTCGAGGAGCTTGATTGCCCCGGCGGCGTTGCCAGTGGTGAGCTGGTGAACGCCTGTTTTGAATAAGAGATCAGGATCGTCGGGCGCAAGTTTCAACGCCTCTTCGTACGCGGCCGCTGCCTCTGAGGTTTGTCCGGCTTCTTCCAGCAACATTCCCTTCAGTTTGATCGCGGGTGCAAACTTCGGGTTTTGCGACAGCAACTGGAGGGTAAGAGCCATCGCCCCCTGTTTGTCGCCTTGTTCGTTGAGGCGGAGAGCGTGCTGCAACTGCCGCGTCGCTGGAGATTCGGCGGAACCGCCTGCGTTCTGCGCCAACGCAGCGGACGCTCCCGCAGGAAGCAGGGTGGTCAGAAGCAACAGTGCACGGAGATGCTGCACGATCCGGGGCACGAATTCCCTACGCATGAAAACAGCAAGAGATGAGATTGCCTTCCCATACAGTCTACGACGGCGCTCTCTCATTATTCTCATGGAAAGAGCCAGATGAAACTTCAACTGCTCGCCTGCTGCAGATCGTAGAACGGACGCGCGCGAACATGGTACCGCGTCTTCACGCCCGCAAGCGGGCAGAGCACAGTTGTGCAGCGGAAATTGCATTGCAAACGGACCGAGCTTCGTGCCAAGGGTAGAGAGCCATCCTAGCGGGGAATCATCGGACTCACCAGTAGTACGCCGATCACCACCCACAAGCACGACGTCGAAAATGTCGAGTGGAACTTGTGCAGTGGAATCTCTTTTGTCGAAACTGGCACGTTCAGCGCAGGCTTCCAAGCAAGCGGGGAAAAAGCTCGCCGAGTCTTGCCGGGTTTTCGGCTCACATTCGAAACCCGCGCAGGGTCTTTCATTTCTGCTCTTCCATATCTGACAACGCGAACTTGCCCAATAAGAATGGGTGTGATGTCGGTGTATTCGAACTGGGGCCGGAGACTGGATAGGGCTCATGAGCGAGAGTTGGGAATCCCCAGACATTTCCGTTGCGCATGTCGATAATGACTTTCCCCAGAACCTGACGGCTCGCATCGGGGGCACGCAGCATGGTGACGCCGGGCTCAATGAAGAACGGCGAGCGCTCGGCGAACTGAGCCGAGACCGCGGGCGGAGCCACGTACGGACGCACCGCGATTATGGCCAGCAACAGAGCAATCGCCAATAGCAAATACTTCACACCCTGATCTGATTGCATATCACTTTCCTCCGGGCTTTCTCCAACGACAGGTTCAGGCTCATTCCATCTGCGGTACGAAGCCGGTCTCGATACTTCCAGGCGGATCCCCTTTCGGTGGCAAGCTGAGCCTGGGTGTCCCAAGCAGTTACCCCACACTTGTATTTCCCTTCACATTCCGGGTTCAGTGACCCTGATCACGGCATCATTCAACGAATCTGATAGAAGGTCACCTACAGAAAGACTTCTGCCGCCTGATGATCGGATAATTCCCTTTCGGAGAGACACGATGACATCGAGAGGCGTCATAACGAACATGCGATCGCAAGCTCTGCAGCCGTGATCGCAAACGAAAAGACAGGCGCGCAGAGTGCACCGCAAAAACTCCTGGTCGGCGATACCCACGTGGAGATCGTGGCGAGTTACCGGGGAGCGGAAACACTGCCGAAGCCGGACAAGACCCTGATCTACAACTTCACGGTGGATCCTGAGGTCGTCACCCTGGACCAGTCCGTCGCCGGCCGGCTGCAGCGGCGGCGATTGCCGCGGCGTGCTGCCGATGCGGATTCGTCACCCGAAGCACTGGCGAAGCAAGTACAGGCGGCTTTCGCGAAGGCGCTCGTCAACGAACTCCAAAAGATGGCGATGCCTGCGGAGACAGCTCCAGAAAGCGCAGCGATATCGGAACACACTCTGATGATTCATGGTGAATTCACCACGATTAGTCAGGGCAACAAGACTCAGCGAATGATGATCGGCTTTGGACGAGGCGCCAGCGATGTCAAAGCACACGTCACCGTTTCGCTTTCCACCGATTCCCAGCCCGTCCTGCTGTCAGAATTCAATTTGACGTCGAAGAGCGGCAAAAAGCCCGGGGCTGCTGCCACGATGGGAATCGGGTCCGTCGCGGTCGGGGCAGCGGCCGGAGGGGTGGGCGACCGGAAGGCCGGCGTGGAAGCGGACACTTCCCGCATGGCAAAGGCGGTAGCGAAGCAAATCAAAGAAGAGATGATTTCACAGAAGTGGATCGCTGCTCCTCAACCGGATGCGCCACAGGCTCCTGATTCTAGTCAGCAGCCGTGACGGCCTGATCTTCAGCTTTTCGGAGCTGCCTCCACTGTGCGACGGCGGCTCGAGCACGCGGATTCAAAAGAAGAATCACTTCACGACATAGCCTTTCGCCTCCATGCAGGCGCTATAGCCCTTCTTGAAGCTGTCGAGTTTCTGCTGAGTCTGTGCCTTTGCCTGGGATTGCTGCTGTGCTTGTTGCTGTTGCTGCTGTTGAGCTTGCGCCTGTGCTTGCTTCTCAACCCGGCGCGCCCTTGCACGCCCTCCAATTCCACCAGCGGCCGCACCCACCGCAGCACCCTTCCCGGCGTCGCCCGCGATCGCACCCACAACGGCCCCCGTAGCCGCTCCACCTGCAGCCCCTTTGACTCCGGCGCCTTGCGTCTGAGGCTTTGGGGTCGGCGCCGGCGCCGCTGGAGCCGAGGACTGCTGCGCAGTCAGTGCCGCCACAGGATCGAATCCGGAGTCTTGCCTGGCCCAGTTGTAGCAGTCCATCTCATCTTTTTGCTGCTGTTCTCTTGTCTGGTTTTTGGAGGGAAAGGCGTGGAGACCTAGGGAGCTTGACATCGATTGCGGAGTTGCTGATGCAGCTTGCTGCGCTTCTGCCGTGAACGCCATCGTTAGAACTAGAAGTACGACCAAAGCCGGCTTCATAAAATCACACTCCTTTCTCATGTGACCTTGAAATCGTGCCGTCCTTCTTCCCGCTGGCTCTTCTCAGCCTGAGTGGCTCAATTCTTCAGAATGAAATCGAGCCTCGCTGCCATTTCCAACCAAGGCGGCGAGATCGTGCTTTTCCGTCGGAACTTCCTCCCAGTGAACGATCTTCAGATCGAGCACGCAGATCGAATAGATCACCGGGACAAGCAGGAGCGTGATGAAGGTGGCCAGCGTCAAGCCGCCGATCTGCGCGTAGCACAGGGGCTGCCACAGGGGACCGCCATGAAGCGCCAACGGGACCAAGCCGAGTACGGTGGCGCCTACGGTGATCAGAACGGGCCGCAAGCGAACGATGCCGGCATCAAGCAGCGCCGCCTCGAGTGATTCGCCTCTCGCATGCGCTTCTTCGATGAAGTCAAACAGGACGATGACGTGACTGACGATCACTCCCACCAGACTCACGATGCCGAGGAATCCCATGAAACCGAATGGCGTTCCGGTGAGGAACAGTCCCAGCAGCGCTCCCGTCATCCCGTAGGGAATGGCAGCGAAGACAATGAATGGCTTGACGGCATTGCTGAACTGAGCAGTTAGGGCGAAAAAGATGCAGACGATCGAGATCACCATCACAATCGCGAGTTCGCGGAAACCTTTGACCTGCTGTTCTTCTTCGCCGCCAATCTCCATTTTGTAGCCGGGCGGCAGGTTCTGCGCGAAGCGGGTGAGCTTGGCACGCGCCGTGTTCATGACCTGTGAGGCCAGCACCCCGGAAACGGGGAAGCAAGAAACGGTAATGGTGCGGAACTGATTGCGACGGCAAATTTTCTGTGGTGCCGTTGCATAAGAAATTTTGGATACCTGGCGCAATGGCACTTTTTGCCGTCCGGTTTCCGAATAAACGTAGAGACTCTGAATGTCCGACAGGCGAGCCCGCTCTTCCATGCGCAAGCGCGCGACGATGGGAATCTGTTTGTCGTTTTCGCGCAACTGCGCTACTGGATATCCGGTCATACCGGCAGTCGAGGAATTTGCAACGTCGAGGTTGGTGATACCCGCCAGATTGGCACGATCGGAATCGACCAGAAGTTGAACCACGAACGCCTGTTCGCCCCAATCGTCTCGAATGCGTTCGGCTTGCGGGTCGGAGCGGAAGATTTCCGAGACCTGATTGGAGGCATCGCGTAAGACATTCATGTCTTCGCCGGATATGCGGATCTGCACGGGATAGCCGACGGCCGAGGCAGTCTCGAGTTGGCGCACGTCGATGCGCGCGCCCGGAACCGTCGTCTCGAGCGCTTTCTGCCAGCGGCCCACCAGTCGGTTGGTTTCGTGCGTTTCCTCGACCTCGAGGATGATCTCGGCATAGTTGAGCTGGCGCTGTTCCGGCGAGATGGAGAACCAGAACCGCGGTCCACCGCCGCCCTCGAACGTGGTCAGCGATTTCAGAACAGGCGTCGGGTTGCCGTCGTGCAGATGCTCTTTCCCATATTCTGCAGAGACATCCTGAATGACTTTTTCTGCCTGCAGCACGGCATCATTGGTAGTAATCAGCGGTGCATCTACCGGCAACCACACGTCAACGTAGGAGAGATACTGCTCATCCTTGGGAAAGAACTGCGTTCTAAGCTGAGTGAATACCATCGCACCGACTGCAAGAACCACACATGAGGCGGCGAGCGCTTTCCAACGGTGCTCGATCAGGAACTTCCCGGTGCGGTAGTAGGCGCCCACAAAGCCTTGCTGCTTGCGTTGTTCGAGCGGCGGCTCCGGTTTCGAACTCGGCCGCAACAGGTAATATCCCAGCAGCGGGATGAAAGTCATGGAGACGATCCGCGATGCCAGCAGCGAGCACCCCAGGACGATGGGCAAGGTGAAAAGAAAGCGCTTCTTGTCGCCGGTCAGCATGAGAAAGGGTAGGTAAGCGACGATGTTGGTGATGGTTGCGAAGAGGATCGCCTTGGCCAGCTTTGTCGGTCCCAGCCAGGCGGAAATGAGCGGAGGGTGACCGATCGCGAGATCACGCTTAATAGCATCGCCGGCCACAACCGGGTCGTCGACCAACAGTCCAAGCGCGATGATCAACGAAGCGATCGAGACTTGCTGAACGTCGATGCCCAGCAGATACATCATTCCGAAAGTCATGGCGAGCGTGAGCGGGATGGAAATTGCAAGCAGGAGAGCAGTCCGCCACTCCCAGAATCCAACCAACGCAACCAGGACGACTAGACCGATCGCTTCATAAAGACTGTTCAGAAACAGTTGGACGCTTTCCTTGACCTGACGCGGCTGATCAGAGGTGCGGGCAATAATCAGGTCCTCCGGCAAAGCGGGCTGGACTTGAGCCAGTGCTTTGTCCACAGCCGTGGCGAATTTCCCCACCTGCTCCCCCGAGCGCATCTGGATCGACAAGGTGATCGCGCGGTCTCGATGCCAAACGCCCTGATGGTCACGCCAGCTGTAGAAGTTCACAAATTGAGGAGGAGTCTGGTACTCGCGATTGATGCTGAACAGATCGCGCAGGTAGGCGGGCGCTCCTCCGGGCGAGACGGCTAACAAGATGTCGCCCAGTTCTTGCTCGCTATGGAGTTCGCCGGAGGGATTAAGCACGAGGTTTTTGCCTTGGGCATCAATTACTCCACCGGGAGCGGTAATGTTGCGTGCGCCGAGGATCTGTCTCAGCCTTCCCACCTGCAGGTTGTAGGAAGCCAGCCGCTCCTGGGAGTACTCCAGAACTACCTGTTCCGGCACGACGCCGGAGCGCTCGACCTTCGATACTTGATCCACAGTCAGCATCGTCTTCTGGATGAGATCGGTGAAGTCGTCGAGCTCCCGGTAGCTGTATTTCGGTCCGGCCACTGCCGCCAACTTGCTTTCAATCTCCTTGGGATCGAAGACCACAATGGATTGCCATGCGTCCGGATGAAATCCGGAGGCCACGAGTTGTCCGCGTGTGAAGGCCTGGACGCGGTTCACGACTTCGTCTTCGCTGAGTGTGGTAACGCCGTCAAGACCGGTAAACCCTGAGCCTTCGATGATGCGAATATCGCGCACGCCGCCGGCCGCTGCCGTGGCCCGCGCGGCGAATTCAAAGGTGTGCCGGACCGAACCCGGACTGATGGACTGGGGGAAAGGAAAAATGATGGCGAAGCGTCGCCCGGGACTCGCCCCTGGAGCATCTTTCCGGGCAGCTTCGAGCGCGCGCTGGATGGTCTTGGCTCGGAGGGAAACTTCGGTGGCGCTTACTTTCGGGCTCGCGACGGTCAACATCAGCGTAGCAGTGTCGCCAAAATCCTTGATGAATGTGATTGGTCCGGCGCCTTCGGGCAAGTCATGAATCTGATCCAGCTTGCCCTTAATGTCATCGAATTGCTTGCCCACGTCTGTCACGTTTTCGTTGAGCACAACGTAGACCGATGCCAGGCTGTCCCTGGTCTTCGAATAAGTCCGCGGGTCAACGCCCCCACCCAGCTTTGAGTTCTCGGTCATCGCTTGTTCGATCTTGCGTGTGACCAGTTGCTCGACCTTTTCGGCGTTGACGCCGGGCCAGGGACAAACCGCCACCGCTACCCGGATGGGGATGTCCGGATCCTTGCGCTTCGGCATATTGAGGTATCCGTAGATGCCCCAAACCACTGTGCCCAGCAGCACCACCCATGCGATCTGGCGCTTCTCGGTGAAGAAACGAGCTACATTGTGGGTGGTTTTGATGATCTCGTCGTCGCTGCGTCCGTGAGCCATATGCTTCCTCTATTGCGGAACGACTTGCGAAACTAGACGAATTTTGTCGCCGTCATTCAGAAGCATCGTTCCACTCGAGACAATGCGCTCGCCGCGCTGCACACCTTCACTCACCGCAATGAGATTTCCGTAGACCTCGCCGACTTCCACTTTTCGCAGACGTGCGAAGGAGTCCGCGCCCGTTTGCTCCACTACGTAAACGGCGTAGCCGGAGGGGTCGTCCTTGGGACGGACCACGGCAGTCAGAGGCACAACCAGGGGTATTTCTCGCGTCGTGGCAACCGGCACACTCAGGGAGGCGATCATCCCGATCTTCAGCCGGTTGCTTGAATTGAGTACGGTCAGCTCAACATCGAACAGCCTGGTTTGAGCATCGGCTGCGGGCGAAATGCGTGTGACCCGCCCGACAAATGTAGCGTCTGGCAGTGCCTCAGTTGTGATCGACAGCGGCATGCCTGGCTTGGCATGAGCCACCATCACATCTGGCACGCCGAACACGACCTTTACCGAACTGATATCAGCCAGCACAAATGCCAACGTCCCTGGGGCCACTAGCGAGCCCACTTCGATGGATCGTTTCAGCAATATGCCGTCAGCGGGAGCACGCAGTTGCGAGTCGTTTTGATCCAACTGCGCCTGCCGCAGCGTCGCCTCCGCCCCTTGCTCATTGGCTTGCGAGATATCGTGACGGGCAGCGGCTGCGTCGTAGTCGGGCTTGGCGAGGCTTTGTGCGTGGAACAGGGCAGATGCACGCTCGAAATCCTGTTTCGCTTTGGTTTGCTCGGCGACGGCCTCGGCGAGGTGCGCCTTTGCCTGATTGACCCGGTCGGCGAACTCGGTCTGACGTAGTTGCGCCAGTGCGACATCTTTCTTTACCGTGTCGCCGTCCTGCACGTCCCGCATACGGCCATCCGCGCCTTTGACTTGCAGAATATCCGCTACGTAGCCGGAAACCTTGAAGGCAACGTTGACCGTGGTGTAAGGCTCGACGTTCGCCGAATAGCGATAACCCTCGTCCGTTCTATGCGGCTCGGCCACACGCACGGTCACAGGGATGGCGGACTTCTCAACCTTGCTCTTGCTGCATGCCGGCAACAGCACAACCAGCGCTCCGGCAATGACCACCAGGCATTTATTCATTCACTCATCCCCCATGGCTTTAGCCAGATCAGCGCGCGCGGTCCAGTAATTACTCAGCGCCTTGTGGTATTCCGAGGCCGCGGTTGACTTGCCAGCCTCAAGTTGGAGCAACTGGTCAAGCCGCACTGACTGGATACGATAGGCGTCGCTGGCGACGCGCAGTTTTTCTGCCGCTTCGTCGACTCCCAGCTGTGCTACTTGAACTGCGGCGACGGCTTCCTGCACTTTGCGAAATTGCGCATTCACTTCCAGCAGAATCTGCGATTCGGTTTCGCTCAGAGCGGTCTTCGCTTGCTCGACGGTCTCGGACTTTTCCGCGAGTTCATGCCGCTTGCGGCCCCAGTCGAACGGCTCCCACGTTAAATCAACGCCTGCCGTCAGAACGTTCGTGGGAAGCATTTCGTAGTTCAGGAATGAGACTTGGTGCACGGAAAGACTGACATCGGGAATGTACTCCGCCTTTTTCTCGCGCCGGTCGTATTCCGCTTGCTTGATTTTGAGTTGGGCCTGGCGCAGTTCCGGACGCTGTTCAAGAGCGCGGCTCTGGGCAACCGCGAGATCGAGTTCGGCCGCGTCCGGAGCCCGTTCCCCGGTAACGCGAAAGCGCTGGCGAATGTCGCGGCCCATGAGTTGATTCAGTTGCTCCTGCCGAGTCTCCAGGGTGTCGCGCAGTTCGACGGATTCCAGTCGCTCCTTCGCGAGCCGCATTTTCACGTCGATGCTGTCGGCCTTTAGAACCGCTTGCTGCAAAAGAAACTGATCCGTCACACGATCGAGTTCCGTATAAAACTGGATCGTCTCGAGGCTCGCGTTGAGAGCGGTTTGCGTCTGAATCAGGTCGTAATAGAGACGCGTTACCTGGTCACGAATCTCGTGCTGCTTCGCGCGTAGGTCTTCGCGTCCAAGGTCGCGCGAGAACTCCAAAGACTTCAGTCCGAGATTGATCTTGTAAAGCTGTGACAACGGCTGAGCGACCGAATTCATCATGAAGCCGGTGATGTGGCGCCGGGTGGTGATGTTCGTGTTCTGCGCGGGAATCGGTCCAATGCCCGGATAGGTGCCGAAGGCGCCTTGGTTGAACTCAAAGCTCAAAGGCGTCAGCAGGCCGGATCCCATCATCGAGATCTGGATGACCGGCAAGCGATGCGTGCGGAATGCGCTGATGTTTTCACCTAGCTTTTCGACCTCCAGCGTTGAGACACGCACAGTGCGATTGTTTCGCAGAGCCCGGTTGACGGCTTCGTCCAGCGTCAAAACATCTGGCACAGAGCCTGGTGTGGTTTGCGGAAGGACGGTGGACGAGAGGAGCAGGAGTAGTAAGAGCGAAGCAATCCTGGGCATGAATTGCCTCCGAAATGTTGCGGGAGAAAGTGACTTGGGATTTTCGAGAAAGCTCATGCACCAGCACCCGATAGGAGCTGTTTGCGGTAGATGCAGCTATCCCTTTGTCGCAACGAGACTGCGACGATTCACGCGCATTCTACACATGCGTCGTGCTCAGGCTGTGATCCGGGCCACAGAGCGGTGTGATCGTGTGCCGGGCGACATTCGCTCGAAAGGACTCCTCATGTGGGTGCTCAACGATTCGATTTTCAAAGGCCGCGAACTGAAACTCCGTGGCTCGGCCCACCACCGAGGAGGCCGCCAACCTGGGTGACGCGGCAAGCGATCCGGATGCGCGGCCGTTTCCGGACAAAGCTTGCTGCGACATGCGGGGAAGTTAAGAAAGTCCAGACGTTGAAATTCGAAAAGTATTTCCTCAAGAATAGCCAGTAACCTGAGCACGACGGTGGACCTGTACACGCACCCCTCCGCCGACGCAGATCGAAGCGCCGCGCTCGCGTTAGAGCAGGCAATTTTTGGCGATCTGTTCCAAGTTGTTCCACGTTTTGGAACATGGAACAAGAACGCGGCTGCAAACTGAAAATTCCATGCACACGGCTCTGGTCGCAACTTTAACAATCCGGGGAACTTGCAGAAGGGAACTGCGGAGGGTGTTGGTTGCGGGGGGTGGATTTGAACCACCGACCTTTGGGTTATGAGCCCAACGAGCTACCAGACTGCTCCACCCCGCACCACGATCATAGCAACCGCAAGAACTACCGTCAAACCTCCGACCTCGAATTGACGCGGCAAGAACGACCGCCAACCACCGCCTTCCGAATCCAGACTTGGCATCCAGCGGGCCACCGCATCCGACCGCGGAAATCTGTAACTCTATCGCGAGACCCGGCATCCAAAGTTTCGTCGCCTTGCAAGTTTTCCAGCCGGAGTGCAGACTAGGTGAAATACAAGGAGGTTTTCACATGCCGAAACGAGATGGCGCCAGCCGTCACACCATCAATGCGCAGCCCCGGGTGCATCAGCGCGCAGCCGAGATTCAGGCTTATGGCACGGTCTCGCACGCCCTGCCTTTGGATTTGGACGAGCCCGTACGCCTGGAAATGACCGAGCAGCTCAATCTGTTGCTCGCCGACAGCATGACCTTGCGTGATCTTTATAAGAAATCGCATTGGCAGGTTGCGGGCCCCACCTTCTATCAATTGCATCTTCTTTTCGATAAACATTTCGGCGAACAGGTCGAGATCGTCGATTTGATTGCGGAACGCATCCAGTTGCTGGGCGGAATTTCGGTTGCCATGGCCCACGATGTTGCGGAAACTACTCGCATCGAACGTCCGCCGCGAGGCAGGGAAGAGGTTCCCGTGCAAATCTCTCGCCTGCTGGATGCGCATCAGATCATCATCGAACACTGCCGCACGCTGGCGGAGCGGGCCGACGAACTTGGCGACGCCGGCACGAACGACTTGGTCGTCAGCGATGTTCTACGCGCCAATGAATTGCAGGCATGGTTTCTCAGCGAACACCTGGTCGAGATGCCGCTCGTGCAGGCCGAGGATCCGGCCGTGCGCAAGGTGGGTTAGCTTTCGAGATCAATGATTCAAGGAAAGGGAACAGCGGGTTTCGCCATGCTGTTCCCTGGTTCTTGCCTGCTCAGCCGTGACCGACGCCCCGCTACTTACATCCATCTTCATTGTTGTTCACAACTCCGCCCGCCGTTGTGCCCGTCTGCAAGTCTCCCTGCCTGGAATGACTGATGGTCATTCGTAGAGTATCTCGTGGCTTCGGCACGATGCAGCAGTGCTGATCGAGAATAAAATTGTAACTGCTGCCCTCGTGCTGTATCCTGTGTGACCGAAAGTCACTATGCCGGGGATTCCCAGTCGTCGAGTCGCACCTCCCTTATATCAACGGCAACCCAAACTGCGCCCTCGCTCCGACGCCAAGCGTGCCCGCATCGTCGAGATGGCCACGCAGCATTTCGCCGAGCACGGCTATCATGCGGCGCGGGTCGGCGATATCGCACTCGCCCTCGGGATCGCCAAGGGTTCGATCTTTCAGCATTTCGGCAGCAAAGACGGACTCTTTTTTGAGGTGTACAAGCGCGCCGTGCGTTCCTTTGCCAAATATCTCGAAGTGCCCGCGGAAGTGCGCCAGGAAGGATTTTTTGCCGTGCTCTGCTATTGGCTGGCTCGCACCGAACACCTGGTACACGAAGATTGGATTCCCTATCGCATCTATTTGCTCGGGAACTACGGAACCGATCTTGTCCTGAAGCGCGAAATCAATCGCTTCCTGATCAGCGAAGATCCCTACGGCACGGTAAGTTTCGTTCGTTTCGGCCAGGAACGCGGCGAACTTCGCACCGATCTCGATATCGAAATGATCGTCTCCATCATCGACTGGATGGTTGAGCGCTTTCAGGACGCACTCTTGACCGCGGAACTCGATCCTGGATTATTCCGCCGTCAGGGTGAGCTGGCCGAGAAAAAAGAAGCGCGAATTCAGCAGTTTCTGGAGGTGTTGCAGCGAGCGATTGGCACCGGATACGCCGCTGCAGCTCCGGAAGCGGTTCTTCCACGAAGAAATTCTCGCGTTTTGAAATCCACTACACGTTAGAATCGACACTGCTTGAAATTCGCGAACCCGAACATGACGAACTCGCTCCCGGAGATTCTTTCCAGCTACGACGATCGCGCGCCTCTCTCCAAGGCTTACACAATTCCGGCCGGATGGTATACGGAGCCCCGCGTCTCGGAACTCGAGCGGTTAAACGTCTTCTGCAAAACCTGGCAGCTGGTCGCTCGCACTGACCAGGTCAAAAATCCTGGCGACTTCATTTCGACGCGCCTTGCCGGAGAACCTCTCGTCGTTGTGCGGGGAAACGACGGTGAACTGCGCGCCTT
>Ga0335077_10007630_pt1 | contig 13390 bp, 16 predicted proteins | sample Lox_Sample_31_FD_207151 | JGI IMG/M metagenome (GOLD analysis project Ga0335077, IMG submission 207151) | Soil microbial communities from Loxahatchee National Wildlife Refuge, Florida, United States - Lox_Sample_3.1 | ecosystem: Environmental > Terrestrial > Soil > Wetlands | place: USA... | reverse complement strand
AAGGCGTTCGTGTGGCGCAGGTGACCGTCGACGACCGCGAACCCGAGCGGCGGTATCTGCCGGGGCACCCCGACGCAGACAAGGACGGCTACGTCGCCTTTCCGCGCATCAATCCCGCCGAGGACATGGTGGACCTGATGGGCGCGAGCCGCAGCTATCAAGCCAATGTCGCCGCCATTTCGGCGGTCAAGGATATGATCCAGCGCTCCATCGATCTGCTGCGCTGACACACATTCACATGCCGCTTCCTATAACTCCGATCTCGGTTCCAATGCCCGCCGAAATAGCGGGGGCCGGTATCCAAACCCCCGGAACAACCAAAGGCTCGGGCGAATTTCGCGACCTCATGCAAGGCGCCATTCAAAAGGTGGAGCAGACCGGCAACGAGGCCACCAAGGCCGTGGAGGGTTTCCTGGCCGGCGACGGCCAGGAGCTGCACACCGCCATCCTGGCCACGCAGCGGGCCGATCTGGCCTTCGAGCTGGGACTGCAAGTGCGGAACAAGGTGGTTTCCGCATACCAGGAAATCATGCGAATGCAAATGTAGCCCCGGCGCATTCCGACCCCCATGGACCAACTCAAAAAGCTGATCGCGACGCTGTCCACGATGCAGCGCGTCACCATCATCGCGGGCGCACTGGCCGTGGGCGGAGGCTTATTCGCCTTCGCCAAATGGAGGCATGAGAGTGAATTTCGTCCGCTCTACACGACGCTGGCCTCGGAAGATGCCGGCGCCGTAGTGCAAAAGCTGAAAGAGAGCGGCGTCGAATACCGCCTGTCGGAGAACGGATCGACGGTCCTGGTGCCTTCCTCCAAGCTCTCCGAAATGCGGCTGGAAATGGCGTCCGCCGGGCTGCCGAAGAGCGGGCGCATCGGCTTCGAGCTGTTCGACAAATCGAATTTCGGCGCGACCGAGTTCGTGGAGCACATCAACTACCGGCGGGCGCTCGAGGGCGAGCTGGAACGCACGGTCATGTCGCTGGCGGAGGTGGAGCAGGCGCGGGTGCACGTGACGTTTCCGAAGGAATCCGTGTACCTGGAGTCGCGCGAGCCGGCGAAAGCCAGCGTCGTGGTGCGGCTCCGGCCGGGCGCGCAACTGGTTCCTCAGAATGTGCTGGCCGTGCAGCACCTGGTGGCCAGCGCCGTGGAGGGACTGGCGCCGCAATCGGTGTCGGTGCTGGATGTCCGGGGGAACCTGCTGAGCCGCGCGCGAGCTGCGGCCTCGCCCGACGCATCCGAACCGAGCGACCGGCTGCTGGAAATGCGGCAGGACATCGAGCGCGACCTGGTGGCGAAGATCAACGCCACGCTCGATCCGCTTCTGGGCTCGGACAAATTCCATGCCGGCGCATCGGTGGAGTGCGATTTTTCCAACGCGGAGCAGACCGAAGAAATCTTCGACCCCAGCCGTTCGGTGATGGTCACCTCGCAAAAGTCGGAAGACACCACCAACACCGCCAGCGGCGCCGGGATTCCGGGAACGGCATCCAATCTCCCGCGGCCCGCAGCGCGCCCGGCGGCCGGGCTGGCCGGCACTTCGCGGCGCACCGAGAGTATCGCGTATCAATCCACGCGAACCGTGCGGCACACGAAGATGCCCGAAGGCACGATCCGGAAAATGTCGCTCGCCGTGGTGCTCGACCAAAACGTGCGATGGGAGGGGCAAGGCAACAAGATGCATCGCATCATCGAGCAGCCATCCGCGGAAAAGCTGAAGTCCATCCGGGACCTGGTGGCGGCCGCGACGGGCTTCTCGACGGAGCGGGGGGACCAGTTGATTGTCGAGAGCCTGCCGTTCGAATCGACGCTGAACTTCGAGCCTCCATCCGCCACACAGGCGGCCCCCGGGGGTTCGGGGACAACCGTCAATCTGCCCCCCTGGCTGGCACACCTTCTGGAGAACCGCATACTGGTGACTTCGATTTCGGTGGCGCTGGGTCTTTTGCTGATGTTCGCGCGGCGCCTGGTGGCGAAACTGTTTCACCGCAAAGGTAAAACCACGGCGACTGCGCCCGCGGCGCTGCCCGCGCAGGAGGCGGAACTGGCGGCGCTCCGCCAGGCGCAACTGGACGAAGAGGCCGAACTGCAACAGCAGATCGAAGCTGCGGCGCGCTCGGAAGCCACCAAACGGTCGGTGGTGCTGATCAAGCGGCTCCGCGAAGGGGTCGCAAAAGACGCTGCGTTGTCCGCCCATACCGTGCGCGGATGGCTCAGTGAAAGCAGGTAACCGGACATGACTGCCGTCGCCGCAGAGCCCGATCAGGCGCACGACGCCGCCTCCGTCGATTCCATAGCCGGACCGCGCAAAGCGGCCATGGTGCTGATCAGCCTCGGGGAACAGGTCAGCTCCAAGATCCTGTGCCAATTGTCCGAAGAAGAGGTCCAGAGGGTCAGCAAGGAGGTCGCGCAGATCCGGTCCATCTCCTCGGACCAGTTGGAAGCGGTGCTGGAGGAGTTTTATAACCAGACGCTGGCCACCGAATACGTGGTGAGCGGCGGCATCGAATACGCGCGCAAGATGCTGGTGACCGCGTTTGGGCCGGAAGCGGCCACGCGAATGATGGACAAGTTGCCCAAAGATCTGAACAAGGCGTCCAGCTTCGGCTCGCTGCAAAAGGTCGAACCCAAGCAACTGGCCCGCTTCCTGCAATCGGAACACCCGCAAACGATCGCGCTGATCCTCTCGCACCTGGACTCTTCAAAGTCCGCCGCGTTGCTGATGTCCCTGCCGGAAGAGATGCAAACCGACATCGCGCTGCGCATGGCGGCGCTCGACCAGATCGCGCCGGAGATCGTTACGCGCATCGCGGCCGTGGTGGACGAAAAGCTGAAGGCCCTGGGCGACTTCAGCCGGGAGTCGCGCGGCGGCGTGCGATCCGTGGCCGAGATGTTCAACCGCCTGGATTCCAGCGTGAGCGAGCAATTGCTGGCGGCCATGGAGCAGCGCGACGCCAACACGGCGGGCGGCATTCGGCACCTGATGTTCGTCTTCGAGGATTTTTTACAGGTGGATCAAAACGGCATCAAAGAAGTGCTGGCGCGCGTGGACCGGAAGGTCCTGACCATCGCGCTCAAAGGCACCAGCGACGCGCTGAAAAACCATTTCACTTCGTGCATGTCGCAGCGCGGCGCAGAAATGCTCAAAGAAGACATGGACGCGGCCGGACCGGTGCGGATTCGCGACGTAGAGGCGGCGCAGAAGCAGGTTATCGAGAAAGTCAAGGAATTGCAGGCCGAAGGCGTGATCAATCTGAAGGGAGGCAGCGACCAGTATGTCGTCTAGCATCCTGCCGGAAGGAGGAACGGACCAGATCCGTCCGTTTGCGTGGCGCACGGTGGCGCTGACCGGCGAGACACAGGACCGCCGGCGGGCGGCGGAAACCAAGAATGATGGCGGGGCAGGCCGCTCCCATCCGCTTGAAACGCGCATCGCGGAGCTGGAAAAGACCATGGAGGCGCGCACGCGCGCGGCCCGTGAGGAAGGCATTCGTGAAGGCGAAGCGCGCAGCAAAGCGCAAGCCCAGGAAACGGTCGCCAGCGTGATCGAGCGGCTGGCGCAAAGCATTGCGGGCCTGGATGAATATCGCACACGCCTGCACCGCCAGACCGAGACGGAAGCCGTGCGCCTGTCGATCGCGATCGCACGCCGCGTGCTGCGCCGGGAACTCACCGTGGACCCCGGGGCCATCGAGGGCCTGGTGCTCGCGGCGCTCGAACGGCTGCAATCCCAAGAGAGCTGCCGCGTGCGCATGCATCCGGATCACGTGCCGGCGTTGCGCACCGTGCTGGACCGGCTGGGGATGACAGGAAAGGTGGAGGTGGTTCCCGATCCCGCGGAGGAACTGGGCGCGGCGCTGTTCGAAATGCCGCGCGGTAACCTGGATGCGTCCATCGATTCCCAGTTGCGGGAGATCGAAAGAGGCCTGACCGACCGCTTTCAGAGGCCCCGGTGAGCACCGCGCCCGGCATCGACCTCAACCCCTACCTGGCCCGCATAGACCAGATTGATCCCCTGGTGTCGTCAGGGGAAGTCATCGAGCTGGTCGGGCTGCTGATCGAATCGCGGGGTCCGGCCGCGGCGATCGGGGATTTCTGCGAGATTTTGTCGTCCGGAGGCCGGGCCATCCGCACGCAGGTGATCGGCTTCCGCAATGGCAACGTCCTTTCCATGGCGCTCGAGGAAATCGACGGGCTGAAGCTCGGCGATCCGATTGTGGCGCGGCCCGACCAGGCGCGCGTGGGTGTCGGCCCCGCCTTGATGGGCCGCGTACTGGACGGTTTCGGGCGGCCCATCGATGCGCGCGGAGAACCGGAAGTTGCCGAACTGTACGAACTGTATAAACTGCCGCCCAATCCGCTCGAGCGGGAACACATTACCGAGCCGCTGGTGACCGGTATTCGGGCCGTCGACGGCCTGCTTCCCTGCGGGCGCGGCCAGAGGATCGGGATCTTCGGCGGCAGCGGCGTGGGCAAGAGCACGCTGCTGGGCAACATGTCCCGCCAAAGCTCCGCGGATGTCAGCGTGATCGCGCTGATCGGCGAGCGCAATCGCGAAGTACGCGCGTTTTTGGAGCATGAATTGGGACCCGCCGGCATGCGCAAGTCCGTGGTGGTGGTGGCCACCTCGGACAGCCCCGCGCCCATCCGTTTGCGGGCCTGTTTTGTGGCGCTGGCGGCGGCCGAATACTTTCGCGACCAGGGAGCCAGCGTGCTGCTGGTAATGGACTCGGTTACGCGCCTGGCGATGGCTCAGCGCGAGATCGGACTCTCGGCGGGCGAGCCGCCCAGCCAAAAAGGATATCCGCCCTCGGTCTTCAGCCTTCTGCCGAAAATCTTCGAGCGCGCGGGGAACTTCCGGCACGGGTCGATCACCGGTTTCTTCACGGTGCTGGTGGAGGGCGACGATTTCAACGAACCCATCTGCGACGCTGTGCGGGCGATGCTGGATGGCCACATCATGCTTTCCCGCTCGCTGGCCGCCGGCGGGCACTACCCGGCCATCGACGTGCTGCACTCGGTGAGCCGGCTGACGACGGAAATCGCCAGCTCCGAGCAGTTGGCTTCCATGCGGAAACTGCGGGAGGCGCTTTCCTCCTACCAGCAGTCCGAGGATCTGATCCAACTGGGCGCGTACGTCTCCGGAACCAATCCCAAGCTGGACGCCGTGATCCGTATGCGTCCGGAGCTGCTGCGCTTCCTACAGCAGGACTCGCGCACGGAATCGAAGTGGGACGATACCCTGGCGAGCCTTCACCGGCTGGCCGCTCTGGTGCCGTAGCGCCGGAAGGGCGGCGTTCTTATGACGAACTTCGCATTCCGGCTCGAAAAAGTTCTGCGCTGGCGGCAGGCGCGGCTGGAACTCGAGCAATTCGCCTTGAGCCGGCTGGCGGCGGAATGCGCGCACTGGGATGAGGTGCTGGCCAAGCTCAGCCAGGCGCGGACCGACGCCCAGGCGCTGATGCGCTCATCGGAGACGGTCAACGGCCTGGATCTGGCGGCGCTGGGCCGATACCAGCAGCACCTCGACCAGCAGCGAACGGCAGCGTTCGAGCGGCGCCGGGAATGCGGGCAAAGAATGGAGCAGCAGCGCGGGCGTTTGCTTCAGGCGCGGCGCGACCACCGGCTGCTCGAGAAACTCCGCCAGACCCGCCACGCGGAATGGGAAACCGCCGTCAACCGTGAATTCGAGGCGCTCTCCGCCGAAAATTATCTCGCGCGATGGGTGCCCCGGATGCGCAGCCATCCGGAGCCATAAACGGCCCCTGAAGCGGGGCCGTGCCCCCGCTGGGCCGCCGGGGAAGCCGCGCCGGGCCTCACTCCTCCCGGTCCGGATTCCCCGGCGTCCTACTTCTTTTCTTGGGTTTTTTCTTTGGATCCCGCACTCGCGCTTGCTTTGGGTTCCGCACTCGCGGCGGTGTGGGGCGGGGCGACGTTGGGCCCGACATCCGGGACGAGGCCCATGCGGTTGAGAATGACAATATCCACGCGGCGATTGCGGGCGCGGCCTTCCTCGGTCTCGTTGGAGGCGACCGGCGAAGTGTCGGCGTAGCCGGCTACGGAGAAGCGTTCGGCCGGTATCTGAAATCTGCTGGAGAGCACGTCCAGCATGGCGATGCTGCGAGCGGCCGAGAGTTCCCAGTTGTTACGGAAACGGGCCGTGTGGATGGGCACGGAGTCGGTGTGGCCTTCCAAGCGCACGGGGTTCGGCAGTCCGCGTAGCACGTCCGCGACCTTCTGAATGCTCGGCAAGGTCGAAGCATTCAACGTGTCTTCCCCAGTGGGGAAGAATGCCGCTTGCTGGAGGCTGACCACCAGGCCTCGCGGTTCGAGGCGCATGGTGATCTTACCCGTCTTGATCTCATCCTGGAGCTCGTGGGTCAGAAATTGGAGCGACGGCAACAGCTCGGCGACTTCGGGCGGCTGGGCCTTGGGTTCGGGCTGGGGTTCTTTATTGGACCTCTGGGCGCCGCCGGGCCCCCGCATTTGCGCGTTTCCCTTGCCCTTCTCGTCCACCGTCCCGCCCAGGATTTCCCGCACCGCCGCCGGCACGCCGCCGTTATCCAGGGCTTCTCTTACGGAATCGGATACCTGCTTCGCCTTGGCCTTATCGGTTTGCGAACTGGCGAACATCACCACGAAGAAAGCGAACAGCAGCGTGATGAAATCAGCGTAGGAGACCAGCCAGCGTTCATGATTCTCGTGCGCGGGATGTTTTTTTGCGCGTGCCATGGGGCGACGAGAAACCTAGCGAGGTTCGGCCTCAGACCAAAATCGACGCGGCCGGCGAGGGCCGGCGTGCGACGCAGGCCATGCTTTCCCGGCTTCCCGGCGTCTCGGCGGTACATCAAAAACTCGACTCATCGGCATCCATTTCAGGGCGTCCAGCATACTAGCCTTCGGCCGCAGCGGCACGGGCAGCGCCCTTGGCGGGCTGGGCCTCTTTGGCGGCTTTCGGGGCGTGTTCCTGCCGCGTATAAGCTTCCAGTTTGCTGCGGATGAGCTTGGGATTCAGGCCTTCCACGATGCCCGAAACTCCTTCCAGCATCAGTTCGCGAATCTGAATGACTTTTTGCATGCGGGCCTTGATCTTGTTCCCGGCGGGCAGGAAGAATATGTTTGCCGTACCCACGCCGTAGACCGTGGCCACGAAGGCCACGGCAATGCCGTGCCCCACCTCCTCGATGTTCGCCAGGTTCTTCATGACCTGAATCAGGCCGAGCACGGCCCCGATGATGCCGATGGTGGGCGCATATCCGCCGGCCGACTCAAAAACCTTGGCTTCGGCTTCGGCATGGTGCTCTTCGAGGCTGATCTCCAGTTCCATGGTTTTGCGAATGACGTCCAGATCCGTGCCGTCCACTGCCAGGTTCAAGGCCTTGCGGAGAAAGGGGTCCTTGATGGCGTCGGCTTCCTGCTCGAGCGAAACGATGCCGCTCTTGCGCGCTTTGGTGGCGTACTGGATGATTTCCTCGATCGTGGCATGCGGGCTCTCGTCCCGCTCGAAAAACACCAGCCCGAGCTTTTTCACGGCGCCGATGAGCGTGGCCAGCGGTGTGGTGACCATCACCGCGCCGACAGTGCCGCAGAGGACGATGATGGCGGCGGTGACCTGAGCCACGTCCTTGACCTTGCCGCCCTCCATGACGAGGCCTCCCAGGATCCCGCCGACGGCGAGGACCAGACCGCCGATGGTCGCGAGGTCCGGTTTTCCACCTGATTTTTTGGGAGCCTGGGGCGCCTGTGCCTTGTCAGCCATGGGTTTTGTCCGGAGGTTGCTCATCCTCCACCGGCGGCCGGCACTCGGCGTGTCGCAGCGGACAATCGATGGCGCCGGCCAGCACCGCCCTGCGGAAACGGATGATCCGCTCCACGACTTCCTCGGCCGTCTCCAGGACCACCATCTTCTGCCCGGTGGTTAGGGTTACCACCGTATCGGGGGTCACTTCCACGTGCTCAATGAGATCCGAGTTCAGGACCAGAGGGACGTGGTTCAGGCGGGTGAGCTGGATCATTGGCGACAGCCGTCGGATATCTTATCGGCACTTTCCCCTATATTTTCTGCTAACTTACGGCAATTCCGTCGCAAAAGTCACCTTATTTTCGGAAAAACCGCGTGTCCCGACCGATAAGTAAGGAAAGGCTATGCACGAGCAGAGTCTCCATTCGGTGCGGAAAGCGCAACGCCTCCTGGATGCCTGGAACAGCCGGGATTTTGGGGCCCTGGAGGCCGAATTGCGTGGCCGCCGCGGCGGGGATGCTGCCGCCAGCGGAACCGGCGCCCACGAGCAGGAGCGGCTGGAGCTGCTCGACAGTATCACCGACGAAATGCGGCAAGACCTGGTGCGCACGCCGCTGGGCGGGCGCTGTGGGGTGCGCGCCGAGACGCACATCCGGCTGCTGGAACATCTCGCCATGGACGGCCATCACGCGGCTATTCGATCTGAAAAGCTTTCAGTTTTCCCGTGCTCACGACTTGGCCGGTGAACTTTCGCTTGCCGTTGACGAATCCGCTCAGCGGCTGTCCGATGGGATGATCGAACGTCAGCACGTCACCTTCCTTGAGTTCCAGCAACTCACGGACGCGCAGCATGGGTCCTTCCAGATGTGCCTCCACGGTTAGTTTGGCGTCCCGCAGCAAATCCAGAGTGCGAAGCTGTTCGGTCTCGCTGGCCTCGATCTTTCGCGGAGTGGATTGCGCCTCGGCGTCTTCGCTCTGCACCGCGAGGATTTCGGTGGGCACCGCGAGGTTCATCTGACCGCCGCCTTCTTCGAGCTTCACGTCGATGCTGAGGGCCACCATGGGCTCGTGCGGCGCGTGGATCAGGCGCGCCTCTTTGCCGACAGACTCCAGCGTGAGGGTTACCGGGACCACGTCTTTCCAGGCTTCCGCCAGCGCCTGTAGAATGATGCGAAACAGCCCGTCCAGCACGTTCTGCTCGATCTCCGTGATTTCCCGGTTCGCCGTGGCGTCGGCCTTGCCGTGGCCGCCCAGGAGGAGTTCGAGGATGGGAAAGACCAGCGAAGGATTCAGTTCCAGAACTGAATTGCCTTCATAAGGGCGCATGCCGATCGAGATGACGCAGGTGGGCGAAGGCAGCCCGCGGAGAAACTCGGCATAGGACAGATGGTCGACAGCCAGCAACTGGGCCGTAACGCTGGAGCGCAGATAGGCCGAAAGGCTCGAAACCAGCCGGTGCAAAAACTTTTGTTTGAGCACGTAGATGGCGCGCATCTGCGACCCGGGAGTCTGTCCCGGCTTGCGGAAATCGAAGGCGACAACCTTAGGGGCCGCCACAGGGGCCGCCACGGGCTCCGCGACCGCGGCTCCCGCCGCCGGCACGGCGTGAATCTTCTGTGTTGACTCTTGATCCATGGTGTTCAGGCCAGAAAGTTGAACAGGCTGGTGCGGGGCAGTTGCGACTGGGCGGTGAGGGCCGCCTGCAACTGCGTTTGGTCCTGCGTCAGTTGGACAGCCACCTGCGCAATGTCGGCGTCCTGGATCTGGCCCAGTTGCGTCTGCAATTGCACGTTCTGCTGGCTCGCAAAAGTCTGGGAGTTCTGAATGCGGTCTTGCACCGAGCCATAGAAGGCCAGTTGGGTATTCAGGTAGTCACTGGCAGTTTGCAGCGAATTGATGGCGTTGGTTATGCCGGTCTGATCGTTGGCCTGCAAGCTGACCAGCAGGCTGTTGACCGCGGCGAACACGTTGTCAGCCGCCGGCGTTTGATCCGGGTTGCGGTCGTCGAAGATCTGCTGCGCGGTGAGCGACACCGAAAACGTCACGCCGGTGGGATCGGCTATCTGCTGCGTGGCGGCGGGATTCGCCAGCAGAGCGTCCACGCCCGTGGGGCTGGCGGGATCCAGCGCGTAGCTCGCAGATTGCGGCTGATCCCCGCTGAAGATGTATTGGGTGCCGGACTGGGTATTGGCCAATCCCACGAGCTGCTCGAGAATCCCGCTGACCTGTTGCGCGATCGCCGTGCGCTGGGAGGCGGTGACCGTGGTGCTGGCGCCTTCGGTCCCCAGGCTCAGGGCCTGGCTCATGAGCTGGCTAGCGGTCTGAAGGGCTTGCTCGGCCACCTGCGTGTTGCCCAAGACCTGTGCCAGATTATTCGACGTCTGGCTGTTCACGTCCAGTGCCGTGCGAGTCTGCATCAAAGTAACGAGGTCGCCCGGGTCGTCGGAGGGCTGCGAGATCTTGAGGCCGGAAGAGACTTCGTTCGTCAATTGATTGATCTCGTTTTGCACCTGGGAGACATCGGCGAGGAACATATTCGCTGCGGGATTCAGGTTCTGGATCATGGTTTTAACTCACGTTTCATAACTGCGGCAGCATGTTGATGGTGGTCTGGGTCAAAGTATCCAGCACGGTCACCAGTTGCGCCGTCGCCTGGTAGGAAGTCTGGAACTGCACCAGACGGGCCGCTTCTTCATTGAGCGAGACGCCGGAAACCTGGCTGCGGAGGTTCTGCGCCTGGGCCACGGTTTGCTGTTGCACCTGCAACTGGCTCTGAGCCGTGGAAGCCTGCTGCCCCACCTGGGACGCCAAAGATCCGAAGTATTGCGTAAAGGTGAAGCCGTCGATCTCGCCGGCGGCTCCGGTGGGGTTGGCCAGCGCGGCGAGTTGCAGCGCAATGCCGTTGCTGACTTCCGGCGGTCCGGGTTGGATAGCCGCGAGCTGACCCGGGGTCATCGCGCTGTTGACCGCGAGCGTACCCGCGACGGCAGTCGGCGTAGCGGGGTTGTAGGTGAAGAGAGGAATCCCGGGCACCGGAGGAGGCCCGTCGGAAATATTGCCCGACGTCAGAATCCCGTTGACCGTGTCCGCCACGCCTTGCGCCAGGATGTTCAGGCCTCCTTGCTGGTAGGCGCCGCCGATGAGGGAAGGCAGAACGGTATTGCGCACCTGGAGCAGGCCCGCCAGTTGTCCCTGCGAGATCTGCGCGGTCACGTCGCTGCCCTGCGAGTCCAGGATGCGGGCCGGCGGCGCGCCTCCAGCCACGGTGGCGGGGGCGCCCGGCGGTGTTGAGAAGCTGAGCGAGATGGAGTATTGTTGCGAGCCCATTACCAGTGGTGTTTGCCCGCCTAACAGCACGGTCCAGGTGCCGTCCGACTGTTGCGTAGCCGTAATGTCCCCGTACTCCGAAAGGCTCTCGAGCGTGGAATGGATCTGGGCGTCGAGGCCGGCGTCGTTGCGATCACCTTTCTGGATCTGCTGGTTATCGGCGGCGAGCTGGCTGGCGAAGCTGTTGATCTGGCTCACGGCCTGCTGGAGTTGCACGTTGGTCGCGCTCTGGTTCTGATTGAGGGTGGCGTAGACCTGTTGAAACGCCAGTGCCACCTGCTGCGCGCCAGTAATCACCGTCTGCTGCGAAGCATTGCTTGTCGGCGTCACGCTCCAGGATGAAAAATTCTGATACAGGGTATTGAGCGCGCCGGCAATGCCCTGGTCGGAATTGACCGTGAAATTGGTTTGGATGGCCGCCAGATTCTGAGAGCTGGATTCGAGCGTCCCCTGGATGGAGACCTGCTGGCGCACATTCTGCTCGGCGTACTCATCGCGCGAACTTTGAACGCCGCCAACCGTGACGCCCCCCGGCAAACCCGCGAGCGGCTGGAATGGCAGGGCCTCCATGCTGACCGATTGACTGGCATAGCCCGGTGTGGACGAATTCGCTACGTTGTTCGAAATGGCATCGAGCGCCTGCTGAAAGGCCTGCATGGCGCCGGCCGATGATTGCAACGAGGCAAGCAGATCCCCCATCGGTCAAACCTCCAACCAGACCCGCCGAATGGTCTCGGTAGGCGCCGGATTTCCGTCGGCCTGGTAGCCGGCGATGATCGACGCGGCCAGTCGCATCCACCCGTGGTGGAAAGCGGCCGCGTTATCCAAGAGGGTTTTGAGCCGGGCGATCTCGGCGCGCAAGGCGGCGAGAGGCGCGCGCAGCGTGGCGTTGCGCACGGGATCGTTGCCGGGCAAGGTCATTTGCAGTTGACGCAACGCGTTCACCGCCTCTTCCAGGCGGCCGCGGCACTCATCCAGGTTGGCGGGTGTGGGCGCGATCAGACGCTCGCGGGCCTGGCGGACAACGGACTCCAACGCTTGCACCTGGACTGTGGGATCTCCATGCCCGGCATGCGTCTTGGCGCGGCGCTGGTCAGGGCTTGGCATCTTGCCTCTCGATGGCGTCCTGGACAATGCCCCGGCTGATCGCCTGCGGATCGGGGTTGTAGCGGCCCGCGGCGAAATCACTAGCCAGCTTCTGGATGTGTTGTGTGCGCTGGGCCGACTGGGCAGAGAGAACCTGCGAAAGATTGCCGGCCAGCGAGGAAATGTCCGCGCGATCCTGGCCCGCCGATCCAATGGGCTGGGTTTCGGGCGCCGTTCCCGGCCGTTCGGTCTGCGAGGCCGGCGGCGTCTGGCCGGTTTGCAGGCCGGCCGCTCCATTCAGAATCTGATCCTCGACTCTCATAACTGTGCCCGCGAGCAGATTCCGGAGTTCTTGAGCCTTCGGCCCATCGCCCGCAGCGCGCTCCGGTGCATCTGCGAAACACGGCTCTCGTTGACCCCCATGTCGGCGCCGATTTCTTTCATGGTCAGATGCTGCCCGTAGTGCAAGCGAATGACCTGGCGGTGACGAGCCGGCAAAGCCTCGATGAGGCGGTCCAGCACTTCGCGCAACTCACGTTGCGCACAGAGGTGATCGGGGCCGGTCTCCGGATCGCTGGCGGCGTCCTCCACGCCGGTGTGTTCCAGTTGGCCGGCCGGGACCGGCGATTGCGTCTCGCGCAGGGCCTGGTTCCGGCTGCGCATTTCCGCTGCCGATACCATGAGGCGCTCGCATAGCTCTTCTTCTGTCGGCTCGCGTTGAAGAGCGGCAGCCAGGACGGCGCGGGCGGCGCTCACCTGCTTCTGCCAGCGCCGCAACTTGCGCGGCGCCCCGTCCTGCCGCCGGAGGCTGTCCAGCATTTCACCTTCGATGCGATAGCGCGCGTAGACCGCGAACGGCACGTCCATGGCCGGATCGTAGCAGCGGCCGGCGCTCACCAGTCCCAGCACGCCGGACTGCGCCAGGTCGTGACGGTCCACGCAGGAGTTGGGCGGTATGGCTCCGTAAACACGGCGCGCAATGGAATCGACCAGCGGCAGACAGCGCAGAATGAGTTCGTGCGTGGTGGGGAACTCCGGCACCACCCGTGGAGTCTGCGGCGGCCCGCCGAAATCCGCGGGCGCGCCTGGTCCGAAGGCGGGTGCCTCAACTGCCTTTTGCATCAGTTCTTTCTCCGGTTGCCCTTGGGCTGGGGACTTTGAGACCTGGCGCTCTCCAGTTTTCGAGCAAAGATTACGAATTCTGCGGGTGGCCGCCTTACCCGTACCACGGCAAAACAG
>Ga0335077_10007629_pt1 | contig 13391 bp, 12 predicted proteins | sample Lox_Sample_31_FD_207151 | JGI IMG/M metagenome (GOLD analysis project Ga0335077, IMG submission 207151) | Soil microbial communities from Loxahatchee National Wildlife Refuge, Florida, United States - Lox_Sample_3.1 | ecosystem: Environmental > Terrestrial > Soil > Wetlands | place: USA... | reverse complement strand
GCTTTAATCTTGCGGGTCATTTTCTTTTCGCGCCTGCCGCACGGCATCCTGAGCGTGTGGCGATCGTCGGCGAACCCCACCGCGCCACGTATCGTGAACTCGCAATACTCGCCCGACGCGTGGGAAATGCGCTTTTGGAGCAGGGCATTTCGCGCGGCGACCGCGTGCTGCTCGTTCTTCCGGATTCCATCGAGTTTGTCGCCTCTTTTTTTGGCGCCACCATGATCGGGAGTCTGGCCGTTCCGGTCAATCCGTTCGCGCGAACTTCCGACTACATCCATTACCTCGAAAATTGCGAGCCATCGCTTGCGATTGTCCATTCGGAAGCCCTGGAAGCTTTCTTGCCCGCTTCGACTGAGCGCCCCCAGATGCCGATTGTCGAGGTTGGCGAAGGGCGATTCGAAACGCACGAGGTTTCCTGCGCGCCGTGGGAAGAATGGGTCGGATCGGCAAACCCTTCACTGACGCCTGCTGAGCTGTCGTCTCAAGATCCGGCGTTCCTGCTTTATACCTCGGGGAGCGGAGGGCAGCCCAAAGCGGCGGTCCATCTTCATGGAGACATGCTTGTCGCCAGCCATTGCTACGCGCATGGCATTCTTGGCTTGCGCGAAACGGATGTGACCTTCTCCACCTCCAAATTGTTCTTCGCGTACGGCTTGGGAAATGGCATGTACTTTCCGTTTTCTGCGGGAGCCGCCACCATCTTGAATCCGCAACGCCCTAGCCCCGAACGCGTGATCGAAACCGTCCAGCATCGCAAACCGACAGTGTTCTTTTCAGTTCCCACGCTATATGCCGCGATTTTGCGCGAGGCGGAGCGGATGGGCGGTCTCGTGAATTTCTCATCCGTTCGGCTCTGCGTTTCCGCAGGCGAAACCCTGCCCGCGGAAATTTTTGAGCGTTGGAGGCGGAAATTCGGCCTCGAAATTCTCGACGGCATCGGCTCCACGGAGATGCTGCACATTTTCATTTCCAGCCGTACCGGCCAATGCAAACCGGGGAGCTGCGGTTTCTCGGTGCCTGGTTATGAATCAAAAATCGTCGATGACTCCGGCGCAAGTGTGGCTGACGGCGAAATTGGAAATTTGTGGGTACGCGGCGCGAGCGCGTTTTCGGAGTATTGGCGCATCCCCGAATTGACCGCCCGCACCAAACATGGGGACTGGGTTGTCACCGGCGACAAATTTCTGCGGGAACCCGACGGCCACTACCAATATTGCGGGCGCGCCGACGACATGCTGAAAGTTGCTGGCATGTGGGTTTCGCCCATCGAAGTGGAAAATGCCATCCTCGGCCACCCCCACGTCGCGGAGGCCGCCGTCGTTGGCGCAACCGATGCGCGCGGACTGACCTACGCTGTAGCCTATGTGACTTTGCGCGCCGGTTTTTCCGCATCTGACCATCTGGCTGCGGAAATTCGCAACCACGTCAGGGCCCGGCTCGTCTCGCACAAAGTTCCTCGCGAAATCCGATTTTGCGGAGAATTGCCGCGAACCGTGACGGGAAAAATCCAACGCTTCAAACTGCGCGCAAGCACGAATTCCGACTAGTGGAGACTAGCTCTTTCATAGCGCGCCAGCTTCAATCCATGAAGGGGATCCAGTCGGGCGGGGGAAACTGGACATGCCAGAATCGCGGCATCGCATAGGGAAACGCAACCCCGACCTCATTTTTCCCGCTGGGAATTTCGCGCACATGCACGACGCGGCACTCCTGTTCTTTGGCGGTGGCCCAATTTCGCAGTACGAGTTTCTGCCCGGCGCGGACTTTCATGGCCAGCGCGATCAACCCGCCATGCGCGTTTACCTCGATCGTGGTCGTATCTTCTTTGATGGGCAAGCCGTCCTCGAAATGCGCTCGTACCAGAATGGGAATCCGCAAGAGGATGCGCTGCGAACGTCGGCTATCTGCCGGACGAACGTTTTCATTTTGGGATCCACTGGGCATGCGTGCGTCTAGCTTATCAGCGATAAAAAATTTCTACGAGAATCGTGCGGTCAAAATTGCAACTGCAAGCCTGTGACGTCGCTCACATATGCATGCACAGAAACGCGTCAAGCACGCGCTCCGAGAAACCGCAGCGCAGAATGTCGTGGGGAAGGTAGAATGGCGGTTCAGCAATCTCTCGGAGGAACTCATGGCCAAGAAGCCCACTGTCGACGAGGCACGCTTAATCCTGGAACTATACGATCTTCGGCGCGAGCCTGAACTGCGTAAGGCCCGCCAATGGTGGCTCACCAGCTTTTGGCCGAAGAGTGCCGATGATTTCATGAAGGTGGCCATGGATTTTGGATCGCAGGAGAATAATTGGCTTCGCCAGGTGGGCAGCTACTGGGGAATTGCGACCTCGTTTGTGCTGAATGGCGTGGTCAGTGAAAAGCTGTTTTTCGAGCCGGCATTCTGCGGGGAATTGTATTTCATGTTTGCCAAGGTCCGGCCGTTCTTGAAAGAAATCCGTGAAAAAGCGAAGAACCCCGATCTTTTTGTGCTTTCCGAGAAGGCTATCTATGGATCCAAGATAGGCCGCGCGCAATTTGAAAAAGTCGAGCCTCGCGTCGCGATGATGCGCGAGCAGCGAGGAGCTTGAGCTTGCTCGCAGCGTTTCTCATTCAAAACTTCTGGAAAATCGCCGTTGGATTTGTCTTAGGGTTTTTCTGCTTGCCCGCTTCGACCGAAGCGAAAATCCCGCAGCAGTGTGGGCGCGGCGTAGCTCTGAAATTGAGCGCTCCCGAGTCCGCTCAGGGTAGTTTGCTGCTTCTGGAGGTGCAAAGCAACGCACCGATTGCCGATCTGTCAGGCGAGTGGAACGGCAGGGCTCTGGAGTTCTGGTCAGTTGCTCGCCCGGAGTCTAGCTCGAAGACTCCTGAAGTTGACTTGCGGCGGACACTCTTAGGCGTGGATTTGGAGAAAGCGCCGGGATCTTATCCGGTTTCCGTTCGCGTGCAGACTGCCAGCAGAGAACCAGCCGCTTGCACGCTCGAGATTCCTATTCGGATGGGCAAGTTCGCAACGGAGAGCCTGCACGTTGAAAAAGAATTTGTGGAACCCAGCCCTGAGCAAATCAAGCGCGCAAACGAGGAACGCGACCGCTTGCGTGCAATTTTCGATCAGGTGACCACACAAAAATTATGGAGCGGAAGCTTCCGCGTGCCCCTCGATGGCGTTTCCACCGGCGGGAATTTCGGCAAACGACGCATCTTGAATGGGCAGCCCGGCTCGCCTCATAGTGGCGTCGACTTTCCTGCTTCGACAGGAACTCCGGTTCACGCCGCTCAAAGTGGCCGAGTAGTTCTCGCGCAAGAGCTTTTCTTCTCTGGGAATACAGTCGTCATCGATCACGGCCTGGGGGTCTATACCTTTTATGGGCACTTGTCGGCAATCGAAGTGAAAGCGGGCGACGACGTCCAGCCCGGCCAGGTGCTTGGAAAAGTCGGCGCCACGGGACGCGTTACGGGGTCGCACCTTCATTGGGGATTAACTGTCGAACGTGCCCGCGTGAATCCTTTGCAGATCGTCTCTCTTCTAAACGAGTAGACGTGCGACGATTGCGGCATGCTCGCCACGCTCATTCGGAAAGAGAGGAGAAACAATGCAGAAGCGCAAACTGGGAAAAAGCAATTTGGAAGTTTCAGCCCTCGGCCTCGGCTGCATGGGCATGAGCTTTGGCTACGGCCCGCCTAAAGACAAGCAGGAGATGATTTCGCTGATTCGGAAAGCGGTCGAGTTCGGCGTCACTTTTTTCGATACCGCGGAAGTTTACGGCCCGTTCACCAATGAAGAACTCGTCGGCGAAGCTCTTGCTCCCTTCCGCAAGCAAGTGGCGATCGCCACCAAGTTCGGGTTCAAGCTGGATCCGAATACGGGCAAACAGGCCGGGTTGGACAGCCGTCCGGAGCACATTAAGGAGGTCGCCGAAGCCTCGCTCAAGCGGCTGAAGACCGATGTTATCGATCTTTTCTACCAGCACCGCGTTGACCCGGATGTGCCGATCGAAGACGTTGCAGGGGCGGTGAAGGACCTGATTCAGCAAGGCAAGGTGAAGCATTTCGGCCTTTCGGAAGCAGGGGTGCAGACGATTCGTCGGGCACACAAAGTGCAATCTGTCGCCGCGCTCCAAAGCGAATACTCACTTTGGTTCAAGGAACCTGAAAAGGAAGTGATTCCGACGCTCGAGGAACTCGGGATAGGCTTCGTTCCGTTCAGCCCTCTGGGCAAGGGTTTCCTCACTGGAAAGATCGATGAAAATACGACGTTTGATAGTTCCGATTTCCGCAACATCGTTCCGCGGTTTACTCCCGAGAACCGCAAAGCCAATCAAGCGTTCGTGGACCTGCTCGACAGGATCGCCAAGGAGAAGAGGGCAACACCGGCTCAGATCGCGCTGGCTTGGCTGCTTGCCCAGAAACCGTGGATCGTTCCCATCCCGGGTACGACCAAGCTGCATCGGCTCGAAGAAAACCTTGGAGCTTCTAACGTCGAGCTTTCGCCAGGCGATTTCCGCGAGATTGATGGCGCCGCCTCACAAATCACCGCGCAAGGAGCTCGCTACCCGGAGAGCCTGCAAAAATTGGTGGGCCGCTGAGCGGCCCGTCATGAACGAAATGCAGTTCCGGTCAACGCGGCAGGAGTTTTTAAGCTAAGAGTCAGAGATTGGAGGTGCACATGCCAGCGCGGAGCGAGACTCTCAAAGATCACCTTTCCCGAACTCGCGAGATTAGCATCACTGTGACCGGCAGAAAGTCAGGACGCGCAATTTCCATCCCGGTCTGGTTTGTGTTGGACGGCGAGACTCTCTATCTGCTGCCCGTGCAAGGGTCGGATACGCAGTGGTACAGGAACGTTCTCAGGAACCCCTCGATTCGAGTTCACGCGGGGAAGGCGGAGGCTGAACTCAAACTTATTCCTGTCACAGACGCCAAGCAGGTCTCGTCCGTAGTCGAGAAATTCCGCAAGAAGTACGGCACCAGCGACGTGAAGAAGTACTATTCAAAGTTGGACGTTGCTATTCTTGCCCATATGTAACGATGGCAAGCCGAAGAAAAGCAACGTCACGAGTCAGGTCGATTGACTCGCTGGACACCTCAAGAGTTGTAAAAAAACTGAAACGATTCCCAATTTGGGATCACAAGTGAAAGACAATGCAGGAAGCTGGTCAGTGGCTTCGTCGCAGGGGCATGCCGCGCTAAGGTGCCTGTAACTGTTTTATATTTAACGAGTTACAGCGATTCCAGGCAACGTGCCTTCGGCTCGAGTATATTGGGCGACTTGTCAAGAAGGCGAAAATGGACTGGTACAACAGTACTGTCCAGAAGCCGCGATTTGTGGTACCGTTCCGCCATTGTTTTTCTCGGGTGTAGAAGTCAGTATTGGGCTGTGTGGGCAAGGTTCGTGCTAATTACCTCTCTCTTTCTGTGCTTTCGTTTTGGCACCCTGCTGACACGTCACTACAGGCAGAAACCCGTCGAAATGAAGTAGTCGAGGGCCTGGGTTGGTCAGAAATCGGAGTTGAGGTCAAGTAGAAATGTCCCTGCTTCACTTTCGCTGCAAAGAACGCCGCCGGACGCTTCGGGTAGCGCTGACGGTGCCCCTGACGATCCACGGAAAAACAGACAATGGCGAAAGGTTCTGCGCGCAGACCGTTTCGCAGTCGGTGAACCGCCATGGCGTATTATTTCCCCTCGAAGAGATCGTGCTCGTTGGCCAGACCCTCATTTTGGTGAATGACCATACCGCCCAGTCTATGGAATGCCGCGTCGTTTCCATCCACCGCGCTCGTGATGGAAAACAATACATTGGGGTCGAGTTCCTCTCGCCGGAAACCAACTTCTGGCACATGCAATTCCCGATCCCGGGAACAAAGCCGCTGCGGCGCATCATTCCCAGCAAAGTCTCGGCGTAACCAATCTAGAATTCCTGAAATCGTTTTTCCGCTCTTTTTGTGGCTGCTCCGAGTGGGTGCGCCATTAGAATTGGTGTGTGGCTTCATCTCCTACGAAGATCGGACTCATCTCCGACACTCATGGATTACTACGGCCGCTGGCCTTGGAAGCTTTGCGCGGGTCCGAGCTAATCATCCATGCAGGTGACGTTGGCAAGCCAGAGATTCTCGACAAGCTGAGAACACTCGCGCCGGTAATCGCTGTCCGCGGAAATGTAGACACCGAGGATTGGGCAAGAACGTTGCCGGAGACCGCGGTCGCGGAGGCTGGCGCAATTCAGCTTTACGTGCTCCACAACGTCGAAGAACTGGACCTCGACCCCAAGGCTGCTGGTTTGCAAGTTGTAGTGAGTGGGCATTCTCATCAGCCCGGAAAGCACGAGCGCGGAGGCGTGCTTTACATCAATCCTGGAAGCGCTGGGCCACGCCGGTTCCAATTGCCAGTGTCGCTTGCCCGTCTTGATCTCGGGCGCACTCCGTTCGCGGTCGAGTTCGTCAAGCTCGAAGAGTAATCACTCCTCGTGCGCTGGCCCTCGCAACATGCTGCAATGTTTTCTTTTGAGTTGTGAAGTGGCAGAATCGAGATGGGCAGGGTTTGACCATGGCTGCCAAAAAGAAACCTAAGACGCGCGACAAGCGCAGTAAGGCCCACCACTCTAAGATGGCGCTGAGACGAAACGCCTCCTCAGTGCACTCGCGTGCGAATCGCAAATCTTTGCTTAGAAAGGCGCTTAAGAAGAAGAACAAGGTTCTCGGTCCGCCTGCGCTCGTAGAGATGGTGGCGTTCGAACCGCGAGGCCTCGGCTCTCGCACAGCTGGGCAAGCCGGTGACTTGCAGGGACTCTCCGGCACGCAGCGCGCGGCTGCGGAGAGTGTGGAAGAGCTACTCGAGGAAGGGAATGCGTTCGAGGCGGACTTCGTAAAAGGGGTAGAAGACGCCGATGATTCCGACGAAATCGAAGTGGAAAGCCACGAAGTCCTTGAGGACGATGTTCCTGACGAATACCTTGAACAGCCGTAGCCTCGAACTCTCCCCCGCTGCCTGATCCGCTTATCCCCATTCGTTTTTTTTGTGCTTCTACTCTCCCCGTTGAAGATAGGTACCGTGCTTGCCGCATTCTCGACGACGGCGCAAAGCAATAAATTTCCTATTGACATCCCATAGGAGCGATGGGACACTTCTATTGCTTTCCAATAGGAGTCTTGTGGGTGACAAGACGGATGTCTGGCAGGGCACTCTGGCCCTGATGATTCTGAAGACGCTCGAAACTCTCGGGCCATTGCATGGCTACGGCATCGCCCGGCGCATTGAACAAATCAGCGGCGATCAGCTCTCCGTCAATTACGGCACGATTTACCCGGCTCTACTCAAACTCGAGCAAGAGGGCTGCGTTGAGTCGGAATGGGGCGTCTCCGATAACAATCGTAAGGCAAAATACTACAAACTCACCCGCGCGGGCCGGAAGCAGTTGGAACGAGAAGCGCGCGAATGGCAGCAAGCCCAAGCTATCCTTGCTAAATTCCTCTCCGCGACGGAGCCGTCAACATGAGTTCCCTCGGCCAAACGCTACACGCCAGGTTGCTACGCATTGTTGGGCTCTTTCGCAGACAGCAGCGCGAGCGTGAGTTGGCAGAAGAGCTCGAAAGTCATCTCCAGCTTCATATCGAAGACAACCTCCGCGCCGGGATGACACTCGAAGCAGCGCGCCGCGACGCTCTCCTCAGGCTCGGCGGCGTCGAGCAAACCAAGGAAATCTGCCGCGACCAGCGCGGCATTCCATTCCTAGAAGCCTTATTCCGAGACGTGCGATACACCCTTCGCGTCTTCCATAAGACGCCCGGATTCACCGCGGTTGTCGCGCTCACTCTTGCCCTCGGCATTGGCGCCAACTCCGCCATCTTTAGTCTAGTCAACGGAATTTTGCTTGTTTCTCTGCCGTACGCGAAGCCGGAGCAACTCGTCAGCATTACCGGGACGTATCCAAAAGGCGGCATCGTTGCTATGCGCGAACAGATGCGCACGATGGACATCGCCGCGTACTACGAAGGCCGCGAATTCAACTTGACCGGTGCTGGCGAGCCCGTTCGTCTAACCGGCACCCTAGTGTCCGCGGAACTCTTTTCGGTTCTCGGGGCCCGCCCGGAACTGGGACGAACGTTTTACCCAGGAGAAGACCTCGCTGGCCAAGATAGTTACATCATCTTGAGCCACGCCCTCTGGCAGCAACGTTTCGGCGGCGACCGGGCGATCCTTGGCCGCACGATAGGAATTGAAGGCGCAGGCCGTCAAGTTGTCGGCGTGATGCCTGAGGACTTCCGCTTTCCTTCGCCAAAAACGCAAGTCTGGATTCCGCTTCACAATGATTCGCGAAATGCTGTCCTTTATTGGGCGGATGACTTCATGCCGGTAGTGGGACGCCTTCGGCCCGGGTTCACGATCGAACAGGCGCGCACGGAAATTCGACTGTTCCAATCGCGAGTCGCGAGTTTGTTTCCCTGGCCCATGCCAGTTGCGTGGAACGCCGATGTCAGCGTCGTTCCATTACAAAGCGGCATGGTTGCCGACGTGCGCCTGAGGCTGCTTATGCTGCTGGGAGCCGTCGCGCTGGTTGTCCTGATCGCCTGCGCCAACTTCGCAAATTTGATGCTCGCGCGCTCCGCGATTCGCGAAAAGGAAATTGCCATTCGCACCGCGTTGGGTGCCGGAAGGTCGCGGATCGTCGGACAACTTCTTACCGAAAGTGTCATGCTCGGCTGTTTGGGTGGAGCACTCGGACTCGCTTTGGCCTTCAAAGGGCTTTCCATTCTTAAGGCGATGCTCCCGGCGGATACGCCTCGCTTGGCCGATTCGCACATGGATTGGCGTGTCCTGGCGTTTACCGGTGTGTTAGCGATTTTTACCGGACTCATCTCAGGCCTCGCACCCGCTCTTCAGTCTTCGCGCACGGCCTCCGCGGAAACACTTCGATCCGGAGGGCGCAGCGGATCGCTTCCCGTCTCTCAGCGGCTACGCAGCGGATTGGTTGTCGCCGAGGTCGCGTTTGCGGTTCTGCTGGTTATCGCCGCGGGACTTCTAATTCGCAGCTTCTGGGCGTTGTCACACGTGGATCGCGGCTTTCGCTCCGAACACGTTCTGACGGCACGCATTACGCCCAACCAATCGTTTTGCAACGACCCCGCCCGTTGCGTAACTTTTTATCGCACGCTGCTCGATCAAGTTCGGGCGTTACCAGGAGTGAGTGCGGCCGCGGTTGTGAACACGCTCCCGCTTGACGGAAGAGTCGCGAAGCGCTCCCTCGACGTCGAGGATTTCCTTGTTCCTGCGGGAGGGAACGCCCCTCTTTTCTGGCTTAACGCGGTCAGCTCCGATTATTTTCGCGTCATGAACATTCCTGCCTTGGCGGGTAGAGTTTTTACCGATGCCGATGTCTCCGGCGCTCCCGTGGCAGTCATCACCTCGGAAACCGCGCGGCGCTATTGGCCGAATCAGAACGCCGTGGGGAAACACATCCGGCTGCTCAACGACAAAGACTGGCGCACGATCGTCGGTGTCATTCCGGATGTGCGTGCTTACGATTTACGACGAAATATCCCCAAGTGGATAGACGGTGTTGCCTACGTGCCATACAACTCTGCGGCCACTCTCGAAGACAAGCGCGTGCCGGCGGAAATGACCATCGCCCTCCGAACTGCTTCCGACGATGCGCAAATTGCCGCGACGCTTCGCACCGTCGTCGCCTCTGTGAATCCTGAGGCTCCCGTCAGCGAAGTGCAACCCATGGACCTAGTTGTGTTGGAAGCCGTAGCCGCTCCGCGGGCAACTGCGGTGCTATTTATGGTTTTTGCAGGCTTGGCGCTGGCTTTGGGCGTGATTGGGATTTACGGAGTGCTCTCATTTCTAGTATCCAATCGCACTCGCGAAATCGGGATTCGCATGGCTCTGGGCGCTCAGCGCCGCAGCGTGTTGTGGTCCGTGATGAAGGAAGGCGGCGCTTTGTCTTTGATTGGCATCGCATTGGGAATGGCGGGCGCATTTGCGCTTATGCGGCTGTTGTCGACGGAGCTTTATGCCGTTCATTCAACGGATCCTGCTACGTATGCAGCCGTGGCCATCATCATCGCTGCAGCTGCTTCGCTCGCCTGCTACATTCCTGCCCATAGAGCCACGCGCGTCGATCCGATGATCGCCCTTCGGTATGAGTGAGTCCGTTTATGCCGCATCTTCTAAAAGCTCTTAGCGAGCAGGAACAAGCCTCATGAGTTCCTTGCGGGCATGGCTCCAGCGAGTTGTTGGTCTTTTCGGCAAGCCGCAGCGCGACGCCGACTTCGCCGCGGAATTGGATAGCCATATTCAGTTGCACATCGAAAACTGTCTCCGCAAAGGCATGAGTTCAGAGGCAGCCCGCCGCGACGCGCTCCTCAAACTCGGTGGGCTCGAACAAACCAAGGAAAGTCATCGCGACCAGAGGAGCCTCCCCCTACTCGAGACAATGTTCCAGGATCTCCGATTCACCGCGCGCATGTTGCGTAAAAACCCCGGCTTTGCAGCCGCAGCCATTTTTACCCTCGCTCTTGGCTTTGGCGTGAACACAGCCGTTTTTTGCTGGACACAGACGATTGTCATGACTCCTATTCCAGGCGTAGCGGATCCTGCGCGGCTGCTGACGGTGATGCAAGCGGATCGCGGAAACGTTCTTACTTCTCGCATGTCCTACCCGGACTTTCGTGAACTCGAAGGCTTGCACGATGTTTTCGAGGGAGTCCTTGGAACCAGCCCTGCTTCTGTTGTGCTCAGTTGGAACGGACAGAACGAATGGGTTTCCGCACGAGTGGCTTCGGCAAGTTCATTCACCGTTTTAGGCGTGCACGCAAAACTGGGGCGCACTTTCTTGCCGGGGGAAGACCAAGGAGAGGGTGCCCATCCGGTCATTCTTATCAGCCATGGCCTTTGGCAAAACCAGTTTGGAAGCGACCCTGCCATCCTTGGAACTGTCGTCCGATTGAATCAGCAACCCTTTACCATCGTGGGCGTAACCCCGCCAGAGTTTCAGGGCGTGAGCAGTGGGTCTCAAGTGGATGTCTGGGCGCCCCTCTCCATGCATAACGAGGTGTTGGACTACGGGTCCTATCACAGCCGCTCATTCCGCTGGATTCAGTCGATGGCGCGGCTGCGTCCTGGTGTGAGTTTGTCCACAGCACAAGCTGCTGTCGCCGCCCTTTCCGCGCGCTTGGAGAGCGCCTACCCGGACACGAATCAAAATATCCAGTTCAAGGTGTTTCCACTTTGGAGATCGCCACTCGGCGGACAAGCGCTGTTTCTGCCGGTCTTGCGCCTGCTGGCTGCGGTCGGTGTGGGCCTTCTTCTCGTAGTCGCGGGCAATGTGTCCTGTCTTCTTCTCGCGCGGGCAACCGGGCGGCAGAAAGAAGTGGCTGTGCGGCTGGCGATTGGCGCAAGTCGAGCGCGGCTGATTCGGCAGTTGCTCACGGAAAGTCTCGTCATGGCAATGGCGGGGGGATGCCTTGGAGCGCTGTTCGCGCGCTACGCGGTCAATCTTTTCTTCCGTTTTGCGCCGCAGGACGTCATTCCTTACCAGTTTCATTTCGTTCTGGGTTGGTCCGCGCTCGCGTTCACCTTTCTGCTCGTCCTCCTGTCCGTCCTTTTGTTTGGTCTCGCACCGGCTCTATGGAGCAGCTGTGAAGATGCGAACTCAGCTCTGCACGAGGCCAGGCGCGGTGCCTCCATCGGCGGACGCGAGCATCGCCTCCTCAAGTCGCTCATTGTCTGTGAGGTCGCCATTTCCATCGTGCTGCTCATTGGGGCTGGTTTGTGCGCCAAGGGCTTTTGGCGCGCCAGCCACATGGACCTGGGCTTCCACGCAGACAACGTGCTATACGCGGGACTCAATCTCGTGCCGAACGGGTATTCGCCACAACAGGCCAAGAACTTTGACCACGAACTCTGCCTTCGTCTCGCCGCGCTTCCAGGCGCTGTCGACGCGGCCCTGGTGAATACGCCTCCGCTCGGTCCTAACGGCCTCTTCACGGGAAGAGTGGACGTCGGGGGCGTGGATGCGCGCGCCAGCGAGAGTCACCTCGTCCCTTTTCTCATTGTCTCGCCGGGATATTTCTCAGTATTGCGCATCCCGATTGTCAGAGGACGTGAATTTACTTTCCAGGACGATTCCAGTCGCAGTCATGTCGCTATCATCAACGAAACCATGGCCCGTCGATACTGGCTCGGTCTGGATCCGGTCGGTCATGAATTCCAAATGGCCGTCGGCGTTGCTCCGAGTGACACGTTCACTGTCATCGGGGTTGTTCCGGACACGAAGTCAGAATCTTTGAACGAGCCCGCCGCTCCTTTGGTCTATGTCACTTACATACAGCGGCCCCTTGCCTCTCTGTACATGAGTGTCTTGCTGCGCACGAAGGAGAATCCTCAGCTCATGTCTGCGTCACTACGGCGCGCAATTCACGCGCTTGATCCGAACATCGAGCCTCTTGGTGTCCTGCCACTTCGCCACTACATGGAACACGCATTTTTGCCGGTCCGGATCGCCGGCATATCCCTCGCCGTTTTAGGAACAACTGCCTTGTTCCTGACTTCGCTGGGCCTTTACGGCGTTATGGCCTACGCGGTAAGCCGCCGGACCCATGAGATCGGCATTCGCCGGGCTCTTGGATTGCAAGCGCATCATGCGGTACAGATGGTCTTACGGGAAGGGATGTTCCTGGTGGGTATTGGCGCTGGCTTAGGGTTAGCCGCTGCACTGGCGCTGACTCGGACGCTCGCGAGTTTTCTCTTTGGCGTTAGCGCGACGGACTCTGTCACCTTTCTCGCAGCTGCCTTGATCTTGACGGTCGTGGCTTTTGCCGCCTGCTATGTGCCCGCCCGCAGAGCTGCCCGCATCGATCCGATGATCGCGCTTCGTTACGAGTAAACCTCGTAGTTTCAACAGCCTAAGATTTTGTGCCAAGCCATGGAACAAATCTACCATTCGTTCGTCTATACTCCTGTGGCGTTCCCACACAACTCATGCTATCTTGCTGTGGCCATCGCACAGGAGGCCGCATGTCCCATTCCAAACTTGACCTGCTCCAGGGAACTCTGGACCTCATGGTTTTGCAAACTCTCGCGGCCATGGGCTCGATGCACGGCTACGGCATCGCGCGGCGCATCGAGCAGGTCAGCGACGATGCGGTCCTGCTGAACCAGGGCACCATCTACGCTTCGCTCGTTCGGCTGCAGCAGCGCGGTTGGATTTCCGCCGAATGGGGCACTTCGTCCAACAATCGCAGGGCTAAGTTTTATTCCATCACCAAGCGTGGCCGAAAGCAGCTTTCCGAAGACGCGGCTTACTGGCAGCGCCTCACAAGCGTCATGGGCCGCGTGCTTGCTCTCCAGGAAGGGGCTGGCGACGAATAATGGACTGGCTGCGCCAATTCCTCCAAC
>Ga0335077_10007628_pt1 | contig 13391 bp, 10 predicted proteins | sample Lox_Sample_31_FD_207151 | JGI IMG/M metagenome (GOLD analysis project Ga0335077, IMG submission 207151) | Soil microbial communities from Loxahatchee National Wildlife Refuge, Florida, United States - Lox_Sample_3.1 | ecosystem: Environmental > Terrestrial > Soil > Wetlands | place: USA... | reverse complement strand
CCTGCAGCTCACCCGCAAGGAGATGGGCGAATATGCCCGCCAGGCGCACGAGATCGGCATCAACTACATCGGCGCCTGTTGCGGCTCGGTGGCGGTTCACATCCGCGAGATGGCGAAGGCGCTGGGCAAGTTCACCGAAGATACGCGCGTCTGGAAAAAGGGCGGGGAAAAGCCGATGTCGGCCTATGAGTACTATGGGCACGATAAGTAGCGCCGGCGTCCCGCCGGCAACCTTTCGGTCGAAGTACTGGCTTGTAGAGGCTTGAACGGGTGAGAGGAACGGCGCTGCAATCGCTGCCGGCGACGCCGACGCTACGGTCCCAGTACCTGCAGGGGATGGCTGCCTACCAGGCGGGCGTGATGGATGACGTCGAGATCGGGAATCTCGGCAATCACGTCCACGTTGATCTGGTAGGTACCCGGCCCGGGAGTTTCGCTGAAGGGAATCTCGTAGTTAAGGGTGTTCTTCTCCAGGGTGAAGTGCTGGTAGCCGAGCACGGTCGCCCGGCCGATGTCATTCACCGCGACCACGACCTCGGTCAGGTCGAAATCGTCACCGGTCTGATTGGAAACCTCGACTGAGCCTTCCACCCGAAGCCCGTTGACGGTCGGCGGGCGAAGCCACTTCGCCATCAGCGGCGCTACGACGCGTAACACCAGCGACTGATTGATCTGGTGCGGCGGAGTGCTGCTGTCGCTGACCGTGGCGGTGAAAGGAAAGTCACCCACCAGTCGCGGAGTGCCGCTTACAACCCCGTTCGGAGCGAGATCCATTCCCGGCGGCAGAGAGCCGCTTTCGAGCATCCAGCGGAAGGGCGCAACCCCGCCCTGCACCCCCAACTCAGCGTGATAGGGCGTCCGCAGGAAGGCCTTGGGCAAGGCGATGCTTGCGGCGGAGAGCGGCGCCGGGGGCGACGGTTTGGGAGTAGTTTGCGCATGCGCCAGTGAAGCAACGGCGAAGAGGGCGCACACGAGTGCGGAGAGCTTTCGCCCATGGCTTCGCGCGTGGCTGAGCAGAGAAGGCACTTCTGCTTCAGATTATAGAGGGCGCGTCGGCAGGCCCGGTGATGAAAGCGAAGGGGGTGGTGCGCCGGTTCCGCATTTTGGGACGGAGGAGGTTCGCTGACTTCAGAGAAAATGCCCGTCCGAAGCACAGGGAGGATGCCTTGCGGCAGTGATTAAGCAGCATGCGATTGCGGGGTCCTTCGACTCCGCGAGACTCCGCTTTGCCGAGTCTCGCTGCGCTCAGGATGACAGTTCTGGGGAGGTTCCGGACAAAAAGTCACAGACTCTCAGGATGACAATGCAGGAGAGCGGGCAGCGATGGCGATCAGCAGCAAAAAGCCCCGGGATTGCTTCCGGGGCTTTCGATTACGTCACGAACACTTGCTCGAATGCTTACTCCACCGTCACCGACTTGGCCAGGTTGCGGGGTTGGTCCACGTCGCAGCCGCGGCGCACGGCGATGTGATACGCCAGCAACTGCAGCGGAACGATTTCCAGAATCGGCGAAAGCTCTTCCGGCGCCGGCGGAATGTAAATCACGTGGTCGGCGGCTTCCTTGATGTCCTCGTCGCCTTCGGTGGCCAGCGCAATCACTTTGCCGGAGCGGGCTTTCACTTCCTTCAGGTTGGAGCAGGTTTTCTCGTAGCGAATCTTGGAAAGCTCGTTCTCCTGGTCGCAGGTGGCGATCACCACCACCGGCAGGTTTTCGTCAATCAGCGCGTTGGGCCCGTGCTTCATTTCGCCCGCCGGATAGCCTTCCGCGTGGATGTAGGAGATTTCCTTCAGCTTGAGCGCGCCTTCCAGCGCGATCGGGTAGTGAATGCCGCGGCCCAAAAACAGGAAGTCATGGGCGCGCGAGTATTCCTTGGCCAGGTCTTCGCACTCTTCCTCGCGGGTGAGCAGATGCTCCAGCTTGCCCGGCAGGCGGGTGAGTTCTTCCACCATGTGGCGCTGCTGCTCGACCGTCATCGTGCCCTTAGCCTGCCCGAGATAAAGCGCCAGCAGGTAGAGCGCGGTGAGCTGTCCGGTAAAGGCCTTGGTCGAAGCCACGCCGATTTCCGGGCCGGCGTGGGTGTAGATCGTGCCCGCCGCTTCGCGCGTGATCATGGAGCCGACCACATTGCAGATGGCCAGCGTCTTGGAGCCTTTGGCCTTGGCCTCGCGCTGGGCGGCGATGGTGTCCGCGGTTTCGCCGGACTGCGAGATCAGCACCGTGATCTGGTCCTCGCCCACGAGGGGGTCGCGATAGCGCCACTCGCTGGCGTAATCCACCTCCACCGGAATGCGCGCCAGGCTTTCGATCATGAACTTGCCCGCCTGGCCGGCGTGCCAACTGGTGCCGCAGGCGGAGATGTTCACTTTCTTCACCGCCTTGAATTCGGCCTCGCTGATTTCCATTTCATCCAGGAACACGTGCCCGGTTTCCTGCGAAATACGGCCCAGCGTGGTGTCGCGGACGGCGCGCGGCTGCTCGTATATTTCCTTGAGCATGAAGTGCTTGAAGCCGCCCTTTTCCGCCATGATCGGGTCCCAGGTGACGTGCTGTACCTGGCGCACGACGGGCTGGCCGTTGAAATCGCTGAGCTGCACGCCTTCCTGCGTGATCACCGCCAGGTCGCCATCTCCCAGGAAAAACAGGTCGCGGGTGTGATACAGGATCGCGGGAACGTCGGAGGCGACGAAATATTCGTCTTTGCCCAGTCCGATGACGGCGGGCGGGCCATTGCGGGCGGCAACGATCTTGTTGGGTTCGTCGACCGAGATGACAGCCAGCGCGAATACGCCGGTGACCTGGCCTACGGTCTTGCGCACGGCTTCTTCCAGGGAAGGCGGATGGCCGTTGCTGGTCTTCAGGAATTTTTCGACCAGGTGCGCCAGCACTTCCGTATCCGTCTCGGTGGTGAAGCGGTGGCCTTCTTCGATGAGCTTGCGCTTCAGGACAACGTAGTTCTCGATGATGCCGTTGTGCACCACGACGATCTTGCCGGTGCAGTCACGATGCGGGTGGGCGTTTTCTTCCGTGGGGCGGCCATGAGTGGCCCAGCGGGTGTGGCCGATGCCATAGGTGCCGTCGAGCGGCTTGAGGCGGATGGCCTCTTCCAAGTTGCGCAGCTTGCCTTCGGCGCGGCGAATCTGTAAGCCATCGCCGTTCCCGCAGACTGCAATGCCGGCGGAATCATAACCGCGATATTCCAGCCGTCTCAGGCCGTCAATAATGACGGGCACCACACGCTTCTTGCCCACGTATCCGACAATCCCGCACATGCTAGTAACTCCTTAAAATTCCGCGGTGGGGAGAACCGAGAATGTTTTCAGTTTGAGTTGAGAATCCGGCCCACCAAATTCAGAATTGCGACTGCCGCGCGCCACGGACTCATAGAGCCGGCTAGTCTTCGAGGGAGTAACGAAATTCTTCAATCACCGGGTTGGTCAGCACATCCCGAGCGATGCGCCCTACTTCCGCCTCGGCTTCTCCCCGGCTCAGGCCATTCTGCAGCGTGAGTTCGAAGTACTTGCCCTGGCGGACCTCTTCCAACCCCTTGTATCCCATCTTGTTAAGGGCGCCCTGGATTGTCTTTCCCTGGGGGTCAAGAACGCTCTTCTTCAGCGAAACGTACACGTGCGCCTTCATCGCAGCAAGCACATTATACGGCACAATGTTACCTGCGGTATCCCCCGTTCGGGCTATGTCTCCCGCGCTAACTGGCTATCGAGGTCGGCAAGGGCGGATTCGAGCATCTGCCGGTGCCGGGGATGGCGCGCAAGTTCCAGTTGCTGTAGCACCTGCCGGCGCGCCAGCCTAAGAGTTTCGCGGCGTTTGCGGCGGGAAATTTCTTCGGGGCTGAGCACCGAACCCGATGCCGGTTCGGCCTCCCGGGCCTCCAGTTGCTGTTCTACCGCCTTGCTCTCCCACCCGCGCGCCACAGATCGATTGTATATCGGAGAGGAACCTCGGTAGATAAGAGGCATTTGGGCGGGGCGTTGAAAACACGAAAGCATACTTGCGATGGCAGAGACATGCAGCGTTCAATCGCAGAGTTCCCGCAATATCGGCTTTCGGCATAGGGATTTCCCCGATGCGGCAATGGGTATTTCCCCTACTGACTGTCATTCCAATTTCGTAGCAGGCAGATTATTTCTCTTGCCGACAACACAATTTCGGTTATTATCTGTGGCGCTAAAAGCATTTTTCAGTATCGGGGACATGCTCGAGGGGGCTTGGGGCAGTGTTTGGCTCGCGCAAATGGTCCCGGAAATTCAGCCGGAAGTAGACGTCGAATTGCGGCGAAACGAAGCGTTGCTTTCGATGACGGACGTGCTGGTCCGCCATCAGAGCCTGCCTGAGTTGTTTCTCGAACTAGCCGAGCGGCTTCACCAGGTTCTTGCTTTCGAGGTTGCCGGTGTCGCGCTGCACGACCCCGCCAAGAATTCATTCAACTTGCACGCCTGGGAGGGCGGAGATGTAGTGGAAGCATGCGCCGAGCTGCCGCTGGCAGACACCACTGCGGGTTGGGTTTGGCAGAGCCAGCAGCCTCTCCTGTTTGGAGATATTCGCCCGGAGTCGCGTTTCTCACTTTGTTTGAGCATCCTCAAGGAAAAGAACATCGTTTCATTTTGTGAACTCCCGTTGAGCACCACGCAACGGCGATTGGGCACGCTGGGTTTGGGCAGCAGCCGGGCCGCGGCATACAGCCAGCAGGACTTGCATTTTCTGGAACAAGTGGCCCGGCTGGTAACCCTGGCGCTGGAGAACGCATTCTCCCGCGGCGCCCTGGAGGAGGAAAAGAACCGGCTGCAGATGTTGTTGGAAGTCAATTCTGCGCTGGTTCCGAACCTGAACCTGCAGGATTCGTTTCCCGCGATCGCCAAGTATATCGGCAAGGTCATCAAGCACGATTTTGCCAGCATCGGCCTCTATGACGAAGCCGCTCAGTGCATGCGCAAGTACGCTACATATTCGGGTGAAATTCTCGGTCCGTTTGCCGACCAGGAAGAGTACTCGGTAAGGGAGACGTTTTCCGGCCAGGCCTTTCTCACCCACGAAGTGAAAATCGGCAACCGGGAAGACATTGCGTCCCAGGCCTATCCCATTTACCGGTACTTCCTGCAGCATGGCATTCAGACCATCTGCTGCCTGCCGCTGATTACCCGCAAAGGCGCTTTGGGAACGCTTAACCTGGCCAGCAAAGAAGAGAACGCCATTTCTCCGCGGGATATCAGCCTGCTCAAACAGATTGCCGCGCAGATCGCGGTCGCTATCGACAACGCCAGCGCCTACAGGGAAATTGCGGGTTTGAAAGAGAAACTGTCGGAGGAGAAGCTCTACCTGCAGGGCGAGATCCGCTCGGAGTTGAACTTCGAAGAGATCATCGGCGAAAGCCCGGTGCTCAAACGTCTGTTGGAGCAAGCGAAAACCGTAGCCCCAAGCGATGCCACGGTGCTCATCCTGGGGGAAACCGGAACCGGTAAGGAACTGATCGCCCGGGCCGTCCATCGTATGAGCGCGCGCAAAGACGCCAGCTTTATCAAGTTGAATTGCGCCGCCATCCCCACCGGTCTGCTGGAAAGCGAACTCTTCGGCCACGAAAAAGGGGCGTTCACCGGCGCCATCAGCCAGAAAGTGGGGCGGCTGGAACTGGCGGATAAGGGCACGCTGTTTCTGGATGAGGTGGGAGATATTCCTCTGGAACTGCAACCCAAGTTGCTGCGCGTGCTGCAGGACCAGGAGTTCGAACGCCTGGGGAGCACACGCACCCGGCGGGTGAACATTCGCCTGGTTGCCGCCACCAACCGTGACCTGGCGGAAGGAGTAGCCTCCAAGACATTTCGCAGCGACCTGTATTATCGCCTCAATGTCTTTCCAGTTCGCCTGCCGCCATTGCGCGATCGCAAGGACGACATCCCGCTGCTGGTGCGTTACTTTGTACAGAAATTCGCCCGCCGGATGAACAAGCAGATCGAGACGATCCCCATTAAGGCAATGAACGAACTGGTGGAGTGGGACTGGCCGGGCAACGTGCGGGAACTGGAGAATTTTATCGAGCGCTCGGTGATTCTTTCGACCGGGCCGGCTCTGACGGTGCCGCTTGCCGAACTCAGCGCCTCGCCAAGAACTACTTCCCACCCGGGAACGTTGGAGAGTCTGGAGCGAGAACACATCCTGCGCGCCCTGCGCGAAAGCGGCGGCACGATTTCCGGATTGCACGGCGCCGCCGCCCGCCTCGGCTTGAAGCGCACCACGCTGCAGTCACGCATGCAGCGCATGGGAATCAGCCGGCAAGAGTATGAAAACTGAGGCGCGGCTGCCGAGATTTCGGCACTCTGCCGCACCGCCGTCAGATTTCGGCGTTGCTTCCTGCCTTCCTCTACACCCCTGACGGCACCCACAAGCTTTGATTCCAATGAGTTAGCTATTTCGTCCACATTTGGAACAAGACCTGCGTGAGCTAAGCTCGCAGCTCGGGGATCTAACTGACTTTTCTCCTGGTGTTCGTTCCAAGATCAAGTTGACGTGTCGGCGGGAGCCGGTTCGGGGATTTGTGTACGCAGGCGACGTGTCTCTGGGGTGGCCTCAATGGAGCAGTTCGCGGTACCGCTGGATCCGCTGTATCTATTCGCATGTGGTGTGTTGTGGCGAACCGAGGGCGATACCGGCGCCGGATGGGAACTGGTGCACGGATTGAAGTCGCGGGAGGACGGGACGCGCGCCGTAGCAGCCGGAGCGATGGCGAAGACCCGGCACGGACGGCTGCTGGCGCGCGACCTGCGGCGAGCCAGGAGCCGCTCCTGCATCCCTGCCGTCATTCCTCTTCGCAGGGCCCCAAAATTGGCCGAGGTGACAATGAAGACTCCCTACGGGATGGAAATTGTCGAGAGCTGTGCTTCGTGCAAACTGCGAAAGGGGTCCTGGTTCTGCGGGCTGCCGCCGGACGCGTTGCAGGCGTTCAGTGACGCCAGCCGCCCCAACATCTATCCCGGTGGGGCACTGCTGTTCGTGGAAGGGCAGGCGCCGCGCGGCGTGTTCGTGGTGTGCGGGGGAAAAGTGAAGCTTTCCACCACCTCGCGCGACGGCAAAATCCTGATCCTGAAAGTTGCCGAGGACGGCGAGGTGCTGGGCTTGAGCGCCGCCATCACCGGCACCTGCTACGAGATCACGGCGGAGACCATCGGCCCCTGCCAGGTGAATTTCGTCAAGCGCGATGCCTTGCTGAAGATGATGGAGAAATACGGCGAGTTGGGCTCGCGCGCCGCCCTGGCCCTGAGCCGGGAGTTCCAGTCGGTGTACCGCGACATTCACGAACTGGTGCTCTCGCGTTCTTCCGCCGGCAAGCTGGCGCGGCTTTTGCTCTCCTGGTCGCCGGCAAGAGATAACGGAAACCGCGAGGTCAGCCTGGGCGGCAGCATCACCCACGAGGAGATTGCGCAGATGATCGGCGCCTCCCGCGAGACTGTGACCCGCCTGCTGAGCGAACTCAAGAAAAAGGAGTTCATTCGCATTGAGGGTTCAACGCTGGTCATCCGTGATCGGCCGGCGTTGGAAGCGCTGGCTGCGTAGCTGATTTGCAGCCTGAGGGCGGCCGGTCACCCCCCTTCCGGCCGCCTCCCCCGCTCGGAGGCATGCGTCCGGCGCCGTGTGCTTTGTAATCTTGCGGTTTGGTTCAACGCGAAGGTCGCAAAGAACCTTGAAGAACAAGCTTTCACTCTCTTCCCTGGTTCGGCAAACCGAATCCTCGCCATGAAATACCTGAATAGCCGCAGACCCTCGGGCTGGGTTATGGTAAATCTCTCTGCTGCCGGCGTCCTGCTCCAAACCGGCGGCACACATCCCAAAACCCTATGCTCGATGACCCACTATTGTTCAACGAATGGCTGGCAGTGGGGTGGTCATCGGAGGTCGGAGCCGTCCCGAAATCGCAGCGCCTCTTGGGACGCGACCTGGTGCTCTGGCGCAGCGCCCAGGCAATTCATGCCTGGGAAGATTTGTGCCTGCACCGCGGGGCGCGGCTTTCGCTCGGGACGGTGAGCCAGGACTGCCTGGTTTGTCCCTATCATCATTGGGAATATGACGCTTCCGGCAAGTGCGTACGCATTCCCACGCATCCCGACCAGCCTCCGCCGGTGCGCGCGCGGGCCACAACCTTCCATGTCCGCGAGAGGTATGGGCTGATCTGGGTGTGTCTGGGGACGCCGCAGCGCGATATTCCATGCTTTCCGGAGGCGGAAGATTCTTCCTATCGCAACGTGTTGGCCGGGCCTTACGTTTTTCAGGCAAACGGGCCGCGGGTGATCGAGAATTTTCTAGACGTGGCGCACTTGCCCTTTGTTCACGCTGGCCTGCTGGGCGATCCGGCCCGCCCCGAGATTGAGGATTACCAGGTGGAGGCGGCGCCCGAAGGAATTCTGGCGAAAGACATTCGGGTTTGGCAGCCCGATCCCGACGGCACCGGCAAGCCGGCGCAGGTGTTCTACACCTACCGGGTGCTGCGCCCGCTGACTGCGTGTTTCACCAAGAGCCAGGGCGAGCAGAAATTCTGCATGCTGGATACGGTGACGCCGGTGGCCGCGGGCGAGAGTCTGGCGTGGGTGATCCTGAGCTTCAATTATGCCAAGGACCTGCCCGCGGAGGAACTCCGGAGTTTCCAGGATCGGGTGAGCCTGCAGGATAAAGCCATCGTGGAATCGCAGCGGCCCGAACTGCTGCCGCTCGACCTGCAAGCCGAATTGCATTTGAAGTCCGACCGGATCGCGATCGCCTACCGGCGCTGGCTGAAAGAGCTGGGGCTGCGGTATGGTGCGGCATGAGCGCCACCGACACGGTAGCCCACGCCAGCCGGCCGCGCTCTCCGAAGTGGTTTGCGCCGGGAGATTTTGAAGCGTCCCTCGGGCTATTCTTCAGCGGGTTTCCTGATCTGCTGCTGATCGCGGGCCTGGCGCCTCTGTGCGGATTCTCCACTGACCTGGTGGTCACGCGAATTCTGCCCGGCGTGGCCGTGTCGATCTTTCTGGGCAATCTCTTCTACGCGTGGCAGGCACATCAGCTGGCGTTGCGCAGCGGCCGCAACGACGTCACCGCGATTCCTTTCGGGGTAAACACGCCGACCATCTTCGCCTACATTTTCCTGATCATGCTGCCGGTGTATGAGCGCACGCATGATCCCCATATCGTGTGGCAGGTGGGGGTGATCGCCAGCTTCGTCAGCGGGCTGGTGCAAACTGCGGGCGCATTTTGCACTGACTGGATGCGCCGCCACGTGCCGCGCGCCGCTCTGCTCTGCCCGCTCGCCGGAATTGCGATGGCTTTCCTGTGCCTGGGGTTCATCTTTGGCGTGTTCCAGGTTCCCGGCGTGGCGCTGCTGCCCGCGGTCATTATTTTGACGGTGTACGCTTCGCGGCTGCGCCTGCCGTTTCGCCTGCCGGCGGCGTTGATTGCGATGGCGGTCGGCGCGCTTGCTGCCCTCGTGCTGGGAGCGTGGCATCTCTATACGCCGCCCGCGGCCCAGCCGCTGACCGCGATTGGGTTGCACCTGCCGCATCCGGTGGACCTGATCGCCTTTCTACGCCAGGGAGAAGGCTGGAAGTATCTCTCCATCGTTCTGCCGATGAGCATTTTGGACACGCTGGTCTCGCTGCAGATTCTGGAGAGCGTGAAGCTGGCGGGCGATGACTATCCTACGATGCCGTCGCTGCTGGTGAATGGAGTTGCGACCATCGTGGCGGCGGGATTCGGCAGTCCTTTTCCGACCACGCTTTACTTCGGCCACCTGGCACACAAGGCCAACGGAGCGCGCGCCGGATATTCCGTTTTGAGCGGAGCGGCGGTGATGCTGCTCTGCGTTTCCGGCCTGGTGCCGCTGGTGCTGCGGGTGGTGCCGCTGGAAGTAGTGGCCATGGTGGTAGTGTGGTTTGGGCTGGTGATGGTGGGGCAGGCGTTCCAGGAAGTTTCCAAAGATCACTGCATTGCGGTGGCGCTGGGGCTGATTCCCATGCTGGCTTCGTGGGCGCTGCAACTGGTGGACCTGGCGGCGAGGAAAGCGGGATCGAGCCTGTTCGAGACCGCGCCCCGCTTCGGGGACGAACTGGCCATCTACGGGATGATCGCGCTCAGCCAGGGGGCGCTGCTGGTCTCGATGGTGTGGTCGGCGGTGCTGGCATGGATCTTCGACCGGCGGTTTATGCAGGCGGCAGTCTGGCTGTTTGCCGGCTCGGCGCTGTCATACTTCGGATTGATTCACGCTTACGTGCTCACGCCGCAGGGAGTAGGGAACAAGATCGGCTTGTTCGCCGCGCCCGCGTTCGTGGTCACGTATGCCGCGGGTGCGCTGTTCCTGGTGGCGTGCCACTTCTACGCGGCGCGGTCAGCGAGGCCGTTTGCGGCTGTTGACGTAGATTAGGAAGATTCGCGGTCGGCCACGTTTTCTTTGCGGTCTTTGCGCTCTTTGCGGTGACTGACTGCGAAAGTGTGCGGAACTCGGGGGAAGCCGCGACGTCGCAAACTCGAAGTAAACTAACGAAAATCAGGAAGATGCCTTCACCGTCTCCAGCGGCTTCTTCCAATCACGGCCGGCATATCCCAGGCTGGCAGTCTGCTTGCCGATCTCGCGGTAAACCTCCGGATCGCTCGGTTGCCATGTGCCCAGGCCGTCCACGTAACGGTTAAACATGCAGAAGGCGGCCGCGATCAGCACGGTATCGTGGATTTCCCTGTCGGTAGCGCCATGCCGCCGTGCGCGTTCAACGTCTTCGGGGCCGACTTGCTTTCCGCTTTTCTGCACCTTCCCCGCGATCGCCAGCAGGGCTTTCATTTTCTCAGAAATCGGAGCCGCCTCGAAGTTGCGGTTGATTTCGCCAATCAGGGCGTAATCGGCGTCGCTGCCGCCAAGATGCTGGGCAGCAGTCGAGCCGTGGCAGCTCTGGCAGTAAAAACAGTCGTTTTGCGACGACACGTAGGCCGCGATCATCTCCCGCTCAGCGGGTGTAAGGGTGTGGGAATCGCGCAGCAGCACTTCAACCAGTTCACACAAGGGCTTGGTGGTGGCGGGGCTGAAGGCCAGCAATCCGCGGATGCCCGGAAGTCCATCGGCTACCGGAATGTAAGCCACTCGTTCACCTCCAGAATGCGGGAGTCCCGCCGGCGAAAAAGCGGTGGGAGCACGTTAAGGGCGAGAACGAGAGTGGGACAATCCTAGAAAAACACTAGCCGGACGCGCCGGCGCCAGGGCTACAAGGCCGCGGTCAGTTTCTCGAGATGGATGGAGCCATCGCCGGTGTGAACGCGCACCGGGTTGCCGCCGCCGTTCATCTTGGCATGAATGTCCTTGCGGCTGAGCCTGCCTTCGACCGAGAGCGGCATGTCGAGCGTGATGTGGCCATCGCCGGTGTGGAGATTCAAATCGGCAGCCAGGTTTTCAGGCAGTTGCAGAGTGATGCTGCCATCGCCGGCTCCGAGCTGCCAGCCTGAGCCGACAGTCGAGCCGGGGAATGCGCGCAGCTCGATGCTGCCATCGCCGGTACTGACATCCAGGCCGTCGAAGCGGCCGGCGGCGCGGATGCGTCCATCGCCGGCCCTGGCCTGCAGGGTCCCATCCACCGCATCGATCTCCTGGTGGCCGTCTCCGGTGCGCGTTTCCGCGCTGCCTTTTAGGCCGGTAAGCGTGATGGAGCCGTCTCCGGTGTGCAGGTCGACCGAGCCCTGGCGCGGCATGCGTACGAAGAGATCGACCTTCGTTGGGCGGTGAACTCCGATGCTCCAGTTGAAGGCGTGCGGGAAGTGGACCTCAATGTCCACTGCGTTGCCCGACTGGTGCTCGATCACCGTGACCCCCTCGGGGCCGATGGCCACGTGTTCGGTGGTCAGGCGGGCTTCGATCTGGTTCTGGTCCCAGGTTTCGACGTGAATGTTGGCGTCGGTGGTTTCGACGCGCAGGTCCGGCTGTCCGCTGAGGGAATAGGTTTTCGACCACTGGTCGGCCCGGGCCGGGGAAGTCGCAAGCATCAGGGCGACGGCAGCCAACAGCAGGCGATTGGCGGGGTTGTGCAAGCTACACCTCCGGCGGCTCATCCGCATCCATGAATACGCGGGCGGCGCGCCCAAAGTTCCAACTCGGCGTAAGGTCTCTGCGAACTCGGCGGAAGTTCTCCGCGAACTCTGCGATTTAAGATTTTGTTCTTGTGTGTAACTCTCAATTAGTTCCACCAGCCACGAACGGCCCGAGTCAGGATGGTCTCACCCGTCCGTAAGCCAGCCGAATCAAAGTACGTTCTGAAAAAGGAACGTACAGCAGTGCTGCGGTAGCCGCAAAAGCCGCGCCAAAGCCGATCTTGGGGGCAATCAGGAAAGGCGCAACCGCCCACAGCAGATCGACGATCAACACAACCAGGAACATTTGTTGAAACTTGCGCCCCAGCTGCTGGTAGTCGAAAGCCGTGGCGGAAATCAGATAGCAGCGAAGCGGAATGCCTGCGCCCGCGGTGACCAGCACCGCCGTCACGACAGCGAATGATCCCCACCCGGGAAGAAAGGCGCCGGTGATGCCGTCGATCTGTGGCAGGTGGAAGAGCGCCGCCACGTAGAAGCACAGATACATCACCTGGATCAGCGCGAAAAGGCCGCGGGTAAGGGCGCGATGCGGTATGGGGACTTCGAGGTCCGGATCGAGCGGAGGCGAAGTGGACAGCGGCGGAGTGAGGGAGGCATTTGCGGGCCCAACAGCAGGCTGCATCCACTCCACCGGCGCAAGAAACCGATACCCGCGCCGCGCTACAGTCTCCACAAAACGGGGGCTGGAGGCGGAATCGCCCAAGGCCTCGCGAATCTTGTTGATGGCAGTGTTGAGGCTGTGGTCGAAGTCCACGAAAGTGTCCGCCGCCCACAGGCGCTGGCGCAATTCTTCGCGCTTTACGACCTCTCCCTGACGTTCGATCAGGCACTGCAGCACCTGAAAAGGCTGCTCCTGCAAGCGAATACGCGAGCCGTTCTTGCGCAGTTCGCCCGCGGCCAGGTCTGCTTCAAAGACGCCGAAGCGGACAATTCGGCTGGCGGCATTGCCGGACGGCGAGGACATAGCGTAACGCGCCGTAGTGTAGCACCTGCCCGGTGGGCAGTTCCTTCGTGTACCTTCGTGCCCTTGGTGTTCTTGGTGGTTTGGTTTTGTGCCGACGCCGGCAAAGAGCTTAACCACGAGGTACACCAAGGGCCACGAAGGTACACGAAGGAAAACCGGCGAAAGGTAGATGCAGGTTCTAGAATAGGAGCGTGCCTCCTTCCGCCTCAAAACCGCAGCTTCAGCCGGAGCCGAACAAGCCGCATGTGCCTCGGGTGCTTACGCTGGAAGCGACCGGTCTGCTGGTGATCGCGCTGCTTGTGATGGTGATCTACGTGGTCCGCT
>Ga0335077_10007625_pt1 | contig 13394 bp, 15 predicted proteins | sample Lox_Sample_31_FD_207151 | JGI IMG/M metagenome (GOLD analysis project Ga0335077, IMG submission 207151) | Soil microbial communities from Loxahatchee National Wildlife Refuge, Florida, United States - Lox_Sample_3.1 | ecosystem: Environmental > Terrestrial > Soil > Wetlands | place: USA... | reverse complement strand
CGCTCCTGAGTCTGCTCTCCCGCGTGCCGGTAGGGACTCTCTTCCTGGAGCTGGCCACGCCGCGCGCCGGCGAGTTGGAAGTTCTTGCGGCAATACCCCACGAGAAGCGCATCGGTGTCGGCGTCGTGAACCAGAAGGTATCGCGGGTCGAACCGGTGGAGGAGGTGCTCGCGAGGGCCGATCGGGCGGTGGCCCTTCTCGGCGTGGATCGCGTTCTGCTGAACCCGGACTGCGGATTTGCGACGTTCGCTGACAACCCCATCAGCTCGGCCGAGGTGGCGAAACGCAAGCTCGCCGTCGTCGTCGAAGCGGCCCGAAGGCTCCGGGAGCACCATCGCGTATCGCCCTGACGCGTGGTCCACCGCCCGGGGACGACCCAGAGGTACCTGCATCTGGCAGCGGCTGCTCCGGGTCTCAAGGCGTTGGGGGCGTGTCGCCATGTGTGTCACCAGCGAGAGCGCTGCGGCCGGACGAGTCACTGAACAGCCCTCGCCTGTAAGGCGAGGGTTGTTGAGTCAAATCGGCGTGAACGCGGCCCCGCCGGCCGAACCCCGCCCACGGCGGAGGAGGGAAAGGCAAACAGGGCCGCGCCTTGTCGGTGGCCTGCAAGGCGGGCCATCCGTCCGGGTCTACTGCTCGGTCGCCACTTGGGACTGTGGGTACCCCATCATCGTGCCGTCCGTCCCGTATCCTGTGGTGCTCGTGCCGGTCATGCAGGTCGACCCCATCATGCCGCCGGCGGTGCAATCTGCGTAGGCCAGCATGTCGATTTGAGCCTGTGCCAGCGCCGCTGTCGGATCGGCGGTATCGACGAAGATCATCGCGTACGCGTTACCCACCCCACCCTTACTTGGGTTCGTCGCACCAGTGCCTAGTCCGTAGTACTCGGTGCCTCCGGGGGTGAACCCGGACGGATCGAACGTGTTCGTGGTGTTCAAGTAGAAGGTGGTCACCAGGAGGCCGCTCTGCCCGCCGAGCGTGACCGCCGTGGATGAGAGCTGGTGAGTAAGAAGGACGGTGCTCATGGGCGTACTCATGCTCATGGCCTCTGTGAGCGACCCCGTCAGGTTGGAGACGACCTTGTTCGTGGCGTCGTAGGTGAATGTCCCCGTGAAGATCGTGTTGTTCGGCTGGGTCATCGGTTCGTAGAACGTTTCGACGACGGCATAGAACGAAAGCGCCCCGGTCGTCGCCGCTGCGGAACTGCCCGAGCCATTCGCGGCAGTCACACTGTAGGTATATGCCGTTTTCGGGGTAAGCCCGTTCAGCGTAATCGGCGAAGACGCTCCCGTTGCGGTGATGCCTCCCGGATTTGCGGTCACGGTGTAGCTCGTGATGGCGCTGCTGCCGCTGGATGCGGGTGTGTTGAAGCTTACGACGGCGGTGCCGGCCGCGGTGCCCGCAGCGACGCTGACATCTGAGGGTGCGCCGGGCACCGTGTCGCTGCTGCTGCTGCATGCGAACAGCGAGATACTGGCGAACATTGTAAATAGTCTCTTGAACCTTCTCATGGTCGTTCTCCTGAATGTTTAACTGATGGAAGAAAGGTCCCGTTGGGGCCAGCACGGAAGCCAGCTAGGCCCAGGCAAAGCCGTTGCGGTAGCGCAACCGCTTCCCTTTCGGTGCGCGGGCCAACCTAGGGAGTGCGACGGGGTAGCGAACGGCGGCTACAGGGTTCGCGGAGGCGGCGTCGCGGGCTCGCGGGGTTCCGCGCAGGCACTGTCGGCAACCGGCAGACGAACGTCTCTCGGGTACCAGACTCGCGGAAGCGCGCGATCGCCGGATAGACAAATGGCGTCGACCCCTACCAGGCTTGTCGACGGGTGATCGTTCCTCGAGCACGTCCCCTCCAAGCACGGAGCCGTGTCCGACTGTGTGTTCCCCGAGAGCGCCTTCTGGGCCGCTGCCCTATGGCAGGGGGGAACGGATTGATCGGAAGCCTGAGCGACTAGCGCTGCCCTGCGGCAGAGGGCACACTCGCACTCCTCTCCCGCATGGTGGCGGCAGTGGCAGTGGTGACGCTCGACGGGTGCCTGAAGCGCCACCACGCGCGGCGCACCGGAGAGGGATAGGCCGAGAAGTGCGGCGGCAATCCGCGCGACGCACATGGTTCGCACGCATCGCAACACGATCGCACGGTAGGGGTGTGACGCATGGTTGTCAACGCGCTTGCACAGCCGAGGCGCGTGCAAACAACGTGAGGGCGAGGCTGACAATTTGGCCGGCGTTCGGCACTAGGAGAAGTTCAGCGCATATACCCGAACAGGGTCGAGCCCTCTTTCCCAGGCGTGTTGACGAGCGACAGCTTGTCCCTCGTCAATCTCGGTACGAGGGGGCGCACAGACGACGTGGCAGTCCCGAAGGGGCGGGCCCTCGAGCAACGATTCATCTAATGTCTCGGCAAAAGAGTCTCCCCTTGCTATCGCTTCGTCGCGGTCTGGGACACCGGATAACCGCTCATCGTCCCGATCGTTCCGTAACCAGCCACAGATGTGCCGGTCATGCAGGACGCTCCCATCATTCCGCCAGGCGTGCAGTCGGCATAGGCCAGCTCGTCGATCTGCGCTTGCACCAATGCTGCGAGCGGGTCAGCCGGGTTCACAAAGATTCTCACGTAGGCGTTACCAGGGTTGGCACCCGGATAGCCGTAATAGAGTCCCGCCCCGGTGCCCGGTGACCAGCCATCGGTGCCCCCGTACATCGGATTCATCGAGAGGGTGTTGGTCGTGCCGAGCAGGAATGTGGCCACGAGGAACCCGCTAGTTCCGCCGAGCGTGACCGGCACAGTCGACAGCTGATTGTCGAGCGAGAGCCAGGTCATGGTGTCGTTGGGGTAGGGCGTCGCGCCACCGGTCATGGCCTCGCTCAGCTTGCCGCGGAGGTTCGACACGGTGCCGGTCGAGGAATTGAACGTGAACGAGCCAACGAATATCGAGTCATTCGGCTGCGTATCTGGCTCGTGGAAGGTCACCTCGACGTCGTAGCTGGTGATGATGTCCGCAGCGCCGGACGGCGGGCTCGTGCCGACGCCATTCGTGGCAACGACCGAGAACGCGTACCCTGCGCAAGACGACGGACAGGTGACGGTGATCGACGGTGCCGGGGACGTAGCGCTAATGCCAGGCGGAGTGGATGAAACCGAGTAGCCGGTGATAGGGCTTCCGCCGGCGCTGATCGCGCCGATTCGTATCGCTGCAGAATTTGGAGCATCCCCCGCGGTGGCGGAGACTTCAGACGGTGCACCCGGTGCGGTCGCGCTGGGCGGCGCCGAAATGCTCAGGGTCTGTGTCGCTTGAAGGGGGCCGGCGCTGGCCACCACCGTGCAATCGCCAGTGGCCAGCGTGATGACGAGCCCGGTCAAGCTGTCGACGGAGCAGACGGATGGCGTCGAGCTCGCGTAGCTGACCGGCAGCCCGAAGCTGTCGACCGCTGTGACCGTCCCAAGATCGTAGAGGCTCAGGGCTGGAGCCGGGGAGAATGTGAGAGTCTCGCGAAACACGAAATCGATGCTCTGGGTAACCTGCGGCGCGGGTGCATACGTGGAATTGCCGGATTGATTCGCGGCGATCGTGCAGGTCCCGGATGCCGTCGCCGTGACGACGCCGCTGCTGCTGTCGATCAGGCATACGGATGGGGTCGTGCTGCTGTAGCTGACCGGTAGGCCCGAGCTCGCGGTCGCCGACACGTTTACGGAAGCCTGGTTGGCCGGTGGCGAGGGGGCAGTAGCGAACGTGATCGTCTGCGGGCGCGCCAGGATCGCGGGGCCCTCGTCGCACCCGGCTAGGGTGGCGACCGTCAGGGCGGCGAGGGCAAGGGCGCAGGCGGAATTCAATCGGTAGTGCTTTCGCATCGTCAAGTTCGCCGGTCAGAAATGCAGGTTGAGGGCGACGTTGAAAGAGCGCGCCGGGCCGGGGACGGCGACACCCCAGGGAATGCCGGACGTGGTCATAGAGGGGCCCTGCCCGACATAAGCCCCTCCCAGGGGGTTGGAGTAGAAGCGGTTGAGGAGGTTGTCGATGCTTCCGTCGACCTGGATAAACTTCCATTCGTAGCTAGTCCGCAGGTTGACGACAAAGTAGCCGTCCGTCGGGATCTCGTTGCGAACCCGGGAGACGTGAGTCTTGCTGGCGACGGCCTGGGCCTCCGCGGTGGTCTTCCAGGTTCCCAGCTGGTGGGCGAGCGCGAACGTGCCGTTGAGGGGCATGATGTTGTAGAGGCCATCATGCGTGGAGAGGTTCTCCCCCCGGACGTAGCTCAGCGCGCCGTTGCCGGTGAGGCTGCCCCACGGGGCTTCGACGAAGAGCACGCGGGCCGACACATCCAGCCCGTAGAGCTGGGCCATCTGGTTCACGTACTGAAGCAGGACGAAGCTGTCTGTCGCGGTCACGTTCTCGGCGCTGCACTGGCCGAAGTTGCAGCGCCTCGCGTCGATGTAGTCGTGGACATACGTGTAGTAAGCGGTGGCCTTCACGCCCCACGATGTCCGAGCGGCGTCGTGCCAGTCCCCGGTGCCACTTACGGTGTGGGCGACCTCAGGCCGGAGGTCGACGAGGCCGATGTAACCGTTTCCGTCCCCGACTAGGTTGTTCATGAGCGCCGCCATGGCGTTCGTGGACCACGCATATCTCTGGTAGAGATTTGGGGAGCGCGCCTTGCGTGAGTAGCCCACCTCGTAGGTCTGCGTGGGGGCGGGCGTGTACTGCGCCAAGGCTGTGAAGTCCCAGTTGTAGTCGATCTGCTGCCGCTCCGAGGCGTTGAACGCTGCGGCGTCGTCTGCCCAGGTGGGAAGGGCGTTGTAGCCCTGAACCGGCCCGGCGTTCATCATGACCGTGTCGCTGCGGACGCCCACCTGGGTGAGCCACGCACGCGTCCAGCGCGCCTCCCACTCGGCGAACGCGTCGGTCCGCAGCCGCTGGCCGAAATCGATGTTCCAGAAGGTGTTTGGGCCCATCAAACCGCCCACCGGTGGCCAGAAGTCGTACAGCGTGTAGTAGAGGAACTCCGCGCCCACTCGCAGCAGGTGACGGTCCGATAGGGTCACGTTCGCCTTGAGAAGCCCAGCCCTCGTCTTCGCTTCCGTGTCCATGGGCATGCCGGTGCCGTAGGAGTAGCGGTCCGGTCCCATGTTCATCTCGTGCCGGGTATTCTGGTAGCTAAAGCGTGCCTCGAGCTCACCCCAGGCGAATGTCCCCGTATAGCGAAGCGTGAACAGCCAGTTGTCGTTGCTGGTCATGTCCATCCGCTGATTCGGGAACCCTTCGAATCCGACCGTCTGCTGGCTGGCCTCCAACTGGAGGAGCTGCCCCTGTGTCTGAAACGCCAGGCCGAGCGATCGCCTGACCGTGGCGCTGTAGGCCGAAGAGGCGACCACGTCGCCAGGGATGGGCGCACCTCCTTCGCTGCCAGGAGCAACGGGTTTGAAATTTCCGGCGGCCAGGAAGTTCTCCGACCAGGCTTCGGACTGCCTGAACGTGAGGTTCACCCACTCCCCGGCGACGGTTGCACCAACGGTGTAGCCCACAGCGTTTCCGTTGCTGCGATAGAACGATCCGAGCAGTGCATTGGCGAGGAAAGGCTTGGACGGAGTTGCGAACTCGGGAGGCGCGGACTTCACCTGGATGGACCCACCGATGCTGTCGCCGCCGACGCTCACCGGAGTGATTCCAGAGAACACCGTGATGCTCTCGACCCCGGTCGGGTCGGCATAGGAGAGCGGCGAGTTCATGTGGTTGGGGCATGCGGGCATCAGGTCGGTGCCATCCACCTGGATGCGTAGGCGGTCGTCCGAGAGGCCATGGATGGCCGGAAGGCTAGATATTCCGCCAGCGCCATTTAGGCTCACGCCAGGGACGCCACGGAGTAGGTCGGCGGCGTCCCCCGTCGTGGCCTTCCGGTTCGCGAGATCGGCCTTGTCAGGTGCGGATGCGCCAAGGGTCGAGTCCGAGACGTTGAGCTTGGGCCCGATCACCACCTCGTCGAGCGTGACCTCTGCCTGCGGCGCCTCCTCCTGCGAAAAAACGGACAGGGGCACGAGGATTAGCAATGCAGCGAGGCAGGTGCAGCCAAGCCTCGTCGTGCCTTCAGGCCGGGTTACAGCCATCGTGGCTCCCCGTGTTGGTGCCGAATGCGCCCCACCAAATCCTCCCAGTCGCACCCGAGGACGAGCGCGACCGCGGTTCAAGAACCCAGGTCTTGCGCCGCCGCGTCGAAGACTCGACGCGGTGGAGCCCCTTCAGTCCGGCAACTCGTGCCCCGGTTCCCTGGCAAGCCGAGTTCCGAGGAAAGGGTTGAGCGACGCGCTCACCTCAGGCTTCTCGGCGCAGAACGACGTTATTTACATTGCGCCTAGGACGACCGCGCGTTCGTGGCGTCACGAGGAACGGCGCCTGGCGTCTCCGCCTTACGGTTGGACCGGGGTTCTGCCGTTCGGCGCGCGAAGGGCGGCGAGGCCCCCGTCACGCCCTTAGGAATGGCGCGGGGGAGGTTTGGGTGGGGCTCTCGACACGTCGAGGGGTGCGCACGTGCCGGTCGGAAGCGTGTCCCCCGCGAACCTGGGGCGCGGCGCGGTCTCCACCTCAGGGAGGAGAAACGGCCCTACGGTGGTGACCACCGTGGCTCGTTCGGCCGGTGCCCCACAGGTGCCGCGGATGCACGGTCCGGGCGGCGAATCTTCGCCGGATTCTCGCTCGAGTTGAGCGCGGATGGCTTCCCGGTGGCACGGCGGCTCTTGATCAGCCTCATCGAGCCGCGCTCGGAGAGCGGCGCGCCTGCAAATGGGACATGTGCAGATGCGATCTGGTCCGTGGTGGCACTGGCAATGATGGCCCTCCGCTCGCGGTAGTAGCGCTCCAAGCTGGATGATGCCGGACAATGACAGGCCGACGATCGCCGCTCCGAGGCGGCTAGCGAGGCCCGTTCGGACTCCCTGCAGCACGGTAGCAGGCTAACACCTTGCTTACACGTTGCGGGCATGGGGTGAGGAGGGACGGAGCGGTGTTGATCGCTAGCAAGCGGGATGGGTCCCTCGACCAGCTCCTCTAGGGGTCGGCGTCCCGCCCCGCGGGCTGCGCAGCTCCGCTGCTTGGACCGGTGCAAGATTCTCGCCGCGATGCGGATGCTAGGGCCCCGGACGACCGATCCTGTGGAGCGCGCCCTCGGCTGGCTGCAGAACCGTGATCGAGCCGGTTCCCGTCTAGGGCGGGCGAGGAGGGAAAGAGTGAATCACACTCGGATGAGGACGCGCTCGGCGCTGACCTTGGCTGTGGCCGCCGCCTGCCTATTCGGTTCGGCGCCCACGGGCGCAGCGGGGCTGGCGGTTGGCGACAAGGTGAGGATCCGATTCCTCGCGGACAACAAAGGTACGGTTCTGCGCGTGTAGCGCCTGGAAAAGCTTGCGCCGGGGACGCAGCTCGAGTTCGGACTCACGCGGTCGAGGGAGGAGGCCGGCCCGGGGGGTTGGACGGGTCGAGGGCCCGATGACGCGACGCGCTGACGAACGCCGAGCTCGGTCCGAATCCTTGTCGGAACGACGCCCTGTTAGTGCGGGGGCCGCTCGTGGCTTCCGGGAGCGAGCAAGCGGCGCAGGCTGGTTGTTGGCGCCAGGTCTGGCGCGGCCATGCCGCTTGGGGCATGATCTTGCGCTAGGAGGCGATCGTGGGGCCCGACGAACTCGTCGCGCGAAGAGAAGACTTGCTCAAGGTGGCGCGCGCCCACGGCGCCGTGAGCGTCCGCGTATTCGGCTCGACGGTGCGCGGGACCGCGGGACCGGCGAGCGACGTGGACTTCCTCGTCGAGCTTGAGCCGGGCCGAACGCTACTCGATCTCGTGGCTCTCATGCGCGAGTGGGGAGCGTTGCTCGGTTGTCGGGCAGACGTGACGACGCCGGCGGCTCTCCACCCGATGCTTGCTGACCGCATCCTCGCTGAGGCGCGGCCGCTGTGAAGGACGACCGGCCGTACCTAGCGGACATCCTGCAGGCGCTACGGCGAGTCGAGGAGATCGGTCAGCGCGGCAGAGAAGCATTCCTCAGGGACTGGGTCCTCCAGGACGCGGCCGTCCGTAACTTTGAGATCGTTGGCGAGGCCGTGAAGCGGGTGAGCCCTGAACTCCAGGCAAAGCACCCGGAGATTCCTTGGGCCGATCTCGCCGGCTTCCGTGACGTCCTCATCCACCAATACTTCCGAGTGGACCTTGAGATTGTGTGGGCGCTCATCGATCGGCGCGTGGCAGGGCTCCGCGCCGAGGTGGCGCGCCTCATCGCGACTTGAAGGAACGATCGGCTGCGCGTTTCTCAAATCAGAACTTCAGGCTAAGAGCGCCTTGGTGGTGCCAACGCTGCACCATCACCGCATCATGTACGCTATGAAGATGCACCGACAGTGCCTCTTTTGCAGCAGCCTCCACCATCCGCGGCAATCTCCGTCCCAGCCGTCCAGAGCATTCGTACCTGATTCGAATGGGCTTCGCCCATTCGGCTTGTTGACCCCCTTAAAGAAGTAGTTGATTGGCGATCGATTGCCGGATTCTGAGGGCCTTGCAGTGGTCCTTAACGGGCTACAGACCATACGCACCTCTAGGTGCCGCGCAATCGCCCGCAATTGCTGGCTAATCGTAGACACTGCACTTATAGTGCGTTTGCATAGGTTGCACACTCAACGTCCAAGCCCTCGTCCTTCCTCGCGCCGGGTGTAATTCGTCCGTCATTGCTCGCTTTCGACGGCCGTCGACAATGCCAGGGGAGCGCCCGTGTCCGTCGCGAGCCCCCCTTTTGGCGAACCCCGGCGATGAACGGAGGGCTCGCCAAAGGGCAGCGGCATCGAACCATAGAGTTTGGAGGGAACCTCCCTCGCCCGCCCTCGACTTGGCTCCTGGGGCCGCCCAGGACTCCAGGCGGGAGTCCCGCAGGAGGCGGGCATACCGTTCGTCAAGTACATGGGTTAGCTCCAAACCTCGATACCACGCCGCGCTAGCTCCTTTTGCGCCACGAGCGCCTTCTGCGGCGCCACAAGCGAGCGAAGAAGCAGGAGAATCTCGAGGGTCGCGCCTGGTGGAGCCGGCGGACCCGAATGCCCACTCGCGGGGAAGGTCGTGGCGAGATCGATAGAGCGGCGAAGGTCGGCAAGTTCGCGACAGAGGTCGTCTTGTTGCTCGAGCCGTCTCCGCAGGTAGGTGGCGAGCGTCAAGCCTTGGGCCTGAGCTTCGGCTGAATAGCGTGCCCAGACATCGTTGCTAAGGCGGAAACCAACCGTGGTGGACTCCATGGTGCACTCCCGATTCCGTAGGTGAGGTTGCACTTGCTAACGCGGACTCACTGGAGTATGCCTACCCCTGTGACATAGTGCAACAGGTCGACGGAGGGAGGCAGGGCGGAGATGGTGCAGCGAAGATGCGGCGATGATGCAGATTGCTGCGGCGATAGGTCAGAAACGATGCATATCGCTGCGGGTGTAGTGCAGCTCTGATGCCGTGATGGTGCAGGTTTGATGCGTCCGAGAGATGGAGAGAGGGGGGAGGAGGAGTGAGGCAAACCGTGGATTGGGAGGCGCTCATCGAGACCATTCCGGAGGCGACGTTGGCTGCGAAGTTGCGCGCTCTCATGCCCGCCATCGACCAAAGGATCAACGACGGAGTGCGCCACCAGGACATTGTCGACGCTCTCAACGCCCACGGGGGCCTGGCGGCCGAAGTGAAGCTCCAGACCTTCCGCTCATATCTCTTTCGCTACCGAAGGGCGGCAAGGGCGTCGCGAGGAAACGAGGAAGTGCGGGGAGGGCGATGGGCCGCCCAGGCGGCTCCAGCTCTTCCCGCGGTCTCGAGCGCAGCTCGGACTCCGTCTGATCTGAAGCGATTACGGAATGAAGAAGTGGACCTGGAGGAGCTTTCGCGCATCGGCAGGAACAAAAGGGGAGGGTGAGAAATGCGGGTTTCGGTGATCAACTACTGCGGCAACGTCGGGAAGACCACGGTGGCGTCCCACCTCCTGGCGCCCCGCATGGCGAAAGCGGAGATCTACGCGGTCGAGACCGTGAACGAGACGGCCGCCGACCTTGGGCTCGAAGTCGATCAGATTCGGGGAGGGCAGTTCCGGGATCTCTTCAAGCGGCTCATGGTCTGCGAGGGCGCGATCGTAGACGTAGGCGCCTCGAACGCCGAGGAGTTTCTCGCTCGGATGATGAAGTTCGACGGATCCCACCTCGAGTTCGACTACTTCATCGTGCCCGTGACGAGTGGTGCGAGGGAGCAGAAGGAAACCATCAAGACACTCAAGGCGCTCGCTGCCGTCGGAGTCCCGCGCGAACGGATCCGCGTTCTCTTTAACCGCGTTGAGAATGACGTGTCGGCGGAGTTTCCCGCTGTGCTTGGGTTCGCGGACCAGTCGAGCAGCCTTGTCGCAAATGCCGAGGCAGCCATTTACGAGAACGAGGTCTTCGATCTTCTGACGACGAAGAGAACGACCATCGCTTCGGTACTCGCTGATGGTACGGACTACCGGGCACTACTAGCGAGCTTGGACCGCGAGAAGGAGGCCAGGAACGTGTCGCACTACACGGACATGCACGTCATCAAGGCCCTGGCCCGAGGGATCAATCAGCAGCTCGATGCTGCGTTTCGGGCCCTCTTCGCGTGAGAGAAGCCATGCCAGAGCCCCGTGACGCCCCGCGCTCCAAGCTCGATTTCCTGTACCAAGACGTCCTCGGCGAGGTGACGACGCTTGTCGAGCGTCTCGAGACCGTGTCCGCCCAGCTGCACGACGTGGCCAAGAGCCGCGTCGGGGAGGTTACTGCGGAGGCGCTCGCGCGAGCGGCCAACGCTTCGGCGGCGAGGGCGCGGACGGATTTCGAGCGATCGGCCGAGAATGCAAAGCGTGAACTCTCGGAAGTTGTTGGCGACGCAGCCAGGGCTGCCCGGGAACTTCAAGAAGCGCGATGGCGTGACTGGGTGCTGTGGGCAGCGATCTACTTTGCCTCATCAATGGTGGGTGGTTCTGTAGGGGCGCTCATCATCAAGATGCCGTGATAGAAAGCGTTGGCCGGATAGAAGCGACGGACCGGCAGTTCCGTTGAGTGGACTCGCTGAGAGAGGGCGGCCATCGGACCGCTCGCGGTACGAAGGCAGTCTGGGTACCAGGTTCCTCACGCGCGCGAACAAGGGCGCCGGCGATCTGATGAAGCGGTCCAGCGGCAGGTGGCAAGCGGTACGAGGAGGCAGGTAATGCTCGGCAAGTCTTTTCGAGTGAAGAGCCTTCGGCTACACCCGCGGGAGGATTCGATCATCGATCGGGCGTGCGCGGCTTTGAACGGAATGGAGCGTTCGCAACTTGTGCAGGAGGCCGCTCTCCTGGAAGCCAGCCGACTGGGCATACGTTGGAGCGTCGGAACACCACGGCCGTTGACAGCCTCCTGGCCATACATGCCGCAGCGCGGAGAAGAGCCAACCGAGGTGCGCGTGTCGGTCACCGTGAGCCTGTCGTCCGCGGAGCTCATCACCCGAGCAGCCGAATACGTTCATGCGAGTGAACCGCTCTTCCTCATTGGCTCGACCCTGGCCCATATCGGCCGGTTGCAGAGGTGCTTGCGTGTGATTCACGCGGAAACGCCGGAAGAAGCACGCGACATCCGAGCGAAGCTCGAGCGGATCAAGCTCCCGCCTCAGTACCAGTACCCTGGCCGCTCCAAGCCGTAGCGGAAGATTCTCCCTGGCGCAGTGCGGGGCCCGAGTTGGGGGCCTCATGCGTGCGCCGCTGCCCGGAAGCACGCGGAGTAGAGGATGGCCCGCTCTTGACGGACATACGGTAATATGTCACACATAACTAACCATGTCCCACCCATGGACTCCGCCGGCCCAATTCTCGCGGTGGCGGTCCGGAGGGCGATGCAGGATGAGCAGCCAAATCCAAGAATCCGGACGGCCCCTCTACTGGATGACGGCCGAAGAAGCTGCCGCGTACCTGGGGCTGCCAAGCGTGGATGCGCTTTATCGGAGGGTCGAACGGGGACAAGTCCCGGCCCGGCGATGGGGGCGCCAGTATCGGTTCCGTCAGCAGGACTTGGACGCCCTCATGGGGCGAGAGGCGTGACGCCGTGTTCCGCGGCGTGAGAGCATTCGTTCCGGTCAGTGCCGTCGCCACTCCACGGAGGAGCTGATGACGGTACGAGTGACAGAGCGGAAGGATCGGAAGGGGTTCCAGGTGCTTATCTCGCTCCGGTTGCCTGACGGGACGCGTTTCCGGGAACGGGTGCAGTCGCCCGTTGCCACCCGGACCGCGTCCCTTCGGTGGGGCGAGCAGCGGGAAGCCCTGTGGCTGAAGGGGGACGCAAAGAAAGAAGCACTCCAGGAAGCGCCGACGCTCGACGCCTTCTGGCCGAAGTTCATGGAGGGACATGCGCGGGCGAACAAGGAGAAGCCGTCGAACCTCGACACCCGGGAACGGCTCTATCGCCTGCATATCAAGCCGGTGCTGGGTCACCTGACTCTCGAAGCCATCGATGACATGAAGGTGCAGATGGTGAAGGGGCGGATGGGGAACCACTCCCCGAAGTCGGTGAACAACGTCCTGACCATTATCTCCAAGGTTCTCAAGGTCGCCGTCGAGTGGCGGGTCATCCCCGCCATGCCGTGCAGGGTGAAGTTGCTGAAGGCGGCGAAGCCAGTAGTCGAGTTCTACGAGGACGAGGAATACGAACGGCTTGTCTCTGCGGCTCAGGCGACCGACCAGAGGACGTACCTCGCCGTGCTCTTGGGCGGTGACGCCGGACTCCGTTCCGGCGAGATCTGCGGGCTCGAATGGTCGGATGTCGACCACGGCCGATCCCTGCTCAAGGTCCAGCGTGCCACTTACGAGAGGCAGGTGACTTTGCCGAAGGGCGGCAAGCCCCGGATCGTCCCGATGACGGCGAGGCTCCGGGCAGCGCTGCAGGCGCACCGACACCTGCGTGGCGACCGGGTGCTCTACACCGACGGGAACGTGCCGGCGGACCGCTGGTGGATGAAGTGGGCGCTCGACGTCGCCGAACGTCGGGCAGGGCTGCGGCGGGGCGGGCGCATACACATTTTGCGCCACACATTTTGCAGCCGGCTCGCCGCCCGGAACGTGCCCATGCTCACGATCCAAGCGCTCGCTGGACACCAGTCCATCGAGACCACGATGCGGTACATGCACCTGTCGGCGGCAGCGCCTCGGGAAGGCATCCGCGCGCTCGAGAGTGACACCAGGACGACACCAGACGAGTTCGCCGCCACGAAACTCAATGGCGGCGGGTAGTTAAGTAGTGACCCCACAGGGATTCGAACCCTGGTTGCGGCCTTGAAAGGGCCGAGTCCTGGGCCTCTAGACGATGGGGTCGGGGCCGGGAAGCTACCCGAGCCCGGGGAGACTGGCAAGACATTGAGGGAAG
>Ga0335077_10007624_pt1 | contig 13395 bp, 15 predicted proteins | sample Lox_Sample_31_FD_207151 | JGI IMG/M metagenome (GOLD analysis project Ga0335077, IMG submission 207151) | Soil microbial communities from Loxahatchee National Wildlife Refuge, Florida, United States - Lox_Sample_3.1 | ecosystem: Environmental > Terrestrial > Soil > Wetlands | place: USA... | reverse complement strand
TATTACGCCTTCATCAGCTCTGATTTTCGATGTTGAACAAATTTGTACCAAATTTGTGCCACGGTGAACCTATTGTTCAATTTCCTTTTGTTTTCGCTGGTAGCAGAGGATTTTCAGTCCTTGTGCGCAGTTGCGCACAAGGACTGGTTGTCCTCGTATATCTATCTTGTCAACTAGCTGTCAACTATTTCTTTCGGCTTAATTCGATTATTTTCCTGTCGTATTAAATGTCGCGACGATTGGCCGGTGATCTGAAGCAACGCCCCAATTTGACATTGTCAGCACGTAAGTTTCATTCGTCAGCCAGTCGCGCGCCATGGCGGGATTGAGCAGGATGTAGTCAATACGGCTGTAGGTGTCTTCCTTGCCGTAATAATGCGTCCAGGTGATGTTGCGCGGGGCGAACCAGGGATGTTCGGCGGGCACATTATCACCGTTCCGCTCGGCGGGGCGCGTGTCAATGAGCCTGAACCTGCCACGCCCGATGATTTCTTTGGTTGAATCGGAATCCTTCAAGTCGTTGAAATCGCCGAGCACAATCAGCTTTGTGTTCGGATGGGCGGCGAAATCCTTGTCCACGATGCCGCGTAGAATTTTCGCTTCCTCAAGGCGCTGCTCGGCTTCGTCGGCTTCGGGCACGGGCCGCCGCGATTTCAAGTGTGCGGCGATAAGGGTAAACGTGAAACGGGGCGCGGCGCGGATGTCCACCTCGGCAAACCCGCGTTCCACCCGAAAACGGCGGCCATCCAGTAGAAAAACTTCGTTCGTATGTGGTCGGCGCGCGACAATGGGCAATTTGCTCAACACGGCCACGTGTATGTTTGTGTCCCAGCCACTCACAAGTTCCCAATATGGGAAGTCCAGTCCTTCGGTTTTAAGCGAGGTTCGCAATTCCATCAGTGCGCTGAGACTGCCAATTTCTTCGAGCGCGAGCACGTCGGGATTCAGCGCGCGAATGCTTTCGCGGACTTTGGCTTTGGCGGCGGCGGATTTGATTTGTGTATGCGACTCCGTCGGGTGGTCGAGATAATTTTCCACATTGTAAGTGGCGACGCGGAAGGTGTCGGCAGCCACAGCTGTGGAACAAAATAGTGCCAGAGACAAGACGAATGGCCCAAGTCGTTGCCGGCTGCCAAAACGGTTAGATGGAAATCCGAAAGCGAACTTCGTGTATCTCATAATTGGCCATCGGTTCTGATTTGGTTGCACCGTCAAGATGGAATCCCATGGCCTGGTAGAAACTATGGGCGGCGACGTTCAAAGCCAAGACCCAAAGCGTAACTGCGGTGAAATTTTCACGCCGGGCCGCATCCAAAGCGCGTTGACACAACATCCGACCGGCGCCTTGCCGCCAATGATTCGGATGAACGTAGATGGCCGCAATTTCAGCGATGGCCTGCACATTCGAATCTTGATCGCGTGACGGAATCAAATCACAGAATCCAATGATTTCCTGATTCAATTCCGCGACGAAAGTTCCGAGCGGATGGCTGGCCAGGTGCGAACGCCAAAAACTGGCGCGCTTTTCCACATCCAAATTGTCCAGGACCACATCGGGGATTTGACCGCGATAAGCCGCCTGCCAGCTTGCAACATGGATTTGCGCAATTTTATTGGTATCAGCAATGGTGGCTTGGCGAACCTGCATCAGTTTGCCCTGCACCTTTACTTTTTCGGCGGCCGTTCGCGGATGAAAGCCCACGAGACTTCGGCGACCTGTCCGTTGTCATAGTGAACGTAAAAACCAGCCTGACACCAATCGTCAATTTCCAGATGGTCAAATTTGGCCTTGGGCGAAATTTTGTTGGCTTTCCGGATGGTGGCGTGCGGCTCAAGAATGCACAGACCGTCCTCAAATTCCACATCAAACGCGTCCTCCCAGCTTAAATAGCGGACGTTTTTCACCTTCGAGAATTTTCCCTTCCCGAACGGCGCTTTGGCATTCTGGGCGGCGGTTTTCATAATCGGCCTTCGCGTTGCAATTTGCGTATCAACCCTAGAATTTTACGCTCAATTTTGGGAATGTCCATCGGCTCCATGGTTTCAAGGTTCACCCGCGTTATTAAATTGCCATTTTTATCGAATACGTGAACGTGGCGCGGGGGTGATCGCCAATCCACCACATGAAAACGTAGCCGCCACGCCGGACTTTGCCCATTTGAACCAGCCTAAAACTCGGAATGAATTCCGCAAGTTTGTTTTGCGAAAGCCGTCACAGGTGCTACTGTTCCACCATGCTTCGTATCAGCCGGAACGGCAGCGTGCGGCGCGCTTCGAGAAAAAGCGCGGTCGCGGAGCCGTTGCACGATATGCAAAGCCGGCGCGACTACCGCGAACTGCGCATTGACAAGGTTGGCGTCCGCAATCTGCGTTTTCCCATCCAGGTGCGTGACAAGGCGCACAGCATTCAGAACACGGTGGCGACCATCGGGATGTTCGTGGATTTGCCGAAGGAATTCAAAGGCACGCACATGAGCCGGTTCATCGAGGTGCTCAACGCGCACGGCAGCGTCATCCACGTGGAAAACATCCCGGACATCCTGCGCTCGCTGCAAAAGAAATTGAATTCGTCCACGTCGCATATTGAAATCGAGTTCCCGTATTTCATGTCCAAACGGTCGCCGGTGTCGCGCGGGGAAAGTCTGATGGATTACACCGCGCGATTCGACGCGGCGGCCATCAACGGCGGAATTGATTTCGTCCTGACGGTAAAGGCGCGCGTCACGACGCTGTGCCCATGTTCGAAGGCGATTGCGAAATACGGCGCGCACAACCAGCGCGGGCTGGTGACGGTGGCGCTGCGGTTCACGAAGCCGGTGTGGATTGAGGATGTGGTGGGGATGATTGAAAGTTCGGCGAGTTCAGAGCTTTACGCGCTGCTCAAGCGGCAGGACGAAAAATTTGTGACGGAACGTGCGTATGAAAACCCGGTGTTCGTGGAAGATTTGGTGCGCAACGTGGCGTTAAAGCTGAACGCGCATCCGCAGGTGAAATGGTACAAGGTGGAAGCGGAAAACTTCGAGAGCATCCACAATCACAACGCTTACGCCTGCATTGAGAAAGGCTGATATTTCCGTCACAAAAGATTTTGAAAATTTTTATGGCATATTTATTTTCCTTTGTTACATTCCCGCGCCTTTGATGGACCGGAAGTTGCTTTGAAAGCCGGGCAATCGGTTTTTTAACTGTAAAAAATAAAGAAGAACAAAATTTGATATGGGAACAACACGCAGCAAGCCGCAAATTTCCGCCACGGCGGCCGCCATCCTCGGCCAGCCAGTGTCAAAATCCAGGACGGTCATCGCGCCGAAGCGGATCAAGCCCGAATGGCAGAAGTATTACAACCGGCTGGTGGAATTGCGCGACCAGTTGCGCCACCAGATGAACGGGCTGGCCAAGGAATCGGCGCAGGAGATGCCGGGCTACAGCCTGCACATGGCCGATTCCGGCACGGACAATTTCGACCGCGACTTCGCGTTGAGCCTGTTGTCATCGGATCAGGATGCCCTTTATGAAATCGAGGAGGCGCTCAAGCGCATTGAAAAGAAGACTTACGGTGTTTGTGAATTGACGGGCAAATCCATTCCCAAGGCCCGCCTCGAAGCGATTCCGTGGACGCGTTTCACCGTGGAAGCCCAGGCGCAATTGGAGCGTGAAGGCGCGTTGCGCTCGCGCCGGCTCGGCCAGCTCGGCACGATTGACAATGCCGGCATCGCGGAAGCCGAGGGTGAAGAAGAGGAGCCTGAAGAGAAGGCCAAGGAAAAGGAATGATTTATGCCGCGCGAAATCATCACCATTGAATGCACCGAAGCGCGCAAGGAAGGCAAATCACCGTCGCGCTACACGACCACCCGCAACAAAAAATTGCAGACCGAAAAGCTCGAAATTAGAAAATACAATCCGGCATTGCGCCGCCACACCCTCCACCGCGAAATCAAATAGCCATGCCCCGCCGAACCCATACCGATAAATCAGACCGCCGCGGGTCGCGCCGCATGATGGAAATTCATACGGTACGCCCGAAGCCGAAAATTGACTTCACCACCGACGCGCTCGACTTCAAGAACACCAATTTACTCCGGCAGTTCGTGACCGACCAGGGCCGCATCCTGCCCCGCAAATACACCGGCCTGCCCGCGCACTACCAGCGCCGCCTGACCCGCGCTATCAAACGCGCGCGCCAGGCATTGTTGATGAAGTAAGCGTGCCGTGTAAAACGTGAAACGTGAGTTCCGGCGGGGCGATGCTGTTTTCACGTTTCGTTTTTCTGCGATGATGGGCCGGTTTTGTTCGGAGTTCCGCCTTCAGGCGGTCCAGAGAGTATTTGTGACCCGAACCGCCTGAAGGCGGAACTCCAAACGTGGCATCTCAAAGTGCATCCGAATACACTTCAGTCCGCATGCCCGCCTTGCTTTTCCAGCCCACCCGTGAGATTTTTGAAGGGCAATGAAAACCCGCGCCCGTGCCCATTCCCCCAAGCGGCAGGCGCTGTCGGTTTTGACGGGCCGTCTGCGCAAACGGGCAAGAAAAATCACCGGCCCGCGCCAGGCCATTTTGGAAATTCTGCGGCAGCATCCGCATCCGCTAACGAGCCGGGAGATTTTGGCCGCCATGCCCAAGGGACGCTGCGATCTGGCCACGATTTATCGCGCCATGCACCTGCTCGAGGAAATGGGCATGGTGAAACGCTTTGATTTTGGCGACGGCGCGGCGCGGTTCGAGCTTATCGGCGAGGGCGACGACGGGCATCATCACCATTTGATTTGCACGCGCTGCGCGGAGGTGATTGAGATTGACGAGTGTTTTCTCCGCGAAATCGAGTCACGTATCGCCGCCCAAAACGGCTTCAAAGCCGTTACCCACAAGCTGGAATTTTTTGGGATCTGCCCGGCCTGCCAGCGGTGATTTTTCCTGCTCCCTCAGGTTTTGTTGAAACCTGACTGGTTCTTTCTAAACAGACTGTGCAAAACCGGCCTCAGGCCATTTCTTCGGCCAGCCAGTCGCCCAGATGCAGGTATTCCTTGATTTTCCGGCGCTCGTAGCGGTGTTTGCGTTCTTTTTTGGGCTGATGCTCCGTTTTGCGGAACGGGTATTTGGGGTTGCGAACTGCTTCACCAATGACTTCCAATGTCTTCATCATAGCTCTGTCCTTTCTCCCCCGAATTACAGCCTAAACAATGCCAACTGTTGTTACCTCTCTAAAAAACTTATTGCAACTTCAATAAATCAGACCGGCCTCGTGATTCCGCCGTTCAAAGAATTTTAACGCTCAAATCGGAACGAACCCGAGCGCCACTCGTTTTCGCTCCGGCGGGAGACCAATTTCAGCCCCAAACTTTCATAAGCCCTTTGTACCCCGGCAAATTCCGGCTTCAAAATACCCGCCAACACGAGCGTTCCGGCACGGTTTAATTGTGCCGCAATCCGGCGCCGCTCCGTGATGAGTAGATTCGAATTCAGGTTTGCGCAAACCAAATCGTATCGCTGTCTTTGCTGCCCTGGACAGATCGGCAACTTTGAGACCTCGCCGCGCCGGATTTTCAGCTTTTGGTGGACGCGATTGGCGCGGGCATTGCCGCGGGCGACGCGAATCGCTTCGGGATCGGCATCCAATGCATTTACGGGCAAATAACCCAGTTTTGCCGCGGCCATCGCCAGAATCCCGGAACCGGTGCCAAGGTCGAGAAAGGAGCGCAGACCGCCGAGTCCGCGCGTTCGGGTTTGGATGAAAAATCCGGTTTTATTTGCGGACGGTGAGTTGGCGCGGACCTGGCTGTCCGCGTTCCGGGCAGATGCCAGGTATTTCAGAATTTCACCCAGGCAAAACGCTGTTGTCGGATGATGGCCCGTGCCAAAGCTCAGTCCGGGGTCGAGAACAATAACGATCTGGCCTTTGCGCGGCTTGCGTTTGCTCCAACTCGGTTTAATCAACAACGAATTAGGCAGGACGTGCAGTCTTCTGCGCGCCCTACCTTGAGTAATTTCAATCGGCTTGAAATGCCATTTCCACGATTCAGCCCAATTTTCGCGGCGGACCGGCTTCACCGCGATTTTGCCGGAACCGATATTCAGTCCGCAGGCTTTGATTCGTTTCAGCCCGGCGAAAATTCCTTCGCGCGCTTTGCGCGGTGGACGCAGTTTCTGCCGAACATAGACCGTGACTGTGCTGACGCCGGTTTTCCTGTCAGCATAAGTCGAGGCGGGCAGACCCAGGGTTGCGCCCAATAATTCGGCGACGGCATCTTCCGCCTCGGACGTCGTGGTGACGGAAATTCGCCGGAGAAATGCGCGTTTCATTTTACCCAATCACGCCACGGCGTGAAGTTGAGCAATTCGATTTCATTCAGGTGCGGATGCAGGGCGACCTGAGTGACGCTGGTGTATTCAATCTCAAACGAATTGGTTTTTGGCAGCGGCAGGTCCAGCAGAATTGCAAGGATCATGCGGATGACGCCGCCGTGACTGAAAATGGCGGCGGTTTCGCCCGGATGGCGGCGGATGATTTCAAACAGGCAAGGCTCGACGCGGGCGCGAAATTGGACGCCGTTTTCGCCGTTCGGCACGGCCCCCAGTTCAATTTCATCGAGCCAGTCGTAGGGATGAACGCCAAATTTTTCACGCACCTCATTCCAGTTGTATCCCGTCCAGTCACCGAAATCCAGTTCGCGCAAGCCGGGCAGGATGGTTGGGGCGGGCGCGCCATTTTTAAGCAACGGCGCAAGGGTTTGCCGCACGCGCTTCAAGGGGCTGGCATAAATCGCGGCGATTTTTTTGCCGCTCAGAAAATCAGCCAGCGTTCTGGCCTGCGCACGGCCGCGCACCGAAAGATTCATGTCCAGCCGCCCGCCAAACGCGCGTTGGTAACGCGATTCAATTTCCGCGTGGCGCACCAGCAACAACCGCGTTGGCGGCAGGGGTTTGATTTTTCGCCGGGAAGTTTTTGAGGAAATCTTGCCCACGAGAAATTCAAGCCGCCGCCAGCGCCGCTTCCTGTGCCGCCAGCAACTCGCGGATGCCGGCCCGGCCGAGCGTAAGCAATTCAGCCAGTTGCGACTCGGTAAACGTGGCTTGCTCGCCCGTGCCCTGAAGTTCAATGAATTCGCCGGCGGAATTCATTACCAGGTTCATGTCCACCGCCGCCGCGACGTCCTCGGTATAACACAAATCCAGCAACGGCCGGCCATCAACGATGCCCACGCTGACGGCGGCGACGGCGTGCAGAATGGGGTTTTCCGCCAGCTTGCCGGAGGCAATCAGTCGCCGGACGGCGATGCACAACGCCACGTAAGCGCCGGTGATGGCCGCGGTGCGCGTGCCGCCATCGGCCTGGAGCACGTCGCAATCCACCCAGACCGTGTGTTCGCCAAGCTTTTCGAGGTCGAGCACGGCGCGCATGGCGCGGCCAATCAGCCGCTGGATTTCCTGCGAGCGCCCGTCAATTCTTCCCCGGCCACTCTCACGCGCCCGGCGTTCCAGGGTGGAGTAGGGGAGCATGGAATACTCGGCGGTAATCCAGCCGCCTTTCAGGTTCTGTTCCTTCATCCAGCGCGGCACCGTTTCCTCGACCGTTACCCCGCAAATGACGCGGGTGTTGCCCCATTCGATGAGCGTGGAACCGGCGGCGTGCGGCGCAATGTGATTTTGAAAGCGCAACGGGCGAAGTTCGTTTGCCTTGCGACCGTCGGCGCGAATGGGTTCAGCCATAAACAGCGCAAATGCTAAACGCTGGTTGCATCAAAGAAAGGAAAAACAGAGGCCAACCGCATCGGCTCCCGTTCCGCTTTGCAGGATTTTGAGTTCGTGTGAATTAGCGAAATTCGCGTCAGCCTTTCCTTTCGGCTTCAATCCCGGCAAACAAATTTTCCAAACTGTTCAGGGGCGTGTCCCGTTTCGGATTCAGCACCTGCTTCAGATATTCCACGGCGTCGGGAACGTAGCGGACGGATTTGGGCAGGATGGCGCCGGCGGCGTTGGCGTGGCCGCCGCCCTGGAATTTTTCCGCCACCTTGAGCGCCTCGCCGTCGCGGCTGCGGAAGCTGGCGAACACCAGGTTTCCGCGCCGGAACAGCGTCACCAACACCGGATATTTCACCGCCCGCTCCTCCAGCAACTGGTGCACGACCAGATTGTTGTTGCCGACCACGGTGTCCACATAACCGACCGTCGGGCAAAGTTCGGTGACGTTGTTTTTGCTCCATTCGAAACCGAGCGGGTTTTCGATGCGCCGTTTGACGGCCATGACTTCCAGCAGCGGATGGTCCAGTAGCTTTTCAATCTCGCCGTCAATGAGCGCGTGCAGATTCCAAAATTGATAAGTTTTCACAAGGCTGGCGTAATCGCCGGCGATGACAAAATCAGGGTCGTCTTCCAGAAACAAATCGGCGACGTTGTTCAAATGCACAAGCCGGTCGAGGGTCGGGGAACCGAGACCGCACTTCTGGCACAGTTCGTAGCACAGCGTGGCTGCGGATTTGTTCACGTCATGAACGAGCCGGGCGTACTTGGGCGCGGCGTCCGTGACGTGATGGTCAACCACCATCCACTCCGCTTTGTCGAGGCGTGGCTCAAAGGTGAAGTCCGCGACCCACGCGGCCCTTTCCCGCAACTCGCGCTGTTTCCATTGGTTGTAATGATAGGCCTCGAGCGGCGCGTCCTCATTGAACCGTTTCCGGGCAAGCCGTTGCAACAGCACGCCGGAAAGAAGCCCGTCGAGGTCGCTTTCGTGCGTGATGATGACTTCCGGTTTCAACAACTCCATCATGGCAATGGAAGATTAGTTGAATCCAAGGGGTATGGCGAGAGGGGATTTGACAAGATGAGACTTTCCAAATTGACGTAGCGGCTTTCGGTAGAAAGCCGCACTTTTCAGTTGTGGAGTTTGCGGCGCTCTGCCGAGACGCCGCTACGGTCAATGGTTATGAAACAGTCGGCCAGCCATTCAAGGCGGCAGGACGTGTCCTGGCACGCTGCATTGTGGCGGTTCGTCAACGGCGTTGATGGTGTAAGTGCCACCCGCCGGGCAATGCGGAATTCTGCCGAGATACGGTTTTAGGTCATCCCACGTGGGAACATCGGTGGCTTGTTTGCCTTTCTCCAAGGCCCATTGTTGCTTGGCCGCGTCAATCTGGCGAAGATTGTTGATGCAGGCGTTGCGCTGCGCGGTCTCCCTCGCCTTCACAAAGTTGGGAATGGCGATGGCGGAAAGCGCAGCCGGCACGGCCACCAGTGGAATCAACAGGGCTTGCGCGGCGCTTCGATTGCCATTGCCAACGGTCAGCCAGCCGCCGGCGGTATTGGCCGCCACGGTGTAGGAATAAAAAGCCTGGTTTGTGTGGATGAGTGATTGCATCCACTGGGTTTGCGCTGGCGAAGCGTTTTTCTGGAGGGCCAGCATCTGCTTTTGCACCTGGAAAAGAATCCGGCCGAATTCCTGGCTTACGAACGAGAACTGGTTGCCATCCTGCGGCATATCCTGCGCCAGATGTTTGAATTCCTTCGTGGACTGTAACCCGGGCTTTTGCCCACCCTTCACCGCCAGCGCTTCCTGAACAATCGTGTCCGAGGAGCCGATGAACAAATACCCGCCGCTGCTGGCAATGGTCGGGCGAAGCTGAATCGGCAACGGCAGAGGCACCGGCATCGTGCGCATCTTGAGGCCCGGTCGGTCCACCCGCGTCACCTGCGAATTGTCCTTTAGCGCGGCGTCAATGCGGTTAAAAATCGTGTCGTCGTTCACCTTAGTAATAAGCAACAAGGCAGGTTCGGGAACATCCAGACGTTCGCCCGACGGCAACGGGACGGGAATTTTTTTGGATTCGTCGAAGGTGACGACCAGTTCAAACTCACCGCCCAACGAAGCCAGGAATTGGTCCCATTTAATTTGCGTCCTTTGCTCAAATTCATCCGGCCATTTGGCCAGCCAGTCTTGTGCTTGGGGAAGGTTTGCCTGATTGATTTCCTGCTCCAGGACCGACCACGCCAGCGGCAAATCCGCATCGGAACAGCAGGCCATGACCGTGTTGGTAGGCAGAAAATCCAATCCCGTAAGCGGATGCGCCTGTTTGCCGAAGATGGTCCACAAAAAGCCGGAACCCTTGCCCGGATAATGGTACACAAGCGATTTGTTGTGATAAAATCCCTTTTCCAGCGCGATGGAACTCATGCCCACGCCGCTGACGTCTTCCACGCCGCTGTCCTTGATGAGCCGGGTGACGACGTCAAAAACCTTGTCAATGTTGGCGCGGTCGTCCGCATTAATGTTGGGCATGGCAGTGAAAATCTGCCGCCATTGCGAAACCTTGCCGGAGACGCCGTCCAGCCATTGCTCGGTCCCGAGATACAAGTAAAAATTGCCGCCCGGATCGAGCTGCGAGGTGACTTCGTTGAAACTGGTCTTTTCCGCCGAAATGATGGCGCGACCGCTTTGACCGGCTGCGGAGGACTCCTTTTTTCCGCAACCATTGTTAAGGGTGGCAACAAGGCCGATCAGAATCACGGCCGACGCATAAATATAGAGACGGATTTTTTTCATGGCATAGGGCAGGTTTTCCAGTGAACAAACTGGGTTCGGACAGAAATCCAAACAATTTTCCTCAAAAGGTAAAGCAAAATTAATTCCTTTGAAATCCGCCCCGTTTCCCGCCAGAATCCACGCTCGCTTTGGATTCTGAATTCCGCAATCCGAATTTGAATGAAACGCACGCATCATTGCAATGAACTGCGCCCGGCACACATCGGGCAGGTGGTCACCTTGACCGGCTGGGTCCATTCCCGCCGCGATCTGGGCGGCTTGATTTTTATTGATGTCCGCGACCGCGAAGGCCGCACCCAGACCGTCTTCGATCCGTCGGATCTGCCCAAGGAAATTTTTACGCAAGCGGAAAAATTGCGAAGTGAATGCGTCGTGCGCATTACCGGCAAGGTCCGCCAGCGGCCCGAGGGCACGAATAATCCCAAGATTCCCACCGGCGAAGTCGAGGTGATGGTGAAGGAACTGGAAGTGCTCAACGTGGCTGACGTGCTGCCGTTTCCGGTGGACGACCCGGAAGCCGCCAGCAAGGTGAATGAGGAGTTGCGCCTGAAATATCGCTACCTGGATTTGCGCCGGCCGGAAATGGCGCGGAACCTTCGTCTCCGCAGCAAGGTTGCCATGGCCACGCGGCAGTACATGGACGAGCAGGGTTTTCTCGAAATCGAAACGCCCACGCTGTTCAAATCCACGCCTGAAGGCGCGCGCGAATTTCTCGTGCCGAGCCGCGTGAATCCCGGCCAGTTCTACGCGCTGCCGCAATCGCCGCAGCAGTTTAAGCAAATCCTCATGGTCGGCGGCATCGAAAAGTATTTTCAACTTGCCCGCTGTTATCGCGACGAGGATTTGCGCGCCGACCGCCAGCCAGAGTTTACGCAAATTGACCTCGAAATGTCGTTCATTGAGCGGGAAGACATTTACACATTGGTTGAGGGCTTGTTAAAGCGAATCTGGAAAACCGCGCTGGACTTGGACATCCCCACGCCGTTCAAGCGCATTACTTTCGAGGAGGCGCTGAACCGCTATGGCATTGATAAACCGGACACGCGGCTCGGGATGGAACTGGCGGATTTCACCGAGGAATTCCGCGCCAGCAAATTCAAAATCTTCAGCGGTGCGGTCGCCAACGGCGGCGTGGTGAAGGCGCTCAATGCCAAAGGCCTCGCCGGTGTGACTCAAGGCCAGGTTGACACCATGACCGACTACGCCAAGAGTTTCGGCGCAAAGGGCCTGGCCTACATCAAAGTGGAAGGCGGTGAATGGAAATCGCCCATCGTGAAATTCTTCAACGACGCCGAGAAAACCGCGCTCGTGCAAAAGTTGAAAATCGAGGAAGGCGACTTAATTTTATTTGCCGCCGATCAATGGCTGAACGCGTGCGAAATCCTCGGCGAAATCCGCCGTTACTGCGCCAACATCTTGAAAGAGCAGGGAAAGTTGACGATTGAGCCAAACCGGTTTGATTTCCTGTGGGTGGTGGATTTTCCGTTGCTCAGTTTCGACAAGGAACAGAACCGCTGGTATTCGAGCCATCATCCGTTCACCGCGCCGGTAGCGGAGGACATTCCGATGCTCAAGACCGATCCGAAGAAAGTCCGCGGTCAGCATTACGACGTGGTGGTGGACGGCGTCGAACTGGGCGGCGGCTCGATTCGTATTCACCAACCCGACGTCCAGAAGACGGTGTTCGAGGATGTCCTGCAAATTCCGCCGGAAGAGACGAAATTGCGTTTCGGCTACATGCTCGAAGCGTTCCGTTATGGCGCGCCGCCGCACGGTGGCATTGCACTCGGCTTCGACCGGCTCATCGCCATTCTCTGCAACACGCCGAGCATCCGCGATGTGATTGCCTTCCCGAAAACGGCCAAGGGCACGGACTTGATGACTGATTCGCCAAGCACCGTCAGCCCGCGCCAACTGCGCGACCTGCATATTGAAGTGAAGGCGGCCAAGAAGGAATAGCTTCGTCAGGAAAGCGGCGGAGGGCCGCCGCAGTTCACTCGCGAATACTTTCGGAGTCCAAGACCTGGCGGAAATTCGGAGCGGGTTAGCGAACGCGAAGCGTCTTGGAGTGTGCCAGCCCTCTGGCGCTTTGGAACGCGGCAAGGAGTCTTTAGCTGAAACGAGTCTCGTTACCTCGACTCCTACAGAATTTGTACGATTCGTGAAATTCGCGGATTAACATTTTCGCGGATTCAGCGTATTTAGCATTGGCAATGAACAGACCGAAGGCAACTTGGTGGAAATTACCCGTTCGCGTGCTGTTAACCCTGGTCATCGCTTACGTTTTGTTGTCGCTGGTGGTGATGTGCCTCCAGCGGCGGATGATTTATTATCCCACCAGACTCGCCGCCACCCAGGAAGCCCAAATCGCGGCAGAAAACGGTTTCATCCCGTGGCGAAATCCAGCCGGCCAAATCATCGGCTGGGAACTGCCGGCCAAGGACACGGCCACCGGCACGGTTTTAATTCTCCACGGCAACGCCGGCTGCGCGGTTGATCGGGATTATCTTGCCAATCCAATTCATGCCGCCGAGCCGGTGAACGTATTCATCCTTGAATATCCCGGTTACGGCGCGCGCGCCGGCTCACCGAGCGAAAAGAGTTTTCTGGCGGCGGCGGAAGAGGCGTTTGACACATTAACGAATCAGGGTCTGGTTTATCTGGTCGGTGAGTCTCTAGGAACCGGTGTGGCTGCTTACTTGGCAAAAACTCACAGTCAACAAGTCGCCGGTCTGGCCCTGTTCATGCCCTACAACAAACTGGCTGCCGTTGCCCAGTCGAAGATGCCGTTTTTTCCCGTTGGGTTGCTGCTGTGGGACCGGTTTGACCCGGAGGACTGGTTGAAAAGTTACCACGGCCCGGTC
>Ga0335077_10007623_pt1 | contig 13395 bp, 10 predicted proteins | sample Lox_Sample_31_FD_207151 | JGI IMG/M metagenome (GOLD analysis project Ga0335077, IMG submission 207151) | Soil microbial communities from Loxahatchee National Wildlife Refuge, Florida, United States - Lox_Sample_3.1 | ecosystem: Environmental > Terrestrial > Soil > Wetlands | place: USA... | reverse complement strand
CAGCGCCAGGCCCTCGACCTGCTCGGCGTCAGCCACCGCCTCGGGATCGTGTAGTCAGAAGCCATCCCAGCGCCACCCCAAAGACCAGGTAAACGGCCATGCACACGGATCACCGGGGGAACTTCGGACTAGGTCGAGGGTGGGGATCATCCCGAACCCTTTACCCCGCCGCCACTCGATTGCTCGCTTCCCCTCGGCGCATTGACGACCACCCGGTCCGGGGTCACGAACACGATCCGGTCGTCGCCGACGATCAGCAGGCCGATCAGCACGTCGGCCCATGACAGCCGGTAGGTCCGCGCCTGCGGATCACACCAGGCCGCCACGGCCGGCGGCGGCTAGCCAGCCTCTGCACCCATCACAGCCCCCGACCCGGTGCCGGCGAGTCCGATCAATCGCAGGCCAGGACGCGCGGTCGCATCGGTACCGGCCGATAACCCAACCCGACACTCGCACTGGCGCTCTGGGGTGTCAACGAACCAGCTCGCCGACTGGCCAATGGCCCTGCCTTACACCCTGACCAGCGTGCCACCAGGGACGAGGGCGGCTGGCCAGCTGATCCGGCATCTGCACGAAGGCGCGTTTGACACGCGGCCCGAGCTCAACAAGGCCACCATCGAGACGGACTTCGCGGGGTGCTCATGTCGACGGGCTTGCCGGGCTTACCACTACCGTCCGGGTCCGTACCTCGTCGTTCATGACCGCCGGGACGACCAGATCAGCGCGCTGCACATCTACCTTCCGATGAGCTCGCTGATGGAACAACTAGCGCCGATTTTCACTCAGCGAATTGGCCCCCAGTCCGGTTAGTCGTACTGGTAGCGGAGGGTCCGGCCTTCCCACCAGGGCACAGTGATCGTGTCGGGGAGGCTGGCCTGGCGCAGGATGGGTGAGTAGGTGCGGCGGGCGAGCCGGATGGTGGTCTGGCCGCGGTGGTTTTCGATGATGCCGCCGGTGTTCAGGAACCTCCGCTGCAGGGTGTCGGGGGTGGCGGTGGCGTAGCCGGGCAGGCGGCGGCGCAGCGCGGCGCAGGTGGTGTGGGCCAGGACCGACAAGGTGACGTCGAGGTCGGCGTTGAGCGGGACCGCGCCGGCCAGGGCGTCCAGACTGAATGACTGGATCGCTTCGGCGAGGCGCTGCTCGATGTTCATCCGCCGGGCGTAGGACTGGATGACCTGCCGGGCTGGGAGCTGGGATTGGCTGGTGATCAGCAAGGTGGGCTGGTCGTGGCCCAGGCCGGTGACGGCGAGCTGGCGGATCGGGCGGGGGTAGGCCGACAGCTGCGCGGCGGGGTCGTCGTGGACTTTCACCCGGCGGGTCTTGTTCCCGGCGCGGCCGAGGGTCATGGCTGTCCAGGCGGTGGCGGGCAGGGCGGCCAGGGTTTTGGTGAGGGCGGGGTGGCGGGCGCGCAGGGTGATGAACCCGATTTTGCGGTCATCGAGCTCGGCGAGGACGGCCTGGGTGGTGAGCTTGGAGTCGAAGATCAGCAGCGCCGGGTCGGATCCGGTGACGGCCTTCCAGTGGTCCGCGAACGCGATGACCTCCCTGTTCTGGCTGGCTTTGGACAGGTCGGCGTTGGCGTAGACCAGGGTGCGGGTGGCGGCGTCTTCGGCGAAGAAGGTCAGCACCGGGCGGGTGCGCTGGGAGCGGCGGGGCACGTAGTGCTTTTCCAGCACCGGGTCCTCGCCCCAGTGCATCACGGCGTGGAAGTCCAGGTTGAGCGCTTCGCCGTGGGCGAGCCCGGCCGCGAGGGCGGCCTTGTCCAGCGCGGTCAGGAACGCGGCCTGCCGGGCGTGCTGCAGCCGGTAGGAGTAGGTGGTCAGCGCGGTGGCCTTCGGCAGCGCGGTGAGCCCGGCGAACAGGGCGGCGCCGGGGTCGGCGGCGATGTCGTAGACGTGGGAGATACGCCGGGTGGAGGTCAGCTTCAGCGCCAGCAGCGACAGCAGGTAGGACAGGGCGGGGATCTTCGGGGTGGACGGGTAGCCCGCGGCGGTCACCAGGTCCGGGACGCCCAGCGCGATCAGGTCCGGGATGGCCAGGAACAGCCCGGCCAGCCGGGTCCCGGCCCGGCCGGGCAGCGCGGTGAAGTCCGCAGCTTCGGCGCGGGCCTGGATCTCCCGCCCAGCAGCCGGCCCGCCGCGGCCGGCGTCGGGGCGGCGCCACAGCCGGGGCAGTCCCTGCCCGGCGATCACCTCGGCGATGCCGGTCCGGTTCAGCGGGGTGCCCTCGGCGGCCAGCGCGACGGCGATCTCGTCGATGGAGTGCCCGGCGGCGCGCAGCTCGATGATCCGGGGGCGGGCGGCGTCCTTGCCCGGCGCGGTCTTCGGGCCGGGCCTGCCGGAGACGAAGAAGTCCTGGGCCCCGGCACGGAAGTCGCGCACTGCTGAGAGCAGGCTCGCCGGGGTGTAGCCGAACCGGGCGGCGGCCTGGTCCGCGGGCACGCCCTCGGCCAGGTAGGCGCGCAGCGCCTCATACCGGCGGTGCGCCGGGGAGGCCGGGCGGAGGAAGAACTCCCCGCCAGGGCGGGCAGGCTGAGGGTCTTTCGCTGACTGGTCGATGCTGTTAGTTCATCACGTCTGCGGCGGGATCTCCCGTAGACGCGCCGGTACGGGGTCATTCCGCCATGAATTACATGGCTGTAAGCCTCTGGTGTCGTGGCGTCGGCGGGCCGTTCGGCATGACGTCAGCGGCAATCCGACACGACCAGTCAGCGTTACCTACCCCACAACATGACCGTCTGCAGCGGAGCCACCGCGCAAAATGCCTGCACACAGACCAGAGGCAGTCCTCCGCGCCCAGATGCCATCCAGTCAGCCAGGGGATAACTACCCGCCGCGAAAATCGGCGCTAACCAACTAGGTGAGCCAGGTGAGCCAGCGGACGCGCCCGTCGCGGCTATGAGCGTGTGAGTGCGTCACGTGGCTTCGCTACAGTCCGAGACATGGCTGAGCCGGAGCGGGCGATGCGGGTGACCCAGGTCGACGAGCGCGATAGCAGCTGGGAGGACCCCGATCCGCGGTTCCGCGTCTACCTGCACGACAGCAGGGCGACCTCGACCGCGGGCTGGACCGACACCTATGACATCACCGGAGCCGACGTACTGCAGGTCATCGACTGGGCACAACGTCAGGCCGGCGGCCAGCTCGCGTATACGGTGGCCCTGGTGCGCGACGACAAAGAGCGTGAGCGAATCAATCCCGGGTTCGGCCGTGGCCTAGTGTGGCTGGTCGGCATGGACGGAAATGACAGTACGGGTGAGGGGACGGCAGAGCGAGAAGTCCAGCGGCGCATGCTCCTTCGCCGCCTCAAACCTGTCGGGATCCCGGAGGCGGATCGGGCCCCTGAAACGCTACCCAACCCCTACGCCAGCGGCACCGAACAGCAGTAGAGGCCATCCGCTCATCGCCAGACAGGTCCGGACTGCGGCAAAGTAGTGCGTTCTCACGACAGGGCAGTGCGCGATTGCGCATGCCCCGCTGGGGTGGCGGTGCGATCATGTGCTGGTGCCAGATAACACGCTGTCCTGGCCGGAGGTCGCCGCGCGCCTCGCGGCGGCGCGTAACTACTGGCTGTGCACCACGATGCCCTCGGGTGCCCCGCACGCGGCTCCGGTGTGGGGCGTGGTGACCGGCCAGGTCCTTTACCTGTACAGCGAGCGCCGCACCGTCAAGGCACGCAACCTTGCCGCTGACCCGCGCATTGCCGTCCACCTTGAAAGCGGCGAGGACGTGCTGATCGTGCGAGGCACTGCCGAAGGCCTGGGAACGCCTGCTCAGGTCCCCGGCGTGGTCGCGGCCCTGTCGGCGGAATACACCGGCGAGGGCGAAAGCCAGTATCTGCCGGACGCTGACCCCCATCAGCCCGCAGTCGGCGATGATGTGGCGCCTGGCCGACTACGAGGCCTCACAGCGCCGGTGGACCTCCTGAGTACTCAGCGCGGTCCCGGCACGATGCACGACGGGCGGCAGATCCGGACGTTCTGGTGCCTGGTGGGCATGCATGTCTCAGCCTGTCGCACAAAGCCCTCGTGGAGGACCGGGCCCGGGGCCTGGCATGCGACACGGCGTACGGGATCGCGGTTTTGGGCAGTCTTGGGTCCTGGCCGTTGCGGGCCGGCCTGTGACCGTCATCCCCCGGCGCGGTGGCGGTGCAGCTTCCGCAGATTGTGGGCGGCGCAGGCGGGCAGCCATTCGCTTTCGCACGCGGTCAGGCCGCGCCGGGACATCATGGAGAGCTTCTGGCAGGTCTTGAGCTGCCCGAAGACGGGTTCCACAGTGCGGGCCCGCAGCTTGTAGTCCTCCTTGCCGCGGTGATGCCGCAGGCGCCTGGCGGCGCGGGCGGTGGCCGGATACTGGTCCAGGTGCCTGGCCCTCTTGGGAGGCCGCCCGCCCGGCCGGGCGGGGTCTTTGGCCAGCGGCGCCAGGAGCCGCAGCTTGCCCTGGCCGGCGCGGGCGAAGTTTTCCTCGCTGGCGTACCCGGAATCGGCCAGCACAGTGCGCAGCTTCGGGCGGGATCCCGGCCTCGGTCAGCTGCTGGCGGCAGGTGTCCAGCAGGGGGTGCAGCAGGGTGCGGCCGGCCGGGTGCTGGGACAGCATCGCGCCGGTAATGACCTGGTCTGCGGTGACGACGAGCTGGCCGTTGTACCCCGCTACATAGCCCTTCTGGTTGCGCATCACCCGCACGTCCGGGTCGGTGATGTTCGCCCGCGGCCCGGTGCCGGCACGGTTGGCGCGCGGCTCATCGCCGGGACGGCGCCCGCGCCGTTTCCCGGCCGCCGCGGCCGCATCCCAGGCATCCTGCTTTGCCCGCTGCGCGTCGCGGCGCGCCTGGTCCCCGGCCGCCAGCCGGTCCCGGGCCCGGGCCAGCCGCTCACGCCGCTCAGCCCGGCGCGCCAGTGCCCGCGGCGTCGCCGGCTGCGAGTCGCCGCCTTCTTGCGCCTCTTCGGCGGCGTCGGCGGCAGCCGCCTCAGCCAGCACCTTCCCGATCTGCGGCAGCGTCCGGTTCGCCTTCTGCGCGGCACTGCCGGCCAGCTTGGTGCCATCCAGGCTCAGCAAACCCAGCGACACCATGCCCTCGGCGGCCAGCAGCCGCAGCACCTGGCTGAACAGCCCGCCCAGCGCCGTCTCATGCCGGACCCGGAACCGGGCGATGGTCGCATGACCGGGGTACAGGCCGCCGGCGATCACCCGGTAGGCCACGTCCCGCACGCACCGCTTCTCAATCACCCGGCTGGACCGCTCACCTGACAGTACCCGTACAGCAGCAGCGCCACCATCATCTCCGGGTCAAACGCCGCCCGCCCGTGCCCGTCAGCCCGGTACCGGCGCCGGAACTCGCCCATGTCCAAGGCGGCCACCGCGTCCAGCACGACGGACACCAAGTCGTCCTCGGGCAGCTACTCACGCATGTCCACCGGCAGCAGCATCGGCTGATCACGTTGCGGGCAAAGGAAGTTCTGCGGCATAAACCATGATCTCAACCGCCGGACCCGCGGCTACGGAGGCGCGCCGTTTGTGCGACAGGCTGAACCATGCAAGCAGTCGGGCGATCGGAGTGGGCATTGCTGTACTGATCGCCGGTCCTGAGTTGCGCTCAAGGGCACGGTGGGACGTCGTAAATAAACCATAGGCGCAAAGCGCGGCGCCTCCGGTTATGCGCCGCTGGTCAGCTGGGCTTACGTGCGAACCCGGCGCGAGTGAACACGCGGGAGCTACTTCACCCCAGCTCAGGGCCACCGTTTCGCGTCCCTGGTCTATTGAGCGAGGCCGTACCCTCGAGGAGCCGTTCGATGGCGGGCAGCAGGGCGGCGTACTTCTCCCGGGCCTCGGCCGCGTCCCCCGCCTCCCCCGTCCAGTAGGCGAGGTTGACGCGAGTGCGCAGGGAACCGGGATGCTCGGCGCCGAGGAGCTGTTTGATGGGGGGCAGCAGCGCGGCGTACTGGTCCCGGGCGCCGGCGGCGTCCCCCGCCTTCCCAGTCCAGTGGGCGAGGTTGGCGCGAGTGCGCAGAGTGTTCGGGTGCTCGGGGCCGAGCGTCCGCTCGCAGACCGGCAGCAGCGCGGCGTACTGGTCCCGGGCGCTGGCCGCATCCCCTGCTTGGCCGGTCCAGCGGGCGAGGTTGACGCGGGCCATCAGGGTCTGGGGATGCTGCGGGCCGAGGACCCGTTCGATGATGGGCAGCAGCGCGGCATACTGGTCGCGGGCTCCGGCTGCGTCCCCCGCATCCCCCGTACAGAAGGCGAGGTTGGCGCGGGCGTCCAGGGTATTCGGGTGCTCCGGGCCGAGGCTCCGTTCGATGATGGGCAGCAGCGCGGCATACTGGTCGCGCGCTTCGGCCGGGTTCCCCGCCTCCCCAGTCCAGTAGGCGAGGTTGGTGCGGGTGCGCAGAGTGTCGGGGTGCTCGGAGCCAGACAGCCGCTCCTGGAGGGGCAGCAGTGCGGCGTACTGGTCCCGGGCCTCGGCGGCGTACTGGTGTCGGGCCCCGGACGCGTCCCCGGCCCACTGGGCGAGGTGGCAGCGTGTGGTCAGGGTGTGCGGATCGTCCGGGCCGAGGACCCGCTCTTGCACCGGCAGCAGCGCGGCGAACTGGTCCCGGGCGCCGACCGCATTCCCAGCCTCCCCGGTCCAGCGGGCGAGGTTCCCGCGCGTGGTCAGGGTGCGCCAGTGCTCGGCGCCGAGGACCCGCTCTTGCACCGGCAGCAGCCTGGTGAGCTGGTTCCGGGCGCTGGCCGCGTCCCCCGCCTCCCCGGTCCAGTAGGCGAAGTTACCGCGCCTAGTCAGGGTGCGCGGGTTCTCCGGGCCGAGCACCCGCTCTTCGGCGGGCAGCACCGCGGCGAGCTGGTCCCGGGCCCTGCGGGGGTTCCCCGCGCTCCCGGTCCAGCCGGCGATGTTGACGCGAGTGCGCAGCGTGTCCGGGTGCTCCGGGCCGAGGACCCGCTGTCGCACCGGCAGCAGCGCGGCGAACTGGTCCCGGGCCCCGGCCGGGTCTCCTGCCAACCCGGTCCAGCGGGCGAGGCTGGCCCGGGCGCGCAAGGTGCGCGGGTTCTCCGCGCCGAGCACCCGTTCTTCGTCCGGCAGCAGCGCGGCGAACTGGTCCCGGGCGCTGGCCGGGTCCCCCGCCTCCCCGGTCCAGCGGGCGAGGCGGCCGCGAGCGGTCAGGGTATGCGGGTCCTTGGCGCCGAGGACCCGCTCTTGCACCGGCAGCAGCGCGATGTACTGGTCCCGGGCCCCGGCCGGGTCCCCCGCCTCCCCAGTCCAGTGGGCGAGGTCGCTGCGAGCGCGCAGGGTGCGCGGGTGCTCGGCGCCGAGGACCCGCTGTTGCACCGGCAGCAGCGCGGCGAACTGGTCCCGGGCCCCGGCCGCATCCCCCGCCTCCCCCGTGCACCAGGCGAGGTTGACGCAAGTGCGCAGCGTGTACGGGTTCTCCGCGCCGAGCACCCGCTGTTGCACCGGCAGCAGCGCGGCGAACTGGTCCCGGGCGCCGACCGCATCCCCCGCCTCCCCCGTCCAGCGGGCGAGGTTGGCGCGAGCGCGCAGGGTGTCCGGGTTCTCCGCGCCGAGCAGCCGCTCTTCCACACGCAGCAGCGCGGCGAACTGGTCCCGGGCCCCGGCTGCGTCCCCCGCCTCCCCGGTCCAGTAGGCGAGGTTGGCGGCCGTAGTCAGGGTGTGCGGGTTCTCCGCGCCGAGCACCCGTTCTTCGTCCGGCAGCAGCGCGGCGAGCTGGTCCCGGGCGCTGGCCGGGTCCCCCGCCTCCCCGGTCCAGCGGGCGAGGTTGGCGCGAGCGTGCAGGGTGTTCGGGTTCTCCGCGCCGAGCAGCCGCTCTTCCACAAGCAGCTTCGCGGCGAACTGGTCCCGGGCCCCGGCTGCGTCCCCCGCCTCCCCGGTCCACTGAGCGACGCCGGCGCGCGCGGTCAGGGTATAGAAGTGCTCCGCGCCGAGAACCTGCTCTTGCACCTCCAGCAGCCCGGCGAACTGGTCCCGGGCGCTGGCCGCATCTCCCGCCTCGCCCGTCCAGCGGGCGAGGTGGAAGCGAGCGCGCAGGGTGTCCGAGTGCTCGGGGCCCAACACCCGCACCTGTGTATCAAGCACCCTTTGCTGGAGATCCCTGGCAGCCGCGTAGCTCCCGCTCTTCCCAAGATAGGACGCAACTCGCCACATACTCCTGCTGTTATTCGTGGGGGCAGCCTGGACATGTGGCAGCAGCGATGCGAACACTGGCCAGGTTTCCGGGGCCCGCGGGTCAGCTGGCAGGGCGGCTTCGATCACCGCCGCGGTAGCCTGTTGCCACGCTCCGGCCATCTCGGCAGGCATCTGAGCAACCGTGATGGCCTGGACCAGCCGGTGCACCGACACCGAACCATCCGCGGGTGGGCTGATCAGCGAGTAGCGGCGCAGCGCGGCAATCGCGTCCTTGGCTGCCAGCTCGTCCTCCAGCAGTGGCACCAGGACTGACGCCACCTCGGCGCCAAGCTGGTCGCCGAGCCTGGGGCGGGGGTGCAGCAGCAGCGACAGCGGGATGGCCTCGGACGCACAGTTGGCCAGCAGCCGCAACAGGCCAACCGCGCCCGGCGCGGCTTGCTGCAAGTGCTCGAACGCCAGACTCCAGGTGGTGGCTACTGTCTTGTTGTACCCGATCGGCTCGCCGCGGGCCAGCATCTCGGTGCGCCGGTGCCGGAACGATGCCAGGTAACTAGCGAGGCTACCCCCGGTGGCCAGGATGTAGGCGGCGGCCTGCTCCAGTGCCAACGGCAGCCAGCCCAGTTCACTAGCCAGGCCCAGGGCAGCCTGCCGGTCCGGGTCGCCGGTGCGGCTGACCAGGAAGTCCGCAGCGGCCGGGGGGTCAAGTACCGGCACGTCCACGGCCTGGCTGGACGGCCACAACGCGTTTCGGCTGGTGATCAGCACCCGGCCACGGCCGGCCGGCGGGAGAAATCGTGTCACCGATGCCTGGTCTGGAGCATTGTCGAATATCAGCAGCCAATCGGCGGGGTAGGCGGCCAGCACGGCATGCGCCGACACCACCGGATCCCGCGGATCACGCCTTTCCCGTGCGCCAAGCTGGGCGGCCAGCTCGGCGAACCCGGCCGCCAGCACCGCTTGACTATCCGCAGCGAACTGCCAGGCTACACTCACCTCAGCGAGGCGCCGGTACGCATACTCCAGCGCCACGCTGGTCTTGCCCGCACCCCCCAACCCGTGCAAGACCACTATCTGTGGCCCCGCCCCAGCACTGCGGGTCAGCCGAGCATCCAGCTCGGCCAGGAGCTCCTCACGCCCGGCCAAGAACGCCGGCTGCGGCAGCAGCGATACCGGCTGCCTTGCCACCGCGTCCGGCTGGCTCGGCACCGACCCAGGCTGGTAAACGGTCAACTGGTCCACGGTCCCAGCAGCGATCCCGCTGTTGGCTGCGGCGGCCCCCGAGGGCCCGGCTATCGCGATCCCGGGCCCGGCTCGCCCTTCCCCGGACCCGGGATCGGAGGGTTTCCCGTCGACACATCCCCATGGATCACCCCGCCGATGACCCCCCCACTGGTTGCACTGATATTCGTATTGTCGCCGACCACAACAGAGTGATCCGCCGCAGTCATCACCCGAGCAGGTGGCTGCACCCGGATCTCCTGCACCAGCGCACGAAGGTCAGCCTCGATGCCAGGGTCCTCTTCCAGCAGGTCCGCCATCCGGGTCACCCACTGCGCCTCCAGCGCCACCCGAGTCTGCTCCAGGTCCGCGCCCGTGACTTGGCTGAGCTGGTCGTGTGTCTCCGCCAGGCGCCGCTCGGCTAGCTTCAGCTTGTCCGGGTCCCCGCGCCCCAGCAGCCGCGCAAACCCCTTCCTGGCCGCCTCCCACGCATCGGTCACCGCTGCGGTCACCACTGTGTTCCCGGCCAGCGCCGCCAGGGTTTCCGCTAATGGCATCTCCCTCACCCCCTCGGTCCGTAATCCACCATCGCACGGCACACGGCGCGGCGCCATCAGCGATGGCTGGCAAATATGCGGTAACTAGGTTCACGTCAGGGGCGTGAACCAACACAAAAGTGAGTATTGAGTGCATAAGTCAGCCTGTCGCACAAACCCTGGCTCAAGCCCCAGCGCCCGAAGATCTAGGGCTGCTTGCGTGCAACCGCTCAAGATATGGGGGTCGAGTAGGCCTTCGCACCGTTTGTGCGACAGGCTGAAGTATGCATGCCGACAACGCACTCATCGGCATTATGCCGGTGATCCTTGTCAAGTTGATCATTACATGCTCCGGTAGCGGCGTGCGGCTGTGGCAGCGGTGGTGTTGAGGAGCTCGCCGATCTGGGCCCAGGTGAGTTCCTGGTCGCGGGCGTCGTGGACGGCCTGGGGCAGGAGCTGCTGGGCCTGAGCGATGAGGCTGGCCAGGGCGTGCAGCCGGACGCCGGAGTCGCCGAGCCAGTAGGGCGTGCGGCGCCGGGCGAGGCTGTCGATCGCCTCGCTGATGACGTCGAGGCTGTCGCCGTCGGTTCGGGGAGCGGGCTGCTGGCCGGGCTGGGTGAGGCGTAGCGCGGGCTGGTTCATGAGGCGTCCTGGTCGACTCGGGCGAGCAGCGAGGCGAACAGCTGCCCGCGGTGGTCTTGGTGCTTGGTGATGGCGTCGTCGTGCTGGGCCTGGAGGGTCGGGCGGAACTCGATGCTGGTCTGGAAGAAGGTGCAGTTTCGCAGATCGACTCGAACGCGCAGTCCAGCTCCGGAGAGCGGGTGCAGTAGCCGTTGCCGAGCATCCGGTGGTGCTCGCGGCGCAGCCGGGCCATCTTGGGCCCGATCGCGTCGCCGGGCAGCACGGGGGCCTGGCCGTATAGGGCGTCGACCTTGTCGGTGACGGCGAAGTACTCATCGGCGACGGTCCTGCTGGCGATCTTGGCGTAGCGCAGGGTCATGTCCAGGCTGCGGTGACCGAGCATCGCGGCGATCGCTTCCAGGCTCATGCCGCGGTTGACCGCCTGGGTGGCCAGCGTGTGCCTGAGCTGGTGGGGGTGGATGTGGGGCAGCCCGGCGGCGGCGCCAGCCTTGTTGATGTAGCGGGTGACGGCGTGCCGGTCGGCCGGCTTGCCGTTTTCCCGCGGCAGCAGCAGGGGATTGCCGGCGGCGACGTGACGGGCGCGGTAGTCGTCGATCAGGGCGACCAGGTGCGGGTGCAGCGGCAGGTAGCGGTCCTCGCGGAGCTTGCCGGCCGGGACGTGCAGCCACGGGCCGGCGCCGATGTGCACGACCGCATCAGCGCGCAGCGAGGTGTATTCGCTGACCCGCAGTCCGGTGCGCAGCAGCATTTCCACGGTGACGCGCACCAGCAGGCGCTTGTCGTTCTGCGCGGCGCGCAGCAGTTTCGCGGCGGCGGCGTCGTCGAGGGCCCTGGGCAGCGGGTGGTCCTGGCGAGGCAGGTCACCGGGGAACATCGGCACCCGGGGCGGGGCCTCATCCCAGCCCCATTCATCGAGACGGACGAAGAACATCCGCAGCGTGCCGAGCCGGTGGGCGATAGTCGCGGTGGTCAGCCGCGGCTTGTTCTGCCCGGGCCGGGCGGCGAGCCACGGCTTGTAATCCTCGATGTGGCGGCGGGTGACCTGCGCGGTGCTGGTCACATCGGGTGCGGTCTCGGCCAGGAAGCCGGCGAAACAGCGCAGCGCGAGGTCGGCGCCGCCGACACTGCCCGGCCGCAGCACGCAGCCGATCTGGGTCAGGTAGCGGAGCATCGTGGCCGTGATCTGCGGGACGGCGGGCTCGAGGTCGGCCCAGGCGGGCAGCGGGCCCATCCCGTTGCTGCCTCGCTGCCGCAGCGCGCTCACCGCAGGCTCCTGGTGAGGCCGGCGCCTGGATTGCCGGCGAAGACCTGCGCGTCGATCACCTCGGCGGCCTTGCGGTACTGGGCCGCGAGCCAGTCATCGGCCAGGTGCAGGTAGATCCGGGTGGACTCGATCGAGGCGTGCCCGGCCTGGGCCTGCACCGCCTCCAGCGCCATCCCGGCCTCCCGCAGCCGGGTCAGGCAGGTATGACGCAGCTCGTGGCAGGTCGCATGGTCCAGGCCGGCCCGGCGCCGCGCGGCCGCCAGGACCTCGTCGGTCCCCTTGGCGGACAGCGGCTGCCCGCGGCGCGGTCCCTTCAAGACCACGAAGACCCGGTCGGTGCGGATGCCTGGCGGCCGCTCGGCGTCCAGGTAGGCAGCGACCGCGGCGGAGAACCGGCCCGACACCGGGATCAGCCGCTGCCGGCCGGCCTTGCCCTCGGCGATGAACACCCGCCGCTCAGCAGCACGCAGGTCCTCCAGGCGCAGCCCGAGGACCTCGCAGCGGCGCAGCCCGCCGAGCACCATCGCCGCGACCATGGCCCGGTCCCGGTGCGTGCGCAGCGCCGCGGTCAGCGCATCCACCTCGGCCGGGGACAAGATCCGCGGCAGCCGGCGAGTGACACGGACCAGCGGGACGCCCTGGCGAGGACGCGACCGCTCCCGGCGGGTCGGCAGCCCCCGCGGCACCGGGTTGGCTTCCACGTCACCGCGGGCCTGCAAGAACGCGAAGAAGCCCGACACGATCGACAGGCGCCGGCGCACCGTGGCGCTCGACACCCCGCCGGACTCGAGCCCGGAATCCACCGGCTGCAGCGCGCCGTGCTCGCCAGCGCGGCCCGTGCGCTGGGCGGTGATGAACGCCAGCACATCGGCAGGCCGGACCTCTTGCGGCGGCTTGCCCAGCACCGTGAAGAACACCTTCAGGTCATACGCCGCCGCCAGCACCGTATTCGGCCGGCACCGCCCGCCCAGGAACTCCAGATACACATCCGCCAGCGGCACCCCGACCCGGACAACCAGCCCGCCCCCACCGTCAACCGAACGGGCCACGCACAGATCAGCAGCATGCACAGCAAAGCTCCCATCGTCACACACGGCACAGCCTCACCAAGGCTGGCCGAAATGACAGGAAGATCACAGGCATAACATGCAGATCCGGTCGACTTTGGCGCGGCGAGTGGCCCGGCCGAGTGTCTTCCGATGGTTGTCAAGGAGCCGTTGGGCACTGGGCGATCCTGCGCCGGGCGGAAACCAGGTCAGCTGGCACCTGAGCTGCCTCATCGCCGGCTGACTCAGGAAGAGGCAGGAGTATGTCCAGCTTGTGCGAGGTCGAGACCAAGGTCGTCTGCCAGCGTCCGGTACGCCGAGACCCAGTCCAGCTCAGCCGCATGGCGCGGGCACAGCAGCGCTGGATGTGTCAGGCAACCTAGGCACGGTTGCACCGCTGCGGCAGTCCGCACGCCGATCGCATCCGCTAGTCGTACTGGGTTGCCGGAAGACGGGACGTTGTGACGAGTTTCATGCGGCCTGGCCGAGGCGTGCGTTGGTGACGTAGTCGCAGACGGTGTGGTCGATGGTGTGCAGGGCCTGCTGGAGTTGA
>Ga0335077_10007620_pt1 | contig 13398 bp, 6 predicted proteins | sample Lox_Sample_31_FD_207151 | JGI IMG/M metagenome (GOLD analysis project Ga0335077, IMG submission 207151) | Soil microbial communities from Loxahatchee National Wildlife Refuge, Florida, United States - Lox_Sample_3.1 | ecosystem: Environmental > Terrestrial > Soil > Wetlands | place: USA: Florida... | reverse complement strand
GGCACGCCGCCTTCCGGCCGTGGCGCAGTTCGATACGGAGGATTCGCGTGCCGGCGGTCTCACTTCGCTGGTCCGCCTGGAAGCCGCCAACGGCGCCCGGAGCCTCCTGCCCGGCATGTACGTGACGGTGGTCTTCGAGGTGCGCACACTCAAGGGGCTGGCCGTGCCGGCCGAGTCGGTCATCGACAGCGGCACGGCTTCCCACGTCTTCGTCCGCAGAAGCGACGGGGCCTTCGAAGCTCGCCGGGTAGCCACCGGATGGCGTACGCCCGAACTCGTGCAGGTGCTGGAGGGCCTGCGGTCCGGCGAGGCAGTGGCGCGGTCGGGCGTCTTTCTTCTGGATTCCGAAACCCGGATCAGGAGCGGCGGAGTCGTCCAGTGATCCCGCGGATCGTCCGGTTCTCGATGGAGCGGCCGGCGCTGGTGGCCGGGATCGCGCTTGCCCTGTGTTTATTGGGCTTTTCAGCGGCCTTTCAACTGCCGAAGGACGCGCTGCCGGAGATCGGCGAAACACAGGTCATCGTCTATTCGGAATGGGACCGCGATCCGGCGCTGCTCGAGAACCAGGTCACGTATCCCATCGTCACGCGGCTGATGGCTGTGCCGCATATCAAGGCGGTCCGCGGCATCAGCGATTTCGGACGCTCGTTCGTTTACGCGGTCTTTCAGGACGGCACCGACCTCTATTGGGCTCGCAACACCGTGCAGCAGTACTTGGCCGAGGTCGCTCCCGAACTTCCCGCCGCCGTGAAAACCAAGATCGGACCGGATGCAACCGGCCTGGGGTGGGTCTTCCAGTACGTAGTCATCGATCCGTCCGGACGCCGCAGCCTCGCCGAGCTGCGGTCCGTGCAGGACTGGTACATCCGCTTCCACCTTCGCGCCGTCCAAGGCGTGGCCGAGGTGGCGACCGTGGGAGGATTCGAGCGGCAGTATCAGGTCGCTCTCGATCCCGTACGCTTGCGCGCGGCCGGCATCTCCATTCGGCAGGTATCGGAAGCGGTGCGCGCCGGCAACCAGGAAACCGGTGGCCGCGTGCTCGAGACGGCAGGCGCGGAATACATGATTCGGGGACATGGCTACGCGCAGTCCGCCGATGACATCGCCGGCATCGCGATTCCTGGAACCAGGCTCCGGGTTCGTGACCTGGGAACGGTTGCGCTGGGCCCGGAGCTCCGGCGCGGAGCGGCGGACTGGAACGGTTCGGGCGAGGTGGTTTCGGGAATCGTGGTCATGCGCGACCGCGCCAACGCTCTCGAGACGATTCGCCAGGTCAAACGCAAGCTCGCGGAGATCAGGCCGGGCCTGCCGGATGGCGTCGAGGTGCGGGCGGTCTACGATCGCTCCGCTCTGGTCGAACGGGCGATCTCCGGAGCGGAAACGACCTTGGTGCAGGTTGTTCTGACGGTCGTGTTGGTGATCGTCCTGTTCCTGGGCTTCTCGCCGGCGGCGCTGATTCCGGCCGTGACCCTTCCGGCGGCCTTGCTGCTCGTCGTCGCTGTCTTGGGGCCGCTCGGAATCAGCCTGAATTTGATGTCGCTCGGAGGCCTTGCGATCGGCGCGGGCGCCCTGGTGGACGCCTCCATCGTGGTCGTGGAGCAGGCACAAAAACGGATCGAGGAGTGGCGGCAGGCGGGGCGGGGAAGCCGCCGCCAGGCGATCGCCGGCGCTGTCCTGGAGGTGACGCGCCCGGCCTTCTTCGCGCTCATGGTGACGGCGGTGGCGTTCCTCCCGGTGCTGGCGCTGGAGGGCCGCGACGGCCGGCTGTTTCATCCCCTCGCATGGGCCAAGAGCCTGACCATGGCAGCCGGCGCGCTTCTGGCAGTGACGCTGGATCCGGCGCTGCGGCTGTGGCTCGCTCCCCTGGATCGCAAGCGAAGCGTGAAGCCGGAGCGGAATCATCTGCTGAGCGGACTGCTCATCCGTTGCTATGAGCCGGTAGTGCGATTCTGCCTGCGCCATCGCCGCGCCGTTCTCGCCATTCCCGTCGTGCTGCTCGTCTTGACCGTTCCTGCCGCATTGCAGATCGGGAGCGAGCTGATCCCAGCCATCGAGGAAGGCACGCTGCTCTACATGCCTACGACCGCGCCGGGCATTTCCATCGGCGAGGCTACCCGCCTCCTGCGCACGACGGACCGGATCATCAAGTCGTTTCCCGAAGTCGAGGCCGTGCTCGGCAAGGCGGGCAGCGCGTCCACCGCGACCGACCCCGCGCCGCTGTCGATGCTCGAGACCATCGTGGTGCTGAAGCCGCGCGGCCAGTGGCCGCTGGTTCCACGGTGGTACTCGGCGTGGTCTCCGGCGTGGCTTGCAGCGCCGCTGCGGCATGTCTGGCCCGACCGGATGAGCGAGCCCGAACTGGCGGCCAAGATGGACACTGCGCTGCGCCTGCCAGGTGTTTCGAATTCCTGGACCATGCCGGTGCGCGGCCGAATCGACATGCTATCGACGGGACTGCGGAGCGCCATCGGCTTGAAGGTGTCGGGACCGGATTCCGCGGGCATCGAGGAGCTCGGCGCGCAAATCGCATCGGTTTTGCGAGCAATGCCGGAGGCACGGTCGGCCTTCGCCGAACGAAACAACAGCGGCCGCTACATCGACATCGACTGGGACCGCGGCGAGCTGGCGCGTCAGGGCGTCAGCATCGAAGAGGCGCAGCAGAGTGTGGAGCGCGCCATCGGCGGGGAAATGGTGACCACCGTGATCGACGGCCGCGCCCGCTATTCAGTGAATGTGCGCTACGCGCGCGATTTCCGCTCAGACCTGGAGGCGCTGCGTTCGGTGGTGGTCGCCTCGGCGGACGGATCGAGGCAGTTTCCGCTGGGCCAGGCCGCTTCCGTGCGCTTCACCGACGGCGCTTCGATGATTCGCGATGAGAACGGCCTGCTGACGTCGTATGTCTACCTGGACGTGCGCGGAAAGAATACCCGATCCTTCATCGGACGCGCGCAACGGCTGCTCGCCGAACGCGTGGCGGTGCCCGCGGGCTACAACATCTCCTGGAGCGGCGAGTACGAGGAATCCGAGCGCACGCGGCAGCGCCTGCAATGGGTCGTGCCGTTCACAGTCCTGCTGGTCTGCGGGCTGATCTACGCCAACACGCGCTCGCTGGTTTCGGCCGGAATTGTGCTGCTCGCCGTTCCGTTTTCCTGCATCGGCGCCATCTGGATGCTGTACCTCGCCGGATACCAGATGAGTCTTCCGGTGTGGATCGGTTTGATCGCGCTGGTGGGCGTGGATGCGCAGACTGGCGTATTCATGCTGCTCTACCTCGACCTGGCCTGGTCGGCGGCGGCCCGCGAGGGCCGTCTGCGAAATGACGGAGATTCCGTGGAGGCCATCGTACAGGGAGCGGCGCGGCGCATCCGGCCGAAGTTCATGACCGTGGCGGCCATGTTTCTCGGACTGATCCCGATTCTCCTATCGGGCGCGACCGGATCGGGCATCATGAAACGCATCGCGGCGCCCGTTGTCGGCGGCCTCGCGACGTCGTTCCTCATGGAATTGCTCGTCTATCCGGTGCTGTACGCCATTTGGAAGGCGCCCCGTGTCACAAACCTGCCCCCACAGGTGCCAACCCCTGTGGGGCCGGCTTCAGCCGGCGCCGGACTTTCAGTCCGGCACCCCGTAGTCTCAGCCAACCGGCCCCGCTGATTCAGGAATCAGCCGAGCCCGCGGCACGGCAAAGCTCGGCCAGCGTTTCCTGTGTTCCCTCGGGACTGGGCGCCTTTTCCGGAGGGATCCACTCGAGCGGCGACCCTGCCGCGATCAGCAGCCGCGCCACGCCGATGTGGTCGCCCTGATTGGGCCTGTGGCTCCATCCCTCGGTCGCCCAGACCAGCGGCGTGGCGGAAAACATGCCGTCCACCGCGTTGACGGACGCGCCGTAGGCAAGCAGCACACGCACGGCTTCGACGCGCCCGCCCATCGCCGCCCGATGCAGGGCGGTGACTCCCTCGGCATCCTTCGCATTCGGGTCGAACCCGCACGCCAGCATGGTTTCGAGGATGGCGGCATCCCCGCGCTCGGCCGGCACGTGCATCATGAGATGATGCTCGGTGTGAAGCTCGCCGCGCAGAGCGGGGTGCTCGTGCAGCATGGACTCGGCGAGCGGGCGGTCGCCGCGCGCACAGGCCGATACGAAACGCTCCAGCAGCGAGCGTTCATCCTTCGCGCCGCGCGCCAGCAGCCACGCTGCGATGTCGTGATTCCCGTGCAGCTCCGCCACCGTGTGCGCCGTGCGGCCGTCCGCGCGCCGCTGTTGGATATCGGCGCCGTGCTCCACCAGCAGCTCCACCATCGGGACGTCCCACCGTTCGGCCGCGACATGCAGCGGAGCGTCGCCGGCCTCGCCCCAGGAAAGATTGGGGTCGGCGCCGTGCTCCAGCAGCCAGCGCACTCCAGCCGCGTTCCTGGCCCAACCCAGGATGTACCGGAGCGGCGGAACTCCCCCGGGAATCCCGTTGACGTTCACGCCAAAGCGATACAGCAGTTCCAGGGCAGCGAGATTTCCGCCTCCTGCATTGATGTGCATCGAGACACCGTCTGTCGGATTCGCCCCGCCTTCCAGCAGCAGCTCGGCGAGCGGCAGGTGGCGGACGTCGCACAGCGCGCCCCAAAGTGCCGTCCGCGGCAGCTCGCGATGCCAGTTCCAATGGTATTCGGCGTTGGGATTCGCGCCTCGCCGCAGCAACCCGCGCGCGATCGCGACCAGTCCGTCCGCGCGCTCCGGAGCATCCTGGCTCATCGAGGTGTGGCACACGTAGAGCAGCGGCTCCCAATTCTGAGCTCCACCCGCCTGGAGTGCCGCTTCGGGATGCTTCTCGAGTCGCGCTTCCACTGCCGCCGCGTCGCCCAGCACCAGCTCGGTGTACAGGTTGGCGTTGGCGATGGCGGGATATCGCGCCAGCAAGCGCAGCGCGCGCGCCTGCGCGCCGCCGGTTGCGCAGCGAACGAATTCCTCCACCGCCGCCGCGAACGACAGCGACTGCTCCTCCACGTGCTCGCGCAGCTCGTTCCACGATTTGAAGCCGTACTCGCGCGCGAGGACGGATTGGGCATCGTGCAAGGCGAGGCTCATCTCGCCCAGCTCAGCGACGGATTTGCGCGCCAGCGAGGGCAGAGCCTGAAACCGCTGGAGCGCGTCCGGATCTTTGGCGTGCGCGGCGTGAAGTAATGATTTGGCCTGTTTCTTGAGCTGCTCCAGATTGGCGCGCTCGGGTAAGTTCTGCGACGTCATAACAACCTCCATGCTTCAGCCTGCGGTTCGCAATCAGGCAGCACGGATTGTGGACGTGCAGTGAATTTTCTGCCGGCAGTGGGCTTAGCCCTTCGCGCGAACCTGCTGGCGCCTGTAGCGCACGACATACGAAATATCACGAAGGGCCGAAGAGTGTCAAGAAAACGCGCCCGGCGGAGCTCGAACTATCGTGATTCTGCGCCCACAATCGCCCGAATCATGCCGTCGCTCTTGGTCATGATGTACAACCCGCCGGCGGCGTCCATGCCCAACCGGATGTCCGACCGGCCTCCGGGCACCCGCTCCGCACCCGGCAGATGTTCCGCCTTGCCGCCGCGCGCATGATACGCGATCTCGTTGATCGGGGCCATCCTCTCGTAGACATTGCCGTTCCAGGCGATCTTCACATCGTGCATCTCGGCCATGGTCTTCGGATCGCCGTCGTCGGCCGCCACCATCTCCTTGATGCCGGCCCACCACAGGCGTCCCGAGGTGATGTCGCAGAAGACGAACTTGCCGCGCAGCGCCGGGATCGCGTTCCCTCGGTAAACGAATCCGTTCGCGATGGCGATGACTCCCGCATCCCTGGAATGGCCGTAGGCGATCACGGGATACGTCGGATGCACCGTGCCGTCGGTCCTCGTGCCGTCGATCTGCACCGGGATCACGTCGTTCTCCGGCGGGCTGGAAAGGCTGTTGTCGGCGTGGAGCTGTTGCGGCCCTTCGCGCAGCGAGTAGCCGTAGTTGGCCCCCTTGTGGATGATATCCACCGTCTCCCAGGTGTGCAGCCCGATCACCAGCGCAATCAGGCGGTTGTCGGCCCGGTCCGACGGATCGGCATCCCAGGTGAGACGGTGCGGATTGCGCAGCCCATAGGCCCAGATCTCTTTCCGGGCACCCGGCTTTGCTGCGAACGGATTGTCGTTCGGAATCCGGTAGCGTCCATTCTCGCTGACCGCGCTCTGCCCGGTATGCTCCCTGAGATCCGGGATGATGCGCAGGATCTTGCCCACCAGCATGTCGAGACGCTGCGGATTGCCGCGGACGTTCGTGGTCTGTTCGCCGTTGCCCCCGTCGCCGGTCGCGATGTACATGACGCGCCAGTCGGCGTCTCCCCGCCGCGCGGTCGGGTTGAAAACCAGGTCGGCCATCGGATGAATGCGGCCGCTGTATTGAACGCGCATCACCTCCCGGGCAGTCCCCTCGAACGTCGAATTCGAGGTGTCGGTGTCCGTCCACTCGACGAGGACCGCCTCGCGCTCGGTGGTTCCAAACGTGCGGATCGCCGGCGTGACCGTGTATCCCGAAGTGTTCAGTCCGGGAAAGCCCTTGTTATCGGGCAGCGCGGAAGCCGGCAGCGCGGGATCTTCCAGGTGGATCGTGTAGAACTTGCCGCTGCGGGCGTAGTCCGGGTCGAATTCGAAGCTGATAAAACCGCTCGCCAGAAGCTGATCGATGGCCAGGCGGTGGAAGATCCCCGGTTTACCCGGCAGGCCGTTGAGGTCCAGGTAAATCGTCGTCTTCTTCGTTTCCCGGTCCAGGATGTACAGCGGACCGTTGAGGTCGTTCACAAAGAGCCGTTTTCTTCCGCCGCCGGGTTCTTCACGGAAAAAGTTGATGCGCGCCAAAAGGCCGGCGCTATTGCCGGGCCCGTCCACCGCCCCCGTGACCGGCATCGCCGCGTAGTCCTTGATCTCGATCGTCAGGTCGGCCGACACTGCCGCTTCGCAAGGTACGCAGGCCAGAACCGCAACAGCGAATCCGAGGCGCACGTCAAGACCTCCGCTGCGCATTCTACATCATGAATTTCGGCTTCCGCTGGGCTGCCAGGCTTTGCCCGTGCCCTGCGCCGGTTGGCCACATGAGGTATGACACGAAAAGAGGCGCACGACAGCCTGCTTGAGGCACTCCATTGAACGGGCATCCGTGAGTGTTAAGTTTCAGTGCTAACCTTCGTATCAATCCTTTCCCCTGAGAGGTACCCTGCACCCTCGTAGGACCTACGTTCCACGTACCGTTGGGACTGGCGCGAACGCGTGAACCGCATCATAATCGCTCTTTCGACGGGAGCTCTGGCCGGGATGCGTGAGAAGCACAGGAACGGCCGATCGGAGGTTCCGCCGTCTGCACCGGGAGATGAGCCATGTCGCATTACGCCGCTTTGTTGTCGATTGTCTTCATGATCGGTTTTGTTTATACCTTCGACCTGAGGCACCAGCATCGCCGCATCAGCCGGCTGTTCGGCCTGGTCACCTTGATGAGTCCAGAGGAACTGGATCTGATTCGTAAGATCCAGTTGGCCGGCGAGGACGCCTAGGGGCATCGCGTCGGCAGTACCGCCGCCCATCGCAGCTTGGGCTCCGCGTTGCGTCGGCGCGACGTCGGAACGCCGAACAACGGGTGATTTGCAAACTCTCGGCTCTGATACCATGAAGGCGAATGCATTTCCACCCTTCGCGTCCGATTTTGGTCGCGGCAGCGGTGGTGTTTACCGTTTCGCTGCTCCTTTATTCCGGCTGCTGGATCGTCGCGAAATGGCCGGGCCATACCTCCGTCGTCGAACTCGGCTTCGACGACGAGTATCAGCCGGCTGAGCACGTCCAGCTAATCCGGTCCGTTTACCACGCCAGCCCCGCCGAAACAGCCGGGCTCAGAGTGGGCGATCGGATCGTGGCCATCGATGGCATGCCGGAAACGGACGAGGGATTTCAGCCGCGTATCTGGATGCAGCACCGTCCCGGCGATCCGATCCACCTCACCATCCGCAGGCCCGGCCAGCAGGACCTGATCTTCCTCAGCGCCACCTTTCGCCGCCGGCCGGCCGCGCCGGGCGACTTCCTGGAACAGCTTAGTGTCTGGTTTCCAGTGCCGTATCTGATCGTGGGGCTGGCGGTCCTTTTTTTGCGCCTGGATCATCCGAGCGCCTGGCGCCTTGCCCTCATGTTTGCCGGCGTTGCCGTGTCGCGCGCGATGCCCCCAATCGCCCCGCGTCCCGCGTGGTGGCCCGTTGCTATGGCTTACCAGGGAATCTTCCTTGGAATGGTGGGACCGCTCTTCTATTGGACCTTCGCTGCCTTTCCCTCACCCTCCCCCATGGACCGGCGATGGCCCCGCCTGAAATGGATTTGCCTCGGCTTGGGCGTGCTCTTCGCGGCCGGCGGCGTCTCACATGGCGGGTTGCGTGCACCCTGGCCTTTCACGCAATGGTTCGGCATACAAACCTCGGGCCGGATTGGCATGGTCTTTCTGATCGCCTGCCTGGTTCTCGGGCTGATCTCGTTCGCCACCAGTTTTTTCGGCACGCAGGACCTCCAGACACGCCGCCGGATTCGCGTGATGTTCTGGGGCACTTTGTTCGGTCTCGGTTTGAACGTGGTCGGGCTCGTCGTCGAGAGCTTCACACGCGTTCAACTGCCCGAATGGCTGCAAACCGTGCTCCTGCTGCTCATGCTGCTGACGCCCGTGTTTTTGGCCTACGCGGTCGTGGTGCATCGCGTACTCGAATTCCCGGTACTGCTCCGGCGCAGCGCGCGCTATCTGCTGGTGCAGCGCGGATTCACCATTCTGCTCTCGTTGGGCAGCATCGCCCTGACGCTTATTTTCGCCCTCTCCTTGCCCAAATATCTCGAGGCCGCCGTGGACGTGAATGTCACCCAGCCGTCGAGCATCGCGTTGGGTGCGGTTTTCGGAACCGCGCTGCTTTGGGGCGGCACGCAGGTGCACAGGCGCGTCAGCGGCAAGATCGATCGCGCCTTCTTCCGCGGCGCGTACGACGCCCGCGTGATCCTCGAAGATCTGGCGGAAAAGACCCGCACCGCCACCGACCGGGCGCAGTTGGCGCGCCTGCTCGAAGTTCACCTCAATCAGGCCCTGAAGCCCCGTTTCCTGCGCGTCGAGCTGCAGCCCTTCGCCTCGCCCGCGCCCGAGCCGCCGGAATGCGTGGTGCCGATTCCCGGCCGCGAAGGCCGCCCATCCGGCGCCCTGATCCTGGGACCCCGCCTCTCCGAAGAGCCGTATTCGCGCGAGGACCGCCGCCTGCTGGCCTCCATCGCCAGCCAGGCCGCCACCGCGCTGGAGAACATGCGCCTCGCCGAGGAGATCGCCGAACGCATCGAGCGCGAGCGGCGCGCGGAGCGCGAGATGGAGATCGCACGCGACGTGCAGAGCCGCCTGCTCCCCCAGATGCCCCCGCGCTTGAAAACGCTGGACTGCGCCGCCTGCTGCATCCAGGCGCGAGCCGTCGGCGGCGATTACTACGACTTCCTCGATCTTGGCCCCGATCGCGCCGGGCTCGTGCTCGGCGATGTTTCGGGCAAAGGCGTGCACGCCGCGCTGCTCATGGCCAACCTCGAAGCGTATCTCCGCAGCCAGTGCTCCATGGCGCCGCTCGACCCCGTGGCGATGCTCGAACAGGTCAACTTGATGCTTTGCCGCTCCACCAGGCCCGAACACTTCGCCACCCTCTTCTTCGGCATCTATGACGATGCGGCACGCGAGTTGACCTACGTCAACTGCGGCCATAACCCTCCCGTTTGGATCCGCCGGGACGGAACCGTGGACCGTCTCCAGCCCACCGCCACCGTGATCGGCGCGTTCGAGCGCTGGCAGGCATCCGCTCGCCGCGCGCGGCTCGACCCGCACGATCTTCTCGTGGTGTTCAGCGACGGTGTGACCGAAGCCCCTCGCGGCGATGAGGAGTTCGGCGAGCGCCGCCTGATCGATGCATTGCAGGCGCGCAACGGCAGTTCCGCGGCCGCCGTCGTGTCGGATATTCTGGGCCGCGTGCAGCAGTTCAGTGACGGCGCGCAGGCTGACGACTTGACCCTCCTGGTCGCACGGGCGCGGTAGGATCCGCGCGAATGCTGTTGCCGGGCGGCTCAAGACGTCTCGTGTTTGAAGCTGTTGTAGACGTCGAGGAGCTTCGGGTCCATCAGCGCCTCCAGCCCTTGAACGTCTTTAAAAAACTTGGTCAGGAAGTAATAAGAGTCGAACTTGATCCTGAGTTCTTTGCTGTCGAAAACAGAATCGTCGAAGGGTCCCCAGTTGATCCGCAGGATGAAGCCCTTGTAGTCATCGATCAGCCGCTGGCCGTTTCTATGAAACGCGTCGTCGGTCGTAGAAGTCACAATGTCGTAGAGGTCACCGGACCCATTCGTGTTGTCGTATCCGGAAATGAGCTGGCCGTCTTTCGAGTAGAGCGGCGGAATATTGACTCGTTCATGGATGGAAGATGGGACATCGGTGCGGCTCTCGGGCGCGTTCGACCCGGCTGGCACGCTGGGGAGTGGAACCGGCACCAGTTTATTCATGTAGTCGATGCGCTCATCGTCGGTCATGCTCAGACGAGACCAAAAGTACCCGCCTCTCAGGCCGGCAGACCCCGGCGACAGGCTCTCCCAGCGAAGGTATCGCGCATCGTTAGGATCTGGAAGGTCTGGTTGGCTCTTGAGTACGTCGTCGGCGGAGCGCTTCTCTTGCATCCCGGCTCCGGGATCGGGTATGGGACCGTTGGCGTCGAGGACCATCTGAATCGTCGAACTCAGAATGCCCGGGATCTTCTGCGTGGGGCTGGTCTGCCGAAAAGCGTGTGCCTGGTAATGAAGTTGTTTGAAAGCCGACCCGACTGCATCGGCGGCATAGTAGAAATTCGCCTCCGGGTCCAGTTTCCCCTTCGGCGGCAGCAACTGCTGTTGCTTATCTTTCTGGCTCACTGCGTGTAGATACGTGTCGCCGAAGGCGTACCAGATGTTGTCTTGATAAGTCCCAAAGCTGTTATATACCCAAAGACCGACCAGTCCGTCGATGTCATGCATCATCTTGGAGGTCAACGGTCCCAACTTTTTGCGGGGCACGCGCATGTGACTGGCCGAAAAGGCGTCGGTGAGGAAATGGCAGCCGAATGCGGTATGCAGGAGCGCCCGCCCCGGTATCGGGTGGAGCGCGCCCGGCGTGCCGCATTGTGCGCCAACCAGCTCGAGCGCCTTCCGGTGATATTGGTCGAAGTTTTCGACGTTCAGCCCGTCCTCGCTGAAATGCGGGTGGTTGTACAGGGCGAGATGGGCGTAGCGGCCGTTGGTGATGATGAATTGCACTAACTGGTCGTTCAACCCCTTCGTTTCAAAGTAGTGGATTTCATCTTGGGTGAATCCGGCGGCGGCCAGCTCCTGCTTCGGATTGGAATCCGCGAGCCATGGAAGTCTGTATTGAATCCATCCGAGAGTCAGGCCGCGATAAGAGTCCGCCGTCTTTTCCTTCCAACCTTCTCCTCCCGGTTTGCCGCGCGCATCCATGCCTAACGTCTGAGCGAGGAACTGGATTTCGGTGAACAGCGACGGCCCGCTGGCCTTCCGCAGAAAATCGACCATGCCGTCGACTCTCCGGGCGCGAGCCACCAGATGGTCGAAGGCTTCCCGCAGGGCTCTTTCCTGTTTGAGTTTCGCGACAGCTTTCGGATCTAGGGGCGGGAGCCCGCGAACGGGCGGCCGGAGGTCCTTTTTGGCGTCCGCACCAGGCCCCTTGCTCACCGACTCCATCTCATTCAGAGCTTCGCGGCCCAGATTGTCCGGGTTGCCCATGAGGAGCTCAAACACCAGGTAGACGACGCCGTGCCGCTGCAGATAATCTTGCCAGCGCTCGAAGCCGGTTGCACTGGCGGGAAGTTTCTTCCTCCCCTCGAGCCACTGCCGCGCGTCCCAGTAGATGCGCATGATGTTGACCGGATTTTTCCAGCGGTCTGTGTCCGTCGTCATCTGCTCGGGAGTTTCATAGCAGTCTCCGGCGAGCATGAGCATCTCCCCGACAGTGAGAGCGACGGCCCGGCCGGATTTTATAGCTCTTTTCAAAGCGCTCGCGGTCCACGGCCGCTCCGCTTTGGTATCGGGATCGGCGTCCTTCTCGGGAATGACGTAATGCCAGTGGCCCTCCATCGGATCGCCGCTGCTCCCCGGGAGCGCGTAAGGGTTAATTGGCGTCGCACCCGATTCCTCGTGCGGGCACCAGAACTTCCACTCGTCGAAGTTGCCCAGTTCATGAATCACCGCTCCGCCGTCGATCAGTCCTCGAAAGGCCCACATATCGACCATGGCCTGCACCGATTTTCCGCCGGCCGCTGGCGCATCGGCGGATGACTGATGTTCCCAGGTATCGAAGTGCAGGAGCCGCCGGTCCCGGGCCTTTTTCCTGCTGGAGAGAAGGCTGACATCGCAGTGGTGATCGAGCTCGAGCGGCCATGCGATGAAGACGAGCACGGCGGATTCGTCCTTGGTTTGCGGACCACGCAGCCGGAACGGCCAGGGCAGGTGTCGGTCCAGCAGGTCCTCGCGGCTGGCCTCCTTCTGCGTAATGTAGAAGACATACCGGCGGTTCGTTTCGAGAGGCAGATCGGCCCTCCCGATACTGCTGATCCTGGCATGCTGCCATCGGACCTGCGAGTCCTTCAGGTCGAATCCGGCATCCAGCTGCCGTTCGCCGTCCTCTGTGGACGTGCGCCCCGCGACGGAGGCAGCATGCAGATACCACCCCGCCTCTACCGGAACGAGTGTTGCGAGAGACGACCAGAAAGGCAGAATCAGCGACGCGCGCATGTTGACCGTCGCGACGCCCGAGCCTTCACGCGTCAGGCGCCGTACCTGGCTTGGTTTACTTGTCCGCGGTTCTCCGGGAGTATTGCGCTCTTGGATCATCTATCAGGACTTGCGAAATCGGCGGGCAAAATTTGAGTGGAGTCGTTCTCATCGGCAGGACCCACCCATCGACCACCGGCTGGTATGGAACGCCCGCCGCCGCATGGTGGGAAGACTCGGTGATCAGCGACGGGTGCGCCGGGAAGCGATTGCGATTCTGCCCGATCCTGCGGCGGCCGAAAATGCCAGAAGGAAGAAGTCTCTGTGTCTCTGCGGTGAGGTTTTCCTCCCCCCGTCTAGGCTAGAACGTCGCGCACTGCCCCTGTTTCTGCAGGGCCGTGTTCCCGCTACCTGTGATCGCAGTGTTGCCCGAGCACTGAAGATTCTTCGCGATCTTGTTGTTGGAGATGACCGTCGATCCGGTATCGCTCGAGACCTGCAAGTTGCCCCCCACGGTATTGCCCACGATTCCAACAGCGGCGCCGTTGCTGCCGGCTTGAAGATTCCCGCCCACCGTGCTGCCCGGGCACATTGTTG
>Ga0335077_10007617_pt1 | contig 13400 bp, 11 predicted proteins | sample Lox_Sample_31_FD_207151 | JGI IMG/M metagenome (GOLD analysis project Ga0335077, IMG submission 207151) | Soil microbial communities from Loxahatchee National Wildlife Refuge, Florida, United States - Lox_Sample_3.1 | ecosystem: Environmental > Terrestrial > Soil > Wetlands | place: USA... | reverse complement strand
GGCCTCGGGCGTTGCGCAAAGCAAGTTCGCAGCAACGAATGCGCCGAGCAAAGCACTCAAGCCAATTCTGCTCATGGTCCCCTCCTAGATGGCGTGCCGAATGCATTTCCCCCGGGATCATGATGCTCCTAAGCCTTTCCGCGCGATTTGATCTAGCGCAAACCCGAATCACCAGCATGAATTGAATCGCGTTGCGAGCCACTTTGGCAGCGCCTCATGACGCGTAAATTCCAATTTAGCAACTGTTGGCCGCCGGCCCAAGCCAACGTCTGTCCTTGGGCACTTTGGAAGACATGCTCGACCGACCGCTTCTGATGCTTGCCGCCACGAAACCGTTAGCGCTGTCGCAACGTGCGTGCGGCAAACCCTACTGTTAGCCCAGCGAGCATAATGGCGTTATGTGCGGCCCGTGTGGCGGCCCAGCGCCAAAGGAGACCGAGCGTGGAGACGTTCTCGTTTGCGAAGTACTTCGGCGAAATCAACATCCTGGCCGACCTCCAGTTCATGCCCGGCGAGAAGCCTTATATCGATCGGCCGTCGGCGGCCCCCGAACCCAAGGACCTGCTGCTGTACCTCGGCTGCAACGTGCTGAGGACGGCGCATCTAGCGAAGACCGTGATCAGCGTCCTAAAGGCGATGGGGTTCGAGTTCAATGCCGCTGGCGGTCCAGCCCATTGCTGCGGGATCGTCCACCACCAGAATAACGACCCGAAAGGTGAGCGCATTGTCGCCGCGAACAGCATGCGCCACTTCGCGAAGTACGGCGCGAAAAAGGTCTTGATGTGGTGCCCGTCGTGCAACGAGCACTACGATGAGGTCGTGACCAAAGAGCAGGAGGTAGCCTTCCCCTACGAACATGTGAGCGCGTTCATCGCGAGACATCTGGACCGCCTCCGATTCGTTCGGCGAGTCGAGAAGCGGGCAGCCATGCACTACCACACGGGCTGCGCACAATCCGATCTCGACTGGCAGAGCACACGGGCGATCCTGTGCGCAATCCCCGGTCTTGAACTGATCGACGTCGAGAATCCGGCCGCTCTCGGGCGGCACTGCAATCCGAAGTGGATCGGCCGGATCGGCCGACCGCAGTGGCAGCAGGCAATCACTGGCATCCTGGACGCAGCGAGGGACGCGCGCGTCGATATTCTTGTCACCCTTTATCACTCGTGCCACCGAGAAATTTGCCACGCCGAGGCGAACTACCCGTTCACGATCGTAAACTACATAAGCCTGCTCGGCGAGGCGATGGGCATCGAACACCCCGACGTGTACAAGCGCTACAAGCTCAGAGCCGACCCAGACGCGGTGTTCAATGAGGTGCAGGCGTACGTCGCGGCGAACGGACTCGATCCGGTGCGCGTCCGCGAGGTGCTGCGCAAGTCCTTTGCACCGGCGTGTCTGCCCGACGCGTCCAATCCTTCGTGACTGGAGCGTCACGAAATCATAGCGATGGCCAAGCCCTTCATCGCGATTCGCCGCCTCCCTCCCTTAAGGCTTGATTCCGCGCCGTTGCGACGCGGTCTTCGAGCATAGCTGCGCGCGGCTCGTGCGGCTTACAACGCGGCAGCGCCGGCCTGCGCGATGATGCCGTCCTGGAACGATTGCACGCCGGACACGCCGATTCCTCCGACATACTGGCCGTCCTTCACCAGCGGGACGCCCCCGTCCAGCGGCACCGCGCCCGGAAGGCCCAGCATGCTGACACGATCCTCGAGCACGGTCTGTTCGATGGCCTTAGTGGGCCGCTTGAACAGGATCGCTGTCCTGGCTTTCTTCTCCGCGATTGGGCTCGATGCCTTCTGCGCACCATCCAGCCGCTCGAGATACATGAGATGGCCGCCGTCGTCCACCACGGCGACGACCACCGCCCAGCCGTTTTTCTCGGCTTCGGCCCGGGCCGCCGCGGCGACGCGCTTGGCGTCTGCCAATGACAGACTCATGCTTTGGAGCATCTCAAGACTCCTGGGGGAACAGATTCTTGTAGATCCGCCCGTCCTTCATGACCAGCTTGATGCGGGCCGGCGCCTGTAGAAGGCGCACGTCGGTATGCGGCTCACCTGCAACGACCACCAGGTCGGCGAGAAAACCCTTGCTCACCTCGCCGGCCTCACCCTCGAGCAGCATCGCCGCGGCGCCGGTGCGGGTGGCGGCCACCAGAGCCTCCGAATCCGAGTAGCCGAAGAAGCGAACGAAGTGCTCGAGATCCCGGGCATTGGTCCCGTGCGGTGTCCACGGGAATCCGTAGTCGCCACCCACGAGGACGCGCACGCCGCGCTTGCGCAGCTCGGCGAACACCTCCTGCGCTCGCTCGAACTGGTCGACGACGCCGTTGGCCTTCGCCTTCTGATAGGTGATGCCCCACTGCTCGGCTTCGAAGATGGTGTTGTGCAGCAGCCCGACCGCCGGTGCTACGAAGACCCTGTCGCGCGCCGCCTCCAGGAGATCCAGGCACTCCTCGTCCGCGTATTCGCAGTGATACAGAATGTCGATCCCGTGCCTGAGCGCCATCTTGATCGATGCGGCGGCGCGCACGTGCGCGGCGATTCGCTTGCCGTGCGCATGGGCAGTCTGCGCCGCTGCCCCCACTTCCTCTTCGCGCATGACGGTCTGCCGGGGACGGGAGCCGGGTGTGGTCTGATTTCCAGAGACGTTCAACTTGAGGGTGTCCACCCCGTCTCGCAGCAAGCTCCGGCACGTGCGCCGCATCTCGTCCGTACCGTCGACGACCAGTGCTATGGACTCGCGGTAGATGTGCATGCGGCGCTCGTCGCCGAGATTGCCGGTATTGGTCAGCTCGGGGCTCGCAGCCAGCATGCGCGGCCCCGGCGTGTCGCCGGCGTTGATCTCGTCCCGGATGACGACATCGAGGCGCGGTTTGGCCGACCCGCCGCTCAGGCACGAGGTGAAGCCAGCTTCCAGGACGATGCGGGCATGGCGCCGGGTCTGGAGCGTGTGCTCCTCGGGCGGGACATCGCCTGTCTCGACGATGTCGGCTTTGTGCAGAAACGGCAGGTGTGCGTGACCGTCGACCAGGCCCGGGATGATCGTGTGTCCCGACACGTCGATGCGCGTCGCGGCCCGCGCTCCCGGCGGCGCTTGCCGCCACAGCTCGGCGATCCGGTTGCCGGCAACCAGGACATCGGCAGGGAACGCCGGCTTCCCGCTCCCGTCCCAGACGGCGCCCCCGTGCAACAGAACGGTTTCCATCTGCGACAGGTTAGCAGAGTCGAGGCAGCGAGGTTTACGCCTGGATCACGCTCACCGTCTTCCTGAACCGCACCAGAGCGCCCAGGAAGAACACCAGGCCCATGCCCGCCACCGCCGCGAAGTTGTGCCACACCGCCGCGAACCCGGCTCCGCGGTACAGGATCGCCATGGACAGGCTGACGAAATGCGTCGTGGGCGAGAACTGCATGGTCTTCTGCAGCCACTGCGGCATGCTGTCCAGCGGCGTAGTGCCGCCGGAGAGCATGTTCAGCACCAGGAACACCGGCAGCGCAAGCAGGCCGAACTGGGGCATCGAGCGTGCGATGGTGGCCAGAAAAATGCCGAGCGAGGCGACCGAGAACATGTAAATGCCGGTGCCCGCCATGAACAGCGGGACCGACCCGGCGATGGGCACGTCCAGCATGCCCTGAACGACGAGTAGCAGCGAGAGCGTGGCCACGACCACGATCACCAGCGCACTGGACCACACCTTCGCCAGCATGATGTCGCTGGGCGTGAGCGGCATGACGAGCAGGTGCTCGATGGTGCCGTGCTCGCGTTCGCGCACCACAGCGGCCCCGGACAGGATGATGGCGAGCATCGTGATGTTGTTGATGATCTGAGAGACGCCCAGGAACCAGGTCTCGGTCAGGTTCGGGTTGAACTTGGCGCGCGTGACCAGGCGCACGGGAGATTGCGCAGCGGACGGCGTACCCCGAAATCGCTCCACTTCCTGCGCGATGATGCTCTGAATGTACCCTGCGCCGCGTCCGGCCTGGCTCATCGCGGTCGCATCGACGTTGAGCTGGATGGTCGGGTTGCGGCCGCCTTCGAGATCGGCCTGGAACCGCGGTGGAATGTCGATGACGAACGTGTAGCGGCCGGCGTCCATGGCCGAGTCGACCTCGTTCAAGCCGATCTGCCGCGGCCGCTTGAAGAACGGAGGCAACAGCGCGTCCGTGATGCGTCCGGAAAGCTCGGAGCGGTCCTCGTCCACGATCGCCACGGAGGCGTTGCGCAGTTCCATCTGTGCGCCCTTCGCCGGGCCGTAGACGGCGTAGGTAAACGCGTACAGGATCAACCCCACCATCGCGGCGTCCCGCGCGAGGCTTGCGAGCTCCTTGCGGCCCAGCCAGAGGATACTTTGCAGACGCTCGCCGACCATCAAGCCTCTTGAGTCCTGATGGCCGCGCGCGACAAAGCAATGATCGCCACGATAATGACGCCCAGAGCCAGGAAATCTCCCGCGACCGAGTCGAAGCCCAGCGCCTTGGTGATGGTACCGACGCTGATGTGCTGGAAGTAGGTGCTGGGAAACGCCCGGCCGATCGCCTGCGCGTCGACGGACATCGACGACACGGGCAGCAGCATGCCCGAGAACTGGATCGCAGGCAGCGTGGTGAGGATGGCCGTTGCGAAGATCGCCGCGATCTGGGTCTTCACGAAGCTGGATATCAACAGCCCGAATCCCGTGGTCGCGATCACATAGAGCAGCGCACCCAGGGTCAGCGCCAGGAAGGTGCCCTTGACCGGCACCTGGAACAAGAAGAACGCCAAGGCCAGGACGGTCGCGAAGTTGAGCAGCGCCACCCCCACATAGGGCAGCTGCTTGCCCAGCAGGAACTCCAGCCCCGTGGTGGGCGTGACGTAGAAGTTGGTGATCGAGCCAAGCTCCTTCTCGCGCACCACGCCCAGGGCCGTCATCACCGCCGGGATGAGGACCAGCAGCATCATGATGATGCCCGGCACCATGGCGAAGACGCTCTTGAAGTCCTGGTTGTAGCGGAAACGGGTTTCGATCTTCAGCGGCAGCGCGGGCGCCGGCTGGCCCGCGCGGCGCGCGAGCTCAGTCAGGAAGACCTGATGCACGCCCTCGACGTAGCCGCGGCTGGTCTCGGCGCGGAACGGCATCGCGCCGTCGAGCCACACCGCCACCTCGGGCGAGCGGCCGCGCCGCAGGTCGCGTCCGAAGCCGGGAGGGATCTCCACGGCGAACTTGATGCGGCCCGCGCGCAGCCGCGTCTCGAGGTCGGCCTCGCCGAGCAGACGCGGTTGCTCCTTGAAGTAGCGCGAGCTGGAGTAGTTCTCCAGATAGGCTCGGCTCTCGGGCGAGTTGTCCCGGTCGAGCGCGGCGTAAGACAGGTTCTCCACGTCGAAGGAGATGCCATACCCGAACACGAACATGAGCACGACGGGCCCGAGAAGGGCGAAAGCGAGGCGGATCGGATCGCGGCGGATCTCGGTGGCCTCGCGCCGAGCGTAGGCCCACAGGCGCGCCAGGCTGCGCGCGATGCCGCCTGCACGTTGAGCGTCACGGTCTTTCGCAAAGAGGTCCTCGACAGGCCCCGGATTCCCCTGCGCTCCATCCGGGCTACCATCCCTGGGCTGCTCGTAGCCTGGGTGAAGCGAAGGGTAACCCAGGGGCATCGGCTCAACTCCGGGACCCGCCGCAGCCGACTCGGCCCGTTGCAAGTGCAGGATGAACGCCTCCTCGAGATCCCGGGCGCCCGCGTCGCTCACGATCCGCGCGGGAGAGTCCTGGGCGAGCACCCGGCCCGCGTGCATCAGCGAGATGCGGTCGCAGCGCATCGCCTCGTTCATGAAGTGGGTGGAGATGAAGATGGTCACGCCGCTGTTGCGCGACAGCTCGATCAACAGCTCCCAGAAGCGGTCGCGCGCCACCGGATCGACGCCCGAGGTGGGTTCGTCCAGGATGAGCATCTCGGGCTCGTGTATCACCGCCACCGCCAGGGACAGGCGCTGGCGCACGCCCAACGGAACATGCTCCGCGAGCTCGTCGAGGTGCTCCGACAGGCCGAAGCGCTGCACCAGCTCTTCGATGCGCGGCGCCATCCGCGCACGCGGCAAGTGGTACAGACGGGCATGCAGCTCCAGATTCTGCCGCACCGTGAGCTCGGTATACAGCGAAAACGCCTGCGACATGAAGCCCACGCGCCTGCGGGTGGCCAGATCGTGCGCATCGACGGATTTTCCAAGCACCCACGCCTTGCCATCCGAAGCCGGCAGCAGCCCGGTCAGCATCTTCATGGTGGTGGTCTTGCCGCAGCCGTTCGACCCGAGGAAGCCGAAGATCTCGCCGCGCGCGATGCGGAAGCTGACGCGATCCACCGCGAGAAAGTCGGCGAAGCGCCGAGTCAGGTCCTGCGCTTCGATCGCGATCTCATGATCGCCGGCGCGGCGCGGCGGGATGACCAGGCGCAGATGCCCGTCGCGCTTGGCCTCGGGCAGCAGCCCGACGAAGGCCTCCTCCAGCGTGCGAGCGCCGGTGCGCGACTTGAGAGCGGCCGGCGTGTCGAACGCGAGGATCTTCCCGCCGTCCATCGCGACCAGCCGCTCGAAGCGCTCGGCCTCGTCGAAATACGCGGTGGCCACCAGCACGCACATGTGCGGCCGGCGCGCGCGGATGCGCTCGATCAGCTCCCAGAACTGGCGCCGGGACAGCGGATCGACGCCGGTGGTCGGCTCGTCGAGGATGAGCAGATCGGGATCGTGGATCAGCGCACAGCACAGGCCGAGCTTCTGCTTCATCCCGCCGGAGAGCTTCCCCACCTGCCGGTCTGCAAATGCAGCCAGGCCCGTCGCGCGCAGCAGCTCGTCGATGCGGCGCTTGCGCTCTGCGCGCGGCTGGCCGAACAGACGGCCGAAAAAATCCAGGTTCTCGAGCACCGACAGGGTGGCATACAGATTTTTCCCCAGACCCTGTGGCATGTAGGCGATGCGCGGGCAGACGCGGTTGCGGTGGCCCCTGTCGCGCATGTCGCCGCCGAGCACGCGCACGCTGCCCTGCTGGATCTTGCGCGCGCCGGCGATGAGCGCAAGCAGGCTGGACTTGCCCACGCCGTCGGGCCCGATGAAGCCGACGGTCGCGCCCGCCGGCACGGCGAGATCGATGCCATCCAGCGCCGGCGTGCCGCGATAGCGCAGACCGACACCGGTGACGCGCACCACCGGCTCGGCCGCCGCCTTCATGTCGGCGGCAGCTTGACTTCCAGGTTCGCCGGCCACGGCGCGTTCGGGTTCACTTGAACGTAAGTCAGACCCGGCAGCCCCGCCTTGACTCGCGTGCGATACTTGCGCAGCAGCTCGGGGTCGATCTGGGCCTTGACCCGGAACACGAGTTTTTGCCTCTCGGCCGTGGTTTCCACCGTCTTGGGCGTGAACTGCGCCTCGGCGGCGACGAAGCTGACCTTGGCCGGGATGACGTACTGCGGCGCCAGGTCGAGCACGATTCGCGCCGGAGCACCGATGGCCAGCCGGCCGGCCGTGATCTCGGGCAAGAACACCGTCATGTAGACGTCGCTCAGGTCGAGCATGCTCACGACCTTTCCCCCCGCGGGGAGCACCTCGCCCGGCTCGGCGAGCCGGTACTGAATACGGCCCGCGCGCGGCGCCTTCAGCACGCTGTCATCGAGATCCGCCTTGATGCGCTCCGCCGTCGCCTGCGCGGCGTCGATGGCGGACTGCGCCTGCACCACTAGAGAACGCGCCGCCACCAGGCCCGCCTTGGCCGTCTGCATCGCCATGCGATCGGCGTCGAGCTTCTGCGGACTGATGAACCCCTTCTGCACCAGATCCTCGGAGCGCTTGAGCGTGTTCTGGGCGAAGGTCAGTTCGCTCTCGCGCTGGGCGACGACGGCCTTCGCCGTATCCACGGCGTTGCGCGCCTGACTCACCTGCGCTTCGGCCTGACGCAGTTCGGCTTCCAACACCTGTGTGTCCATCCGCGCGACGACTTGTTCCGCCTCGACAAAATCGCCTTCGTTGACGAGCACCTCCTTGATGCGACCGGCCAGCTTGGTCGCGATGTCGATCTGCGTGGCTTCGATGCGGCCGTTGCCGACGGCAAAGCCGGGAGGCAGCGGCGCAGGCCGCAGCCACCACCAGGCGATGCCGGCTCCGGCCGCGGCAACCGACAGCACGGCTACCAGAATCCACTTTCTTGACTTCGTGTTCATGCGCGTGGTCCGTCGAGCGCCCCGTCAGCCGGGCAGTGCACTGCGGCGCTGCGCACAACGCTCAGCGGCTAGGGCTTCTGCTCAAACAGGGCCGCAGGCGCCTCCTGCATGGGACCATACATGCTCAGCGACCTCTGCGCGACCCCACGCGCGAGCTGCGCCTCATCGCGCATCTCCAACTTCGTACACTCGAGCTTGAGCGCGTCGGGGCTGCTTGTCGGCTCGTGGCAGGTAAAGTTGAACGTACCGATGTAGGTCAGGCTGGCATCGGGGGGCACAACGAAAACCGCAGGCGGTGATCGGCCGACCGGCACCGCCTCCGTGCCGAAGTACTCGGAACCTGCCATGGCAAAACGGATGGCGTTGCCCTCGAACTCCAGTTTATAGGCCCCCGCGGGCAGCGCCAGGAACGCCCACCCGTCGTCGCTCGAGGCCACATCCGGGCGGCCTGGAAGGAAGCTGTGCCGGTAGGTCAGTCGACCTTCCGCTGGACCGACAACCGTGAACAGCCTCAGGCCGCTCCAATGCAATGCCCACGGCTCCGCCATCGGCTCGTCGCCGACATTCACCTCCGCCCTGAACAGCACAACCCTGCGCTCGGCAGCGCTTCCAGCCTCGCCTGCACCGGGCTTGGGCCTGGTCGTCATCTGCTTGATGTTCTGGTCCGCGCAACCGGCCGCCAATGCAGCGATGAGCGCAAGGGCCAACCCCGTGCCGTGGCTCATGAGCGCTCGCCTAGCTGCCGACACCGGCACTTCCTGATCTGCGTGTGCGCGCCGATCAGCAGATCGCGGCCCGTGAGCATAGATCACAGAAGCGTCGAATACCCCCCGTCCAGCGGAATGGCGGCGCCGGTGAGAAAATCGGACGCGGGACTGGTCAAGAACACCGCGATCCCGGCGAAGTCGTCGATGCTGCCCCACCGACCAGCGGGCGTGCCTGCGAGCACACGGTCGTTCAGCCCCGCTATCTCCTGACGCGCCCGGCGCGTGAGATCGGTATCGACCCATCCCGGCAGCACGGCGTTGACCTGGATGTTGTCGCGCGCCCAGGCGGTGGCCAGCGATTTGGTGAGCTGCACGATGCCGCCCTTGCTCGCGCCGTAAGCAGGCGCGAACGCGGCGCCGAAGATCGAAAGCATCGATCCGACGTTGACGATCTTCCCCCCGCCGGCGCGCTTCAGGTGCGGATAGGCGCTGCGCGAGCACAGGAAGGCGCTGGTCAGGTTGGTGTCCATGACCTGCCGCCATTCCTCGAGAGACAGGTCTTGGGCAGGCTTGCGGATATTGATCCCTGCGTTGTTGACGAGGATGTCGAGCCTGTCGCAGCGCTCCATCGTCTCGGCGACCATCGCGCTGACCGATTTCTCCTCGGTCACGTCCACGCCGATGCCGAGCGCTCCGGCGCCCAGCGCCTGGAGCTCACGCACCGCGGCGTTCGATTTCTCCTTGTTCCGAGCGGCGACCACGACACGCGCCCCGGCCTTGGCCAGACCTCGTGCCATGCCCAATCCGATCCCTCCGTTCCCGCCGGTGACGATTGCAACCTTGCCTTTCAGATCGAACATGTCTCACCCTCCCATCGCGCACAGCGCCAGTATAGTCGTTAAGCCGCCATCACCTGTTCAACGCTGCGCCGGGGACTGGCCAGTGCGTCGCGGGTCGGATAGCCGAGGCGAAACGGCATCAGCGCATGCCATTCCCGACCGCCGGCAAGCTCCCTGAGCGCGTTGCCGAACCGGGGCTCGGTGCCGAGGCCGCGTTCCCGATCGGCACGCTCCGGCACCTGATTCAGAGGCTGCATCGCGATGCCCTGGGTTTGCGCCCACAGATGCATCCTCTGCCACAGACGCCCGCCCTGAACCCGATTGGAGTTGTCCAGTGGGTCGCGCGCCAGGAGCACGCCGTAGACCATGGCCGTGGCTACATGCACCTCGCGCGTCGCTTTGAGCCAGAACTGGTCGGACCGTTCCTGACCGGTCGGCGGCAGCACCTTGGCCGCGGCGCGCATCCATCCGGGCAGCGCCTGGGCGTCCACGGTCAGGCCATCGCGCTTTTGCTGGATCTCTTCCCAGGTAGCGCGGAACCACGCCGCGCTGTCTCGCGATTGCTCCCGGTCGGAGATGATCGCCTCGGTCGCCTGGACGATCAGCTCGCCCAGCTCCCGGCGGGAATCGGTACCGGTGACCCAGCGTACGGAAACCAGCTCGAGGTCCGCGCCCAGCGCTTGCATCCGTTCGAGCACTGAGGGGTCGACGCTCCTGCTCACCTCGTAAGCGCCGCGGTTCGTGTGGCGGCGGGGAATCGCTTCGTACAGCGGTGAGGCGAGCTTGCGCCCGGGCTCGAGCTTCACGTGCGCCACATGAGTGGCGTCGCCGGGATTCGGAAAGAGGGTCAGCCGGTGCTCGAAGCCTTGCGCCGAAGCCGCGAGAGTCAGGTTCTCCAGAGCGCATCCCAGACCGATGTGCATCTCGCGCAGCAATGGGTCGATGGCACCGACGTTGCGCGCCCGGTCGGCAAACAGATCGATGCTTGCGGGCGCGACACGAAAGCGCCAAGGCTGGGTGTTGTGCGGGCTGGCCGCCAAAATGGCTGCGCGCACCAGGCGCTGAGGTGTGCCGGCTTCGCCGCCCTCCCATGTTTTCCAGGGCAGGTACGCAGGCCCCTCGCCCGTGCTGAACACTCCCTGGTCCCGCGCACGCCAGGCGAGTGCCGCGCCCAGCACCGCCGCCGCGCCGGCGCCGAGCTTCAGAACGGTTCGTCTGTCGGGCATCGGCATTGCTCGCCGGCAGGCACAGATCGCGGATATCCGCCGGCACTCAGGGCCGGGTCGCTACGTAACTGTAGAAGTTGCTGGCGCCGAAATAGATGCCTTGCTCGGAGCGCTTCATCACGGCATCGACCCAGGCCCGGGCCTCGCTCTCGCTCATCGCGCCCGATTTCGGCAGCAGTCTGATCAGAGACTGCAGCCCCGGCGCGAAGAAGTCCGCCTTGCCGATGTCCGCCACGACATGCGCAAACGAGGCCTCGAGCGTCAGACCGACTTCCCGCAGCAGCTGGGGCATCTCCCGCATCACTCTGGGATTGGTGACCAGCGCGTTGCTGATCATTTCGTCCGTGGCCTTGGCCTGCGCCGGATCGGCGGCGCCGAAGGTGAGCGAAGCGTAGTCGCCGTCGAAGATCCCGATCCTGCCGCCGGGTTTCACGATGCGGGCGATCTCTCTCATCACGGCGCGCTGATCCTCGACGTGGCTGATCAGCGTGTGCGCCACCACGGCGTCGAGCGCCGCGTCCGGGAGATTCAGGCTTTGCGAGTCTCCGGTGCGAAATTCGACGGCGCTGCCGATACCCTCCTCGGCGGCAAAGCGTCTTGCAGCGGCGGTGAGATACGGACTGCGGTCGATCCCGGTCACGTGCCCCGAAAAGCCTTTCCTGTGCGCGATCGTCCGCGTCACCACCCCCGTGCCACAACCCAGATCGAGGACGGCCGCGGCGGAGTCGATCCGCATCGCGCCGAGGTACTGCTGCATCATCTCGATGAACCGCGGATGCTTTCCGCGCGCCTCCAGGCGCGTGGCCAAAGCGTCCAGCGTGGGGTCGTCGAGCTGGTCCGTGATCCGATATACGTCGACCGTTTTCATACCGCCTCCCGCAACACGTTTGGATGCACCGGTGTCAACGCTGTGCGCTCGGCCAGAGCTTTCCGCGCGAGGACGCGTTCCCGAAAGTCCATCGTCTAGCCATCACGCACGCGGCGACCCATGATGACCACGTCGCGTTCAACCGCATCCAGCCTGGCGACTCTCGGGAGAAGGCCCCACCTCGAGAAGCCAAATCTCTCGAACAGCGCCAGGCTGGGCGTATTGTGGCCGAAGATGAACCCGAGCAGCGTCGAGACCCCGAGGTGCGGGGCGTGAGAGATGGCCTCGCTCAAGAGGTAGGAGCCCACGCCTCGCCTGCGGTAATTCTCGTCGACATAGACGCTCAGCTCGTTGGTTGAACGGTACGCCGGACGCCCGTAGAACGACGAAAAACTGAGCCAGCCGATGCACAGGTCATCCGCCTCGACAACCCACAAAGGCCGCGAAGTTTGCACGTGCTCGTCGAACCACGACTGGCGGGCGGCAACCGAAACCGGCTCTGTGTCGGCAGTGACCATCCTGGACGGGATCGTCGAGTTGTAGATGGCGACGATGCGGGCGAGATCATCGCGCCGTGCGGGCCGGTGCCTGTACCGCATCTCTACGCTCCTCCGTTAAGCTGACCCGATGCCAGTTTACAGACCCGCACAAGCGAACGAATTGCCGCAATCGCGGGTCCGGCCGTAACCCGGATCGGCGTGCCTGCTCCCCATGGAATACCTCCCGAGCGAGAAGTCAGACCGCTGCCGCACGCGGGCCCGTGGACTCAGTCCCGCCAGCGCTGCACTCGCTCGAGGAATGGCTCGTCGCCGATCTCGCGACACAGTCTGGTCAGCTCAGGACGCAGGGCCCCGCGCCAGCGCAGGTCCTCGACGCCTTCCGCGAGCGGAACGTCCGTGCGCAGGGTAGCCAGGCGGCGGTAGAGAGCGGCCTCCTCTCGATGCTCACGCAGGCTCTTGGCGAGGGCAGCGGCCCCGCGCACGGCAACGGTCCACTGCGCCTCCTGGTCCGGGATCGCCTCGATGTGCCCGTAGCGGGCCAGGAGCGCAGACGCGGACTTGCCGCCCCAGCGAGGCACGCCCGGAATGCCATCGGCATCGTCGCCGACCAGCGCGAGCCAGTCCGGGATCGACGCGGGCGATACCCCGAACTTCGCAACGACCGCCGGCTCGTCCAGTATCCGACGGCGCATCCGGTCGAAGCAGACGACTCGGGAGCCGCTCACGCATTGCGCCATGTCCTTGTCGGGCGTGCAGATCAAGACCCGCTCGACCTCCGACGAGGCACTAAAGCGCGCGGCGCCGGTCGCGAGGGCGTCGTCGGCCTCGAACTCGTCCATCGGCCACACGACCAGGCCAAGAGCATGGGCGGCCCGCTCGGCGAGAGGAAACTGGGCGATCAACTCCGCCGGCACGCCTTCGCTCGTCTTGTATCCGTCGAACAGCTCGTTGCGAAAAGACTCGATCACGTGGTCGAAGGCGCACGCTACGTGGGATACGCCTTCTTCGCGCAGCAGCGACAGCAACGACCGGAGGATCCCGCGCGTCGCTCCGACCTCGGAACCGCTCGGACCGAGC